>Ga0208355_1001295_pt1 | contig 11023 bp, 11 predicted proteins | sample NGESurdeep072012_6_FD_184458 | JGI IMG/M metagenome (GOLD analysis project Ga0208355, IMG submission 184458) | Arctic peat soil microbial communities from Barrow, Alaska - NGEE Surface sample 210-3 deep-072012 (SPAdes) | ecosystem: Environmental > Terrestrial > Soil > Wetlands > Peat ... | reverse complement strand
TGTCGAACGAGGCAGTTCGAAAGGATAGCGGCGGCTGAGCCGACGCCGATCACGGTCTTATCCAACCTCACCGGGCCCGATCTCTTGATCCAGAAAGGCCAGATGCTCATTGCATCCGGTTCGCCGGGGCCACCCTTGGAGGCCGCTTGAATGAAACGCATCCTTATCGCGCTCGCTCTCTTGCTCCTGCCCGGCGCGGCGATCGCACAGACGCCCAACCACAGGCTGACGCCTGGCGTCACGCGCGGGCTCACGCAAGCGCAGATATGCAAGACGAAGTGGGGCATCGACAAGCGCCACGTCACCGACACGATGACGCGGCAGGTGTTCGCGTCCTACGGGTTCGCCAAGCTGAACAAGGACAAGCGCTGCCCGTGCGAGATCGACCACCTGATCAGTCGCGAGCTGGGCGGGGCCGACGACGTTAAGAACCTGTGGCCGCAGCCATACCGCGGCAGATGGAACGCTCATCTGAAGGACCGCCTGGAAAACCAGCTGCACAAGGAGGTCTGCGCCGGGCGCCTGAAGCTGGGCGACGCGCAGAAGGGCATCGCCGCCGACTGGACGAAGCTATACCGGGGCTACTACGGGAGCCCATGAATGCCGCCGCTGACCACCAGCTCATCGTTGACGATTCTGGAATTTGAATAATGCGCAATCAAAGCAGTGTCCCGGCCTATCACACCTTTATAGAACGCGTCGCGGCGTCTTTTGCTGATATTGATTCGATGTTTGCTGAGTGGCAGACGCGCGGCAGCAAGCCGAGCCAGCCGCTTAAATTTGCGCGCCCTCGGCCACGCCTGACCGTGATCGAAGGCGGAAAATCGGATCGCCGCGATGGTTGACCTCACCCCGGAACCTGGGCCGCTCACTGTATCGAAGGCGCCAACGCCCGGTGTTTCGCCGCAACAGATTGCACAGCCATACGCAGAATTTGCGCACGCGCTCGATCAGAGCGGAGAGGCGCTTGGCGAAGTTGCCAAAAACGCCGCAGAACAGGCCGGCTATAAGGCGGTCACTCGCGACGCCGATGGCAATATCCAGATTGAGAAGGCGCCAATCCTCGGCCCGGCTTCGGTTGCGTACAGCCGCGCGGTCAAATTTGCCGCGCTGGCGGAAGGCGAGGCGCAGCTAAAGCAAAAGGACATTGCGCTTCGAACGCAATACCGGGACGATCCAGAGGGCTATCTTAAAGCCGCCGACGCCTTCAAAACCGATGTGGTTAAGCGATATTCCGACGCCGGCGGCCCTGACCTAGGAATCACGCTCGGCAAGGGCATCGACGCGACGACGACGCAAACTTATCGCGGCTTGCTCAATGAGAGCGAGCGGCTGGCGTTGCAGCGCGCCGACAAGTCGATCACGGCGCAGGTTGAGTCGACCAAAGATGATGCGTTTGCGTTGGCGCGAGGCGGCGACACATCATCGCCGGCCTTCATGCAGGCTATGGACAAGATCAGCACGCTCACCCAAGAGCGCGTGAACAATCCGCGCTTCGCCTATCCGCCCGAAGCCGCCAAATACGATCTCGACAATTTCCACGATCAGCTTAAAGGCAATGCGTTCCTTCACAACACCGATCAGGTCTACAAAGACAAGGGTGTTAACGATGACGGCACAGCGAAAGGCGGGGCCGCGAACGCGCTTGAATACGCCAAGTCGATCCTCTCGGACCCAACGCTTAAACTGACACCGGAACAACGCAACGCATTCTATTCTAAGGCTGTCGGCGAAATTCACGCCAATGAGGCGATCCGGCGCCAGGATATCGGCGAGGCGCGCGCGGCCGCATCATCGCTCTCAATGACGAGTGCCCTTGGCGGCAAGATCGACCCAGCCGATGTTGAAAGCGTTGCGCAGGCGTTTCGCGCAGCCGGGGCGCCGGGCGAGGCGGCAAAGCTCTATGCAACCTACGCCCGCAAGCCGCTCAATGATGATTTCGGTCGCCAGGGTATTGAGCCGATGACGCAGCAATTGAATTCGCTGCGGCAGGGTGGGGCTCTCGCGACCAGCCCCGGCGAGGCCCGGCTTATTCAGCACGAGTCGGGTGGCAATACAGGCCTGGTGAACAAGCTCGGCTATGCTGGCACCTATCAATTCGGCGCACCACTGCTCAAGGATATCGGCATCTACACGCCCGGCGCCGGCGAGAACACCAACGATAGAAGCGCGCCTGGGCAATGGTCAGGGCAAAAATGGTCGGGCACTTTCAATGTGCCGGGCTTCCCCGAGGTAAAGACGCTACGTGATTTCCTCGCCAATCCGGCGGCACAAAAGGCCGCGTTTGATCTGCATACCGCGAACATGGATGCGCAGATAAGCGCGAACGGCATGGACCGCTTCATCGGGACAAATGTCGGTGGCGTGCCGATCACGCGCGACGGGCTGCACGCCATGATCCACCTCGGCGGTGCAGCCGGGACGATGCAGACGCTAGCGAGCGGCGGCGCGGTTAATCCTCGCGATGCAAACGGAACCTCGCTGCTCGATTACGCGCGCATGGGGGCGACCGCCGGTGTGCCGAATCCGGCCTCGACGATGTGGCTACAGGCCAATCACACCACGGTCTTGCAAAAGGCTGCGCGCGATAATTGGACCTCAATCGTTTCCGATTACGACAAGACCGGCCAGCGTCCATCCGATGACACGCTCAACCAAGTGGTCAATGCGGCGCGCGCGACCAACGATCACTCGCTGCTTGAGGGCGTCGGGCAGTTTGTCGATCGCATGGACACCGCGCAGCGGCAAAGTCAGCAACCTCTTGCGCAGCAGGAAGCCGACATTACGCGAGGTCAAGCCGCCGGTAACACAGGACAGTTGTCGCCGGGACAGTCCGGCGTGCTCAAGGACTTGCAGCGCCGCTATGGCGCGATCACGAAGGGCCTCGACGAAAATCCGATCAGTACCACGGTCCAGAATTTCCCCGATCGGTTCCACACGCCAGCACCGATCAACGTGCAGGACCCACAGCAGCTTGCCGTAGGCCTTGGACAGCGCGCGCAGATCGCTCAATTCGCTCAGCAGAATTGGGGCGGCCCATCGCGCTCGGCACTCGATAAGGCCGACCTGGCGCAAGTGACCGCTGCGCTCGATACGCCCGATCCGAAGGTGAAGGGACAGATTTTTGCGGCCATTGCCACTCTACCGCAAGCCGTGCGCGACGCAACGCTTTCCAAGATCGGCGAGAAGAGGCCTGACTTCATGGTGAGCGCAGCGGCCGGCGGCTTGATGCAGGAAGCGCCTGACGTTGCGCAAAGCATCCTGCGCGGGCAAGAGGCGCTAGGCGTTAAAGAAGGAAATGGGACAAACGCAAGATCGGCTTACGCGGTACAAAGCGCGCAGGATTGGAACGATCAACTCAAAAAGGACACGGTGCTGCCACCGACCGCGTTTTCGCTGCAAGCGCGCAGCAATCCATCGGGTGGGTACGAGGTCGCCCGTGACATGATCCGCGCCCGCTATGCTGATATCTCGGCGCAAAAAGGCGATACGTCCGGCAAGATTGACGCCGATCGAGTGAAGCAAGCAGCCGACGATGTGACCGGCGGCATCCTCTATCACAACGGCGCGCCGCTCGTCGCTCCGCAGCGCGGCATGGCGCAGACGAACTTTGATATCCTACTCAGCGGCGTCAATGACAACGATCTTGCCGGTGTGACCACCTTGAACGGCGCGCCCGTCACGTCGGATTATCTGAAAGGCACGGCGCAACTCGAGAGCTTCGGCGCCGGGCGGTATCTCGTTCGGCTCGGCGCGGACCCGATGCGGCCGATCTACGCATTCACCGGCGCCAATTCAGAAACGCCGCAGAAATTCGTTCTCGACCTGCGCAATCGCGCGGTGGGCCCCGTCGCGATCAGCGGCTTCGCGCTCAATCAGAGCGCCGGCTATGGCCCATGAGTTTCTTCGATATATTCCCGCCGCTCGACGCGGAAGCACTCAAGCCGCAACCGAACGAAGGCCGTGACCTGCCAGGGACGACCAGAACCGTTAAACAACTTTTCGACCGGCCGGTGTTCGACGGCATCAAGCTTCGCGCGTTGCCGGCGGCAAAGAGCACCACGCCGCTGATCGCGCCGGATCTTTCGGGCAGGATACATTAGGGACGATTGCGACAGCCGCATGGATCAATTGAACGAGCGCGCATGACCGCGATCAGCATCACTCACGAAGGTTTAGAGGCACTTGGATTTGCAAAGGGACATATTGGCAAGCTGCTCGCGCCGAATCGGTCGAAGAATGTGGGACCTAAAACGTTCGGCCCATTGCTTCAACTTTTGGGAATTAAATTGATTGCGATTGAGGACAAAGAAGGGACCAAAAACATGCGGCCACATTGGGTAAAGCGCAGAAAAGCCGCACCGATGCTTAGCATGGAAAGGATGCGCCCGGCAGTTTGGTTATTTACGCCACGTTCTGCGCATCGCGCACTAAAAATTAGGAATGTAAAACTGACCGCGGACGAGAGATCAAACATCGCCAGCCACGCATCGCGCGCACGGTGGGAGAGAAGGGCCGAGCGGTGAGCTCATGGACGACAGCGAAAAACTGACGGCCTTGGTTCTGGTCGACCGAATGGCTGACCTGGAAAGCTACGTGAGGCGCGGACGCGCGCACGAGGGCCTATCCGCCGGCGAGCTCGAAAGTCTCTGCATCGCCGAACTCCGGTTGCTGGTCGAACGCTACGGCCCGAAAAATGAGTGGCAGGGCGTTTCCGATGTGCTGGCCGAATATCGATTGCGCGGCTTCGATAACATTCCGAAAGGCGACGCAACCGAATTGGTTGGCCGGCTGGTGGCGGCGCACGGTGCCCGGCGCGAAAAGATGAAGCTAGAGGATCCAGAGCGATTCGCCGGGACTGATGCGGCGATCGACCGGGCGGTAGCGAATTTAGGGGCGCCGGCTGAAAAGCCGAATTGACGGATCGCCGCCTCTCCCCCGGAAAAACTGTACACCGGATATTTTCCCCCGTTGCAAGACCGAGGATTCGCGCGTCTAATGCGCTCAGCCGGCGGATGGTTAAAACACCCGCCGGCCAAGACTTGCCATCAACCGCCACCATGCAGGGCGACCGATGACCGAATCAAACCTACCCCAAAACCATCGGGTTTTCCGCTCGGCCGTGGCTCCATCAACAAGGAGCTCGCCACCATGACCAATAAGCAAACCCGCCGCGCCATCCTGGCCGGCGCCGCTGCACTCCCTGCGCTCGCCATCATTCCGGCAATGGCCGGTGATACCGGCGGCGTCGATCCTATCTTCGCTGCGATTGAGCATCACCGCGCGCACTGCGCGGTCTATTGGTCCGTCGAAGAGGTAGCCGATGACGTTATGAGCGCTCGCGGCGTCGAAGCCGACCGCGCGCTCACAGACTTGCTTACTACCAGCCCGACCACGGTCGCGGGCTGCGCCGCTGTTCTGCGACACGTCGACCAGCATATTAGACAGCATGAAGATGAGAAAACGCAGATCTTCGCTAATTGTACTGATCCGCTGTGCTCGGCGGGTGCCACTTTCCTGGCCACAATCGCGGCAGCACTCAACGAGGCGGTGCAATCATGAAGATCGTTCCCACAAACTTTGACGACGTGGCGAGCCTCGACGATAGATATCGAAAGCTCGACACGAGCATGAACGACATGAAACACATGGTGTCGATCACAACGCAGACCGTGTGGGACCTCACAGAGCACCACCAATATAGCGACGTGCCAGAGGATTTCCGGCAGTCGCTCGATGAGGCGTTATTCTTGGTGTTCCAGATGAAGGACATGTTTGCGGCTCTCAAGGCGGAATACGATGGCGGATGGGATTCCGTCTTTCCCAAGAAACCTAAAAAAGTCGCGGCCTGACATTCTGAGACAGGGCAGGGCTCGCCGTTCCCGCGGCGAGCCCATGACGTTTCAACAGCCATGGTGTCGACGGGTAGGGCGCGGTATCCTAGCTAGTCGATCATCTGCCCGGCTGAAACAATGCCGCACAGGCAATGGGAGAGGTAGTGCCATGAAAAAACTCCTCATCGCCGCGCTCGCGACAAGCCTGCTTGCTGCCGTACCTGCGCATGCCCAGACGCCACCGCCGCCGCCAACGGGCAACGTGCTGTACGAATGGTGCACCAAACAAGGCGCAGTCTATCGCTCCGGATGCGACGGATATTTGAGCGGATATTTCGATGCCTTGGTATCCGTCGGGTCGCCCGGGTTTATCTGCACCCCCAATGGCACCATCATCGCGCAAGCCAAGGACGTGCTGGTGCGCTGGCTCAGCAGTCACCCGGAAAAACGCCATTTTGCGGCCGGGGTCATCGCCACGGGTGCGTTCATGGAGGCATGGCCGTGCCCCACCAAAAGCAAGCCGTGAGTGGGCTGATGATTGCCACCGGGTCGCATCCTAACTGCCGACGGTAAAAGCCGACAGTCGGTCTTGCAGGCCACCAACGTAGCCGTGAGCCTATTCGCAATGCGGAGGCGCCGAGGCTTACGCTTTATGCCGCCGGAGGGCCCATTTTCTCGAGCGCCTCTTTTATCGATGGTTTGACCTTCGCAATCTGCGCTTTCGGCGCCCAATGCATTCTGCCAAACGTGTCATCGAAGCCGATGCGATCATAGCCTTCTTCTGCAAGGCGAGTGTGATTAGGCACGAAATAGACCGAAAACATTTCTCCGACGGCTACCGTTTTCGGGAGACCTCCGCTGAATGGTCCGGCGGTTTGATCACGATGATTCACGCTCACAAGTGGATTTAAGAGTCCATGGCCTTGGCTCCTAACCCACTTCCGCTTCCTTCTCACGAGCGCGCTGTGCAATGTGACTTCGCCAGGGCCCATGTTGGTTGCGCTTAGGCTGAGAAGATCATAATCCTCCGAGCGATCGTTTGGGCTGAATACGGTGACATAGGAGAAATGCACCCGGACCTTCGCTTTCGGATAGATGAACTTAGACCACACATTCCAAATGAAGCTCGCCAGCGAAACAATTGCCGAGCAAATGCTTATTACCAAGGCCCAATCAGCAACCGTCATTTTGACACCTTAGACCGAGAACAGGACGGCCGGCATTCATGCAGCCATTAGGGCCCGGCAAGCCATTGCGGCTCTGCGCGCAGAATGCGTAGCCGCGCGGATTTTGACGCACCAGCGATCTCCGCAGGCCGTTTCGGCAACCTTCCCATAGGCTTCCCAATGCTGATTCTTGGGAAGATTTATGTGGCATAAAATTACAAAAAGACTTGATTATATTGACTAATTGGCGACGGCCTGAGCGTGAGCCTATCGGCTTGCGCGACACCTGGGCGAAGGACCAGGCCAAGGAAAAGGCGGCGGGCTGACCCAACTCCTATCGTGGTTTTGTCCGTGCGCGTTCGCAACCGTTCTCCTAGTCACAACCTGTAGCTGAGATAGCATAGGGTCAGGTTGCGTGAGCGTCGGGGGCGCCGCGCCATGGCCGAAAACGAGCAACGCCGGACGCGCGCCAAAGCCTGGGCGGCCGAGATCGACGCCGCGCGGCGGCGCGCCGGGTTCATGCTGCCGGCCGGGCTTGCCGACCGCGCCGCCTGGCTCGGCCGGCTGCTCTCGCAATGGGCTGTGGCCGAAGTCGCGCCGGGGCGGCTGCTGCCCTGGCTGCCAGTCGCTTTCGGCTTCGGCATCGTGGCGTATTTCACCGCCGACCGCGAGCCGGCATGGTGGGCGGCATCAAGCGCGGCGCTCGCCGGCGTCATCGTTGCATTTGTGGCGCGCCGGCGCGCATTTGGTTTTGCAATTACGCTCGGCTTTGCCGCCATCGCCGCCGGATTTGCCACCGCCACGCTGCGGACCGAACACATCGCGCATCCGGTTTTGCTATTCCCGGTGTCGAGCGTGACGCTTTCCGGCTTTGTCGAAATCCGCGAGGAGCGCCAGCGCAGTGACCGCATCGTGATCCACGTGCATAATATCGAAGGCCGCCGTCTCAATGAGGCGCCCGACCGCGTGCGGCTCGCGGTGCGCAAGAACACCGCGCCGGCGGTGGGCAGTTTCGTCGAGCTCAAAGCGCATCTATCGCCGCCGCTCGCGCCGTTGCGGCCGGGCGGCTACGACTTTGCGCGCGATATGTTTTTCCAGCGCATCGGCGCGTCCGGCTATGCGCTCGGCAAGATCAAGGTCGTGGCGCCGCCGGTCAGCCCCGGCATTTGGCTGCACTATGCCGCTTTCATCGACGGCATTCGCGAGGCGATCGACAAGCGCATCCGCGCCGTCATCCCCGGCGATGAAGGCTCGATCGCCTCGGCGCTGATCACCGGCAAGCGCGATGCGGTTTCGACGCCGGTCAACGACGCGATGTACATCTCGAGTCTCGCGCATGTGCTGTCGATCTCGGGCTATCACATGGCGGTGGTGGCGGGCATCGTGTTCTTTTTCATACGCGCCGGCCTGGCGCTGATCCCGTCGATCGCCAGCCGCCATCCGATCAAGAAATGGGCCGCCGCCGCCGCGCTCGTCGCGGCCACCTTCTATCTGCTGCTGTCGGGCGCGGAAGTCGCGACCCAGCGCTCCTTCATCATGATCGCGATCGTGCTGGTCGGAGTGATGGTGGACCGACCGACGCTGACGTTTCGCACGCTCACGGTCGCCGCACTCGGCGTATTGCTGCTGCAGCCGGAATCGGTCGTGCATCCGAGTTTCCAGATGTCGTTCGCGGCGACGCTCGCACTGATCGCGGCCTACCAATACGGCCTGCCGTGGCGCGCCAAGGCCGACACATCGTTTGGCGCGCGTGTGGCGCTATGGGGCGGACGTGAGATCGCCGGGCTTATCCTGGCGTCGCTGGTCGCCGGCCTCGCGACTACGCCCTATGCTGCCTATCACTTCCACCGCGCCGCGCCTTACGGGGTGATCGCCAATCTGCTCGCCATGCCGGTGGTGTCGGCCGAGGTGATGCCGATGGGCATTCTCGGCATGCTGGCCATGCCGTTTGGTTTCGACGCGGTGTTCTGGAAACTGATGGGCGCGGGCATCGACTGGATGGATACGGTAGCTCTGTGGGTGACCAGCCTGCCGGGCGCGGTCGGCCATGTGCGGGCGTTCGGGACCGGGCCGCTGTTGCTCGGCACGGCGGCGATCTTGCTGCTGTGCCTGCTGCGCACACCGCTGCGCTGGAGCGGGGCCGTGCTGACGGTCATCGCCAGCCTGTGGGCGGTGACGACGCCGCTGCCCGATGTGCTGGTCGCTGGCGACGGGCAGACCGCGGCCATCCGTGGCGGCGACGGCCGCCTTGCGGTTCTGCACAGCAATCGCGACAGTTTCGCGATCAAGGAATGGCTCGCCGCCGACGGCGATGCGCGCACCGTCAAGGATGCGACCCTGCATGACGGCGTGCAATGCGCTGCTGATCGACCGCAGGTCCTGGCGCGCCAATGGCGCGTTGGCGCTGCGCTGGACCGGCGATCGTTTCGAGCTAAAGGCCGCCCGCCCACCGGATTATGAGCGGCCGTGGGCGCGCGCGCCGCGTGAGCCCGCAAATTCTGTTCAGGCCCCGACGCGGCCGGCCGCACCCGATGCGTCGCCGCGCGTAGAGGATATGGAAATTGGAGATTAACCCATTCTCCGCTCATTCCCACGAAAACGGGAATCCAGAATGTTTGGCTCTGGGTCCCCCGCTTTGGCGGGGACGAACGGCAGCGAAATCAGTATCGCCGGAACAGTCCGACCAGCTTGCCTTGGATGCGCACGCGATTGGGCGGCAGGATGCGCACCTCGTAGGACGTATTGGCCGGCTCGAGCGCGATCGAGGCGCCGCGGCGGCGGAAACGCTTGAGGGTAGCTTCTTCGTCGTCGATCAGCGCCACCACGATGTCGCCGGTCTCGGCGGCTTCCGATTTGCGGATTAGTGCGATGTCGCCGTCGAGAATACCGGCCTCGATCATGCTGTCGCCGCGCACTTCGAGCGCGAAATGCTCGCCGGCGGTCAGCAGGTCGGCCGGCATGTTGATGACGTGGCTGCGGGTCTGGATCGCCTCGATCGGCGTGCCGGCGGCTATGCGGCCCATCACCGGCACCGCGATCGGGCGGCGGCCGTCGTCGTCGTCCTCGGGATTGGCAGAAGCGGCTCGCACCCGGCCAAGGTCGCCCTCGATCACGCTCGGCCTGAAGCCGCGCGAGCGGCCGCCGCTGATGCCGTGGGCGACCGAGTCGGGCAGCTTGATGACTTCGATGGCACGCGCCCGGTTGGGCAGGCGGCGGATGAAGCCGCGTTCCTCCAGCGCCGTGATCAGCCGGTGGATGCCGGACTTGGAACGCAGGTCAAGGGCGTCCTTCATTTCATCGAAAGAGGGGGGTATCCCGGCCTCGGTCAGCCTCTCGTGGATGAAGCGCAGGAGCTCGAACTGCTTGCGGGTCAGCATCTGTCTCTCCCCGGCTCTTGGTTCTGGTAGGTTTTTGGCCGGCCCTTTTTGGGGAACCGGTCAGAAACAAATCATGAACGGACACTATCTGTTCGATATGTGTTCTGCAACCATTTAATTTGGAGTGAAAAAATCGAAAGGCCGCTAAAGGCCTAGCTTAAGGATGACGCATGGTGAACCGGCCGCCGCCGCCGGCGCGCTGGGCGCGCGAATCAGCAAACAGTCCGCCTTGGCGAGTGGTGCCATCAGGGAACTGTCCTGGGCCGGCAATGGGGTCGCGATCGGGCCATCGGGGCCCAGGATGAGGGTTGCCCGCATGTAGTCGGCCCGCTCGTCATTGGCCGGCAGGTCGCGGCCAAGGCGGGCCGGCTCCGGTACGCGCTCGACATCCTGGCGGCCGGAGAGCTTCCGGATCAGCGGCACCAGGAACAGGAAGGCGCAGACGTAAGACGACACCGGGTTCCCGGGCACGCCGAGCACCTGCATGCCGCCCAGCCGGCCGTGCATCATCGGCCGGCCGGGGCGCAGCGCCACCCGCCAGAACGACAGCGCGAGCCCTTCGGCCGCCAGCGCTCGCTGCACCAGGTCATGCTCGCCGACCGAGGCGCCGCCGCTGGTCAGCAGAATATCGGCGCCCCAATCGCGT
>Ga0208355_1001293_pt1 | contig 11028 bp, 9 predicted proteins | sample NGESurdeep072012_6_FD_184458 | JGI IMG/M metagenome (GOLD analysis project Ga0208355, IMG submission 184458) | Arctic peat soil microbial communities from Barrow, Alaska - NGEE Surface sample 210-3 deep-072012 (SPAdes) | ecosystem: Environmental > Terrestrial > Soil > Wetlands > Peat ... | reverse complement strand
CGGCAACACACCCGCCAGCAACGCGGGCAGCCCGAGGCGGTCCAGCACATGGTTGATGATCGGCAGCCCGCCCAGGGCGCGGGAGACCAAGGCGAGGTCGTCTTCTTGGTTCGACTGGCTCATCACGACACTCCTTAGCTGCGGGGTGCTTGCCTGCATCACAGTAAATGTTATCCTTCGGTAGTCAACCGAAGGATATGACACGCCGAAGGAGTCCTTCCCAAATGCCCAACCAACCACAGGCGCCAGGCCCACCCGGGACGCAGTTCACTGCCCAGCTCACCGGCCTGGACTACGCCCTACCCGGAACCCTCGCCCGCCGCTTCATGCGCTGCGGCAAGACGAACTGCCGATGCAAGGCCGACCCGCCAACCCTTCACGGGCTCTACCTGCACTGGACCCGCACCGTCGCCGGCAAGACCGTCACCCGCAGCCTGACCCCCGACCAGGCCCGCCGCTACCAAGCCTGGTTCGACAACGCCCGCCGGATCCGCGACCTCCTCAGCGAGCTCGAGGCCCGGTCCCTACGCGCCTTCGAAGACACCGAGGGATGACCAACGTAAATAGCGAGATATCACCGAGCAGAAGTGCGGAACGTCAGACCAATGACTACCAGCGGTCGAATTGGGTATCTGTGCAGGTCGGCGCAGATCGATCGGCCGCAGTAACGCGTAGATTTAGGAAGCTGATCGTTTCGCTTCCTTGAGGGATCTGATCTAGGCCCCGATCAAAGCCCTCACTTCGACTGGGACCGCCTTGCTCGGGGCTAACCCTCGTCCAGCCCGCAGAAAGTCCGTACAGGTTGTCGCAACCTTACTTGGGCCCAGTCCCATCTGGCGGCAACTCGCGCAGCGATCGTGATGACCCTTTGAGCCTGTCTTGCCGTGGGGTTTGCCGTCGCACTGGGAGGTGAGTCAATGACCGTCCGGATGATTCTGGGCGGAGCCATGGTCATTGCCGCCATGTACACCGTGGAGCTCACCGGCCACAGAGCCGACGTGAGCGCAGAGCAGGATCACCCGGCTGAGCTGCTCGATCACGAGGTCTGACCGGTTGCGCCCTGAATCAGAGACACCATCGTGATCGCCCAGCGTCGAGAACTCTGCCGCCGCGAAACCCACCTCATCAGCCCAGTTGCGCTAGTGAAAGTATGGCTAAGACCGGCCGCACGACCTGACGCCACTCAGTGCCAGCACGGCCGGCGACAGCCGGGCCGCACGAGACGGCCCGCCGACCTGAGAATGGGTGCAAGACATGGAGATGATCCGTCCGTCCGCCGGCAACACGCTTACTCTGCTCGTGTCACTTCAGCGCGTTCCCGGCACGTTGGGGAAGTTGACCTCGGCACTTGGTGCTGCCGGCGCGCTCTTGGACGCCATTGACATCGTTGAGCACCAAGACGATGTCATTGTCCGGCAGATCCAGGTCGAGACCCGCGGCCACGAGCACGGCCAGCACGTCGTGGAAGCGGCCAAGTCGGTCCCCGGAGTGGAGCTTCTGTCGGTCAGCGACCGGGTGTTCGATCGGCACCGCGGCGGCAAGATAGAGGTGACCCCGAAGTTCCCGGTGCTGACTCGTGATGACCTTGCGATGGCGTACACCCCCGGCGTTGGCCGGGTCTGTACGGCGATCTCGGAGCAGACAGATCTTGTCTGGGACTACACCATCAAGTCGAACTCGGTGGCCGTGCTGAGCGACGGCACGGCCGTACTCGGCCTCGGCGACCTGGGCCCTGAAGGGGCCATGCCCGTGATGGAGGGCAAGGCGATGCTGTTCAAGCAGCTGGCCAACATCGATGCCTACCCCATGTGCGTGCGCACATCCGGGGTTGAGGAGCTCGTTGCCGTGGGCAAGGCGATCGCGCCCGGATTCGGTGGCATCAACTTGGAGGACGTGGCAGCGCCGGTCTGCTTCGAGGTCGAGCGACGGCTCCAGGAAGAGCTGGACATCCCGGTCTTTCACGACGACCAGCACGGCACCGCAATCGTGTCACTGGCGGCCCTCTACGGAGCCGCCCAGGTGGTCGGCAAGCGGCTTGAGGATCTCAACGTGGTCTTTCTCGGCATGGGTGCGGCTGGGGTGGCCTGCATCAAGCTGTGGCAGCACGCGGGCGTCGGCCACCTCATCGGGGTGGACCGCCATGGCATCGTCCACCCCGACCGCACGGACCTCAACGAACAGAAGCGATCCATCGCCGAGACGACCAACCTCGAGGGCCGGCGCGGCGGCCTGGCGGAGGCGTTGGTGGGTGCTGACGTCTTCGTCGGCGTCAGCGGGCCTGGCCTCGTGAAGCCTGACTGGGTGGCCACCATGGCCAAGGATGCCATCGTGTTTGCGATGGCCAACCCGATTCCAGAGATCATGCCGGAGGAGATGCCGGACAACGTGGCCGTGGTCGCCACCGGACGTAGCGACTATGCAAACCAGATCAACAACGTCCTGGTATTCCCGGGCCTGTTCCGCGGGCTGCTCGACAGCCGCGCGCGGTCTGTGGACATGTCGATGAAGGTTGCGGCGGCCAGGGCGATCGCCGACATCGTCGCCCAGGACGGTGCGTCTTCAGACTTCATCGTGCCCTCGATCTTCGACACCCGGGTCGTGCCAGCAGTGGCTGAAGCCGTGCAGAAGGCAGCGGCCTCGGCCGGTCTGGGCTCGGCGTCCAAACTGGCAAAGACCGCCCGGATCTGATCCCGGAGCGGTTTCACTGAGTGGACTCGCTCCTGATAGGAGTGGGCCCACTCAGTGGTTCCCGTTGACTACCACAGGGACTCAACGACCAGTGCAGGTCCTTTCCGAACGTCGACAGCCAACCGGGGACCATCTTGGTCTCGCACAGTCCCTCAGCTGGTCTCTGATCTGCTGGTCTTAGGGTGCCCGGATCCGCTCCCTGACGGAATCCGGCAGGGCCGGGCCAACTGTTGACCAGGGTGCGCCGGGTGCGCCGGTGGACCGCCGTGGCCGCGGTTGGCCACAGCTCCGGAACCTCATGGACCGGCCCCAGAGCGGTCTCTGGCTTCGACCGTGCAGGTTCCCACCAGGGCCCACAGCGGGAATCCGCGGCCCACCTTATGACGGCGGGTTGGTTTGATCGTCGCCGGAACGTGTGTCAGGTTTGGTCTCCATGAATAGCCTGATCGTCTTCGTCGCCCAATACGTCCTTTACCTCATCTTGGCCGCGGCGACCGTCATCTGGCTCTACCTCCCCAGGCCGGACAAGGTGAGCTTGGCCGCCCAGACCCTCACGTCGTTGGTCATCGTGTTCCTGCTGATCAAGGTGGCTGCGGCCATCTACACCGACCCCCGGCCCTTTGTCGTGGACCCGTCGATCAGACCCTTGTTCGCCCACGGTGCCGACAACGGGTTCCCCTCCGACCACACCGCGGTGGCTGTGACAGTCGCTCTCCTGGTGATGATGTACCGCCGGTGGCTCGGGGTCGCCCTGCTGGTCGCCAGCATCGCGCTGGGCGCTGCCCGGGTCGCTGCCCACGTGCACCACGTTCCGGACATCATTGCGGCGGTTCTCATTGCCGCCCTGGCCGTGGTCATTGCTTCAGCCATCTGGCGGTGGGTTCGGCCCCACCTGCCGCGTCAGCTAACCGGCACTGTCTCCACGTAAGCGGCCATGTTGCTCATCGCCGCCACGAGCATCGACGCCCCTACCCCGCGGCAGGCTGTCCTTCACCCGTTTGGTGACCGGCCGAGCTGGGCGAGACCTGATCCGGGAACCGACGATCGCGAGCCGAGCTGCCGCTAGGAGTTGCGGCGCAATGGCCAGTCGGCCACCTTGTGGACCGACGAGAAGCCTGCGGTCGCACGGTCCAGGTGCCCAAGGGGTGAACCCCACGGCGCGGGCGTTGCCCGAGCAGCCAGGGCTCCTCGGGCCTGGGTCCACAGTGCTGCGCCGCCAGCGCCGACGCGCCGACGCCCTTCTTGACCTGGATTTGAGGTTCTCACGAGGTGCCCATAAGGCAGGGGCAGCGACCATGAGGTCGGGAACCATCCATGGCAAGTCCTTCCCGTAGGCAGGAGCACGCACCTTGAACGGTATTCGACCGCACACCCCTGTGATGGGCGGAGCCACCCTGGGTCTGCCAGCCGCGACCGCTGGCTGCGGCACGGTCCTAGCATGATCCACGTTGTGCGCACAGTCATCGCGCATCCCATGCGGCTGCAGGTGCGCCCCGGTGCCCTGGAGGACATCTCGGGCCCTCAACAGGGGGGAACGTTTCGTTGAGTTCAAGAGGCGACCTGAAACTCGAAGACCCGCCGAAGTATCGCCGACCTGCGCGGCACCAAGCGTCCCGGCCAAGTCGGCGTCGCTTCTGGATCCGCCGGGTAGGGGTGCTGACGGTGGTCTTCGCGCTGTGGCTCACCTGGTCGATCGGTGGTGCCCTGACGGCTCCGGGCACCGACACGACCTCGGCGCGGCTGGCTGAGTGGGCCCGGTCCAACGGGCTGGGCTGGGTGGTCAGCGGTCTCGAACAGGCCCAGTACCAGATGAACCCACCCAAGGTCGGCGGAAGCCTCGCCGGCGGAATCCCACGGATCACCGCGAACCGGCGGGCACCGGGCCAGCCCACCAAGCCCGCAGGCTACCTGGAACCTCCCACGACAATCCCCGCTCAAGCCCAACCGGCTCTGCCAGGGGAGGGTGCCTGGCAGAGCCTGGTCACTCTCAAGGGTCAACCAGCGATCCGGGCCGCGTTCCTACGCCCGGACTCCCAGCACACCAGCTACCTGGTCGGGGTCGTCTGGCTCAACCAGAAACTGGTCAAGATGGTCCTGCACCCCGGCTACACCGTGCCCGGCGGTTCAGGCTGGTCCCAACCATCCCAGGTACCGGCCTCGCAGCAGAGCTCCCTGCTAGCGACCTTCAACTCAGGCTTCACCATGAATGACGCCAACGGCGGCTACTGGCAGGACGGCCAAACCGCCGTACCGCTACGCGCCGGCGCAGCCTCCATGGTGCTGTACAAGGACGGCCACATCGATGTGCGCACGTGGGGCGCAGCCACCCCCAGCCCCGACATAGCAGCCGTCCGCCAGAACCTCGGCCTGCTCGTCGACAACGGCGCGATCACCCCCGACGTGAACAGCCCGACCACCTCGACCTGGGGAGCGACCGTCGGCAACAAGACCTACGTGTGGCGCTCAGCCGTGGGGATCCGCAAAGACGGCTCCCTGCTGTTCGTGGTCGGCGCCTCCCTGTCAGTACGCACCCTGGCCAACATCGTGCACGACGCAGGAGCGGTCCGGGCCATGGAGCTGGACATCAACCAGTCATGGACCAACTTCATCACCTACACCCACCCAAGCAACGGCGCAGCCGTGCCACAGATGCTCACCAAAGACGAGCACCCCAACCCCTACCGCTACCTCCAGCCCTCATCCCGAGACTTCGTCGCAGTCTCCGCCCGCTGACCAGCCCAACGAGTCCGGCACTGACCTGTTGGCGCCACCTCGATTCAGGCTCTGGCACGTTCTTCCGGGAGGCCGGGTCGTCGCGGTTCGCTGCGCTCATGGACCAGCTAGAGGCGCTCCAGTTGCTCGTGGACGTGACCGTCCCTTGACCTTGCGGATGGGCAGACCGCGCGGTCGCTGCGACCGCGCGGCTGGGCTGACGTCACGTCGGGTCGCCCGCCGACGCGGAGGCATCGAGCCGCGGCTGAGGGCTGCCCGAAGGCGTCACCGACGCAGCCTCGCGTAGCCTGCGTCGGGATCATGCGAAACACCGTCGAGATCACACAAACCGGAAATCCCACCTAGACGACGCCTCATCGGATCCCAGACCACCTGCACGTCGGCCCTTCCTACCTGATGAGGCAGCCGACCAACAACATGGCGCCGGCTGCACGCCGGGACCGGGGATCTGGCAGGGTGGCGGCGAGGGGACCTGGGTACGTCTGGCTGACGTCTCTGGCGCTTGTGCTGACCGGTGCCTGACGCGATCGCCTGTCGTGACCCGGGCGAAGCCAAACCAACAAGGAGGATTCGTGGCCAAGAAGGAACGCTCGGATACTGCCGGCAGCACGTTCTTCGATGTGTTGGCAGGCCACTCTGAGGGGCACCGAACTGGTCGTGCCGGTTGGCTGCGCGCCGCTGTGCTGGGTGCCAATGACGGGCTGGTATCCACCTCGAGCCTGCTGGTTGGCGTGGCAGCCAGTGGTGCTTCGACTGGAGCGGTCCTGACCGCCGGTATCGCGGGACTGGCGGCTGGGGCGATGGCCATGGCCGCTGGTGAGTACGTGTCGGTTAGCTCGCAGTCCGACGTCGAGCGCGCCGACCGGAAGATCGAGATAGCCGAGCTGGCCGCGGATCCCGAAGGAGAGCTGGAAGAGCTCACCCAGATCTACCAGGCGCGCGGGGTTCCGCGCGCGATCGCCGAGCAGGTGGCCCTGGCCCTGCATGCGGACGACCCTCTCCAGGCTCACCTGCGCGACGAGCTCGGGCATCACGAGTCGACCAAAGCGCGACCAAGGCAGGCAGCCGGCGCATCGGCCATCAGCTTCACCGTTGGCGGACTGGTCCCCTTCCTCGGCATGCTCGCCACAGGCCAGGGACCCAGGCTGGCCCTGATCGTGTCCGTGACCATCGTTGGCCTGGCGTGCGCGGGGGTGCTCGGGGCCCGCGCCGCCGGCACGACCCTCCTTCGTCCCACCCTTCGAGTTCTCCTCGGCGGCAGCGCCGCGATGATCGTAACCGCTGCCATCGGCCAGATCGCGCATGTTTCCGGCCTCTAACCTCCGGGCAGCATCGAACCCCCGCAACACACGCCCATTAGGCTGAGCCTGGTGAACCGGCGACAGGTGCTCCAGGCGATGGCCGCTACAGCCCTCCTGTTGCTAGCGGTGCTCGGCGGCGGCTCACTGCGGACCAGCGACGTCACCCCCAACCCGCCGGCGCAGCCCAGCCCGACAGATCGGCTCGTGGTCATCGGCACCGGCGGGGTGAGCCCCAGCGACATCGATCTCACACGCACCCCGAACCTCTGGAAGCTGCTGCGGGAGGGCTCCTCGGCAGCCCTGAACGTCACCGCCGTCCACACCAACACGTGCCCTACCGACGGGTGGCTTACCTTGTCGGCGGGCGACCGGGCAGGACAGCCGGACGCTGGCAGCCGGGCCCCGGCCTGCCAACCGAGCCCTCCGGTGAAGAACGGTTCGGTGGCCGGCTGGGACGCGCTCGTCGCCACAGCTGCCAGCCGGCCCTACGGCTCGAAGCTGGGGACGCTGTCGGGGACTCTGGCGAGCAGCGGACGGTGCGTCTCGGCCATCGGTCCGGGCGCGGCTCTGGGCGCGGCCCTGCCCGGGCGCGGCGCTGTGCCACGCTTCCAGCAGTTCGACGCCCGGAGCCTGAAGACCGGTCTCGGCGCCTGTTCCATCGCGCTGGTCGACGTGGGCGCCATCCGCGATCCGGGCGACGTCAACATCGCCGACCCAGTCCAGCCGTCGCTTTCCCATGCCCAGCAGCTAGCGGCGGTCGACCAGCGGGTCGGGCAGGTCGTCGCGGCAGCTCCCCGCGGTACAGACGTCATCGTCGTCAGTCTTGCTGACGCGGGGCAGAGACCCGGGTTGAGGGTGGTGCTGGCCTCAGGTCGACGCTTCGGACCGGGCTTGCTCTACTCTCCCTCGACGCGGCAGCCGGGACTGGTCCAGCTCGACGACATTACCGCCACGATCCTCGCCCATGCCGGCGCGGCCGTGCCATCTGAGGTGAGCGGGTCGCCCTTGCAAGACTCCCCTGCCGCGAACGACTCACAGACGCTGGCCCAGATGCGGCACGGCGATCTCGTGGACTACGAGCTCTCGTCGCGATGGGTGCAGCCGGTTGTCTACCCCTTCTTCGTCACGTGGGTAGCGCTCATGCTCGCGGGCCTGGCCGTTTTGGCGGTGACATGGTGGCGTCGCTTCGGCAGCGACGGCTTCCGCGAGTCGATGCGCACGGGGGTCCGCATGGGCCTGGTGGTCTTCGCGACGGTCCCGGCAGCAACCTACCTGGCCAACATCCTGCCGTGGTGGCGTTTTGGCTGGCCAGCGGGAGCCCTAGTGCTCACAACCGCGGCGTGGACCGGCGTGCTCGGAACCATCGCCTTACGTGGTGGATGGCGACGCTCACCCATGGGCCCGGTCGGCGCCGTCGCGGCAATGACCTTCATTGTGCTCGCCGCAGACGTCATGAACGGCTCAAGGCTCCAGGTGGCGTCTCTTCTCGGTCTGAACCCCATCGTCGGTGGCCGTTACTTCGGGCTCGGCAACGTCGCTTTCGCCCTGTTCGCCGCAGCGACCTTCCTGGTGGCAATCCCGGTCTCCAGCCGTCTGGTCCGGGCCGATCGCCCGCGGCTGGCCGCACTTGCTGTCACCATCATCGGTACCGTGGCGGTCGTCGTGATCGCGATGCCGACCTGGGGCAGCAAAGTCGGCGGGCCCCCAGCCCTCGTCCCCGGACTCGCCGTGCTCGTCCTTTCGATCCTGTCGATCCGGCTGAGCTGGCGCAAGATCCTGTTCATCGCCGGAGGAACCGCCCTGCTGGTGGTCACCCTCGCGCTGCTCGATTGGCTGCGCCCCAAAAACTCAAGGTCAGACCTCGGCCGGTTCGTCCAGTCGGTCATCGACGGCGGTGCCGGTAACATCATTAGCCGCAAGCTCGCACAGAACCTCGACACCCTGATCCACACCACGATCTTCGCCTACCTCGTCCCGCTGCTGCTCATTGCCGGGGCCTACGTCCTAGCCAGGCCAGACTCACGGCTCGCGCGACCACTGGAGCCCCTCATGGAACGGGTCGAGACCCTCCGGGCGGGTCTCATCGGGCTCACCGTGACGATGGTTGTCGGTCTGTTCGTCAACGACACCGGTGTCGCGATCCCGCCGGTCGCGCTCGCGCTCGTCCTGCCCCTGCTCGTCTCCGCAGGGATCCGCACGTGGGAGCTGCGCACCAGCCAGGCCTTGGCCGTGACACCAGCAAAGCAACAGAACCTGAACGACATTCCGACCTGGCCCAGCCCGCCGCGCGTCTAGAACGATTCTGACGAAGACCTCAGTCCAGGAGCGGGGCAAGGCTGAGGACGACGAAACCTGCGCGGTAGCCGCAGGCTGCCCGCGACCGGCGGATCAGAGATGACCAGCGTAGATTCCCACCGTGGCCCCAGGGCCAGTCGCATCGCCGGGGACCCATCGTCGGAACCCAAGAAGCTCGCAGGATCGGATCTTGCATCCTGGTCTGGAAGACTCCACTCGGCGTCATGCTTTGGTGGCCATGGTCATTCTCAGGCGCCTCTCACGTCAGGCATCCTGGCCGGCAGACTCACTTAAAGGGGCGCTTCCGGCTTTTCCGTGGGTTTGCTAGCGGTGATCAGGGGGTCAGCGGCATGATTTTGGGATGCGTGACACCGAGCTGTACCGGCATCTGTTGGGTCTGGTCGCCCCTTGGGAGGTGAGCCAGGTGGAGTTGTCGGTCGAGGACCGGCGCGTGGATGTGTGGGTGCAGCATCCCAAGCGGACCCGGTTCCTCTGCCCGGACTGCGATGTCGAGCTGGCGGTCTATGACCACTCCGAGGAACGGGCATGGCGACACCTGGACTCGTGTGCGTTCTTGACCTTCCTGCATGCCAGTGCGCCGCGGGTGGCCTGCCCCGAGCACGGGGTGCGTCAGGCGCGGGTGCCGTGGGCCGAACCACACTCGCGGTTCACGACCTTGTTCGAGCGGCTGGCGATCGATGTGCTCGGTGCCTGTGACGTGGCCGCCGCGGCCGGGTTGCTGCGGCTCAGCTGGGACGAGGCGTGGCATCTGATGGACCGTGCCGTCGCACGGGGCCTGGCCGCGAAGACACTGGCCGTCCCGGCCCATGTCGGGGTCGATGAGAAGGCGGCGGGGCGGGGCCAGGACTACATCACGTTGGTCTGCGACCTGGATGCCGGCACGGTCGAGTTCATCGCCGACGAACGCCGACAGGCCAGCCTGGATGGCTACTTCGAGCAGTTCACCGCCGACCAGCTCGCCGGGATCCAGGCGGTCGCGATGGACATGTGGGAGCCGTTCGCGAACTCGGTGCGCGCGTACCTGACCGATGCCGAGGACAAGATCGTCTTCGACCGCTACCACCTGATGGGCTACCTGACCAAGGCCGTGGACACCGTACGCAAGCAGGAGAACCGGACCTTGGCCGCGGCCGGCGACAAGAGTCTGGCCGGCTCGAAGTACCTGTGGCTGTACTCACACGAGAACCTGCCCGCACGTCACCAGGACCGCTTCAACGCGCTACGCGCCGCAGACCTGAAGACCGGACGCGCCTGGGCGATCAAGGAAGACCTGCGCCACTTCTGGTCCTACAAGCGCCGCGGCTGGGGCGCCAAACACTTCAACCGCTGGTACTTCTGGGCCACCCACTCCCGGCTGAACCCGATCATCGACGCTGCCAAGACACTGAAGCGTCACGAGGCGGGACTGCTGTCCTACTTCGCCCACCCCATCACCAACGCTGGCGCCGAAGGCCTGAACTCCCGCATCCAAGCCATCCGGGTATCGGCCCGCGGCTACCGCAACCGCGAGCATTTCAAGACCGCGATCTACTTCCACCTCGGTGGACTGCAGCTCTACCCGGCAACGCCATGACCCACGGACTTCCCGGAAGCGCCACTAAAGGAGTCATCCAGCTCAGGACCATGATCGTGTGCTGACAGATCGGCACCGGTCGCCCACCCCGGCATCAGAGCGAAGAAACCCCTAACGCAGACGTCGACCGGTATGTCGGCCGCCAGCAGCAGGCGTGCCGCACACGTGCGAACCCACGGTCGACGCCTGCGCCGGGACTGGCTCAGTCAGGGGTTCCGCTACTTGACGCACTGGATACCACCACCGGAAAGGGCGCTGAGCGCAGTGGGCGGCGGGGCCGTGACACCTGGACCGGCGGCTTGCACCGGTGTAGCGGGAGCCGGCTCGGTCGTCGACGGCGACGGTCCCGCCGTGGCCGTGGTGGACGGGCTGGGGTGCGGGGTCACCGGCGCGGGCTTTGCTGAGGCGCTCGTGGGT
>Ga0208355_1001292_pt1 | contig 11034 bp, 15 predicted proteins | sample NGESurdeep072012_6_FD_184458 | JGI IMG/M metagenome (GOLD analysis project Ga0208355, IMG submission 184458) | Arctic peat soil microbial communities from Barrow, Alaska - NGEE Surface sample 210-3 deep-072012 (SPAdes) | ecosystem: Environmental > Terrestrial > Soil > Wetlands > Peat ... | reverse complement strand
AATTCTTCGTCGTCGCATCGCTCCCGCGGACCGCGTCCGGCAAGCTGCGCCACGCCGAGCTGCGGGCTGCCCTCGCGGGGGCACCACCAGCCGACTGGACGTCCCGGGCGGCCGGGATCGAGGTGCCCGCATGACCGGTGCGTCGCAACGCACGTTCAGCGCCGGCGACGGGGCCAGCCTCTTCTACCGCACGTTCGCCGCGGCGCACGGGGCCGAACGTGGAATCCCGATCGTCCTCCTTCACGCCACGCTCTCGGCGTCCGTCCAGCTTGCCGGCCTCGCCCGGATCCTCGCGGTCCGCGGGCCGGTCTTCGCCCTCGACCGGCGGGGGAGTGGTGAGAGTGCCATGCTGGCGCCGCGGCAACTCGACGTCGCGGTCCACGTTGCCGACGTTGCCGCGCTCCTCGAGGCCGAGAAGATCGCCGCCGCAATCCTCGTCGGGCACAGCTTCGGTGGGGTCGTCGCGCTGGAAGCCGCGGCTCGACTTCCAGGGCGCGTCTGCGCCGTCGCCGCCTGGGAACCGCCGTACGGGCCGCTCGCCGACGCCGAGACCCGCGCCGGCTTCGCAACCGTCGCGACCGCGACAGAACGCGCCCACGCCGCCGGCGGAGCCGCCGCGGCCGCCGCCACGTTCCTTGACGGCGTCGCCGGCGACGGCGCATGGCAGGCGCTGCCGGATCGAGCCCGGGCCTTCCTCGCCGCGCAGGGCGACGGCGCGTACGCCGATGCCGCGCTGGCTGGGCTGGATCCGGGCGGCCTGTCGCGGATCGTCGCACCGGTGACCATCCTGACCGGCACCGCCAGCGAGCCGTTCTACGCGCCGATCGCCCGCGCCGTTGTCGAGCGAGTCACCGGCGCGCGCCTCGTGACGCTCGACGGGCTCCGCCACATCGCCCCGATCACCGACCCCGAGCCCGTCGCGGCCGCGATCCTCGACGCGATCGCCGTGGCCGGGATCCCGGCACACCTGGAGGTCCACCGATGACGAACCCCCGGGACGGTGCCCCGTCGGGCGCCCCGTCCGGCCTTGCCACCGAGCGTGGCAACGCCGCACCGAGCAGCGAGGTCAGCTCGATGTTCGACGGAATCTCGGGCGTCTACGATCCGATGAACCTCCTCATCAGCGCCTTCCAGGAGCCGCGCTGGCGGCGGCGCGCCGTGGCGCTGACACGGCTCGGGCCGGGCGGCCGGGCGATCGACATCGCGACCGGCACCGGCAAGGTGGCGGCCGACCTCCACCGACGCGCGCAGCCCGGCGGCGAGGTCCTGGGCGTCGACATCAGCCCGGGGATGATCGGCGTTGCCGAGCGGCGGTTCGAGGGTCGGCCGGGGCTGACGTTCGTCGTCGGCGACGCGCTGGCATTGCCGGCGCCGGACGCTGCCTTCGATGCCGCGACCATCGCGTTCGGGATGCGGAACCTGCCCGATTACGGGCAGGGCTTCGCGGAGATGCGCCGCGTCGTGCGCCCCGGCGGCCGCGTGGTCTGCCTGGAGATCGCCCGGCCACGAAGCCGGCTCGCCCGGGTCCTCCGCGCATGGTTCGACGGGATCGTGCCGGTCATCGGCCGCGTGGCCGGACAGGGCAGCGCCTACGCCTACCTCGTCCGCAGCGTCCGTAACTACCCGTCGCCGGAGGCGATCGCCGGCATCATGCGCGACGCAGGCCTCGTCGGGGTGACCTGGACCGGCATGTCCGGCGGGATCGTCACGCTCCACGTCGGGACGGTGCCGCCGGTGGCGTGAGCGGGGAGGGCGAGGGGACGGATCGCCCCGGGCGCGATGCGGACGCCGACCGGACCGCGCTCAGTACCAGGGCCAGGGCACGGCCGGCCAGTCCGGGTGCGGGTGCGGGAACTTCCGGGAGCCCAGGAGCTCGTCGAGGCGCGCCCGCGCCTGGTCGATCTCGGCGGCGTCGAGGTGTTCGGCGAGCGCCGCGGCGAGCGGCCCGCCGACCGCGAGCTTCGGCCGCAGCGCGGCCAGGACCTGCAGCTCGCGCGGGGCGATCAGCGTGCCCCGCCAGCCCCACAGGATGGTGCGGAGCTTCGGATCGACGCTGAACGTGACCCCGTGGTCGACGCCCTGGATCAGGCCATCGGCGCGCACGAGCAGGTGGCCGCCCTTGCGGTCGGCGTTGTTGACCACGGCGTCGAACAGCGCGATCCGCCGCAGGCGCGGGTCGCCGGACTGGAGGAGGGCCAGGATGTCCACGTCGTCGCGCGTGGCGACCCAGAGCTGGAGCATCCCGGGGCCGAGCGGGCCCTCCGCGCGAAAGACGGTGGGCGGCACGATCTGCCAGCCCGTGGCTTCCGAGACGGCGTGCGCCGCGACCTCGCGATGCGCGAGCGTGGCCTCGGGGAAATCCCAGAGGGGCCGCTCGCCGCGGATCGGCTTGTAGACGGCTCCGGCCGTCACGGCGCCGCGGCCCGGGACCTCGCCGGTGAGCGTGACCAGCAGGGTCGTGTTCGAAGCCTGGACCAGCCGGCCCACGATCTCGAGATCGCCGTCCCGCAGGATGGGGAGCGCGAGATCGGGCGGGAGGTCGACCGCCGGCGGAAGCTCGGGCTCTGTCGCGTCGTCGGGCTCGGTCCCGTCGTCAGGCTCGGGCGCCTCGGATTCGGCCGCGCGCCCGGCCCCCTCGTCCGGCTCGTCCACGCTGGGGCTGCTCAGTGCACGTAGCCGTTCTTGCGCGGGCAGATGTGGCCGGTCGGATCCAGCGGCAGGCCGCAGAACGGACACGGCGGCCGTCCCGCGGCCACCATGCGCAACGAACGTTCCATGAACGCCCGGGCGGAGAGCGGCGTCAGCCGGACGCGCACCAGGTCCGGGCCGTCAGGATCGCTGTCGTCGAACTCGAGCGTCGGCGGCGCGTCGTCCTCGTCCTCGTCCTCGTCGGCTTCCGCTTCGACTTCTTCGACTTCTTCGTCCTCGTCCTCGTCGGCTTCCTGCTGCGCGCGGGCCTCGATGACGACCTGCTCGCGCTGGGGGTCCCAGCCGAGCGTCATCGTGCCGACGCGAAACGCCTCCGCGAGCGGCTCTCCGAGGGGCGCGGTGTCGTCGTCAGACGGCGCGAGCGCTTCCGGGACCTGGGCGCCGCGGCGGGAGACCTCCGCGAGGAGGAGCGCGAGGCGCTCGGCGAGCACCTGGACCTGGACCTTCTCGACCACGACCGAGACGAGCGCGCTTCCCTTGCGGGCCTGCAGGAAGAACGTGCGGTGGCCGGGTTGGCCGACGGTGCCGGCCACGAACCGGTCCGGGACTCCGAAATCGTAGATGCGACGCGTCACGGGGGCTCTCCGGGTGCGTTGGGTGTGACCGCGACTCTAGCGCGGTCGCGGCCGGTCCGCCTGCGGGCGCGCTGGCCGCCGGTGTGCACGCCGTGGGCCGATAAGCCGCCGGCCGGTCAGCCGCCGGCGCCGCCACCCACCGGGGCATCCGATGCCGGGTCCTGCCCGTGGGATCGGGGCGCGCGGCGGCGCCGCGTGGGCGGTTGTGGCATGAGGGCGTCCACGCCGCCGCCGGTATCGTTGACGCGGATCACGAACGGGCGCAGCTCCGCGTATCGGATGGCCGTCAGCGAGCCGGGATCCACGACGATTCGCTGGAAGCCGTCGAGATGGAGCCCCAGCGCGTCGGCGACGAGCGCCTTGATCACGTCACCGTGGCTCACCACGGCGTACGTTGCGTCCGGGCCGAGCCGCGCGTTCCAGTCGCGCACGGCCTCCGTCGCGCGGGCGGCCATCGCGGCCAGCCCTTCGCCGTCAGGGAAGATCGCGGCCGACGGGTGGCTCTGCACGATGCGCCAGAGCGGCTCCTTCTGGAGGTCCTTGAGCTCCTGGCCCGTCCAGCTGCCGTAGCGGACCTCGCCCAGGCGCTCGTCCACGTGGAGCGGGGGCGCGGGCGTGCGGCCGGCGAGGAGCCCATCCGCGGTCTCGCGGCAACGCTCCAGCGGTGACGACACGACGGCCACCAGCGGGACCTCGCGAATCCGCTCACCGAGCGACGTGGCCTGGGCGCGGCCGCGCTCGTCCAGGTGGACGCCGGGGGTCCAGCCCGCGAGGACTGGGCCGGTGAGGGCCGTCAGGCCGTGCCGGATGAACAGGACGGTGGTCACCCGGGCAGGGGCTCGCCAACGGCCGGATGGGGGACGTCGACCGCCAACGGAGGCCCCTCGACCGCCGGCGGCAGCGCCTCCCCCTCCTGGTCGGCGCCGCTCCACGACGCATCCGGGCTCGTGGTCACCCGGGCGCCGCCAAAGAGCGTGAAGCCGCGCAGCTCCAGCAGCGGCGCGTCGGTGGGGAGATCCGCGTCGTCGACGCCGACCTCCGTCCCGCCGAAGATCGAGACCATGCGCGACCGGACTCGCCAGCCTTCCGGTACCGCGATCTGCGTGCCGCCGTACATCGTCCGGAGGTCCAGCGTCGCGCCCAACGGGTCGAGCGTCGCGCCGCGCAGGTCTAGGTCGTGGCCCGCGAACCAGGTAATCACCCGGCCGCGGCGCAGTGCGGGCGCGCTGCTCACGAACCGCTCGCCGGCGAAGACGGAGGCGACGGTCGGCTCGTTCGAGGCCGGGTCCTGCGTGGTCACGATGCGGCGTTTGGCGAAGGCCGCGACCACCGCCGACCCAATCCCGAAGAGCGTCGAGGCGACGAAGAAGAGCGCGAAGACGCGGACGACACCGCGGAACAGTCGACTCATGGGGCACCTCCTGCCCCCGATGCTACTCCGGTCGGGGACCCCGGGGAGCTGGTACCCCGCGGAGCTGGGGACCCCGGGGAGCTGGTACGCATCCCATCGGCGTGTGCGCCCGGTGACCACTGCGACCGGCGAGGACGCACGCCACGGTCGACGCGTGCATCCGGTGGCCCGAACAACCGTCCAGCGGCCGCCCGGCGCATCCTGTGACGCAAGATCGCTCCCTGCCGGATCGCGGCCGGTCATGGTGGCCACCCGGTGCACACTCGGGGCGCCCGAGGTCCGGTGCCGGGACTCGGGTGCTGGCGGGGCCCCGGGGAACTGGGGCCGGACCGGGCGCACGCCACCCGTGATCCGCGACAATCGACGCATGGCAGGTGGGCGCGTGCTGGTGGTTGGATCCGTCAACGTCGACCTCGTCGTTGCGGCACCGCGGTTGCCCGTGCCCGGCCAGACGGTGACCGGCGGCGACGTGGCCCGCTACCAGGGCGGCAAGGGCGGGAACCAGGCGACGGCCGCGGCACGGCTCGGGGCCACGGTGGCGTTCGTCGGGGCCGTCGGCGCGGACGACATGGGGAGCGAGGCGCGCTCGGCGCTCGCCGCCGAAGGGGTCGACATCGCCGGTGTCGTCGTGACGGACCGCCCGACGGGTGTGGCCCTGATCGTGGTGGATCCGTGCGCTGAGAACCTGATCGTGGTGGCTCCCGGCGCGAACGGCGAGGTGCACGCACCGCACGTGACGGCGGCCCTGGGCCGGCTCGCGCCCGGACCGCGCGACGTTGTGCTGGTCTGCCGCGAGATCCCGCCGGATGGCGTGCGGGCGGCCCTGGAGATCGGCCGGGAAGCCGGTGCGATCACGATCCTGAACCCGGCGCCGGCCGATGACCTGGATGCGGACACGCTCGCTCTGGCCGACGTCCTGACGCCGAACGAGACGGAGCTGGCACTCCTGGTTGGCGGTGGGCCGGCCGGCGACGATCCGGAGTCCGCCGCCCGGAACCTCCTCGGGAGCCGCACCTTGGCTGGCCCGCGCCTCACCGATCGTGGCCCTGCCGCTCGCGAGCCTGCCGTCGTCGTCACGCTGGGCGCCGCCGGGGCGCTCATCGTGCGAGTGGGAGGTGCGGCCGTCTCGGCCCCGGCGCCCACCGTCCACCCGGTCGACACGACCGGCGCCGGCGACACGTTCAACGGCGCGCTGGCCGCGGGGCTGGCCGATGGGCTGGACCTGGCCGGTGCCGTGCACCGGGCAGTCGCGGCCGCGGCGTTCTCGACGACGCGCCCGGGAGCCCGGGAGGGGATGCCGACGCGCGCCGAGCTGGAGGGGTTCCTCGGCGGAACGTGACGCGGTCGGGAGTGGAACGTGAGGCAGTCGAGAGCGGAACGTGACGCGGCTGGAGGAATCGAAAGGCCCCGGCGAACCGGGGCCTTCGTGCGAAGTCGTCGCGAGATGCGACGTCTCAGCGGGGTCAGGCGGAGCGCACCTGAGCGGCGCGCGGCCCCTTCGGGCTCGCCTGGATCTCGAACTCGACGCGCTCGCCGCCGGCAAGCCGGTCGAAGTCCAGCGGGGGCGTGAGCTCGTTGCGGTGGAAGAAGTACTCCTTGCCGTCCTCGGCGGTGATGAAGCCGAAGCCGCGGTCGGAGACGACCTTCTTGACTGTTCCTGCGGTCATGGTGACCCGTTTCTCTTCCCGAACCAAACACAGACGCACGGTCTGTTCGAGAAGGAACGGTCGACCACGCGAGAGTCACCACACAATACGGCGACGCAGAGAGTATACGCGATGTGGCCGTCAGCGCGCGACAACGACACAGCGCGCGACGACGACGTTGCCTCCCCGGGAGACGCGAAGCCCGGGATCAGCGAACCGCTCTATCCAGGCAGGCCGCCTCGTTGCACCATCCGTCGCACGTTTGGGCTCATCTCGAGAGGAATGAGACGCGTTCCTGGATGCTCGCCGGCCCAAACGCGGAACAGCTCGTCCACGAACCCCTGGCCGACATCTGTGACCCCGCCGAAGTCGATCTCAACCTGGTCGAAGGCTTCGAGCCCTACAGCCACGCGCTTGGCCTCCGACCTCGAAAGGAACGAGCGCGCGACTCGCTGCAGCTCGAGGCGAATGATCGTTCGGTCGAATGCCGGTGATCCCTCGGGTTCGAGACTGAAGCGATCGAAGGTTTCGCGCAAGGTCCGACGCGAGTCCACGAGGACCTCGCAGCGGACGCGTGTCCCGACCTCGGGGGAAGCGTCGCCGATCGCCTGATCACCGAGCGTGTTATCCACGGTCCAACGGAGACCGTTCGCAACAAGCACGAAGGTGTCGACAGCCTTGGACGTGAAGAAGATCCCCTCGCCGGAATGCCGGTCGCTCGCAGACGTTCGCTTCCCCTTGTTGAACTCGGCGATCACGTCGAATGGGTCCGCCAGGCCGAAGGCCTCGGCCGCGTGCCGGATGGCGCCGACGCCGTCGTCATGGATCTCGAATGCGAACAGCCCTTCGAGGTGGATGATCGAGACATCCGCGACCGACCCACCCGAGTGGTCGATCGCATTGTTGAGCATCTCCGTGAAGGCATACTGGAGGACCGTTTGGACGTCGTTGCCGGCCTGACGGAAGCCGGGTATCTCGTCTCGGACCTCCCGCCACACCGCGTCCTCGGCGAGGCCGTCAATGGGGTATCGGCGAGCCAGTGCGAACGCTCGCTCGTATCTGGCACCCCTTCCAGCACCGACACGTCGCAACTCGCCGTGCGCCACCATCTCCCGGAGGTGGTAGTGAACGGCTTGTCGAGTGATGTCGAGTTCCCGGGCAACGAGGCCACTCTGTATGGAGCCTCGGGCAGCAGCGAGTGCCCGGATCGTCTCTTTGACGTTTCGAACCGGCAGCGGCGTTGCCTTCGATTGACGATTTGACATTTGCACCCAATCTTGAGACAGAATCGTCAAAACGTCAAGTGCCGCGATGCGGAGTCGTGTCGGCGCACCAGCGCCTCATCCGCGCATCGCCGGGTCGGACGCCCACGCGTTCGGGCGTTTCCGCACTGGCGGCCGGTCGGCCGCGGGCCACACCCTCGCTCCGAGCCCAGCGATGCGCCCAGCATTCGGGCCCGTGCGCTCGGAAGGGTGGAGGGATCTGGTGGACATCGTGCAGGCCGTGGCCGCCTGGCTTCACTCGCTCGCGACGGTCATCCTGCTCGGCTACTACGCGCTGCTGGCGCTCGTCGTCATCCCGGTCCTGCGGAGCGCCGTCAACGGACCCGCCCTGGGTCGGGTGATCCCCGCGATCGAGCGGCGCGCGCTGCCGCTGATCCTCGCGTCGATCGGCGTCTTCCTGGTGACGGGGACGTACCTGCTGTTGACGGATGACCGGTTCCTGGGCCTGGGTCACGTCTTCGGGAACGCCTGGTCGACGCTGCTCGTCATCAAGCATGTCCTGGTCATCGCGCTGATCGGGATCGGCGTCTTCATCGACCTGCTGGTCGTGCCGGACATCGCGAACCCGGTCGATGAGGCCGCCCGAACGGTCGCGATCCGCCGGCTCGCGCAAGGCGCGTCGGCAATCGCCGCCCTGGGTGCGGTCGTGCTGCTCCTGACCGCGGCGGCCCAGGCAAGCTGAGGCGAGTCAGCGGCGCTCGTGCGCCTCGCGCGTCCCCGTTGCGCGTCGTGGCGTGCGCGCCGAGCCAACCGGGCGCATGCTTGGCCTCCCGGAGGAGACCACCCCAATGAGCACTGACCCCAACCAGACGCAGTCCACGCCGAGCCAAACGTCGCCAAGCGCCGCGGCGCCCAGCCGCAGGTTCAAGCCCCGCGAGCTCCAGCTGGCGGACGGCGGCAGGCTCGTCCTGAACGCAGAGGGATCGATCGCCCAGCTCGACGGCGACGGCAACCAGATGCACGCGTGGGCGCCGGCGGACCCGGACTGGCCGAGCCATGCGATCCGGTTCGGGCTGTACCCGCAGGACGCCACCGTGCCGCCGACGGGCCGCTACGTCGAGGGGATGCGGCCCCCGCGGCGATGATCGTGAATGACCTCCGGCCCTTGCCCGGAGCGACCGGCCGCGAGAGTCTCGACGTGAAAGGGGTCACACATGCCATTCAACGAGGACATCGTCGCGCTGGCAAAGAAGAACACGCTCTTCCGGGAAGTTCTCTCCACCGGCCCGCATAGCCAGGTCGTGGTCATGAGCATCCCGCCGGGCGGCGACATCGGCGATGAGGTCCACCCGGACGTTGACCAGGTGCTGGTCTTCGTGGCTGGGGAGGGGGCCGCGATCCTCGACGGCGAGCGCAGCATCGTCGGGCCGGGCCGCCTGGTCCACGTCCCGGCCGGGACTCGGCACAACTTCGTGAACACCGGCCCCACCGACATGCGCCTCTACACGGTCTACGCCCCGCCCGAACATGCCCCCGGCACGATCCACCGGACGAAGGCCGACGCGGCGTCCGAGCCCGAGCACGTGCCACAGCCAACCCAGGGGTAGCCGGCGAGCTCCCCGGCGCGAGGCGTGAGGTCCGGCGTGGAGCCGGGCGGCTTGGAACCGGGCGGCTTGGAGCCGGCCGGTCCCGGAAGTCCCGCGCGCGCGCCGATCACCCACGCCATCCGGGTCGCGACGCTGGGCGAGGCCTGGCTCGCCGCCGCAGGGCTGGTCCTGCGCGAGGGACGGCCCGCCCGCTGGGGCACCGAGGCAACGCAGGAGGTGGCCCTCCTGACCATCGCCGTCGGCGAGCCGGACCCGGACGACGAGCTGATCGGCCGCCTGGGGGATCCGGCATGGCTGGCCTGGATGCGAGCCAACTTCCGCACGCCCGGGGCGGTTGCGGAGCTGGGCGGCGCCGATTCGTACGCGCGACGACTGCGCGATCACGCCGGCACGGGCCGCGACCAGGTGGCCTGGCTGGCCACCCGGCTGGCGGCCGACCCGGGTGCCCGCGACGCGACCATCACGACCTTCCAGCCGGCCACCGACACGACGTACATCCCGTGCATCAGCCTCATCGACGCGTGGGCGCCGGATGGGCGGGTCCAGCTGGTCGTGTACGCCCACAGCCTGGACCTCGGGAAGAAGGCATACGCAAACTTCGTGGAGCTTGCCGCGCTCCAGCGGGAGATCGCCGCGGGTGCCGGTCTTCCGCCCGGCGGGCTCGTCATCCACGTGAAGACCGCGCACATCTACGAGCCCGAGCTCGACGCGATGGCCAGGCTCGTCGAGCAGACGACCGCCGGCGCCCTATCGCCCCGCGACGCCGATATCGACGGCGATCCAGCGACCCGCACCCGCGTCGGGTGAGGCCAGGAGCAGGACGTATCGCCCGGCCGGCCAGCGCCCGCCCTGCGTGGCGGGGAGCGGACGGACCAGCTCCGCGACGCTCCGCGGCGCGATCGGTTGGGCCCCGGCGGGACTGCCGGACGGTAGAGGGTCGAGTTCGGCGAGGGTCACGCGCGCGAACGTCGCGGTCAGCGCGCCGTCGGCGCTGGTCCGCCAGGCAGTCACGATCCGGCTCGCACGGCCGGGCGCTCCGGACCACGTCGAGGGGGCGCAGGCGCCGAGGCCGGCGATGTCCGACGCACCCAGCGAGAGGTCCGGGAGCGAGGAGTCCCCGGGGCCGCTCGCCTCGACCGGCGTGATCGCGATCGATGTCCGGACCGTCCAGCCGCCGAAGTTGCCCAGGGCGACGATCCGCCAGTCGGAAGACACGCAGTCAACCTGACCGGGAGCGAGCACTCCGTACTCGGTGGTGATCGACACGTCGGCGGTCTCCGCGGTCGCCGCGTGGCCGGTCGCCGCGGTGCCGGGCGCCGATGCCGTCGGAACCGGAACGATGGCCACCGGAACCGGAACGATGGCCACGGCCGGCTTCGGGCTCGCTGGTGCGGGGTTGGGCTCGGCTCGACCGACGCCGGCCCAGGGCTTGACGATCGACACGGCCACCAGCGCCACCACGAGCGCCGCGATCGCCAGCGGCCGGCGCCCTGCGCGGCGAACGCGGACGGTCTCGACGCCGGACGGCGGTGACGTCATGGCGACCGTGCGCGTCCAGGCTCCGAAAGCCCCGCCGCAATCAACCCGACCGCGAATGCGATCCCTTCGCGGACAGCCGACGCTCGCGCACCAGGATCACGGCGGCCAGGACCACGAGGATCACCCCGGCCGCGGCCCAGAAGGTGGTCCCGCTCATGGCACTGCCGGCGATCTTCCCCGTGCCCTGGCCGATCCAGACGAGGCCGACCAGGAACAGGACGGCCGCGACGACAAGTCGAGAGGTGCGCATTGGCGTGCTCCTGGTGGGATGCAGACGTCGGGCGAGGACGGCCCGCCGAACGACGGCCCGCCGCTCGGTGATAC
>Ga0208355_1001289_pt1 | contig 11037 bp, 10 predicted proteins | sample NGESurdeep072012_6_FD_184458 | JGI IMG/M metagenome (GOLD analysis project Ga0208355, IMG submission 184458) | Arctic peat soil microbial communities from Barrow, Alaska - NGEE Surface sample 210-3 deep-072012 (SPAdes) | ecosystem: Environmental > Terrestrial > Soil > Wetlands > Peat ... | reverse complement strand
GACGACCCCCCAGCCCGCCCGAACGTGCACCCGTCGGCTCTTTGCGTCGTCACCGAAAGTGACGCCTTCGTGATCATCTGACGCGGCCGTCAACAGCTGGCCCTTGGCGTGCTCTTCTTTGTGTGGTGGCGACTGCGTCCCCTTCATCGCCAGCTTCCCCCCTCAGAATGACGTCGGCACCCGCTCAGCCAAGAACTCACTCGTCCAAGCACTGCGGGTCCCGCAGCTGAGCGGTACCGTTGGGTGCGGACCCAGGCCCGAGGTCGGAGGCAGCAGCCATGACGTCAGACACCTCACCGTTGCGGGAAGGCGACCCGGGGAGTAGCCCGCCGCAGAAACCGGGTGAGGCCACGCCCGAGGCGAGCGCACCGCCAAAGAGCCCGGATGCTGGCCCCTCGCCCACACCAACGAGTGCCGTCAGACCACCGAAGAGCACGGGTGCGCAGGCCCCCTCACCGAGTGCTCCCGCAACTACACGCGCAGCCGCTGCCTGGTTCGCTACGGCGGTGGCGCTCGTGCTTTTGGTGCTGCTCATCATCCTGATCCTGCAGAACCAGAACGTCGTCGACGTGCACTACCTCGGCCTCACCGGATCAATCCCGCTCGGGACGGCGCTGCTCATTGCCGCGGTCGCCGGCGCCGCTTTGGTCACGATCGTGGGCGTCATCCGGCTCACACAGTTGCGCTTCACCGTCCGTCGGGCACGGCGCCTGGAAGCCGAGCATGAGAAGAAGCCCTGATCAATGTGGGCTGGCATAGTGACTGGCTTTCGCCAAGCCCCGTCTTCGCCTCGGCCTAGCCTGTCCGGCGTCGTTGGGTCTACGTGGGTCGCTGGCCGTGGCCTGAAAGGTCTCGCTATGGTGTGAGCCTTATCACTCGCGGAGGTCCCACCATGTCCCGTCGAATCTCCCTGCCATTGATCCTGTCGGCAACGGTCGCCGCCGGATTGCTGGCCCCGAGTATGGGCGCGGCACATGCCTCGGGCCAAGGGGGCAGTGACAATTCCGCGGGTGTGGCGCGTGCTCTGGAGCTGTCTACCGACACCAGACTCGCCGACCGCAGGTCCTACGTGATCGGCGACCGGTTCTACGAAGTCGGTGCCGAGGACGGTACCTATCCCGCGCAGGGGTGGCATACGCAAGGCGAGATGGGCGGCTTCTGGAGCATGCCAATCAAGCTGCTCGACGGTGTCTAGTTCGGCGTCAACGGATCGTGGCTTAAGGCCACGCGCTACACGTCCGGCGCGGGTTATGCGCGAATGGATCTGGCCAGTTCGGATGGCGTCCAGGTGAGCCAGACGGCATGCGCGCCAGCTTGATCGGCCTGACCTTCTCATCGCCGAAGCCTCGCACCGTGCAGCTGAGCATGGACGCACACTCCGAGTTGATGAGCTCCTACCCCTGGGGAGGGACGAAGCCGACCAACCAACTCGACTTCAATCTCCCCGACATGGGTTTCTACGCCGACGGCCGGTTGGTGTTTCGTGAACAGGGCACGCCCGCCGCAGCCAATGCCGCGCCGCACGACTGGGCTGCCGTAGTCAGCTCTTCGCTGACCCCCACCGGGCACCGGCTCGGCGCGAACTTCCGCGGGCCGCAGGAGCCGGCGGTGATCTGCCCGGCGTCCGGCACTACTCCGCCACGTTGCGATGACACGGCGTACGGCAAGGAAAATGGCGGTGAGCTGAACTACCGGCTGCAGCTCCCATCGGGTTCACGGACGGTGTGGTTCGCCGTCTCCGGCTCCGACAACGGACTCGCCGAGGCGTTGGCGATGCAACGCAGCGCCCTGAATGACCCGGCCGGACTGCTAGCCGACAAGACGGCGCGGCGAAAGACGGTAGATCAGAACACTCATGCCACCCTCCCGGGCGACCCTCAACTGGCGAGCAGCGTCGCGTGGAGCAAGCAGAACCTTGCTGACTCGCGCCAGGAGGCTCGCAATCTCCAGCTGCGGGTGACGAATGCGGGCACGGCATACCCAGCGCCGATTGGCACTCTCGGCGTCGCGCGATGGACTGGAGCGGGCTGGCCCGACTACCCGTGGATCTTTGGGACGGACGGCGAGTACACCGCTTTCGCATCGGTGGCAGCAGGTCAGTTCGACGCGATCAAGAACCACCTGCAAACGCTGCGCGCGGTCAGCGACGTGGTGAACAGCCGCAGCGGGAAGGTTGTGCACGAGGTGGTGCCGGACGGCTCGGTGTACTACGGAGCGAACTCCGATCCGGGAAATACGGACGAGACCGTGAAGTTCCCCAGCGCGGTGGCACTCGTGTGGCGCTGGACCGGGGACAACCGGTTCCGCGACGACATGTACGACTTCACCGTCCGCAATCTCAAGTACGCGTTCGCCAATCTGGATGCCGACCACGACGGTTGGCTTGAGGGCCCGGGCAACGTCGAGCGCCAGGGGATGGGTCAGGAGAAGCTCGACAACACCGTGTACGCCATCCGTGGCCTGCTCGACCTGGCCGACATGGCGGCCAGCAAGAACGACCCCGCGACGCGGCACTGGGCCACCACCAAGGCTCAGGGCTTGCAGACGCGGTTCGAGACAGCCTGGTGGTACGGCAACGGAACCAGCTCCTACGCCGACTCGCTGTGTGATCCCAACAACGTTCAACTGTTCCAGAAGTACTGGATCGGGCTGACCCCGGTCGAGGCGGAGCTGCCCGCACACGGTGGGATCGCAGCCGGACCGCTGGCTGCGCTCGATCACGCCACGTCGACGGTGGCCGCGCACGAGTCGTCTGTTTTCACGGGTACGAACGGGTTGTTCCACAACGGTACCGGGCTTGTCCTCCGGGACCTGCGATCCCGCCGTTGCGCCGCCGGCCGGCGATCAGACCATCTTCACCTTGGGCACCTCGATCGCCGCGGTTGCCGAAGCGGCGGTCGGTCGCACCGGGTCGACCCAGCTCGGCCAGTACACCAGCGACCTGGCGCGGGTGCAGCTCAACCCCGCCGTGTGGGAGGTGCCGGGCGCAATGCCTGAGATCTCCCCGTCGCCAGCCTTCGGTGCCAACATCGACAAGAAGTTCACCGAACGATCCATGGGCCTGCAGGCCTGGGGAACGTATGGCGTGCTGTGGCCGGTCGTGCATTTCGAGCTCGGGGTGTCACCCGATCTCGGCCGCAACGCCGTAGCCGTGATACCGCAGATTCCGGTCGGGCAGAGCGCTGTCTCGGGCTCTGACATCAAGTTGGGCCAGGGCTCCATCGACGTAGACGCCGTGCGCAGCGCTTCAATGCTGACCACGACGGTTGCCTCGCACGATCTCAGCGCCGCCGAGGCGGTTGGCGCGATGCTGCCCACCGGAACGCAGGCCGCGACGGTTCGGCTCAACGGCGTCGATGCCAGCCACCACACCGTGGCGACCGCACGGGGCACCGAGATCGTGGTCGACGTCCCAAGCGGCATACAAACGACGAAGCTGCAGGTGTCCTTCCGCCGGTAAAGAGGCTTGGACGGTGAACCAAGCAAGTTCGAACGACCGCTCATCCATACGATCGAGCGTTCCATCAGCGGCATAGAACGGAGGTCGGCCATCCCGAGCCCGTGGCGGATCGGTCAGGTGTTCAGCGATCGACGACGCATCCCGCCCGGCGCCCATCGACCAGGTTCAGGCCTATCGGGGCCAGCATTTTGGGGCAGCGCGCGTCGCCGGCGCCGGCCTGGCGGCCTTGGCCAACACGTGGTCGAGGGCTCAACGCCCGTGATGGTTGGCTCCAGGACCAGGTGGCCTCAATAGCGCTGGACCAGGCAATGGCAGTCCAGACAGTGGGGAAACAATGACGCAAACTTTCCCGCCAACGACTCTTCGACATCCACGGCAACCGGCATAGCACAACCGTGACACCCAAAAACGCATAAATACAGGTTATTTGCTTACGCGCCCTAAGTAGAGAGTGCGGGTCGCTGAGAAGCCAGAATCGACAGCGTCCGGGGGACTGCTGGGCTGTGTCGGGTGTCCCAGTTGCCCCGCTCAGGCTCCCTGGGCGTCTGCGCGAGGCCGTTGCAGGGTGAAGGTCTCGAAGGCCTGGAGTTGGCCGCCGGGTCCGAGGACGTCGTAGTAGGTGACCGTCATGGTGGTCCGGCCCTGGTGGCGGGAACCTGGGTCCACGGTGAACGCGGCAAAGCCGTAGGAGTGTGCTGCGTCCCGCACCGCCGACCAGTCAGCCGGCTCGGTGACGTACACGGGTGGGCGCTTGCCGGTCGCGGGGTCGGGGGGCCCGACCTGGGTGATGACCCGGCACTGCGGCGGGTTGAAGAAGAGCTGGTTGGAGGGCACCGACGTGCCGCCGCCGCCGAGCACCATGTGCACGGTGCCCTGGCTGGTGTCTACGATGTCGGTTCGCTTCGATGCGGGGATTGGGGTGAGTGTGTTGTTGGGTTTCTGGCCGCGTATCGGGTGTGAGCGCTCGTAGTGGTGCTCGTGGCCGCAGACGACGAGGTCGACCCCGTACTTGTCGAACAGGGGCACCCATTCCTGGCGCAGGCCCAGGTCGGCCCCGTTGAACTGGTCGGCCGTGCTCACGACGACCTGGTGCATGCAGACGACTACCCAGTCCACGCCCGGGTCCTGGCGGCTGGCGGCCAGCTCGGCCTCCAGCCATGCCTTCTGCGCTCCGTGGGAGTAGCCGCGGACGTAGCTGTTGCCGCCGTCTTGATAGCAGACGTCGTCGTTGGCCACGCTGATCACCCGGACCGAGCCGACGGTGAAGGAGTACCACAGTCCGCGCGTGACGTCCGTCTGTCCGGCTGCCTCGGGGACGGCGAAGTACGTCTGGTAGGCGGCGTACCCTATCGGCCCGTTGCCTAGCTCGTTCTCGTGGTTTCCGGCGGCGGGCATCCACGGTCGGTTGCGGGCGCTTCGGCTGTTGTTCTCCCAGAAGTCCGACCAGGTGCGCACCCGGTCGGACGCCAAGTTGGCGTAGCACAGGTCCCCGTTGAACAGATGGAAAAGGGGTTGGATGCGCTCGACCCCGGCGGTCACGTCCCCGGCGGCCGGCGAGCCGAGGTTGTCGTTGACATAGGGCGGGTTGGCGATCGTTACCCCGGCTGGCGGGGTGTACCGCTTGCCCAGCGTCGGCGTGCCCTGGTCACCGAAGCTGGTGAAGGTAAAGGGCGCCCGGCCGCGCGGCCGGTGCGAAAGGAGCCGAACTCCGGCTGGGCGCCGTCGTGCACCGCGGCATACAGGTACTCCCGGTCGGGACTCAGAGAGTTGACGCGGACATGGTGGGCGTAGACCACCTTCCCGGACTTGGCGTCGGTGTAGGTGCGGGTCTGGCCGGTCAGGGCGCGCTCGTAGGCACCGTCCGGCCGGCCGAGGAAGACCTGTGGTCTCTTCACCGGCTGCAAGGTGGACCAGGACACGACCGCCTCGCGGGAGGCGTCGGCGCCGAACTGCAGGTGCAGACCCTCCACATTGGGCGTCAGCGTCGGATCACCAACACCACGCCCGGTCAGTGCGGCGGACCGTGCCTCGGCGGCCTGGGCGCTACCGGAGCCAACGACCGATGCAGCGGCTGCCGCGGTGGCGGTGAAACCTGCAGCGGCCAGCAGCCTTCGACGACTGACCTGCGTCTGGGGGCTTTCGTTCTCCTCGTTCATGGGTGAGGACGGTGGCGCCCCGCCGTGTCACTAGATCGCTGTTGGGATGAACTGCAGGCGAACATCTCCCCACAAGCAGGCTCGTAGCCGGGGCCGTGTTCGGTGCGGCTGGGCCTTTGACCGGGCCATCCCACCCTTCGCCGGCGTACGCCCCTGCGGGGCCCCGAAATCACGTCCCACGGCTGAGGCCGACGTGAACTCACGCACCTCGAAGTCGATGTTCGCCGCCCCGGTCCGGTTCACCGTGACTGCTCGTTTGGCACCTTCGGGCTGCCCTGGCCTTGGCTGTCTACCGACGTGCCAACCTGGGACCGCCGCCCCCGGCTGGTACGGTGACGACCGTCCTGGGCTGGTCTGCAGAGACCGGGATTGCCACCGCGACCGTGCTCTTTGAAATCTGACTCGGCCGTACAGTCCTGGACAATGTTGCCTGCGCCATCGTCGTCCCACCCGACACATCTGCCTGGAGAATCCTCATGGAACTGCGCCCGTTGACAGACACTGGCCTTCTCAGTTCCCGCCTTGTGCTCGGCACGATGACCTTCGGTTCGCAGGTCGACCAACAGAGCGCCACGGCAATGGTCGCCCGGGGCATGGCTGCCGGCATAAACCACTTCGATACGGCGAACGCATACAACGGCGGTGAGTCGGAACAAATGCTTGGACGCGCACTCGGTGCGCGTCGCAACGAGGTCCTTATCGCAACCAAGGTGTTCAACCCCATGGGCGACGGGCCCAACGACCGCGGCTTATCCGCAGCGGCGGTTAGAAAGGCGATCGATGCAAGCCTGCGCCGGTTGGGCACTGACTACGTCGACCTGTACTACCTGCACCAACCCGACAACAGCGTGCCGCTGGAAGAGACCCTCCAGGCAATGTCCGATCTGGTGCAGATGGGAAAAGTCCGTCACGTCGCCGCATCCAACTACGCAGCTTGGCAGATGTGTCAGATGACCCACCTATCGGCGCAGCACGCGTGGTCACCCGTGCGGGTATCCCAGTCGATGTACAACCTCATCAGCCGCAGCCTTGACGACGAGTGCCTGGCCTTCTCGCAGGCATACCGTCTGGCCACGATCGTCTACAACCCTCTGGCTGGTGGTCTGCTGACGGGCAAGCACCGGCGGGAGGCCGCCGTGGCCGAGGGAAGCCGCTTCACCAACCCTCAGTACCGCGACCGGTACTGGACGGCGCGGCAGTTCAGCGCAGTCGATCAGCTACGTGCGGTCGCCGAGCGAGCAGGACTGTCGATGGTCGAACTATCTCTTCGCTGGCTGCTCACCCGCCCGCCGGTCGATGCCGTGCTCATCGGGGCCTCAGACATATCCCAGCTCGAGGCCAACATCGCGGCCGCTGACGGGCCGACACTCGATATGGAGACCATGGCGGCATGTGACGAGGTCTGGAATGAGCTGCGCGGACCGGTGCCACACTATAATCGCTGATCGCCACGGACACGGCGGTCCGTGCCAGACCCATATTGGATCAGCTCTTCCTTCGTATCCTCGCGGGAACCCACGCAACCGAGCCACCTGGGAGTCTTGTTGATTCGTGAAGTCGACCTGCTGGCGGGTTTCCCGGCCGAGGTTCCTGTCAGCGCCGCAGCGGTCGCCGCGTCCGTGGCCGCCTCGGACCGCGTACTCGTAGTGCTGGACGACGACCCAACGGGCACGCAATCCGTGTCCAACGTTCCGGTGCTCACCCGGTGGGAAGAGGAGGACTTCCGCTGGGCATTTCGGCACATGGTGGGAACGAAACCCGCCCCGGCCGTGTATGTGCTGACCAATACCCGCAGCTTGGAACCGATCGAGGCCGCGGCGCGGAACCGCGAAATCGTCACCAACGCACTGGCGGCTGCCGTGCAAACGGGCACCACGCTGGGTTTCGTGAGCCGCAGCGACTCGACATTGCGCGGGCACTACCCCTTGGAACCGGACGTTATTGCGGCAACACTTAAGGAAGCGGCCGGGCAGAGGACCGACGGCGTTGTCATCGTCCCCGCCTTTCCCGACGCGGGGCGCATCACTGTAGGTGGCGTGCACTACATGCGTAACGGCCGAACTCTGACTCCCGTGGCGGAAACCGAGTTCGCCAAGGACGCCAGCTTCGGGTACCGGAACTCGGAACTCGCCAGGTACGTCGAAGAGAAGTCTTCCGGCCGGTTCAAGGCAGCCGATGTCACCGTTCTGGATCTGAACATCATCCGTGGTGGAGCGGACCTCATAGCGGGCGCCATCGCCGGGGCCACAGACTCGAAACCGATTGTGGTCGACGTTGTCACCGAGAATGACCTGCGCGCCTTGGCGCTGGGCCTGGCGCAAGCGGAGTCAGGGGGAAAGAAGCTGCTGTATCGCGTGGGTCCGCCTTTTGTCCGGGCCCGCATCGGCCAGGAGGAGCGCGCGCCGCTGTCCGGCGACGAGGCCTTTGCCGGGACCAGCCCTGCCACACACGGTGGCCTGATCGTCGTCGGTTCCCACGTCGACCTCACGACCCGTCAGCTCAAAGTGCTCATCGACCGACAAGGGTCCGCCAGGATTGTGGAGATCCAAGTCGAGGCTCTGTTGGATGAAACGCTGGCCTCGGACCATGTTGGAGCCGTCGTATCGGCCGTCGTCACCGCTCTGGCGGACGGGGATGTAGTCGTCCATACCAGTCGGCTGCTCGTCAAGACGGATGATACGGCCGAGAGTCTGCGGATTGCCCGTACCGTCTCCGCTGCCGTCGTCGACGTTGTCAGCCGGACACTCAAGGCGCGGCCGCCGCGCTTCGTTATCGCCAAGGGCGGCATCACGTCCTCTGACGTCGCAGCGCACGGACTGGAAATCCGCCACGCTATCGTTCGAGGCCCGATGCTGCCCGGCATCGTCTCCCTCTGGGAACCGGTGGACGGCCCGGCCAAGGGCATCCCCTTCATCGTCTTCGCGGGCAACGTGGGCGATGACGAGTCCCTGTTCGACGTCGTTCGCAAGCTCAGCAATACCTTCTAACCCAGCTCCAACGAAGGAGACTTCAGCATGTCGACGCAGGGGGATTCCCAAACCAGCGGCTACACCGTCACAGTCTTGGGTCTTGGCGCCATGGGCCTACCCATGGCCACCCGCCTGGCCGGCAGACTCACCGTCCACGGTTTCGATATCGTCGAGAACCGCCTCAAGCTTGCCGCCGACGCGGGCGTCGTCCGCTTTGATTCTGCCCGCGCGGCAGCGATCGGAGCGGATGCGGTGCTGCTCGCGGTCCGTAACAGCGAACAGCTGGGCGATGTTCTGTTCGGTGCGAATGGCGTCGCGGAGGTGCTTGCGCAAGGCTCCGTCGTGATCTTGACCAGCACGGTCGGGGCCGAGGCGATCCCCGGGACGGTCGATAGGCTGGCCGCCTACGGTGTCGCACTGATAGACGCGCCACTGTCGGGTGGGCCGGTTCGAGCCGGCCAGGGTGATCTGTTGATTGTGGTGGGTGCCCAGCCTGAGGCGCTCGAGCGGGCTCGACCGGTCCTGGAACGGTTGGCGTCCACGTTGACGGTTGTTGGAGACAGGCCCGGTGACGGTCAGGCCCTCAAGACGGTCAACCAGCTGCTCTGCGGGGTGCACATTGCGGCGGCAGCCGAAGCGCTGGCGCTGGCCGACGCCCTCGGGCTGGACGCAGCCAAGACACTCGCGGCACTGGAGGCCGGGGCTGCGGGCTCGTTCATGCTGTCGAACCGCGGTCCACGCATCCTTGAGGCCTACGAGGAAGACGGCGCCGAGGTGCTGAGCCGGCTGGACATATTCGTCAAGGACATGGGCATCGTCGGCAAGGCCACCCGCGCGGCCGGGCTTCCTTCCCCGTTGGCTGCCGCAGCGGAACAGCTCTACCTGCTGGGTCAGGCCCAGGGTCTGGGGTCCGCGGACGATTCCGCCGTCATCAAGGTTGTGGCGCCGCACAAACGTTCCGACTAAGGCTCCCCGGTCCAGAACTGGTGTGCCAGCGATCGATCCATGATCGGCGTACTTCCGTAGGCGCTCCTATAGGATTCGTCTATGTCCGTTCGAGCCGCAAAACTCCGGGGGGTCGGCCGGCAAGTTCTCGCCGACCACGTCTACGAGGAGATCTTCGCCTCGCTGATGGACGGCCGACTTGAGGCGGGGGCCGGAATCAGCATTGACGGAATGGCCCGCGACCTGAACGTTTCCCCGACGCCCGTCCGCGAGGCGCTGGCCCGCCTGGAGGCGACGGGAATGGTCCGGCGGGTGGCACTCAAGGGGTACCGGGTTGCTCCGCTGTTCAGCACGGACGAACTGGCCGAGCTCATGGACGCCCGCCTTGTGATTGAGCCGGTGAACGCGCTGCGCGCCTGCGAGCGAGCAACTCCGGAGCTGAACAAGGCCCTTGAGCAGTCGATCACGGACTTGCGCAACGCTCCCCGCGGTGCGGCCTTCGCCGAGTTCCGTGACTCCTGGGAAGCCGATGAACGGTTTCACCGGTTGATTGCAGAGAGCGGCGCAAACCAGTTCATCCTTTCGGCGTACCACGCTCTGGGCGGACAGATTCAGCGCTTTCGGTTCTTCGGCGGCCTGGGGGTGACCGACGCCGACTTTGCCATCAAGGAGCACACCGCGGTTTTGGAGGCGTTCAAAGGAGGGGATCCGGAGAAGGCCCGGGACGCCATGATCGCCCACCTCTTGGGTGTCAAGCAGCGTGCGATCAGGGACATCGTCGAACGCGCTTAGCTATTGCCCGGTGCCCAAGCGGCACTGTTTCGCAGCGCGGCAGCTTCCATGGGTCGACCCCAGTTGACAGACATCTCTTGTTCGTAGATCGTATAGGAAACACGATTTACACATTGGAGTGAAGATGGTTGTCGCGGCCCCCCAGTACACCGCCCAGACGTGGCCCATATCTGGCGCCCTGCTGCAGTTCCCTGGGGTCGATGCCTTGGGCCGCAGCGTCAATGACGCGGATGCCAGCGTATGGGAGGGCGTGTTCGGCCAGGTTGCAGATGCCGGCTTCGCCGACGTTGACCTGACCGACAGCTGGGTCCGCCCGGGGGACCTGTCCGGCAAGCGGCTGGACGAGCTCAAGCTGGCGGCCGACAACGCCGGCACCGGCCTGCCCGTGATCTCAGCGATCCGCCGCAGTGTCATCGACGCGAAGAACTGGGAAGAGAACCTGGCCTATAGCCATCGCACCATCGATGCGGCGGTCTGGCTTGGTTGCGAGGTCGTCTCCTTCGGCCTGCACCAGGCCCTGACGGCCGAGCAGCAGAAGCAACTCTGGTTCTGGACCGTCGTGGGGCACAAAGACCCGGTAGGGGACAAGGAAACCTGGGGCAAGGCGGTGTCACGGCTACAGGAACTGGGTCGCCACGCGGCGGAAGTCGGTGTTCTCTTGTCTTTGGAACTGTACGAGGACACCTACCTGGGCAGCGCGGACTCAGCTGTCCAG
>Ga0208355_1001286_pt1 | contig 11041 bp, 11 predicted proteins | sample NGESurdeep072012_6_FD_184458 | JGI IMG/M metagenome (GOLD analysis project Ga0208355, IMG submission 184458) | Arctic peat soil microbial communities from Barrow, Alaska - NGEE Surface sample 210-3 deep-072012 (SPAdes) | ecosystem: Environmental > Terrestrial > Soil > Wetlands > Peat ... | reverse complement strand
AGCACGCCTCGTCATGATTGTTTCTCGTCGTATCTTGGAGCGCTCAGGTCAGCCTTGAAACCCATGTGTGATCCTCCTTTTGGGGCGGAGATCCGACCGCTCCAATGACACACACATTGCTCGATTCACGCCGCGTAGCCAGTCCCGCAGGCGCTCAGCTTTGCTTGGCTAGTGTCGCTGGGAATAGCGCGAAAATTCGTCGATTCGGGGGACCCCAAAAGGAAGGAATTTGGCTTAACCGTCCTCGCTCGCCAGAGGGAGGTCACCCCGCGTCTCATCGACGTGACCTGATCAAGGTGCGGGCAAACCTCGGGCAGGAATTCGTGATCGGCGGGTACATGGACATCGGAAACACTCGGTTCACCCCCACGCGCGTGGGGACAACTTCGTGATTCTCGGCCACGACGGGAATACCTACGGTTCACCCCCACGCGCGTGGGGACAACTCAAGATAGACGGCTTCCACGAGGGCAACGACGGTTCACCCCCACGCGCGTGGGGACAACGCGGTTCCTCTCCCAAAAGCTCGCGGGCAATCCGGTTCACCCCCACGCGCGTGGGGACAACGGCATGCCCTGATGCAGCGCGCCCTTGGCTGTCGGTTCACCCCCACGCGCGTGGGGACAACATGAACGTCGCAGCTTTTTCGTTGTCGGTCATCGGTTCACCCCCACGCGCGTGGGGACAACACTAAAATTACCTCTGCTTTTCCTCGATTCCGACCAGCCATAGCCCCTCGAAGTCTATGAAAGTTCTCGACGTATCCCCAGCATATCGCACCTGGAAGCCTTGCTCGGTGTCGCTCGTATAGATCATCACCGCGCCGCCCGCGCGCAGCGACTTGGCCACCTTTTGCCAGAGCAGGTCGCGAACCATCGCGGAGACGGTACCCACAAACACTCCCGCCTTGAGTTCGAGGGTCCATCGCGTGAGTTCGCCACGCAGGCTGGTGGAGACCTTTTCGAGCACCATGACGACCATCAGCGCTCCTCCTTCGGCGGATCGTCTCCTTCTTCCGCAGGTTCTTCGGCCGGTGACGGTGGTTCGTCCAAGGTGGCCGGCGCCGCGTCATCGGCGCGATTCACTCCGCCCCGAACTCCGCCGCGCTCGTAGTCCCAAAGCCATCCTGGCGCCGCCGCATCCGCTCGCATCGTATCGGATTTGCTCGCCTCCGACACAAAAAGACACTTTTCGGACAACCCGCTCGCGCCCCGCCGCGCTCTCGGGCTGATGCACGGAAGCTGATTCGCGAACCACGAGTCCAGCCAGACCAATCAATGCGCCGCGTTAACCAGAGCCTGAAGCGTGAACATTGTCTTGTCGGCCGCACCCATGTTGATGTACCAAGTTTCCTTCTCCTTGGTATCGGGAGACGGTAGGAAGCAAGTTTCGGCTAGGCCGGACTGCACGTCGGTCGTGGTCTCCGCGATCTCAAAGAGGCGCTTGAATGGGTAGATAGCAACGCGCGCATCAGGTACCGGGCGATCACGATATGCCATCCAGTTCGCGAAGCTTTTGTAGAGCTCGCCCTTGCGACTGTATGCGTCGTGTGCCAGCACCGCCCATCCTTCTGCGTCGATATACACAACGTGCTTTGAGTAGAGTTCCTCGGGAACACGGCTGCGGCGTGGTGTGCCCTCGACAATGAACATGCGCCGCAATTGCCATCGCTCCGGGCATACGCTGGCCTTTCCGTCGCTCGGACACGGAACGCCGGGAACATGCTCAACGTTGATCGCCCCAAGCATCGTTTTCTCGCCGAGAAATTTCCAGTCGTAATTTTCGTTCTTGGCGCTGAAGCCTTCGTAGTCGTCCGGGTAGAACTGTTCGACACCCTGCGCGCTGCCCAGCGAGGCCTCGTTCTGGCGGCGCAGTCTGCGTAAACCCGGCCTCCAGAACCATACGTCATCGCCATGGTTCGGGTCGGCATAGCGAAACCGAAGAAAAGCTTGGCCGCGAATCTCTGCGGGCGCGAGAACCGGATACAGCGCGCTCATGAAGTAGCGCCCTGTGGCTTTGAAATCGGGATCAACTGGCAGCGGCTCGACTTCCGTCCGTCCGATTTCGTTATAGATGAGATAGTGGCCGATCTCCTCGTACTCGACTTCATGCTCTTTCTTCCCGCGTTCCTCGTAGCGTCCGTGGCAGCCGAAGAAGCGCGCGTCGAGGTCGTCGGTATACATGGGCCGGAACGAGTTGTTCCACATGATCTTAACTGCGGCGTAGGGGTCGTTGGGATCGACCAACGGAAATGGCTGTCCCGCGACGTAGCCGACGAGGCTCCGATGGTCAGCCGAGAGTGTCACCTGCGGCGAGTATTTTTCGGTAGCTTCCTTGTAAGGCGGCGGCCAATCGATTCGTTCCGTTGCCACGATCTTCATCGTCATACCATGCTGGACGCGCCAGTACACTCCCGGCGCGACGAGGTCTTTCACCAGCGACGCATTGTTAGCTGTGATGAAATCGCCGGGTTTTACTTGCGCGGAGACTCGAATAGAGATCGCCAACGCCACGGCGACGACCGCCACCAAGGAAACGAATTTGATTTGTGGTTGGTTTTGCAATTGCGCGTCCGCAGCAACTCGTTGAGAGTTTACGCCCACGATCTAACACGCACCAGATTATCCGCCACCGACCGAGTCAGACCGAGTCAGCCTTATCGCGCGTAACCTCTCGCGAATCAACGATCTCGGCACGGTTCATTTGCCCGGCACCAGATAGCCGAACTGGTTGCCTCGAAATCATCGCGCATCTGCGCGGACGATTCGGCGCTTGTGTCTGCGAAGTGTCGCGCTGAAACTGGCCCCGGACCGCTCGGCCCGATACCCGAATCGACGTAACCTTGAACCCGTACGTGGTTGCCCACGGAGGATTTTGAGTCCTGCTCCCGGCAAACACCATCGGTAACTATGGGTCACATTCCGCGCAAACGCGAGAGTATTTTAGGGGCGGCGCGGGCATAGTTACCCATGAAAACGGATGCGCGCCGATAGAACAGGCCAAGTCAGGCCAAGTCTGCCGGTCCCAATCGCAATCGCGGTGTGGCGGGCCGACCTGCGGAGAAGGAGAAGGTCTTCCACTGGTGGGGGCGCTCGAAATCTCCAATGAGGATCGGGCGCTGATCGGCCAATGTAATCCTTGACCGAATCACACGATAAGCCGGAAAGTACAGCCTCGCGGCCGGGCAAGTGAGATCCTTCAAAATACGCGCTCATCTTTCTGTTAGAGCGAGGGAAATTGCACTCGCGCCCCCGAGGCGCAAACCGTTGCGGCAGTAAGTTCTCGGTGCAAAACGGTGAATCCGCGAGCCGAGCGACATCGAGCGTGACTAAACGATCCGCCCGATTGCGAGTAGCGTGGCAAGCATCACGAGCATCGCGCCGGCCGCGCGTTCAGCGCCATGCTCGTACCGCTCGCCGAGGCGCGCGCCAAATTCCAATCCAACAAAGGTGAACATTGTCGTGGTGATCGACACAAGAATCAGTAGCGGCAGAAGCGGTATGCCGGCGGCGGGAAGAGATTGGGAAGACCGGAAAGCATTCGTCTATCTGCTGGACCGTCGGCCCGCAGCTCATCAAGGTGGGAAAGCCGACACATCGAGCACCGTGATGTCAGTGAAACCATCTGCGAGTAAGTAGTCGGCGAGTTTGGACGCCTCGCCGCCAACGTCGATGACCGGGGCCGTTTGCCTGACACCCGTCCGCTGGATCAGCTCAACTGACCGTGCCGGGTTCTCTTGGTACCAACTCACCTCGGTTGGCGTCCGTGTCCGGTACACCGTCTCCCAATGCCGCTGCCAGTCCACGGCCATGGGGCTTATGCACCTTTCCGCGCGAAGAGGTTGACGCCATGCACGCCAAACTTGCGGGCGACGTTCTCTTTGGAAGTTCCGCGGAAGCAGTCGAACCGTTCAGTGATCCTCACCTCCGTGAAGCCAACCGACCCAAGCAGGGATACGAGCTCTGCCTCCGGCAGAGCACCGGCAATTCAGGCTGTCCACAAGTCAATATCGCGCCGCGCCTCATCGGACACGGCCTCTTCCAGAGCTATGTCAGCCAGGAGCAGTTGGCCTTCGGGTTTCAACACTCGATACATCTCGCGCACCGCGGTCTCTTTTTCGGGGACCAGATTCAGGACGCCGTTTGAGATCACCACGTCAGCGCTCTCGGTATCGACAGGCAATGCGATCGCGTCCCCACCGCGCACCTCCACGTTCTCTAGGCCTGCCGCGCGGGCGCCGCGGCGCGCTCGTGCAGCCATCGCCTCGGTCATCTCGATACCAATGGCACGCCCGCTTGGGCCGACGGCGCGAGCCGCGAGCAGCAGATCGAGGCCGGCCCCACACCCGGCATCAACCACGGTCACGCCCTTACTGAGCTCAGCGATACGAAGCGGATTCCCGATGCCACTGAACGCGGCGGTCACCTCTTCCGGAAGCGCCGCCAGCGCCCCAGCGCTGTATCCCAACACGGCCGCCGCATAATCCGGACCGCGATGGAAGTGAAACGCACCCTCAGGCGAGGTGGCCACGCGGGTGTACATCGATTGGATCGCCTTCCGCAATCGTTCCGTATCGAGATCACATGCCTGTGCCACTTCTTCCACTTCCCGACGACGGGCCAGCGGACCAGTCTCCCTCGATACCATACTGCCGTTCGTCTCCTCGGTCGTTGACGATGGGTATTTTACCCTTCCGACCATTCCGTAGACGCATCGCTTGTGGTAGAAAAATTCTTGTAAGGAGGCCTCGATGAAGTCCATTCCCAATGTTGGCCTGAACGACGTCACCGCCGTATACAACGGTGCGGAAGGGAACCTCTGGGAGCTGCTTATGGGTCAGCAGATCCATATCGGGGGCTTCAAATCGTCGGTGGACTTAGCCGAGCGCGCCGGCATCGGGGCGGGAATGCGCGGTGTCGACCTCTGCTGCTGCAACGGCGCCGGCATGCGCTTTCTCGTTCGGTTCCGCGATGTCGCCTCCATGACCGGTGTCGACGCGACCGAAACCGTTGTGAATCGTGGGCGTGAGCGCTGCCGAGAAGAAGGCCTCGACGACCGCATCCGTTTCATGCTTGGAGACGTGTGCAACAGCACGCTTCCCCCCGGAAGCGCGGACTTCGTGTGGGCTGAAGACGCGTGGTGCTACGTCACCGACAAGTCGAAGCTGATCGCGGAGGCGGCGCGCGTCGTGAAGCCCGGCGGCACGATTGCCTTTACGGATTGGGTCGAGGGTCCCGCGGGCCTCTCTGATGCGGAGGCGGAACGCTTCATGGTGGGCATGAAATTCGCCAACCTTCAGGACATCCCCGGCTACAGTCGCCTCCTCAAGGAAAACGGCTGTACCGTAGTGGCGGCGGACGACACGGGACGCTTCGCGGCTCACATCGATCTGTATCTCAGCATGGTCGACATGCAACTCACATACGACGCGCTCAAGATCCTCGGGTTCAACATGGACATGCTGCAGGCGGTCGCCGGCGAGTTTGCCTTCACCCGAGACCTGGCCCACGCTGGAAAGCTCGCGCAGGGACGCTTCATCGCTCGGCGCAACTAGCCTAGTCCTCGGAACGCACCACCAACATCGATTGTTTTGTTGGAGGGAACATCTGTCGCAGGATGGCTTGGAACGAGAAACCCGGCCACACGCCGCTGGTTGAGATGCCTCTACCCAACGGCACGCGGGCGGCTACGCTGGCTCCGAGCCTCGCCATCCTGGTGTCGACGCTATTCTGGGGCACGCTCTGGGTTCCGCTCCGTCAACTCAACGAAGCTGGCCTCGGCGGGCCGTGGGCGACGGCCGCCGGCTTCACCATCCCGTTGCTGGTTCTGTCCCCGTTTGCAGTCATCCGACGGCGTCCCATTGCTGCCGGCGGCTGGCCACTCGTGCAGGCGGGTTTCCTCATGGCGGCGTGCGTCGCTCTCTACGCCGAAGCCCTGCTGCGCGGCTATGTCGCCCGCGTCATTCTGCTCTTCTATCTCACGCCGGTCTGGAGCACGCTGCTGGCGCGCGTCGCTCTTGGTGACCGCATCACCGCAGTCCGCATGGCCACGATCACGCTGGGGTTGGTCGGGATGTTTGTCGTGTTCGGGGTTGGAGCCGGTGCCCCTGTCCCGCGGTCGGCAGCGGAATGGATGGGGCTGCTCTCCGGATTCTTGTGGGGATGCTCCATGGTGGCGCTGCGGCGAGTCCCGCCGCATGCTTCGGAGTTCGACAAGGTATTCGTGCAGTTCTTCTTTCTCGGCGTGCTGTTCCTGCTCTTTACTCTGCTGCCGGGTGGCCGCCCATGGACGGTGCCGACATCGGATGTGTTTCTGCGCGGTGCGATTTGGCTGCTCGTCTTCGGCCTCGTGTGGATGCCGCTCGTTCTCTGGCTGACCATGTTCGGCGGCAGCCGCCTCGATCCGGGCCGTGTGGCTGTTCTTCTCATGCTCGAAGTGGTGATCGGCTTGGTCTCAGCGGCCATGCTCACGCAGGAGCCCTTCGGCCCGCGCGAGTTCGTCGGCGCCGTTTTCATCGTGGCGGCGTGCGGATCAGAGTTCTTTGCGCGCTGAAGCTGAGGAACCCAGCGGACGAGCACCCTTCGTCTCAAGCAGTTGCGCGTCCGCCGCTTCACAAATCTGGCACTCGCCTTTGAACCAGCGTGACGAGACGGCGAAGGGAACCTGCCTGAAACCGTAGATTGCAAAATGTTCGCGACAATGGATCTCGACTTTGCGGACCCACTGGGCTTCTGTCAGACAGAACCGTTCCCGATATTGCTGGCGGTTCTTCAAAACTTACACATAAACTTACACATTTTCACATGAGTGAAGATGAAAACCCAATAAATTCGCGTAGTTATATCTAAACCTAAGCGACTTAAAATCCTTTGGAGCGAAAGTTCCGTGCGCGTTCACCGCGTGCCTCACACCGCGCCCACGCAGACGCCAGCGCGAACGCCGCTTCGTGCAATTACGAAGAGACAGAGTTTAGTTGCTGACTGCCCGCCCAAGAGGAGGAGATTTGAACTCCAAACTTTCGTCTGATATTCGACGTCACCAAATTCCGCGTGTCAGCTTAGCAAACGAAGGGAACCTGAGAGATCCGAAGAAGAGCCGAATCCAAGGCGAACAGATTCTCTCCAGCACTGATGCTTTTATTCGGGCGGAATAGTGCGCCAAACTCGGGTCGAATTCCGCCCGTAGAAGCCCTTGCGGCACCGGGGGGTCTAATCCACCCCTCTCCGCCACGGAGTCCCTATCTCTGGGGATACCTCGCTCGTCGGATGATCTCGTTGCGAATGCGGCCTGGGTACATCAGCCTAATAGGTCCAGCGTCAAGCGAGTTGCGGCGCGCATTCGGTCTTGGACAATATACAGATGACATGAGCGACATGCCTCTCAAACTGTTTTGCCGCGAGATGAACAGCGGAAACGGATATACGGGTCGACTGTCTATCAGCAATCACCAAATCGAGGCGACACTTCTTTCGTTTGAAAAGCCGTCTTCGATCACTACGCAACAGCCCGTCCATCTGTCCTTGGATGATGCTCGGATCGCCACACTGTTGGATTGTCTCCCGTTCGCTTGGGGGTACGCGCGTTCTCCAGATCGTCAGGTGTGGAAAGGCAATGTCATCGCAAATTCAGCGTTGATTGGTCCCTCGCCTTGGGAGCTTGCAAGAAAAGTTCGATCTGCGACGTTTCACTTCCATGAATCTCGTGTGGCCCTGTTAGCGCCGCGAGCAATCGAGAGTCGCTTCGAACACTCAGAGGATGCAACGGGAAACGAATCGTATAAGTTCACGGCGATCGTCGACGGGAGCACGAAAACGCTCGCCAGAGCGCAGGCGCGCGACCTAGACGTGCACATTTGGTCGAGTTTCTCTCATTCTCTCGGTAGTCAAAAGCAAGTGATCGATCTGGTCCCTACCGTTACGGTGGACTTCAAACGAGACGTTTCGCTTAGTCACTACCTTTCAGTCATCTGCGAAATCGTGGCACTCTTTTCGCTCTCGATCGGCTATCCAGCAACTCCATTTGATATAAAAATAAGTTCGCTCTCCAATTTGGAAACTCGCAAGGCGCTCAGCGACGGTAATTTCCCAGAGGTGTTTGAAGCGCGTTATACCTGGGGCGATCAGCCACCGCCGCCAGCCTATGGGCTCTGGGCCGGTGCGGCCGTACTCCAAATTACACATTCGACTGAGCGGGCATCAACCGAAGATTGCCTCGTTGCATGGCTTAATCGCCGAGAGGAATGGCGGGCGGCCTCGGGGCTGATGATGAACTCGCTGAGGCGTCAAGAACGAATGGACAAGGAACGGCTCATTGGTGCAGTTACTTGGTTCGAAAATATACCGATGAATGAGTATTCTGCGGCGGTTACGTCAGCGCAACTCGCATCGATAACTGAAGTCGCGATGGCTGAGGCAAAGCGGTTGGGACTCGCCAGTAGCGAAGATCGACTGCGAACGGCTATCGCTCGCCTCACGGATGAGTCGCTCTCCCAGCGTTTTCGACGACTGATTCATACTATTCGCCACCGATTTGGCAGCGATCTTGTGCCCGATCAATTAGAAGCAGATTGCAAAATTGCCGTTGACCTTCGCGGGAAGGCTACTCATGCGAGTTTGGGCGATGACGAGAATTTGTTCATTAATCTCTCGAAAGCTGTATACGCCGTCGAGTATGTGGCGTTCCTTCTGATGATTTGCGACCTACCCATTTCCGAGTCCGCGCCACCAAGACTTCGCCACCATCCATTCTTAGAGTATCTGCGGTTTGAGGATCCAAGAACGGCCAGAACCTGACATCGAAGCTAGCCGCAGTGGCAAGCGTTCTCAATCCCCGCACTTCTCGAAGGATGTTATGTGCACACCATCAGGCAGAGCAACCCACCACGTTACTTTCCGGGCTAGTTCAAGCGGTCTCCGCTTGTCGATTCGCGAGGTATAGGCTTCTAATTGCGGTTCGCTCTTGGAGACGAGGTCGTCCCATAGAACCTCCCTCAAGCCTTCCCGTCTTACGATTTGCGTTGGTCTAGCGGAACGTGGTCAAAGGCGAGCGGAAGGGCCACTGTCGGGCTGTTGGGCGCTTGCGGGTCCCCTGATCGGCGTTGGCGCCGTCGGCGGAGGGGGGCATTTGCTAGCGCACACACCACATACCGGCCTTACGGGTTGTGACTTCTGACTGTGTAGCTAGTTATTTTTTCAGACGGCTCAATCTTTACGTCACTTGCAAATGGGATAATTCTGCAGACCAGCTTTCTATAATAAACCTTTCCTGCTTCAAAGGTTTCAACGGTAATGCGCCTTATCAACATAGGAACCTCTATGTACATTTCATGACTTCCAGGTTCAAGCTGAACTTTCAGCGGCGTTTCTGGTGAGATGTGCCCAACTGCCTGCTTATCTACTACAAGCTGAAAATCGTCTGTAAATCCTTGCTCGTTATATAGAATCGAAGTTGCTTTATCCTTTGATCCAGTTCCAGAATCACACCGAGCTAAAGCCTTCCAAGGATGGCAAAGGCACCGACATCCACTACACCGGCGTGTCGAGCAGCACCGGACCGATAATGGGCTTCGAACCGACGGAAGGGATGCGCACCCAATTCGCGCTCGGTGCGTTCATGCGGCAGATGCACAATGTAGGGATGTACATCCAGAAGGGTGGCAAGTAGGCACCCGGGGGGTGTGTGGCGAATTGCTGATTCTGGGAAAATCAGTAATTCGCCACTCACACGATGTCGCAGTGCAGCGGGCACAGTTCGATCTGGCGAACATGACCGCTGGATCGCGACCCTCGGACGCGAGAAACCTCAGCCGGAGACACCATCCTGAAATAACTCGCGCAGGCACGCGGCTAGTTACCGGCTACTAGTGAAGCGATCTGGTGGCGGAGCCGATTTGCGGCGTGATACTGGCACCCAACATTCACCCTCCCAAGTGGCTCCTACGGTAGGCAAACTGCCGCCGGCGGCGTCTTCGTGAGGCAGGCGACTAGCGGGGTCAGCGCGGGACGTGCCAACCCAATGAATCGCCCAAGCTGTTGCCGACCACCCAGACGTTGCCCGAGGAGTCGATTGCGATGCCGGAGAAGCCGTAAAGCGCGGCGCCGCTGTGATAGCCGTTGGGGCCCAAAAGCCCCTCGCCCGAAGAACTGAACTTGCTGATGATGCCCCAATGTGAATTCGCAACCCACACGTTGCCAGCAGCGTCGATTGCGATGGCGTCGGGACCGTACAGCCCGCTTTCAAACATGCCGGACGTTGTAATCGGCTCACCCGTTGAGCTCAACTCGCTGATGGTACTCTGCCCCCCATCCGCCACCCACACGTTGCCCCTGGCGTCGATAGCGATGGCGGTGGGATTAATCACCCCGCCACTGGTGTAACCGTAGGGCGAAGGCGAAATCGCGTTGCCTGTGGAACTGAACTCACTGATGCCACCATCGCTCTCATCCACCACCCAGACATTGCCCGTGACGTCGATTGCGATTCCCCGCGCGCTGGCAAGGCCTCCGCCGGTGTAGCCAGTCGAGGGTGAAACGGGGCTGCCGGTGGAGCTGAACTCACTGATGCTGGAGCCGTTATCGACCCAGACATTGCCCGTGGCGCCGATAGCGATGGCGCTTGGTTCGTTGAGTCCGCCGCCGGTGTAGCCAGTCGAGGGTGAAACGGGGCTGCCGGTGGAGCTGAACTCGCTGATGCTGGAGCCGCCGTAATTCGCGACCCAGACATTGCCCGTGGCGTCGATAGCGATTCCCCCGGGGCTGGCAAGGCCTCCGCCGGTGTAGCCAGTTGAGGGTGAAACTGGGCTGCCAGTGGAGCTGAACTCACAAATGCTGGAGCCGTTATCGACCCAGACATTGCCCCTGGCGTCGATTGCGATGGGTCCGTTGAGTCCGCCTCCAGTGTAGTAGAGTTGCAGCGTCCAGTCGTTGGGCTCGTAGGCTGGTTCATTATTGAGTTCCGCATAATATACTTACAAAGGAAAGAGGTCGGCTTGCTGCCAGAAGGCCATGACCAGGGATGGTCGGCGGCGCATGCGGCGCAGCGC
>Ga0208355_1001285_pt1 | contig 11043 bp, 14 predicted proteins | sample NGESurdeep072012_6_FD_184458 | JGI IMG/M metagenome (GOLD analysis project Ga0208355, IMG submission 184458) | Arctic peat soil microbial communities from Barrow, Alaska - NGEE Surface sample 210-3 deep-072012 (SPAdes) | ecosystem: Environmental > Terrestrial > Soil > Wetlands > Peat ... | reverse complement strand
CGTGAAACCGTCTCAGTCGTGAATTGGATCGTCTGCGACGCTAAGAAACGCCCGCCAAACCGCGGCAAACCCGACTCATCGGAAAGACAAAAAAGTAATTCAATATCAATAGCTTAGTCGCTGGCTGAGGATGCAGTCCAGATCGAACCTGTCTCAGCTATTAAATTCCCGTCTATCACGGAAAAAACCGGGAATTTTGTAAATCCGAGGGGTCGCCGACCATCTCCCCGCGGAAAAATAGCCGAGGTTCCGGATGGTTAGTGCTAAATTCCCTGTGAAATCGAACCGGGAATTCTTTGGTGCGAACCGGGAAATTTAGGTGTGGAAACGGGAAATCTACGCACCGAGATTCAGACGGGGGTCCAAGGCGCCGCTGAATCGCAGCTGAAACAGCCCACATATCAAGTCGGGTAGGATCGAGGCGCGGACCGGGCTTCGAATGATGCGGACGTTTCCTCGATCCCCTATCATTCCGTACGGCGGGTTTTTCCCAGTACGGCTGCAGGCTGGCTTGTCAGGCGGGGCCTTCCCGGCACGGCACTCAGCTTAAGCCTGCTCCCGGCATAGGCTGATCAACGTTCGGTTTGCCTTCGCCCTTCGTGCACCTCGTAGTCACGACCTACGCCTCGTTGTCGACCATGGCCGTGCCCTTGCTCATGGTTGCCAAGAACTTGGGCCACGCGAACACCCGAATAGTTGAAAAACACTATGGACATTTAGCGCCGTCCTATATCGTCGACGCGATCCGGCCGGTGCGCGGCGGTGGCCTGATCGCTAGAACCAAGGTCGCGAGAATTCGATGACGCGCAAGACAGACACGAAGGCGAGCCCGAGAGTCCTGATCAAATCTCACACAACGCGCGGGTGGGATCAGGATCATGGCTTCCGAACGGAGGCCATTAGCCCGGGAAAGTACGCCATTAAGGGCCCGCCCAAGAGGGATATGATTCGGTCGCACGTCGTCTTTCTGCAAAAGTTAGCCAGTGATTGCATCGTTCAGGAGGGACATGATCCCGCGCAATATCGGAGGATGCTAGGGAGCGCGATCCTGGGTCGTGCGTCATTGGCCGCGCACATGCTCAAAACAATCGACGACTTGGAGCGCCATCTTTCCGGGCTTGACCGTTCAGATCTCGACTCCGCCGCGCGCCTGAATGCTCTCGACGCGGTGCATTCGGCGCTCATCCTCGCCTCCGAGTTCCACGGTTGGACGGTTGTTGACAATGAGCCCGCGATCGACGCGAGAATTCGCTCCGTGGATGGTGCGAAGCGCGGGGCGGCCGGAAAAGCCCGCGCAACGCAGGCCCGGGACGTGGAGTTGGCGAGCGAATATCAAGCCCGACGATCCAAGCCGGGCGGCCTGTCGGTTTCCGCCCTCATGCAAGAGATCGGAAAGTCCGCCGGATTGGGCCGCACCGCTTCGATTGAGGCCATCAAGCGCGGTCTTCAAAAACTGAAATAATCGTCCGGTCTGCCAGGGCAAACCGGACGATAATCATCCGGTGACCGGCGCAAACCGGACGCTAACTGTTTATCTCCTCCGCAGGCTCCCCAGCGAACGGAGGAATCATAGTGCCGTTAGAACATAGTCCCGCTCCGCAACACGAACGCGCCGCTTGTCGATACGAGGTCGGTTATGGCCGACCGCCGAAGCAGAGGCGCTGGAAGAAGGGGCAATGTGGAAATCCAAATCGGATACGCAAACAAACCCCCAAGGCGGTCGTTCAAATGATTGATGAGTTTTTTGCCGGCGAAATCGACATTGTCGAAAAAGGCATATCGCGGCGGGTCAGTAACTTCGAAGCCGTCGTCTTGCAGCTTTGGATCAAGGTGATGTCCGGAAACAAGCGTGCGATGAATGTCTTCCTCAAGTACCAGGAATTCGCGACAAGTCGTGGCGGTATGGGCGGTGTGGGGTTTGAGTTCGTAATAGACGATGCAAACCCAGAAGAAGCAGGCGACAAAAATGGCTAACTACGAAATCGGTTACAAAAAGCCACCGCGGGATTCGCAGTTCAAGGCGGGCAACCGCGACAATCCCAAGGGCCGCGGCAAGCGAAAGGTCCCAACAGAGGCCGAGATCCTAAAAAATGTCATGAACTTCCCAGCCGAGTTTCGTCACCGCGGCAAGTCGAAGCGAGCGCCGCGCATCGAACTTACGATCAAGCGCTTCGGCGCAGCAGCGCTCAAAGGTGACGTCGGCGCTGCTGCAATGCTGCTAAAGATGCGCGCGCATTTCGAAAAACATGGCGATATCAATCCAAGAAAAATCACTGTTAGGCTTTCCGCGGTCGATGCGATGCTCTGACGTGCCAAGAGTTCTTTGATGAACACGCGAGCGCGGACGCTTTGGGCCATTCACGGCAAGACGCTAAATCCGCATTGATGTCGCAGGGTGCATAAGCCCGGGAGAGAAGACATGGCCAACGATCATCGCAAGACGCCCCTGTCAGGTAATTCGTTGCAGAACACTCTCAGGGCGAAAAGCCGGCACCGGCGCGAGGAGTTGGCGGGGCTTGCCGCAACTTCGCGTGCGCCACATCCCATTCGCAACGATCTCGTGCCGAAGCTCGAGCTTGTCAAGCGCGCGCCGGCAGACCTCGTCGTCCCGGCGCGCAAATTGCGCAAGATCGAGGCAGCTCATGTCAGGGAGGTCGCGACCTCGATCAGCAGTGTGGGCTTTTGCGATCCAGTTCTGATCGACGAGCAGGACCGCGTGCTCAACGGCGTCGTCCGCGTCGAGGCAGCGAAGCTTCTGGGCCTCACCCACATACCCTGCATCCGCGCCAATCATCTCAGCACCTCGGAGCGCCGCTTGGTGCGGATCGCCCTGAACCGCCTAGGCGAGAAGGGGAGCTGGGATTTCGACGAGCTTAAGGTTGAATTGGAAGAGCTTATCCTGGACGACCTCCCGATCGAGATCACGGGCTTCTCCATGACCGAGGTCGACCAAATTGTCATGGAGGAGGAGCCCGCAGCCGTTGAAGCGGGTCCGCTGGCGCCGGAGCCGGATGCAAAGCCTGTCGCGCAGGTAGGCGATATCTTTGTCATGGGCGAGCATCGCATCCTTTGCGGCGATTCTACCGACCCCCGCGGTCTCGAAATTCTCATGTCTGGTCACGAGGCCCGGCTGATCCTGACCGACCAGCCCTACAACGTTCCGATTGCCGGCCACGTGACGAGCGGTTGGCACCGCGAGTTTTTGATGGCCAGCGGCGAGATGAGTGATGCCGAGTTTCGGGCTTTTAACGCTGCCTGGATCGATGCCTCCCTCCCTCATCTTCGCGACGGCGGTCTTTTTGGCACATTCATCGATTGGCGCGGCTATCCGGCAGTCATTGCAGCCGCCCTGCAACTCGGTCTCGCCCCGTTCAATCTCATCGTCTGGGCCAAGACCAATGCCGGCATGGGCAGCCTCTACCGCTCCCAACACGAGCTCCTGCCGCTATTCAAGAAGGGCAAGGCGTCCCACATCAACAATGTCGAGCTTGGCAAGAACGGTCGCTGGCGCTCGAACCTCTGGACCTATCCAGGCGCCTCCAGCATGGGCTCCGAAGCTCGACAGGGTCTTCAGCATCACCCCAGCGTCAAGCCCGTTACCATGTTGGAAGACGCACTGCTTGATATAACCGAACGCGGCGACATCGTCCTCGACCCATTCCTCGGTTCGGGATCGACACTCGTCGCTGCCGAAAAGACTGGCCGACGCTGCCGCGGCCTCGAGCTCGACCCGCTCTATGTCGACGTCATCGTGCGCCGATACGAGGCGGTGACGGGACGGCCAGCCGTCCTGGAATGCACAGGCGAGACATATGCCGAACTGGCGCTGCGCCGGCAGCTTGACTCCGAAGATCGCGCGTAGATCAACCTCAGAGTGGAGATCACATCCATTGATGCCCAGCTTTGATCTTACGACGCGGCAGCATCAGGCAAATGCACTGCTCAGCGCCCCGCAACGGCATACGCTTCTGGTTGGTGGGTCTCGATCTGGAAAGACAACTTTGTTCGTGCGCGCGATCGGCGTGCGGGCCTCGCGGGCGGAAAACTCGCGCCATGCGATCTTGCGATTCCGCGGCAACGCCGCTAGGTCGTCGATTGCACTCGATACGCTGCCGAAGGTTTTTCGGCTTTGCTTCCCGGAGGTGCCGTTGGTCGAGCATCGGCAGGATGGATATTACTCGCTGCCGAACGGGGCAGAGATTTGGGTTGGCGGACTAGACGACAAGGACCGCGTGGAAAAAATCCTTGGGCAGGAATATTCGACCATATTTATCAACGAGTGTTCGCAGGTCTCCTATGCCTCGGTCGTGGTGGCGCTCACGCGACTTGCGCAGGTCGTCCCCGGCCTGAGGCAGCGCGCCTATTACGATCTCAACCCAGTCGGCAAAGGGCACTGGTCCAACCAGATTTTTGGCGACAAGCGCGATCCGGTCTCGCGTCGGCCGCTGGAAAATCCAGATGACTATGCCCGGATGTTTCTCAACCCGATTGACAACGCGGTGAATCTGTCGCCGGAATATTTGAACAGTTTGGAAAACCTCCCGGCGCGCCAGAGGAAGCGGTTCTATGAGGGTGTGTATGTCGACGAACTCGACGGCGCACTATGGACATACGAGGTCATCGAAGTGACGCGGGTCGAGGAATTTCCGAAAGAGCGGTGCCGACGCATCGTGGTTGCAGTCGATCCGTCGGGCGCCGGAAGCAAGGATGACGCGAGCTCGGATGAAATCGGCATCGTCGTGGCAGCCCTCGGCGACGATGGTCATGGTTACGTTCTAGCCGATCGCTCGGTGCGCGATAGTCCTGCCGTGTGGGGGCGTGTCGCCGTCGAGACATATCGAGAATTCCGCGCCGACCACATCATCGCCGAGCGGAACTTCGGTGGCGAGATGGTGCGGTTCGTCATTAAGGCCGTCGACGCCAAGGCACCAGTGCGCATCGTCACCGCATCGCGCGGTAAGAGCGTGCGGGCTGAACCCGTCTCCGCGCTTTACGAAAAGAGGCTGGTTCATCACGTTGGTCGCTTCGGCGTTCTCGAGGATCAGTTATGCGCATTCACCACGTCCGGATATCGCGGCGGTGACAGTCCGGATCACGCGGACGCCCTGGTGTGGGCACTCACCGATCTAATGGTTGAGCAACCGCGTGTCGGACATTGCGAAACCTATAGCTCACTGGGATTAGGTTAAACACCCTGACTGGTCGGATTGCATCGATGAGTAGATCATGCTGCACACGACCATGCGCGGCGCGGAGGACTACTTTTACGCGGTCATTGATCAAATTGAGCACGCGACCCACCGATTGAACTGGGCTGACCAATGGTATCAAGGTAAGAATTTCTCGCGCCACGCGTCCGCTGTCACCTTGTCACCCTGACCCGTGCAAAGGTGGGGCTAGCGTAAATTCTGAAACTGACCTGTTTGACTTCTGCATCAAGATAAGTGGCTGCTGCGCCCTACGGCGGCCCCGCGATGCGCCGCGCCTCGCCAATCAAATCGAGGATGTGTAGGCCGGTATTGGCGCGATCGAATACGTAGATATAGCCGCGCTCGTCGGTCTCTACATTGTTACTCTGGATCGCAGTCTTGCAACGCTCCTGCCCGTTGATCTTGACGCATCGCTTGTCCGTCGTCGCAGTAATCGGCCCGCACGAATGAATCGGCCGGAATCACGAACGTCTCATAAAATTTGTGGGTGCTCGCGGACCGGTCAGTGCGGATTTCAACTTGGCCAGGGTGTTGACGTTGAGATGCGACAGGCCAATCACGGTGACGATCAGTGCAAACAGCATGATCAGCTTTGCGTTTTCGCGTGCGAAATCAGTCATCGCGTCATCCCCTCTTGGTCTTGCGGAGGGTCCCTGGCCCCCGGCACGCGCAATACTGGGTTAAAGTTCCTGCCGCGTCGGTCGGAACAGAATTTCGTTGATGTCCACGTCGTCCGGCTGGCTCATGGCGAAGGCGACTGCCCGCGCGAATGAATCGGCCGGGATCGCGACCTCCGCGTAGAAGTTCTTGATCCTCTCGCCGACGGCCGCGTCAGTGATGGTGTCCGGCAACTCCGTCGCGACCGCGCCGGGCGAGATCACCGTCGTGCGGATGTTGTATGGCTTTACTTCCTGACGCAGCCCCTCGGACAGCGCCCGCACGGCGTGCTTGGTCGCAGCATAAACCGCAGAGCCCGGCCCAACCTTATGGCCGGCCACAGAGGAAACATTGATGATGTGCCCGGACTTCTGCCGCTGCATGTGCGGCAGTGCCGCGGCAATGCCGTACAGCACGCCCTTGATGTTGACATCGATCATGCGGTCCCATTCGTCGACCTTGAGGTGTTCGAGCAACGACTGCGGCATCAAGCCGGCGTTGTTGATGATCACGTCGATGCGCCCGTACGTTTTCACTGCGGTGTCGACCAATCGTTCAACCTGATCGCGCTGTGTCACGTCCGTGACCACGGCGAGCGCCTTGCCGCCACGGCCGTTGATGTACTTGGCCAAGGCTTGCAGACGATCGAGCCTCCGCGCCCCCAACACCACGCTGCCACCTTCCGCTGTGAGATGACGCGCCGTCGCTTCGCCAAGGCCGCTGCTAGCGCCGGTAATAACGACGACTTTGTCTTTGATGCCTTGTGTCATGGCTGTTTCCTTTCACCGGCCGACGCGCTGCTGGAGATGTTCGGGATACCGAAGCCGAAGAGGACTGGTAGGCGCCCCAAATTATTTTTTGTGACCCAAGGCGCATCATTGCTGCGCATTCCTGCCGCAACGCTCTCCATAGCGAATCTTACGTGCGGACAATAATTTGAGTATTCCACATGTATGGATGCCACCGCACCACAGAAGATGCGAAATTCGCGCTGGGATCGCAAGCCTATCGTTTATGACGGCGCGAAGACGGCCATCGCGCATCTCACGGAGCGCGACATAGACATTTTCAAATGCTTGGCGAGTTACCAATATCTTCCCTCTGACTACATCCATGCGTTTGTGAGGGGCGACTACAAATCCCTCATCCACCGCCTCAACCTCCTTTCACGCAAACCCAATCTCTATATCAATCGGCCGCAGCAGCAGCGCGAGCACGCCGAGGCCAACTATCGCAAACTTGTTTATGAGCTCGATAACCGCGGCGCACAGGTGTTGCGCGATTGCGACATCGCGGTCTCAAAGAAAAAGGACCATCGGAACTTCGCTCACGAGCTGATGGTCTGTCAAATCGCGGCATCGCTCGAACTGGGTACGATTGCCAACCCAAAAATCAAACTCATCCGCTGGCCCACGATCCTAGCAAGCGACAAGCTTAATCCTCTAAGCATACCAGTTGGCGATCACTGCAAAATACCGGACGGAGAACCAATCGTTATAGTCCGCCACTTTGAGCCGACGACCTACATGTTTCTCGTTCAAGAAGCGGACTGCGGCACAGAGCCAATAGATGCGACGAACAGTGAGCGATCATCCATACGCCGGATGTTCGAGGACTATTTGACCATCATCAAACATCGGACATACCAAACGCACTTCGGCGCGAACACATTCATGGTGGCGATCGTCACTACGAACGGACCGCGCATGAATTCGATGATGGCGCTCCTTGAGCGAATGAACCCCGGCCAATCGGCCAAGCGGTTCCTGTTCAAACACATTCCTGCTTTCACTTCATACCAACCATCCGCGCCTGCTACCGGCCAAATGCTGACAGACCCGTGGACCCGTGTCGGGTATCCCGAATTTTGCTTGATCAACGAATAAAACGCGGGGCGCAGACATGCCGCACCCTCTGTCCGAAAACTCGCCGTCATTCGTCGGACGGAACTTCGCAGACAAGCGCGCGAAGATCATCGAACTAAACGACCGGCTCCGCTCTAGCTTCCAAGGCGGCCGAGTGCAGATGACGCCCAGCGTCTACGACCTCGACGCACGCCTGCGCGGCCGGGCGCTTGCGGTGATGGCGAAGTACAACAAGTTCGCCGAAGATAGCGACCATGACTCCGGCGTTTTTATCTTTGCCGGGTATTCCTTCGAGTGGCACATTGAGTACCGGGGCAGCAACGGCGAAGGTGTCCTCCTGACCCTTCCGACGCCATAAACACCTTCAGGGTGTTGACCCTGTATGCGCTCCACGATGTTTTGAACGGAGTCTGACATGGTCGTCTGTTGGTATCGGTGCCCGCGGTGCAAGCCCTCCCGCTCCATGGCAACGGAAAGATCGTGCACGACCGAACACGACCACTCATACGATCGTCGGTATCTTCACAGTGACACCAAGCGACACCTTTGCCACGGACCGCTCGATCGGCGGCTTCTGACCATTGAGATGCAAAGCCTCGATGTACCCCATGAGTGCTTCTTCAGCATGCTTCACGGCGGCCTCGAATGTATTGCCCCACGTGTGGCAACCCGGCAGCGCTGGGAAATACGCGAGGTACCCGTCGTCGTGGCGCTCAATTGCCAGTGAGTAGGTATGTCCGCGATGTTCCATATCGGGTCATTATACCAAACCGACTTCCCTCTCGCGCCGCTTGCACCACGACGCATGATCGGCCGGAAAAGTCTCACGTGCGGATAGCCCATCAATAAAGTGATCGTTGCTCTAACGTATCAACAATTTCTGACGGACAGCAGCGCCGACGCGCGCGACCCTGTGACGAGCTGAGAACAGCTCTCGATCGTCCGCAACATTTTGGCTTGAAACTGTGCTCGATCGCTGGTCGATCGAGCAAAATTATTTTTTATAATTTCAATTTCAGCCGCGAGGCGTGGTCGCCCGCGGCTCCATAGGTCGCGAAAGTAATCTTGTGCGACGTATCCAAAATGGCTCTACTGAGCCATATTCCCTATTATTGTTGATCGTCGAATCACCAAGCTCGATTCTGAAAAGGCTCACGTCGATGCTCGACAATCCGGAGAAGACCGCACGGCTATTGGCCGCGCTGAAGGCGGCCGTGCCATTCGAAGTGGAATTGACGCCAGCGGTGGTCAAACAACTTGAATCAGAAAAGTTTGCTCACGCCGATCAGACACACCGCACCGTCTCCGATTTATCTTATGCCGGCGATGAAGGTGGCATCGTATGCCACATTGTCCCGCCGGATGACCAGCGAGCGCTCTTCATCTCCCTGACTCATATCAGGATGCCCCGCACCATGCCCCATGCGGCGGCCGTCATCAATTATCAGAAGCATCGAGTGAAGAAACTAAAGAAGAAGGCCCACTTGCAGTGATCGCGCTTCTACCGCAATAGCGGTTTAGTGCAATTTATAATTTCCGACGTGATCCCGAGCGGCCATCGGTCTGTTGCACTTCAGAGTATAATTTGAGAGACAGCTTTGCTCATTTGTCACCATCCTTCAATGCGTTAAATATGCTGGCCGCAGGACTAGGCTTCCAATCTCGCGATCCGGGTGTTGGCAAGTCAAGAATCTGATCGATCAGGTGTCGATGCCACACAAGTCCAATACTGGCGTTGTTCTCGTCATCGAAAAGACGGCCGGAGTAGACTCCCATAAACTCGGACGCAAGAATACTGTCCGCTTTCACCGTACCATCCCCATACGCGGCTGGACCAAACACCCTACTGAAGACCGGAGACCCTGACATTCCTTCCGAGGTGCGACTATCAATCAGGAACGCTGGACGCATGTTCCACGGAACAATGATCTCGCTTGCTATGCTGCCCCGCTTCCATACCGGAAATAGAACAGGGTACGCGCTGTCCTTTTTCGATATTGGATGACCAAGGACAAAGATTTCGCTTCCGGCGAAATGATATAATTGTGGGTAATCGCGGTCATTGACGCATTGAGCCTGGCTCTTATCCTTCAACGCGCCGTCGATTTGGATCGCCACAATGTCTACGCTCCAATCGAACGTCATGGGGTGTTGTATCCAGAACGGGCGATGAAAGTCTTGGTAAAGCGGAATTTCTACGGTCGGGCATTCCATTGTCTTCGTGTTAGGCCCCAACACTGCGGCGCTTGGTTCCGCTAACACGACCTTGGTGAAATATTGAACCACAAGTTTTTCCGGGCACCAGCCGTTCGCGACGGGTTCTCCGCTCATCATGTTTATTCCAGTCACTACATGCCAGTTTGTAATCAGAAACACTTTGTCCGCTCGCCGCCAGAAAAATCCAGTCGCCTGCCGTGGCGTATCGCCAACACCTTTCAAATCAAGGAAACAAGCTGACAACGATAGCGCGTCAAAGCGTGTGGCGTAGTTTGGCAATACCATTTGCATTGGCTGCCTCCCTTCTGGTTTGCTGTATGTCTGCGGTGGGTCAAAAACGGCCGCAAAGCCACGTCCGCGTTAAGTCCATTGTACGCCCTACTACGGATATCCCGCGATCGTTCTTGCGGCCACCCTCTCGTAATCTTTTCCGATTATCGCGCGCCCCTTTCCGCGCCCGTCAAGGCAACCCCTGCGGGGCGGCGTGATTGCCGACCTTGACCGTCGCGGCCGGGCGCGCGCACGCGAAGGCGTGTCGGCTCCGGGGGGAATGTCGCTCATGTCTCACCAGGGGGAATGACAGTTTGCCGCTGAGCCTTTCGCTCTCTCCCCAGCTCCCCCACCGATGCCGCGCGGGCTGAGGGGTACAATCGAGCAAGGCCACCATCTCGAAAAGATCGTGGCCGGAAACGAGCCGGCAGTGAGCGGGGGGCTCGGTAGTCAAGTCATCACGCACAACGACGCGACGCCATGTAGCCCCGGCGCACTCTCAAAGGGAATGAGGGTGCTGCCAGCACCATGTTCCCTACTTGCGGTGCGCACGGCACTCCGGCTCCGTTCTGGCTATGACTGCATTAAATCAGCAGCTCTGCATTGGCGCCCACACGTTGGGCGGCGATGGTCTGCTCGACCACGACGAGCGCCGACGACATCTCTATGTGATCGGGCAAACGGGCACCGGTAAGAGCACTCTCCTTCTCAACCTGATCCGACAAGCGTGTGGTCAAGATATTGGTCTGAGGCTTCTATCTCTCCGATTGAGAATTTGATCGCGTTGATCACTGTCCCGGTTCCTCATCGGAGATCGGGTTGAT
>Ga0208355_1001284_pt1 | contig 11048 bp, 12 predicted proteins | sample NGESurdeep072012_6_FD_184458 | JGI IMG/M metagenome (GOLD analysis project Ga0208355, IMG submission 184458) | Arctic peat soil microbial communities from Barrow, Alaska - NGEE Surface sample 210-3 deep-072012 (SPAdes) | ecosystem: Environmental > Terrestrial > Soil > Wetlands > Peat ... | reverse complement strand
AATCGTCTCCCTGTTTTCTCTCTGTTATTTGCTTTTGGAGAAATTATCTTAAGTCCTTAATCCCTCTCAGTGATTTGCCCGTTCGTGCTCAATCGCCTCTCTGTTTTTCTTGGAAAATATCCCTGTTTTCGGGTGTTGCGCATCGACCGCCGCCGCCGCCGCCGACCGGGTACTCGTTGAGATCGCTGAGATCGTCATCTTGCTCGTCGTCGTCCTGCTCGGCGCTCACGTCGAAGGCAAGCGGCTTGTGCGGCGGTACCGTAAGTGCGGCAACGGCCTCGTCGGTCACCGACTCGCCGAGGGCCTGCAGTTTGTGCACGCCAGCACGCGGCGCATGCCGTTGAACACGCGGTTGGCGGTGAGCGCGAAGGAATAGGCCTTGTCGCCGAGCAGCGCCAGCCAGCGCGCCTGCGTCACCACCAGATCGAAGATGTCGCCATGCACGACCAGGAAGCGGCGGCCGTCGGCGGCCTCGTGGATCGCGTTCTCCACCACTTCGATACCGCCGAAATGGCTGCCATAATAGCCGCGTAGGAATTCGTCGTGATTGCCCGGGATGTAGATCACGCGCGAGCCCTTGCGGCCCTTGCGCAGCAGCTTCTGCACCACCCAATGCAACTGGCGCAGAACATGCGTAACCCTTGCGGGCCCGGCAGTCCGTGCGCGCCGGGACGACCGGCGATGCGCGGCGGTCCATGCGCGCCCACTTCCGGCCAAGGCGGGGCAAGCCCCTGCGCGCCGGCGAGCAACCGTCCGGCTGCAGCACCCTGCGGCCCGAGCGGTTCGGGTAACCCCTGCGCACCCGCTGCTGGTCACGCCAAAGCCGCACCGGGCGGCCCGTGCGCACCCGCCAATCCTTGCGCGCCGTCGCGGCCTTGAACGACCGAGCCGTTTGCGTGCATTCTTATTGCCGCTACAGAGGCCGTTATGCTCGACGCCTCGCTGAACATATCGGACACTAAATCAACGGCGGCAGTCGCATGCGGTCGCTTGATTGCCCGGCTACGGCAGCTTCCGCGCGCCGACCTGCTTGCAATGTATGACGCCGCGGTGGAAGCGACGCAGTGTTTTGCCGCGCTGGCGGAAAGAGGCGCCAATCCGGTCACTGAAGTGCTGGGCGGAACGGGCGTAGTCGAGGAATGGGGGCACTTCCCACCGGGTGACGTTTTCGATCCTGCCACCCACAGCCAGTACTATTACCACGCGCACGCCGCAGAAGAGCGCGTGGCCGGTGAACACGGCCACTTCCACACCTTCGTGCGGCCGAAACCTCTTTATCCGGAATTACAGCCCGCCGTGCTCCCGAATACCACAGGCGCCGCCACCGACAAGACGGCCTGGATCGCGCATCTTGTCGGCATATCCACCGACGCGTCAGGACGCATCATCCGGCTGTTCACCACCAATCGCTGGGTAACTGGGGAAGCCTGGTACGACGCTGATACCGTGGTCCGCATGCTGGACCGGTTCGACATGACGGTTGATGGCCCCTCGCCTGATCTCAATCGCTGGGTGACGGCGGTCGTGCAATTGTTTCACCCGCAAATTGCTGATCTGATCCACGCCAGGGACGCGAGGATCGCGGACTTCCAAGCCGCGCATCCCGGACGTGACGTTTACGAGGATCGGGAGTTGCAGGTGACCTCGGAAATGGCGATCGATTTTCTGGCGCATATCCGCGCCATTGAAGACGCGCTCGGCGAGATGTAAGTCCTTGTTGTATGACGGAGGCGCGAATGAATCGTCGAGCTTTCCTGGCTTCCGGCAGTACGGCGTTCGTCGGCACAATGCTGTTTGGCGCCGCGCGGTCGTTCGCCGATGCCGGAGCCTTGTCGGTGCGCGCAACGGCGGGCGGGCCCCTAATCACACCCAATGGAAAATTCTTCGTCTATTCGCAAATGCGCAATCCGACAAAGCTGCCATCGGCGATCGATATCGATGGCCTGGTCGCGACACCTGCGCGTTACAGCCTCGACGACCTCGCCAAGGTTCCGCCGGTCAAGAAGCTGCTGACGCTGAAATGCTTTATAAACACCGCCGGCGGCCCGCTGATTTTTACGACGCCATTCGAAGGCGCGCCGCTGTCGGTGCTGTTTGCAAAGGCGGGCGTCAAGCCGGAGGCGAAGGCGGCGCGCATCGAGTGCAGCGACGACCATCCGCCGTTTCTGCTGCCGCTCAGCGAATTGCAGCGGCCACAAACCATGCTTGTGGCAAAATTCGGCACCGAAGCGGTGCCGCTGCGGCACGGCAGCCCCTACGGCAAGCTGTTCATTCCCGGTGCCGGAGGCAATCACCATCCGAAATGGGTGAGCCGCATCACGCTGGTCGACAGCGCGGCTTCCGAACATCATGCTCCGCCGATGGCTGGCTTCCTGTCGCCGTCGCCGCCGGAAACGGTGGCCACGATGTCGGGCGTTACGCTGACCGGCTACGCGTTCACCGGGCCGGAGCCGGTCGGTAAGGTCGAATTGAGCACCGACAACGGTCAAACCTACCAATCGATGCCGCTGCCGCCGCAGCCCGATCCAAACCTGTGGATTACCTGGGACGTTACCTGGCGGCCGCCCGAGCGCGGCTTCTATGTGCTGCGCATCAAGGCAACCAGCGCCGGCTGCCGCAAGCAGGACATTCCAGGCGTGATCGCGGTCGAGGTGCACTGACATGTGGGCCGTCCTCGCAGAATTTCGGCCAATTCGCCAAGTGCTGCCTGCGCTGGCAATTCTGCTTTTTGGCGTCATGCTGTCGAATTTGGTCTGGGGCGGGCCGGCGTCGCCCAATTGGCCGGTGGCAATTGAGGCAGCAGCAGCCCTCTGGTTCATCGCCGCGTTCACCGCCAAGCGTGACGATGAAACTTTACCGCGCGACATCAGCGGCATTGTGGTGATGATCACTCTGATCGTCTTCAGCATCGCTGCGACGCAATCGATAGTGATAGTCAGCGCCAGTTGCCTCGCACTCGCCGCGTTGCTGCTGCCAACGCTCAATCGGCCTGCTTGCGACCGCAATGCTGCAAAGGAGCGCCCCATGATTCGCAACGCCATGCTGACGGTAGCCGCGAGCATCGTTATCTGTGCTGGTTTCCTCCCCACCTTAGCAATGTCGCAACAGACGGACGAGGGACGTGCGGTCGCACTCGGCTTCGCCAATACCAACTTCAATTGGAAGACCGCCCATGCGCAGGAGCGCGGTTGCAATGCTTGCCATGCCGATAATCTTGCGGCGGATGTGAGCCACCTGGTGGTTCCTCGCGCCAAGCCGGAACTGCACGGCATCTTCGTCACCAGCTACGGGATTCCAATGCGCGTGGAGGACTGCCTGATCTGTCACGGGAACTCATTCGCTGGCAGCATCCATTCGTTGCACCTGCACGCCGCCTCGTTCACCAAAATTGGCGGGAATTGCGATTCATGCCACGCGATGATCAACGGGAAGTTCGTTCTGTACGATGACGAGTCCCGCTACGATGTTCTGAACGGGGTCAAACACAATCCGACCCCGCCTTTCTCGCAGCCGTAAAACGGACTTATCCGCAGTCTAAAGAAACAAGCGGCGGCGAAATAGCGATGCTGGGCCGTTTCCTCACCCTCGTCGCGATGAGCTGTGCGGTCCTATGTTCATCAAACTCTATCTGTATCATCCGATGATAGTTCTGGGTCATCATCCGGTCGCGATCGTTCCACTGGTTGCAAGCCGCTAGCGCTATTTTACGCCTTCCTGCGGCTATACTCGCATGCAAGCACTCTTGCGCAACTTGCCAGCGATCCGAATGCGTGACTGGGCGAGCTGTCGGTGCTGGTGTCGCTGTCCTTTACAGCGGCGGGATGTCTCGCACTCCTTCCAGTTCTACTACCGGGACATCGTAAGCTGGCACAGCCATCGGCATCATCCTCGGCATTCTCTATGAAGCGGCCACATCGCCTGATGCCGGGCCATTGATCCACGTCAATGCATTCCAATGGCACGCGTGGTTAATTTCCAGCCCAATTTATTTTACCGCTACTATTTTTCTATAATGGAGTAATGCTATGCGCCATATCATCCGACCTTTCCACGTGGCGCTCGGTTGTGTTGTTGCCGTTGTCTTAGCGACGGCGAGCCTCGGAACCATCGCGACTGCGCAGACCCCAACCAACGGACTGATCATGCTGCTCGAGTTCGAGCGAATTGAAGGTCTGCGCCATTGGGAGAAAGAACTCGACAAACGCGGTCTCACCGCTCTGGTTGAGGCGCAATATGACATCATGCGAAAATATCCGGAGGATTTTGCGCGGCTCGCTGCCAAGGGGTATTCGGTCGCCGGCAACGACGCGGAGAAGCCGTTCTGGGACATGCCTTATGACCAGCAACTGGCACGCATGCGCCAAGCCAAGGAGACAGTCGAGACGATCACGCACAAGCCGATGCGTGTGTTCGGCAGTCGCTATTTTGCCTATGACGAGAATACCTTGAAGGCCGCTGACGTGCTCGGCGTCGAATATGTGCTCGGCCGCGGCACCGCCGGCGCGCTAGCGACGATCTATGCGCCACGCGAGTACAAGACCAAAATCATCTCCGTATCGAATGTGCCGTTCGGCGACATGGGCACCGGCTCGTTGTGCGACTACAGCCTGTGGGCTCGCGGCTCCACCGCCAAGGACTTCGCGGCCATGCTGGACAAGGTAATCGCCAGCCGACAATCCGACTTAATTCTCGTCTCACATGCCTATATCGGCGGCACCTATGAAGGATGGTGGCAGGCTTACGAAAGCGCGCTAGCGAGTCCGGAAATAAAATGGCGGCCGTTCGAGAAATGGCTGCATGCAGTGAAAGTCAATACGATGCCCATAACCGATATTCCGGTGAACCGCGAGGTCAAATACGACACGCCGCGGCCGGCAGTGCCGCTAGATAAGTTGCAGATGTTGCCGGGCTTGGGATTGCCTCTCAACAAAGACGATTGAGCGGGGAGGCTTCCGCGGTCAGACGGATGCAGTGCTTGTGTGCACAACAGAAAGCGTCGCGAATTCCAACCTCGCCGAAATGGCAAGCAGGATCAGCCCGTCAGACCGTTCGAGTGGAACAATCCAGCCTATTGCGGCAAGCCCACCACGGGATTCTTGAGATGAGTCCACTCGTTCATTGAACCGGCGTAGAGCTTGGCATTCTTGTCCGTCAGAATTTCATATGCCACGAACCATGCACCTGAAGCGAGGTGTCCTGTATTGCAATAGGCGATGATGGGTCGATTAGGCTTGATGTTCTGTTGCTTGAATATTGCCCGATAATCGTCCGCGTCCATGAATTCCTCAGCACCGTCCACCGACTTGGTCGCCGCTTCGGTGGGGAAAGAGTAGGCGCCCTGCAAGTGCCCGGCGGCTAGCACGACGGGACTCTTCGCAATGCCGAAGAACTGGGCGGTTGGGCGGGCGTCCACCAATTGCGTGGCGTGATTTTTCAGACTTTTCTTGACGTCTTCCGTCGTTGCCAGGATTTCCTTACGTTCGGCGGTAGCGACCCAGTTGCCTTTCTTGGCGCTGATGCTGTCAGTGCTGACCGGATAACCGGCAATGATCCAGGAATTGGTGCCACCATTCAGGATGGCAACGTTGTCATCGCCGAAGTATTTCAGCTGGAAGAACAGCCTGGTACCCATATCGACCGATGCGACATTCTCGGCAATGGGAGCGATCACGATCGTCATCCCCTTGTCGAGTCCGGCATCGTCCATCGCCTTTTGGAAGAATTCCTTCGTTGGCATCATGTCCGCGAGCTTGATGCCATCGACAACGCGCGTTTCGCGGATCTTGGTGTAATCAACTGACAGGGCGCCAGGGATATGGCCGCCGGTCTGCGCCAGAGTTTTCTTGCTTGTTTTCTCATCCACGTTGAATTTCGGCTCGACGATGAGTCGCTTCATGTCGTCTCGGAGATCGACCACCGTGACCTGGTTCAGATGGTCATGCAGCCATTGCGCCGTCACCAGCGGACCCGGTAAGGTTGTTTTGGTCTCGGCTTGCGCAGCAAGGCCAACATTCGTTGTCGCCGCGCCGAGCGCCAATGCGGAAGCCATCATTGCCAAAGCAATTGTATATCGAATTGTTGTCATTGCATTCATTCCCTTGGTGATTACTAGCTGCGGTACTCCCACAGCCGGCGTTCCTTAGATAATTTTTGTTTTTTCCGCTTAAATGGCAGAAGTAATTCAACTGTTGTAGTTCAATGACATAGTCTTCGACTCGCATTGATTTTGATCAAAAGAAGCGGAATTGTTTTCCGTCTGGCGACGCACATATGATAAGGCAATTCTATGATTGGTCGGCTCCAGAGGACCCGCCATTCGGCTCCAGCGCGGCGATAATCGCCGCTTGAACGGTCTTGTCCTGCGCCGTTACGGCGGCGGTCAGCGACAATAGGCGCTGCCGGGTGTCGTAAAGCTGATCGACCAGTGACAACACCACCGGCAGAGTCCCCGCATCAATCTCAAGTTCGTAGTGCAGCGTGCAGATGAGTCGGACCCGCGCGCATTCCATGTCCGTGAAGAATAGCGTTCCAGCCTCCTGCCGCGGCACAACCAGCTCCTCACGGATCCAGGCTTCAAGATCGCTGCGTTGCAAAGCGGCTATCGCCGCGACAAGCTCATCCACACGCATCATGGCAGCATCTCCTTGCGCGGGTCCTGATGGGCTTTCGGCTGCCAGGTTTCCAGGAACGCGGCCAACTCGGGCTCTTCGGCTTCGGGCAGAACGACCTTCAAGGTGGTCAATTGATGTCCGCGTTGTCCAGACTTTCGGTTGCGGACGCCTCGGTCACGAAGTCGTAGCGTAGTGCCGGTGTTCGCCCCCTTCGGGACAGTCAGCGTCACGGGACCGCCGATGGTTGGGACTTCGATCCGCGCGCCTAGCGTCGCCTCCTTCAGAGTGACTGGGACCTCAACATGAATATTGTCGTCCTTGCGGCGAAAGAACGGATGCGGCTCGACATGAAGCTCGACATAGGCATCGCCCGCCGGCCCACCGCCAAAGCCTGGCATTCCTTGTCCTTTCAGCCGCAGCATCTGCCGGTCCTCGGCACCCTCGGGGACCGTCACCTGCAACGTCTTGCCCTCAGGCAGCGTGATTGTGCGGATGGCACCGTTTGCTACATCCAGAAATCCAACCGGAAGCACATAGCTCATATCCTGGCCGCGCGCCCGGAACGTACCCTGCGACCGATGTCTCCCGCCCGCAAACGCTCGCGCCAGAAACTCTTCCAGTTCCTCGTTGTTGGCAAATCCGTCCTGCGCTGCGTGTGAGGCATAGGCAGGACCGTCAGCGAAGTCGCGATAGAACCGTTCCTGCGGCCGCTCCGCTCCACTGGCATCGATCTCACCCGCATCGAATCTCCGGCGCTTCTCTGAGTCTTTGAGCAGGTCGTTGGCCGCTGATATGTCCTTGAACTTTCCCTCCGCCTCCTTGTCGTCCGGATGCAGATCAGGATGGAATTTGCGTGCCAGTTTCTTGAAGGCGTCCTTGATCTCCTTGTCGGTCGCAGTTCGATTTATGCCGAGGGTCTCGTAAGGGTCCTTCATGCACCTGATCCCATTCAATCCACTAACTGCGAACTGCGAAACGTCACTGGCAGCCAATCGCGAAATCCCCTCCCAGCAGCACTATTAGAAGGCCCATCGGCAGACTCACGCAGCGATACTGGGAAGGCACTCGCGCACCCATCGCACAATCTGGGTGGCCGCCATTGCGCCGGACGTGCGTGCCACCTCTCTGCCTGCGAAGAACAAGATCATTGTCGGGATACCGTGGATGCCGAGCCGAGAGGCGACCGCCTGCTCGGCATCGGAATTTAGCTTGATCAGGCGCACCTGCGGCTCCAGTTCATGAGCAGCGGCCTCGTAGGCCGGCGCCATCATGCGGCATGGTCCGCACCAAGGTGCCCAGACATCGACGAGAACAGGTATCGTGCTGCGCGCGATCTGGCGGTCGAAGATCTCTGCATTGACATCCTCGGGATGGCCGACGAATATTTTAGCCCCGCATTTCCCGCATTTGGCGCCGATGGCCGGACGCGATGGTGGCAAGCGATTGACTCCGCCGCATTTGCTGCAGACCACGAGATTTTCAGACATTTGCTTTTGCCTTCCTCGTGCATGTCAAATTCATTCGTTGAAGTTGACCTAGCGGCCATTTAACTAGCAGCAATTGGAATGATCGCTGCAACGCATTCTTCCGTGCCCTTGACGCGCGTGCGATGACCTTTCCCTGTGACATCCTCCATCAACATGCTGTCGCCGGGACCGAACGTCCGTTTTTCGCCGTCGCTGGCCGTCACTTCGAGATGACCTTTTAAACAAATAAGGAATTGATGCTTGGGCGGATGGATTGATTCGCCGCTCCAGCCGGGCCCCCGATATAGATATAGGCCTCCTTAATTCCGTAGGCGCGCAGGATCACGCCAGCGATAATCGATCAGTCCGCCGCCATAGATTTGAGCGATTTGATAAGCCGCGTTTGCGCCCGAGGCGCGATAGCGGGTCGGAAAACTCTCCGTATAGAAAGTGGGGATCGCGCCATAGCCGAAGCCAAATACGAAACCAAAGCCGATGATTTCGGCGATCGTGGCGAGCAGGAAGCTGCCCGTGTTGATCAGGTAGAAATACGGGATCGCAAACACCAGGAACACGATGGCCGCGATCAACAGGATTGTCCGGCGGTTGATGATGTCGGCGAGCAGCGAACCGATGATCATGAATACCAGCATGAAAGCCGCGGCGATTAGCCCGATTATTTCGGGCGTCGATCCGGTGAAGCCGACCGTCTTCATGTAGGCGGTGCCGAACACGAAGTAGAGGAAGAACGCGCCGCCGAACATTGCGTTCACCAGCGATGTGCGCAGGATGGTTAGTGGCATCTCGCGCCAGACCTGTGCCGCGGGATGAGCGAGAACCGCGGTCTGCGCCTTGTGCTGCGTAAAGACAAAGCTGTCTTCGGTGCGCGTCCGAATGATGAGGCCGACGATCGCCACTAGGAAGCCGATGACGAACAAGATGCGCCAGCCCCAGGCTGTAAAATGTTCCGGCGTCATCAGCGACTTCGTGACGATCACCGAGCCGAAGCCGAGCAGCAGCCCGATCGGGATAGCAAACCCGACCCAAGCGCCCCAGAAGGCGCGGTATTTCGATCGCGCCGCCTGTTCGACCACCCAAGTCGAAGCGGTGCCAAATTCAGCGCCGAAACTAATGCCCTGCGCGAGCCGGAAGATGATCAGCAGGATTGGTGCGGCGATGCCGATGCTGTCATAGGTTGGAGTGAGCCCGATCAGCAGCGTGCTGACGCCCATAAGCACCAGGGCATAAACCAACGCATCCCTGCGTCCGCGCCGGTCGGCGATGTTGCCGAAGATATAAGCGCCGATCGGGCGAATGATGATGCCGAGGCCGTAGACGCCGATGGCCGCGGCAACGGCGGCGATGGCCGGTAGCTTGAAGAATATACCGCCCCAGACGGTTGCTGCGATCACGCCGGTGACCAGGAAGTCGAATTGTTCGATCACTGAGCCAACGATGCTAGCCAGCGCAACTTTGTAAATCTGCTTTTGGGTCGGGCCTGCGGTTGCCTCGTTCATTTTTTCTCCTATTCAAAACTTCTAGGAATTTCTGACCGGATTGCCTATCCACGATCACACACGAGGCGGCACCTCTTCACGATACCCAGGAACCCAATAGATGCTCGCGCACCGCAGATTCGGTGTTAGGTGAATATAACATTTCACAGACGCCCTCGCGCTGCACCAACTACTCGGTCTTCAGGCCTCCCTGATGGCGGCCCATAGACTTCTCGTCTTGCGGTCCGCCGCCATCCACCATCCGCAAACGGCGAGTGCGACGGTGGCTACGAAAGGCCCCGACAGCGAACGCCCTCCCGATATTAAAGTCCTTGCGGTCGCAACTTTCGTAAAAAAGTGTTCTCCTCGGAATTTCCGGCGGGAGGTGGTCGGCGTAGTTGATATCAGAGTATTCCCTTGACCAGAAATCAACGGCGGGCCTCTCGGCTGCGGTTGATATTGCGTGAGGGTTACATCGCCGGATAATGCACCACCATTCGTTTAACTTGTTTTTGTCGCTGTCATCCATAAACGTGATTTTGTCACTATGAATGAGACGCTGTTCATTCGTAGGTGCGGCGATCTCGCTGCGCGCCAGAGAGGGCGCTAATCCAGTGAAAGCAGTCGCGGCAGTCAGCGATGCTACGAAGCGGCGGCGGTTGATCTCGGTCATGCGTGGTTTTCCGTGGTGCTAAGCATTGCGCGGCAGTGCAATCCTGCTTATCAGGCGTCGATCGGCCGTTTCGCCGGAATATAAATGCTGAGTACGTCAGAAACGGACGTGACTGGCAAAGGCAATTGCGCTGGAAATCTGCGGGTAGATTTGGGGGTAGGCTGCACGCGCTTCCAAAAACAGGAGAAATGACAGTCGTTTAACGCCGCTATTGGCGGAGGCTGTCTCCGCCACAATAGGTCAGATGAGCCAGAACCGAACGGATGAGGACTGCTCTACTTGTCTGGTGTGAGCAGGTCCATGCGGCTCACGCTAGCGTCGGGCAACGGCAATACCGTCCGGTTCGACCATTGCAGCAGATGACTGCGGCATTTCGCGCAATCGCTGCCGCCAATCCCAGAACCGAAATTGGCAGCTGCGAAAACCTCCGCGCCAGCTCACCTTCATAGGCTATGGTGTGTAGGAAGTGATCAACGCTGCTAGAGGCAGAGCATCGGGACTCACGGCGCCCTCTTGGAACCTCTTTGGAAGGGCGATCCAATAACAAGCCGTGCTCAGGCCGGTCCAGCCTTTCACCCGCAGCGTTAATGCGGACACAGTGCGGACACGATGGTTTTTAGTTCAGCGTCGATATGCCAAAAGCTGTTGATTTTATTGGTGGGCGCAACAGGGCTCGAACCTGTGACCCGCTGATTAAGAGTCGGCGGCTCCACTGACTGAGCCGTCCGCCCTCATCCGCCCATGGGCACCTTGCACTTGTCGTGCGAATGCCGTGCGAATCGCACGGAATGTCTCTGAAAAT
>Ga0208355_1001280_pt1 | contig 11063 bp, 8 predicted proteins | sample NGESurdeep072012_6_FD_184458 | JGI IMG/M metagenome (GOLD analysis project Ga0208355, IMG submission 184458) | Arctic peat soil microbial communities from Barrow, Alaska - NGEE Surface sample 210-3 deep-072012 (SPAdes) | ecosystem: Environmental > Terrestrial > Soil > Wetlands > Peat ... | reverse complement strand
GGCTGCGTGCGGCTCGTCAACGACGATATCGAGGATCTCTATCAGCGCGTGCAAGTCGGCACCCGCGTGGTCGTGCTGCCGGGGGCCAAACCATCCACCGCCGCTCAAGCTCAATAGCGGTGCCCCGACAGCCCTCATTTCATCATCACGTTGATCGGCTTGCCGTCGAGCCAGGCGTGGACCGCGAAGTCCTTGGCCGCTTCCGCCCGCTCCTCTGGGGACAAGGCGTTGGCGTTCTTCTTGTCCAGCTTCTCGATCTCGGTGGCGATGTGCTTGCCGCCCTCGACCGCCCGGTAGTGGAGCGTCGGCGTGCCGGCCAGCCGATACAGCCTCGCTGCCAGCATCTCGTTGCGGACTTGGTCGGCCGACTTGCCCTGCTTGATGTAGAACTTCTTGCCGGATGCGTCCGCGTAGACGCCGCCGATGTTCGATCCCATCTGCGGCCCGACCTTCTTGAGGTCGCTGATCTTGAGTTCCTGTGGCGGTGCTGGCGCTGCTGCGCCCCATTCCGGCTCCCACCATCCACCTCCGCCGCCCGCCCACTGTCCGCCCTCAGACGTCCCAGCCGGCTCTCTCGGCTGGTCGGGATTCCAGTCGCGGGTGGCGCCGCGTCGCTGGTGCAGCAAGTTGCTCGGGCGGCGACTGAGGCGCGCTTTGACGTAGGGCGCCGGCCAGGTGCCTTCCATGATCGTGGTCGCGGCGCGCTCGAACCAATCCTGCATTCCGCGCAGCCGCATGGGCACCGACTGGTACTGCTGGAATCCGCCAGCCGTCAGGCCGAGCATGTCGTGGTCGACCACCGCGATGCGGAGCTGCGCGCGCAGCTGGCGCAGCCGCAGCTCGGAGACCGAGCGCCAAGTACGACGCAGCGCTCCTGTGCCGGTCGGATCGTGGTTGCGGCGGGCGTCGGCCAGATATTCGGCCTGATAGTGTGCGGTTTCGCTCATTTCAGCAGGCCGTCCTCATATTCGTCCAGATCAGAAATATCGTCATCGCCCGGCTCCTCGCCGCCCGCCCTCCGTTCCATCATCGCAGCCACGGTGGCGTCGGTCACCGGCTCACCGGCGTCCTGCAGCGCCCGCACGCAGGCCATGACCGCCTCGTGCTCGTCGTTCTCGCGCGACACGCGCTCGCGCATCTCGGCCTCGGTCCCGGCCATCACCACGCCGTTCTCGTCGACCTCTGCGAGCGTATCGGGCTGATCCAGATTCCTCTTCCTCGCCATATCAGAACCCTCCCATCTCCTCGACCCAGACCTTCATATTTTGGCCCGGCTTGCCCTCGACCTTGGTCACTTTCATCGTGGTCCGCGCGAGGCCGAGCACCTCTCCGCCGCACTCTCCTGGGTTCATCTTGCCGAGACGTGCAATGGCGGCTACTCGGCTAAATGAAATGGGCCGATGGAACGCGGATGCAATCGAACGTCAACTTGCGCATCAGGAGCGAAATGCGGTGCGGCGCGCCTACACTCATGGTGCGGAATATTGGTCAGAGCGCGTAGCAATGATGCAGGCTTGGGCGGATTATCTTGATGATTGGCGAGAAGTGGGAAAAGTCATCACGTTGCGGCGCGAGAGCCTTTGATTGGTGGCGAACTGCCAATAGCGGAGGGAGTGTCCGCTTAAATATCGCAATTGCTCAATAATATCAGATATTTATGATCCTGGTTCGGCCAATACCCCAAATCTACCCGCGAATAGACTCAGAATTTCAGCGATCGGGGGCGAACGCCAGCGATATTACGCCGGGGGGAAACCCTATCGACGCTGGCCCGGCCGCTGATGAATCCACCAATTAGGCTTCTGCGATCGCGTCCGGGCTAGGCGACGCGCGTGCGTTAATGCATGCATCACTTTTGGGCTGACAACACTCGCGGCGCGGCTTATGCTGTGGTGCACGGTCTCTTCAGCAGCAGGTTGGAAGATCAATGAACCATTTTGCGATTGGTGTCGTTGTCGATAACGATGACCCGGATCGAGAAGGGCGAGTCCTAATAAGCTGTCCAAGCATCGGTCCCGACCCCACGTGGGCGCGCATCGTCAGACCTCTCATTGCTGGAGTCGGTGTGCTCTTGCCCGAAAATGGAGACCAGGTGTTTGTGGCCTTTGAGAACGGATCTGTCGGGTCTCCCTACGTGCTCGGATCATTATAAAATAAGAATTTCAACCCAACTGCTCCAGTGTGAAGCGACTGCGCAGGCGCTCTATGAGCGCATGGGCTAACTGGATTAGGATAAACCACCTGGAGAACATTGGTTGCTCTCCCTCCGCTCGAATGGGACCGATCAACCATCAATCCTGTTCAAACCGGAGGCGGGCATCCATGGCGCAGTTCACGGTCAATCCGCAACGCGTCGACCCCTATAAGAATTTCAAGTTCCCCTGCGTCTCGCTAGCCCGATCGATCTGGTGAAATCCGATGCGGGCACGCGCAATTTCGGCTTCCTGCAGTCGGCACGCAGAAGGCCTTGTTCCGCCAGCCCAGCTTCCGGGAGGGCGTGAGCCAGTTGCTCGGATTGCAGCCTGATATTGCCGATGCCTATCGCATTCTCAACTCGGCGGGCATTTTCCCCAACGTGCAGGATGCCTTGCCGCTCAATCTCGGCTCCTTCCAGACGCAGATCCTCGCGCAGGGTTATAAACTCGTCGATCCGGGCGATGCCGCCAAGGCGTTCCAGCAGAAGCTGCCGGACACGCCGCTCTACCTCGTCAACGAAGATTTTTTGAAGCTCTATATCGAGTACGCCAAGAAAGACAAAGCAGGGAACAAGATCACTGACGGCGTTCTGAACTTCGTTCCGCCTTGGGCGGGAGAATAAAGAAGAAGAGGTCGGATGCTTTTCGCTCGGCTGGTGAAGTCTCATCATTCCGGCTGTTATATGGATTTCCGATCCTGCGGCATTCCCGCCGTGACATTCTGTGGCTTGGTGTGACCGCGCATCCAAGTGCTGAATGGATCGCTCGTCAGCTCACTGAGGCATACGGCTGGCAACAGGCGCCGCGATATATCGTTCGGGATCGGGATTGCGTCTATGGCGATGCCTTGATCCGGCGACTTCGTGCGATGGGCATCCGGGATCGGCCGATCGCACCGCGATCACCATGGCAAAATGGACATACGGAGAGGCTCATCGGTTCGATCCGACGGGATTGCCTTGATCATGTCGTGGTGTTCGGCGAGCGGCATCTTCGCCACCTGCTGGGATCGTACCAAAGATATTACAATGACGCTCGCACGCACCTATCGCTGAACAAAGATGCACCAGCGTCGCGTGCTGTTCAGGCCGTTGGCCGCATCGTGGCCACCCCACACCTCGGAGGTTTGCACCATCAATACGTCCGGATTTGATTTCCGGTAGGGACAAGAGTTGCATCGTGAGTAAGCGATTGGCTAGCATCAAGGTTGTCGAGGTGGCGATGTGGGCATTCGTGCCACGAAATGTGAAGCGGCATCATAAGCCGTCGAGCGCCAAAACATCCGCGTGCACCAGCCGTCTTGCAACGACAGACAGGCTAGCGCCAGCGGCACTTCGATCGTCGGATGGGTGGAGCTCAAACTCTCGTACGCAGAGACGTCTCGGCCCGCCTCCACCGGCAGTTAATGGGACGTCGCCGCTCCATACAGCAAGTCCATCCGCCTGTATCTCGGCCGCCAGGACAGTTTCGCCTCCGAGGGCCGTCCAGCCCAGAGCGACGTCGTGCACGCGCGCGTTTTGCTCCTCGATGACAGCCACGACCAGGTTCGTCTCGGTAACGACCGTGTCATTGGGCGCGCGGCGGGACTGCGGAGCGGGTCCGTGCATCCTCACACTCAAGACCTGTTGGCTTTGCTGGACCACCGAGAGTGTGCGGTCGGGCAACGTTTGGACGAAGGAGGTCGCGACGATGTGAGAGGTTTCGCATCCCGGGATAGACTTCGGCTGATAGCGGACTAGGCCAAGACGCACGAATGGGAAATAGGCAGCGCCGGTGTCGAACTGGAGATCGCAATACCAAGCGTCGCGGATCGGATCGTAACGCGGCTTGAAGGTGGCGACGGCCGCGTTCACCACCCCTAATGCGGTTTGAACCTTGATATCCTTGAGGCGGGCCTCGGCGCCGATCAGTCGGTCCGTGCCGAGAGGGAACGGCACGATCCCGTCATGCGCCGGGTCGCGCGCCATGTAGGTGATTTCCCGATATTCGGTAGAGTTGGTGCCAACCATGCCATCGTTTCGGCAAACCACGCCCAGCATTTCTCCGGCGCCCGAACCGAACCAGGGACGTCGCAGCCAAACCCGGAGGCCAGTTCCCCGTCGCGTGCTTGAATGACCGGTTGCGAGCGCTCCGTCTTCCTTCCAGGTCAGGGTAGGCACGACGTCGATGACGACCGGCGTCGGCGGCACAGCGCTGCTCAACATCTCGAGGGTTTCAATATTGCCGCGACGCTGGCCGTCCGCGGGCGGCATGCTTGGATCGAAATATTCGCGAAAGCGCGTGGAAGCCACCATCTGGTAGCTGACCCTGCGGTACTTCGTATCGCCAAGTTCGTGCGGGCGAAGCTTCTCTATGTGCGCGGCGGCCGCGGCAAGCCGGTTGCGCTCCTGCACGGTCACTCCGGCCGAGGTCGAATTCGCGAGCAAACCGAGCCGGAAATGCTCCGGGGTTTCCTGCTCCGGAGATAAAGTGTGGAACGCTATCTCCTTCCCGTTCTCCTGTTTCAGGAAGATACCGATCTCGCGGCCCCAAGGCGTGCCAAAAGGCTCGGGCAGAGGAACCGAGAAGGCAATGGTGTGGATGTGCCGCAACATGTTCCCCACATCGAGCAGGCCTGCCGTGGGATCATCGACAACATCGTCCCAGTCGGCAACGAGGTCGAGCTGCGCCGTGGATGGAATGTCGAGGAATACCCGCCCCGCAAGGCCGGCGGCGGTCGCATCGCGCCGGCGATGAAAGTCGGGCGCATGCTCGAAGTCGAGCGACATTCCGGGCTCCTCGAGCGGCTGCTGCACTGCGTGGACCATTTCCAGCGTGCGCCACGGGGTGGTCATCCAATGGCGGCTTTCCTTGATCGCGATGGCGACCTGGTCGGCTTTGGCCGGAGAGAGCTTGGTGCGGCACCAATCCATGATGCCGAAGAGCTCCGGGTCACCTACCAACATGCTATTCACGCGCAGCCTCGCCGTCCGGCCGCGCGGAAGCCGTACGGCAAACTCCCGATGCGCCGGATCCACAAATTGCGCGGCCGGGCCTCCCTCCTCAAGCCGTAGCCTTACCGGCAGCAGCCGATGCCACTCGCCCTCCGATCTGAATTCCAGCACGTGCTCTTCCGGAGTCCCCGGCGCGAAGCTCACCCGGATCACCGCGCCTCCGCACCACGGGTCCGGCAAGTAAGGAAGCGGCACCTCCTCGGCGTCGACGAAAACCTGTGGCCCGCCTGCGGCGTCGGGGATTGCACCTGGCACATCGCGAAACGTGCCGTTCTCGCGCGACGCCACGTCGTAGAAGTGCTGGATCGCCGCGGTCGCAGCTTCGGGGGATAAACCACGCACGGAAGCGAGCGCGTCGTCGAACATGCCGTGCAGCTCGGCGAGCTGCAGGGCCGCCTTTGCCGGCGCTACGTGCCGATCGCAGAACGGGAAGAAGCGCAGCCTCTCGTCCGCCGAACCCTGGCTCGCGGCGGCGTAGTCCTCTGCCGACTGATCGAAGTTGCTTCGCACGACGAGTCGCTCGAGCCCCTCGCCCGGGGCAAAGCGTTTGCGGGGGACCAGCTCCGGTGCCGGCACCGGTTCGAAGCGGCGATAAGCGAGCGGTCTCGACGGGAGCGAGACGGCGTAGTCGGGCAGACCAGTCGAATCAAGAAAGGTGCCGAGATTGTTGGCCTGTTCCAGAGTGTGAGCGTTTCCCGCCAGATCCACGGCGCGGACCCGTATCTTGTATTCCCGGCCGAACCGCAGCAGAGGCAATGAGCCGGGGCGCGCTTTGAGCGTGATATCGAGGTTCAGGGCACCGAGATCGGAGGCGGCTTCGGGGACAGCTGGCTCTTGCGGGATGGCGCGTTCCGGGCGCTTTGCTGCCAAGCTCCAGCCGTCCCATGTGACCAGCGCTTCATGGGCATAGAGGGCGCCATCAGTATTGGCCGGACGGTCCGGACGATTGACCTCTCCGATTAGCGACAGCTGTAGCGTGCCTTCGTCCTCCACGTCGCGCACCTCCTCCGGCTCGCGGAGCGGTGAGTACTTTGCGACTCGCTGATGCAAGGAACGCCAGGCGCCGCTGCCGCCGTCAAAAATGTCCATCCGGTAGCCGCGAATCAGATCTTCCGCCGAGAGTATCGGAGGGTTGTCGGGGTCGAGCTTGTTAAGGTCCTCCTCGTTGCGACGCGCCTGATAGAACCCGTCATGCAGATCCTCGGCATGGCCGGTCTGGACGAAGGCCACACCGCCGGTGCGCGGCGTCGGCGCCCCCGCCTCGGCAGGCTCCTCGATCGGGCGCTGGTCGCGCTCTTCCTGTGTCGAGAGGGTCGCAGCCATGTTGAACGCCTTGAGCGCCAGTCCATCGACATCAACGGAGACCGCCGCGAAACGCGCCGGGTCCATGTGAAGGAAACCATGTGCGAAGCGGCGGGAGGCGGGAGAGCGCTCGACCGCGGAAAAGAAGGCCTGTCCATCGACGTTGGTCAGCCGAGTAAAGCTCCATGGCGTAACGTCGACGTTCCACGGCGATGTGACAGGAATGCCTTTTGGCGGAAATGCCGACCGACGCTGGATGCTGGCACGAAGGTTGGTCGGCGCGTCGGTATCGAGGGTGGTCGGCACAAAATCCGGCCGCACGATCAGATCGATGACTAGGCCGAGCGCCCGCAGCAGAGCAGGGTGATCACCCAAAGTAGAGAGGAGATGATGGAACTCCATCTTCTCGCGCAGCTCCGCGGCGGCTTTGTCTTGCTCGGAAGGAAAGCTCGCGGGAGGGCGCTCTGGCCGGCGATGAAAGCCCATCAGCCGATAGAGATTGCCGCTCGGATCATCTCCTTGGGCAAACGGTTCGATCAGGCGCTGCGTCACAAGGTTGTGCTGTGCGCGCAACGTGGCGGCTTGCGCCGCGGCCTGACCGAGCCTCTCCTCCAACCGCCTGGAGAAATCATCGGCGTCTTTCACGCCCTCGAAGATCCCCATCTTGCTGACGTTGCGTAGAGCATCAAAATGCGACGAGAGGATCGGAGCGCGCGGCTCTTGCATATCGAGCGGAGGGCCGATCGGCGATGCGTTGGTATTTGCCAGGGGAAGCTCGTGGAGCGTCTGCGAGGCAAGCGACGCCCATCGATCCTGCAGATGATCGAGCACCTTGCGCAAGGGAAAAGTCACGAGCGGCCGGTCGGCATAGTCTTCGAACTCGAAGCTGCGAATGGGCGTATCAGGTGGGAAGAGCGCCTGCCACAAGGTGCTGCTGCCGCTCATCATGGTCTGCATCGGCGCTTCGGTGACGCCGTCTGCACGTTCGAATGTCACAGTCAGGCCGGCGTTCAGTAGTTGCGGCCAATCCAGGAAGTCGGGGAAGTCTGCAAGCTTCGACCCCTCATCAGACCGCAAGCGCGGCGAGATGAAGATCGAGGCGGCCAGCTGACCGTCTGCAGTAAGGCCAGCGGGGAGGAAGATCCATTGAACGATCTGATTGCGCATGGCGGTCTCTGGCCCGGTAGCCTATTGAGCAAATGAGAGCAGGTAGTCGACCCAGTCCCGCGGAGTGACCGACTCTGAAAAACTCGGATCGCCGTCCGACCCGGCGAAGCGGCGTTCGACCGACAACGAAACGCTCTTGCTGAAGAAGGCGATCTTGACGCAGACGACGAGGCTCGCTTGGCCCCAGACCTCGCTCCCGCCGCCGTCCTTGTGGCGGTAGGTGAATCCGAGATAGAACTCGACGGAGATCGAGATCAGCCCCAGCACTTCCAGCGAGCCGCCGCAGCGGAGATAGCCGGTCAGGGTGACGCTCGTTCCCGTCAGGCCGAAATAGATGCCGGCCATGACGAAGACGCCGCCGGAGGCTATGACCAGGTTCAGGCTGATATTGCCGCCGAATTCGATCGAAGCTTCGACCTGCTCCAAACCATTAGCGCTGACCGCCATGGCGAAGAAGCCACCTCCGCCGAATAGGCTCACGGTCAGTAGGAAAGGCTTGTGGCGCTCGCTGACGCTAAAGCGCACGCCGGCCGGGCGGTCGGTGAACGGAACCGAGAGCGCCGCCGAGAGCGCGATGTTCTGCAGGCTGAAGATGCCGACGCCGATGCTCGGGACGCCGAGCGTGTAGCCCGCCACGACGCCCTGACCGTCGACGGTGACGAAGGGCGGGTCGTCGAAGCCGTCGCTCGGAAGGATGCTCTGCAGGGAATTGACGAAGCTCAATGGTCCGGCAAACATCAGGTTGGCGCCCTTCGCGCCGACCTCCAGCTTCTTTCCCTCCTCGGAGCGAAACGTCAGTTCTTCGAAGTGGACACTGATCGCGCCGGCAAAATCGAGCGTGGGGTTGCGCATCCGACCGAGAGTGACGGCTGATCCACCTCCCGAGGGGGAACGAGTCATCCGCGCATCGAGCAAGAGGTCTGCGCCAGTTACCTGAAGCGTGAAAATCCCGAGGGAGTACGGCTTGAGCTCTGGTTTCCAGAGAAACCGCGTCTCAATCGCGTCCCCGCCCGGAAGACGCCGCGTCGTCAGTCGGGGGGCGTTCAGTCGGAAATTCGGATCATCGAGCTGCGCCTGCGTGGGAGGGTCGGCAGCGACCGAGGCACTGTCGGAGACGATTCTCTGCGGAATGATGTCGCTGAGCTTGATCGTCCCGAGAAACCTCGCGGAGGGTGCAATGGCCGAAAAGTCGACATTCCCCGCCGCCAGCTCATCAGGACGGGAAACCGGCCCGAGCGTGCGCGAAAGCCCATCCGCTGCCGAATTGGGACGCGCCAACCCGCCGCCGCGCTGTGACCCGAACTCCAGAGCCAGGGGGGAGGTGAAGCGAACGAAACTCTGGCCGCGATTCGCGCTCGGATCGAAGTCGTGCTGCAGATAAAGTTTGTCGAACGCGAATTCGATCGGCCGCCCGCCGCCGATGATTTCATTCACGGCGGGCACCGTGGCAGACGCGCGCATGATGCGCGGCGCAAAAGGCGGCACATAAGTCGGTGGCAGATCCGAGGGGTTCAGCGTCCCGGCCGGATCGCCGTTATCCGTGGTCTCGATATCATAGGTGAAGGAGACGGTCCGCAGTGTCGTCGAGCCCGGCTTCTCCTTGGGCGCGAAGGCCAGCTCCTGGTTTCCGAGATCGATGGTGTGCGCCTTTGCGCCGATCTCCGGAGGCGGGTTGCGAAAACTTTGGAAGGCCCCCAGCATCATTTGTGTTCCGAGCGCCGAATAAGACACGAACATGAGCGGCAGAGCGAACTCGATCGTGTTGCCCTCGATGTCGGTCGCCAGCGCCTTGAACATCAAAGGCGTACCAGGCGCGGTCATCAGCCAGGACGGGGTAAGTTCCGGATCCCCGATGACGGTCGCCGACGTTGTGAGGAGCCGAATGGAGCGGAGCGGCATCTCGCGCCCGCGGAAGGCATATCCCGGCGCAAGCGTGCCGTAGTCAATCTCCGGCTCCTGCACCACGACTTCCTTGGTTTGCAGGAGATAGGCGGTCGCTCCAATCAGCGGAAATCCGTTGGGGGTGGTCCCGACCGTCTGTAGATTGCTGTGTAGACGCTCGGTGGTGACGACGATGGTCGCGCGGTTCCCAGTTCCGCAGAGAAAGCCAACGTTGACGGTGCGCACGAAATGGTCGCGACCCTGCGCGGCCACATGCCGGTACTGTTGCAGGTCGGGTGGCTCGCGGAGTCCTGCGACAAGCGGAAACTCCCACTTGCCGTCGAGGCGACCCGTGGCTCCGAGAGTGGAGAGCGAAAACTCTTCCGCGCGCACCGGAAGCGGGGTGTATTTTGGACCGTTGGCGTCAGTAGTTATCGGGATCCCGTAATCGGAGGACAATCGGACAATATTGTGTCGGTTCTTCTCAGGCAGAGACGTCGGCACTGGCTCCTCACCGCTGATGTCCCAGAGCCCACGCAGATCAGCCAAATTAGGAAGGCTAAATCGTCCGCTACTGGGGCCGCGGTCGCCCTTCAGTCCAAGGTAAGTGCGCCAGAGCTGTGTGTTGCCGTCGAGGGTGAGCGGTGCAAGGTCGTGCCGCCATACCTCGGTTCGGTCGGGCGAGAGGAGCAGCCGCCACGGAAACTCGATTGCCGTCTCCAGCTCGCCGGGGGGGGCGGGGGCGGGCTGGTCGCTCGGCACCGGCGCACCACGCGGTAGCGCGCCCGGCGCCAAAGCGGGCAGCCACCCGGCCCAGTTCAGCAGCGCGTCGAGCGTCGACGGAAGGCTCGAAATCTCGTCGGGCAGCTGAAAGGCGAGGCGACTCCCCCCTGCTAGTATCGTGCGGATCGGAGGTGGCGGAGGCGGCGAAGGAGGTGGCGGCGGGCCGCCAGCGGGTGGCGGAGGCGGGAAGATTTGCTCTGCAAGATGCTGCGGCCAGAAATGGACGACGATCACTGCCGGTGCGTTGTTATCGATGCGAACCAGTTCGCCGCCGGCGGAAAGCTGCAGATTGACTAGCTCGAACTCGAGCGCCAGCAGGTCGTCTCGGCGCAACGCGCTCAACAGAATGCGTTCGGACATGGTGGCCTCCGACGATGTCTCCTGCAGCGGGCAGAGATTTCTCGGTGGTCGCAATCCTCTCGGAAAAGCTCCTTTCGAGATCGCGTGATGGTATGCAGCCTTGTCCTGGTGTCTGATCTTGGGTTGCGTTACGATTCTTAGGCCTCAACACCCTCCGAGTCTACCCGCACCGCGCGGTCGACCCTGGGTCCGCCAACTTAGAGCGAGAACCGAGCCGGCGGACGTTGACTTCACTTTCTGCGCAGGCTTGCTCTTGGTCATTTTCGATCTCCTCTTGCAGGTCACGACGGCACATGCCGTCACCACCGAAACCCCGCGGAGGCCCAAGGGCGCTGGCGGGGGAGGAGCGGATCCTGGAGACGGTCAGGTCTTGTTGATCCGA
>Ga0208355_1001277_pt1 | contig 11087 bp, 9 predicted proteins | sample NGESurdeep072012_6_FD_184458 | JGI IMG/M metagenome (GOLD analysis project Ga0208355, IMG submission 184458) | Arctic peat soil microbial communities from Barrow, Alaska - NGEE Surface sample 210-3 deep-072012 (SPAdes) | ecosystem: Environmental > Terrestrial > Soil > Wetlands > Peat ... | reverse complement strand
ATGCAAAATGCATATGCCATCGGCGTTCCCGATTCTTTTCGGAATAATTCATGTCCCGTTTGATTCTTTTATTTCACAAAATGAGGGGAATGCTGAGACTATGTATCCCATTTCAGTTTTCGCGTGATAGTCGTGTTCTTTCATTATGGATTCTTGCTTGCGGCCTTGTCGCGGCCGCCACGATACCTGCTTGGCTGGTGTCCGTCCGGTATCTCGCACCACTAGGTTGGTTAGGGCTGTTGTCGATTGCTATTGTTGCCCAGCATGTCGTCCTCTTTTTGCGACAATCAAACGAGTCTCCCTCGGTAGTGTCCACGTCAAATGAAGAGAGCCGCTCACAGAGGTGGTCCCACTTCCTTGAGGCAGCCGGCTAAGGTGGATTTGTCGATGGAGAGGACGAACCGCTATGAAGACGCGCAGACGGTTTTCGGCTGAGTTCAAGGCGAAGGTCGCGATTGAGCCTATTCAGGGTCATCAGACGGTGGGGACTGGCGACGAAGTACGAGGTCCATGCACCAAGATCGCAGATTGGAAGCGCGATGCGGTCGAGAATCTGGCCAAGGTGTTCAACAAGTTACCGATCAATCCAACCTCGGCACGGATGGCCTTCTGTTCAGTCGTCATGGTGTCCTCCAACCGTGGGGAGGACCGGGACACTCCTGTGAGAAAGTTTCGCTAACGCAAATCAAAATCTCGCAAGCTCGGCTTGGGCCCGCTCATAATCTTCGCGTATGCCAATGTCGATAAATTTGCCCCTAATCACATACAAATCAAAACGTGTGCTTTTAACAGCCATGGGCAAATAATCTGTTTCGAGCGAAAAGACAGCTCCGGCAGAATATCCATCTAACTGCCCCTGTTTGAAAATATAGCACCCGGCGTTGATCAACCCCGGCCCCGCTAAACCTTTCTCAGCGATCCCGACGACCGCACCCTCTGCCGTTAGCAGACGACCATATCGGGCCGTGTCGGCCTGTTCACGACCTGTAGCCCAAGCCCATCAGCTCCAGACGTGTTTGGCTCCGTCGGGGTTGGAGACAAAAGCTTCTGGTGCCGGAACAAACTGCGCATTGCGCTCATCCCTGCTTCATAGAAGCGATCGTAACGCTCGCGACTCAGGGCGGCCAAGCGCGTTAGTGCGCTGGGATTTTTCAAGATCGTCATGAGACTCTCGGTCAGCGCATCCAGGTCGGCATGACAATGCATCGGGTCTCCTGTCTCGATACCCTTGCTGCCCCACGACGTGGTGAGGAGCGGCATGCCGTAGGCCATGGCCTCTACCGTCTTGACGTTGATTCCGGTACCCATGGTGACAGGAGACAAAATCAGGTCCATGTCGGCATAGAACCTGCCGATATCTTTCACGAAGCCGCGCATGCTCACCCAGGGACGCTGGAAAATATTGTTTTCGCGCTTGGATGAGCGGTCCACCATTTCCTTCACCTGCCCGGCCACGTGCACTGTGAATGGGCAGGCAACGCCCGCTAACCGCCGATCAATTCCTTCCAGGCACTCGCGCACCAGCGTCAGATTGATCTGATTGGCGCTCGCTACTATGCCCACCTTGTTCATCTGCTCAAACGTCTTACTCAAGAACCGAGGCGCCTCCACGTGCGGAATGACCACTGCTGTATGTTGGCCAGTCACGCTGTCAAAATAACGAGCTTCCTCCTCGCGGAGCGCCACGACGATATCGGCGCGGCGCAGATATTCCCCCTCTTCGTGGGGTGTGCAGGAAAAAAATTCTAGCGGTTGACCATTCTTTCGTAGCATTTCGTAGCGATCACCCATTTTATCATGGGTGTCGATAACCTTCAGTATGTACGACGGCACGAATTCAAGCAGTTTGGACTGGAACACGTATGAGCAGAGCACCATGTCGATATCATAGCGCTTGCACAGACAGCGGACGCGCTCGCCCAAGCCGTCCTCGTACCAACCGTCGAACGGAATGGGGTCACCATCGGCCAACATCGGGTTGGTATACGGAAGCACGTCTAGCGTGTCCCATGCCTCGCGCATGTCCTGCAGGTCAGATAAGTTGTACTCATTGCTCTGCAATAAAACGAAATGCACCGTGTGTCCCATCTCTTGGAAACGGCGCGCAAATTGGTTGATGATAGCGCGATTGCCGTGGCTCTGCGGGTGCGAAGGGAACGGGCTAAAGTAAAGAATGCTCAAACGTCCTGCGCGCCGTCGTGCGAGCGCGGAGCGTGGTACGGTACGTTCGGCCCGGCTAGCCGCCTGCTGCCAGGGTCCCGCCGGGCAATGGTCACGCTGAAATGTATCGTACCATTTTTCGAGCAAGAGCCTAGTATTGTGGCGTTGCAAACTCGCGTCGTGAGATGGTGCCTGATCAGCGTAAGTCTGGTGTTCAAAATGTACTACTTCGGAGGCAGGCTGATACACGACGCGCAAGCCGCGCGATCGCGCCGCCATTGCAAGATCGCAATCCTCGCAATAAGCGTGCTTGTAGCGTTCATCGAAGCCGCCAACTGCGTCCCAAAATGACTTTCGCACCAAGATGGACGCGCCCGAAATGTAATCTGTTTCACGTTCGATATTGAACACCGGCGTATCACGATCATAGCCTCGCCCTACGTTATGAGCGGTACCATCGTTGAACAATACGGCCCCCGCCTCCTGGATTAGCCCATCCGGATACAATAACTTGGAACCAGCGATCGCGACGCACTCGTCATCTTCCAACGTCCGATAAAGATGGACTAGCCAGCCCGGCAGTACCACCGTGTCGTTGTTCAGAAACAGGATATGGCGCCCCCGCGCATGCCGCGCGGCGTTGTTACAATTGCGTAGGAAACCGACATTTCTCTCGGTCCTCACAACCTTTAGTCCGGGATACAATTGTGCGGCCTGCGCAGTTTCATCCGACGAGCCATCGTCTGCTAAGATGAACTCACAACAGATGCCATCGCATAAACTGGTTTCCAAGATGGAATTGACGCAAGCGCGCGTCAGAGGCCAATGGTTATATACTGAAATGATGATTGACACGTCGACAACGGCCTGCGGCTCTAAAAGGGGCATCGGGCGCGGCGCTAAAGCTTTGCAATAGTCGCTGAATAGGCTGATAGGTAAGATACGCGCAGCATCCAGTACAGAGAGCAGCGAAGAACGATTGGCCGCCTCGCTAAACGTCCGCGTGATTAATTGCTGTCCGTTTTGCGACAGGCGATTCCACAAAGCTTCGTCGGTATACAGCGATACCACAGCGTCGGCAAACGCATGTGATTCATTGGCGACCAGCGTGTGCACATGGTCGCGCACACACATGCCTTCGGCGGCGATATCGGTACAAACGCATGGAATGCCCGCACCCATGGTCATGGCGACCTTACCCTTAACGCCTGCGCCAAAAAGTAGCGGCGCAACACCCACACGCATTTTCGACAAAAGAGGTTTCAGGTCGGGCACAAAGCCTACGACTTTCACACCAGGCACATCGCCAAGTTTCAGCACCGAGGGGGGCGCGTTAGAGCCCATAATGTGGAATTCCACGTCGGGTAACTGCCGACGCACCAATGGCCAGACCTCCTTCACGAACCACTGTACCGCGCTCGTATTCGGCGAGTGACCGAAGCCGCCTAGAAAGAACACATTACTGCGCGCCGAATATGCCGCGGGGCGGGCCTCTACCCAGGCATAGAGCGCCGGAAACACACTAATCGGCGTCTCGGGAAGTTCGGCCCGGAGGATGGATAATTCTACCGGGCTTTGCACCACCACATGATGTACCTGCCGCATGACGGCTAACTCGCGCTGGCGCGTTTGCTGGGCCTTAGCCCGGTCGCTGTTCTCCAGTTCTGCCTGGCGCGCCTCTCGCAAAGAAGACAGGTCTGGCGCATGAAAAATAACCCGCGCTGCGGGCGCGACTTCGCGGATTACGCTTAAAACGCATTCGGCCACATTCTCCCGAAACAGATAAAACGCGCTAAATTCGTGTCCGTGCGAACTCACATACTGCGCAGGCGAAACGTATCCCTGCTTGTTGGTAATAACTTGCACACCCAGGGCCAGCAACTCCATTTCGTATTTGGGCGAGGGCTCGAGGTCATTGGGCAAAAAGACGGCCTCGTAGCCCAACTCTCGCAGGTCTCGCAGAATCCTGGCGGTGACCAGTTCTCCCGCCGATATATCAGACCTTGGAATCCGGTAATCAACTACTAGGATCCTGCGAGGGCTGGCGGGTTTTGGTTGATAAGCGCTCGCGAGCTTTTGTTGACTAGCGTGCGCTCGCCTTTCCGCTGCTCCGTGGACAATAAAGTGTGCTAGTGCATTGACGCCAGCCGCCGTCACGTCTGGGTTATTGGCCAGATAATCGGCTGTGCTGAATGAGGGACTTGGGTCACGTCGCTCCCGTGCACCAAACGCGACATAGTGGCGGATAGGTTCGATTCCCCACGCGCGTACATCGGGATTGTTGTTCAGATACCATTCACGGTCAAACATATGAGAACGAGCGATGATACGAGTTGCTCGCCAGTTTCGAAGTGGTGCCAGCGAGCAAGCCCGCAAGGCTTGCCAACCTTGGCCGAGCGCATAGCCTGCAGCGCTGTACCGTGCATGTACCAGCAGTCGTTTGGCTGAGCGCAACGGCGCAGAGAATCGCCAGGACGTTGAAGCATATAGGGCAGAGAGTATCGAATCGAGTGAGCCGATCTTTGCCTCGCGCACGGCTAGTGCCTGTCGCAGCTCGTCGATCTCGTTGCTGCGCTTCGACAGCGACCGATCGAGCGCCGCGATGCGGACTTGGCGCTTCGCCAGCCCCCGCTTAAGGACTGCAACACCCCGCTTAATGGCGGCAACTTGGTTACGGATTTCTGCAATCTCGTCCTCGCGCGCGGCGAGCGCCTGCCGCAGCGCGCCGATCTCGCTGCTGCGCGAATCAACTCGGTCACGGATTTCTGCAACCTCGTCCTCGCGCGCGGCAAGCGCCTGCCGCAGCGCGCCGATCTCGCTGCTGCGTTCCGAAAGCGACTGATCTACGGCAGATTTTTCAATTAAGGCACGCACCGACCGGCCGAGACTTGCAAATGTCTCCCGGATCGAACTGAGAAGAAGGTTGTCTTTTTCGGCATCAAAGAGAATGCGAAGCGCACCCGAATAATTGCTCCCGAGGCCGAGAACGCCGAGGCCGTGCCCGTGAATAAAGTTAAAGTGGAGCCTTTCGGCAGTTATCTCGCTCCAAAATCGAAAGACGCCAAACCTTTTTTCCCGGACATTCGTATCGTGAAAGAGCACGATGGCGTTGGTAGACAGCTTTGGCAGCCAGGATCGATAGTCATGCTTTACACATTCATAGCTATGCATGCCATCAATGTGAAGCAGGTCGATTGACCCTTCTTCGAAATAGTGTACTGCCTCGTCAAAACTCGAACGTATAAGCTGCGAGAATGCGCTGTAGCGCGGACCATGGAACGCTTCGAAGTTGCGGTAGACGTCCTCCGAATAGAATCCGGCGTGCTCATCCCCTTTCCATGTGTCGATCGCAAAACACGATGTCGCCAGCCCCAAAGTTTTCACACCTTGGCACATTGCAGAATAGGAGACACCATTTTGCGTTCCGAGTTCGACAATGGTGCGCGGGCGCAAGACGTCGACGAGCCAGAAAGCGAACGGCACGTGTTCAATCCAAGCCGACGTCGCCTGACGCTCGGGCGTCCAAAACATCGAGCGGCGAAAAATTGACGAGAGCACGCCTCGCTCGATTTCATTGTCTAACGAGACCTCGGTTCTCCGTCCTGCAGATTCCTGATTGTTCAAGTTAACTCCACAAACCCCGCCCAGTGCGCCTTCAGGCTCGCACCCGCGCCTCCCCATCTTCCAGACCTCCTAAGTCGAAGGTCCGATTATGGGCCCATGTTTCTAAAGCAATGTGGTAATAAACGAAACGCTTGCACCGGTAAAGAGGCTGAACGTACCAAGGATTTTACGGATGTCGAGATGACCCCCACCCGGACCAAAAAAACCATCGATGAAAAAGCCGCGTGGCTCTGGCACTACCGACTTCGATGCTTGAGAGCTGGGAGGGAGGCGGCAATTCTTTCTTGGCAATTGTATCGTTGACAACCGAAACCTCGCGATAGATAGAGAGAGCGGAAATCATGAGCACGACTGTCGGCTCCCTGCATCAAGCGCTGGTTTTCGGTCGCCGGACCCGGGTTCTAGCAGAGCGGCTGAGTGCGCTGCTGCCTCCCGGCGCTTCAGTCCTCGATGTCGGCTGCGGCGATGGCACGATCGCGTCCCTAATCCTCCTGCATCGGCCGGACATTTCGATTAGGGGCATCGATGTTCTAATTCGGCCAGAAACCAAGATCCCGGTCGATCCTTTCGACGGCGAGCATCTGCCGTACGGCGACAAGACCTTCGACGTTGTGAGCTTCATCGATGTACTGCACCACACGAATGATCCGACCGTCCTCCTGAAAGAGGCGAAGCGCGTCGCGCGCACCACCGTCGCACTCAAGGATCATACGATGGACGGAATACTGGCATACCAGACGTTGCGTTTCATGGATTGGGTTGGCAACGCCTCGCATGGCATAGGATTGCCATATAATTACTGGCCTGAGAGCAGATGGCGCTTAACCTTCGACGCGATCGGCCTGCGCATCGCGCAATGGCAGCCCCAGCTCGGCCTCTATCCCTTCCCCGCGTCCTTGATCTTCGAGCGCGGCCTTCATTTTGTTGCAGCGCTCGGCGTCGAGTGAGCGCGTGTGTCTTCGGCTTCGCCTTCACCGCAAGTCTATGCCCGCGACTCTTTGATAGGGGATAGGGGTAGCGGCGAGCGAGAATCACTGTTTAATCTGCCACTCGATGAGGTTCTTCGCATGGATAGCGTTTACCGGTCACTTCAAGGCCTCGCCCGTAGGTTTGGATACAATTTCGAAGTCAACGCGTTCAGCAAGAGGGGCTTTCCCAGTTACGTGGAGCCCGATTTCATCAAACTGGTGGACAAATATCGCAACAAGACCATGGTGCCATGGGGCGGCCTCCACATGGCCTACCGCGCGGCTCGTTATGTGGCCGAAAACAAAGTGCCTGGCGTCGTTGTCGAATGCGGCGTGTGGCGGGGCGGCTGTGCCCTGCTGATGGCTGACGCGATAGCCCAAGCCGGCGGCTCCTATGATTTCTACCTTTATGACACCTATGCCGGCATGAGCAAGCCAGGCGACGAAGACACATCGGTTGTCGGACATGCCAGTGCATTCTTCGACAAGGCCAAGCGAGGCAAAGGCCGCGTAGATTGGTGCTACGCGTCTGTCGATGAGGTCGGCGCAAACATCGAAGCAAGCGGAAACACGCGGGAACGGTTTAAACTAATAGTCGGAAAGGTGGAGGATACCATCCCAGGCACTGTGCCGGCAGAGATCGCCCTTCTGCGTCTCGACACGGATTGGTTTGAATCGACTCAGCATGAGATGGAACACCTGTTCCCCAGGCTGGTGCCCGGCGGCGTCTTCATCTGCGACGACTACGGATTTTGGCAGGGCGCGCAAAAGGCTGTTGATGAATATTTAGCAATGCTCGATGAACCATTTCTGTTGACCGTAGACAGCTCGACTGGGCGCGCAATTGGCGTCCGGAGTTCTCCTAAAAGCTGATGGCCTCGACCTTCCTTCGAGGACGCTTCATTCAACGTGGTTTGCCCCTCCGCAGGGCATGAGCATGTCGACGGCCACCGCAATCGAGCCCGGCTCATCGCGAAATGCGGCTCGCGATCTCGGCGGAAAGCAACTGCGAGAGAACCCTCACTCTGCGCTTGATGTCGGTCAGGGCCCGGTAAAGCGCTTCCAGAAATGTGGCATCATCAATTCCAACAGCTATGATCTTGCTCTTGTGCGGATACCATTGGCGAGCTTGATCGCCATACTATCGGAAGCGGCAATATTGTACTGGCTATTTGGCGTTTTGATCATCTGGGAAAACCCAGTTAAGCGAAACAATGTAACTGATAAGCCCCATGACAAGCGTGTTCAACATCGACATCGGGAGGGGCAGCATGGTGAACAGCGCTGTCGCGGCCTGCGCGCTTAAGCCCGACATCAAGGCACAGCCCGCTTGCGGCAACAGATATCGAGGAAGCGCTTTTGCGTGCGAGTGGCGAGCGCGGAATGACCAATTGCACGCCAAGCGCGCTGACGTACGCCAGCGAGCTGCTCGCAAACGGAGCCAAGCCTATACTCACCAAGAAATATACAAGCAAAAAGAAAAAGCCAGCCATGCCGGCGCCGGCCACAAGAAAACGAGATTCTCGGCGCTCCGAGACGTGATCGAGTAGTTTCATTGCCCTGAATTCCGGGAAAGCCCCGGGCCCGGGGAGGAACGCTGTACCGGGATGGCGAGCACGCCGAGAAGAAAAGCCGAGAAAAAGGTCTGAACTCCGATCACCATCGCTGTGAGCCCCGCAACCGCAATTCGTGGCACGACCGGAGTCGTGATTGGACCGAACTCGCTGGCCCCCCAGACGACCATTGCGGATCCGCATAACAGTAAACCCACAAAGAAAAACACGCCCGCGACCCAAACCAAACGGTCGGTGGTTACGTGCTGCACAAGCGTGCTCGCCCCCAAACTGTTCGGCAGGAAGCCAGTAATAGTTGCATAATAACGTGAGAGTGCACCAAACGTGAGGAGCTGAGTGCCGACAACGATCAAGAAGCAAGCGGCCACAAACGAATTGAGGTCAAGCACCACATTGTTCTGAAGGCGCAGCGGGCCGAACGACAAAAGGACAGCTAAGAGGGCACCGAGTGTGATGAAGGCTGCCCCTGGGATCATGAAGAGCCACCGCGGGCTATACATCAGCAGGAACTTGAGGTGCCGCCATCCGTCACGCCAGGTCCTGAGGTGAGGCGCACGAGAGCGACCGTCAGGCTTGAGAGTCGTGGGTATCTCAACGATCTTTAAACCCGCGAGCGCGCTGCAAACCATCATCTCGCTGGCAAACTCCATCCCGGTCGTCTGAAGCCCGAGCTTTCGGATCGAATCTGCTCGAAACGCGCGCAGACCGCAGTGGAAATCGCCGGCCGAGATTCCGAAGAACAATCGGCCCAGGAAGCTCAAAATCGGATTGCCCACATAGCGGTGCAAGAACGGCATAGCGCCGGGCGCGATGCCGCCTCTGAAACGGTTGCCGATGACGAGGTCTGCGCCCCCGCGGAGTTGCTCGAGAAAGCCATCGAGAGCTGAAAAGTCGTAGCTGTCATCCGCATCGCCCATGACGATATAACGGCCCTGCGCCGCCGTAATGCCGCCGAGGAGCGCAGCGCCATATCCCTTGGTAGGCACATTTACGATTCGCGCTCCGAGGGCGCGGCCGATCGCCTGGGAGCCGTCGGTGCTGCCATTATCGGCGATCAGTATCTCGCCGTTCACGGCGGCGCGCGCGAGGAAGGACCGCGCCTTCTCGATGCAAACTGCGAGAGTTTCGGCCTCATTGAGGCACGGCATAATGATCGTGAGCTCAAGCCCGTTGTGAGCCGGAAGAGCCTCGAACCCGTTATGAGCCGGAAGAGCCATAGCGGAATCGTGGGCAGGACCCTTCAACAGCAAAGATTGCGTAACCATCACGACCTCACATCAATCAAACCAAGGAGGCTGCGCCCCCAAACGAATGCCCATGCTCGCTAAGAACTCGCGGTCGGCTGAGCTCGTTGTTCTGCACCTCGGACCAGCACCAGCCAGTCGCGACGGAATTTCTGACAAGATTAAAATAAGTTGGTCCCCAGTGATTTCGATGATGTGTTCGAAAACCATCCGAGTGTTACGTCACAATCGTCAGTGCTTTTCAAGCCCCTACTTCATGCACGGCGCGACGTAAAGCCCCTGATGAATGAACTATTCTGCACCTGCTTGCCTCCCGCGTTGCCTTATCGCGGGTGAGTTGCCGTCGCATCTGTCGCGGATACCCGGAGCTATTTCCGGGCCATCGCTGCCAGATGAAATTCTGGCACCTGATAAGTCCCTGAAGCAATTCAGGTATTTCCGTCCTGTCTAGCAAAAGTGCTCCCATACGAGCGCGGTCCGGACAATTTAGTCGAGATCTTCGTGTTTTTTAGCACTCAGTGCAGCTTTCGACATCGGCCACCAGCACGAGCGGACCGCCCGCTCGCAGTGTAGCGTCTTCCGATTCCGACAATTCATGGTATAATTTATTATGGGGTCTAAGGGGGTCTAGGGGGTCTCACTTGAGTTGGATCTTTCGTCTTGGCGCAGCCGTTAGTGTTGCGTTTGCCCTTGCGCTGCCTGCAAGCGCTGAAGATCGCGGGGCCATCTTATCATTGGCCGGGCGATCGCAATGGACGAGCTATTACGCTGGCGTCCTTGGCGGCTACGGTTGGGGCGAGCCGACCGTCGATTTTTCCGGAAACCCCGCGGCAGAATCTGGCTACATCACATCTGGCGCGATCTATCAACGGATCGCGATCAGTCCCCGGGGATGGCAAGGGGGCTAGCTGCCGGATACAATCATCAGCTAGGCCGGTTCGTCGTTGGCGTCGAGACGGACTTGGCATATGCCAACATTCGGAGCAGCAGAACGGTCTCGACCGGCCGAGCAGCGACAAGTGTAGAGACAAGCAGCCCACCATTTGTCGACAGCAGCGGCCAACCATTGTGGAGCATCAAAAGTTATTCCCGCTATCAGAGCTCGGCCGGACAGGTGCTTCACGCATTGGGAAGTCTGCGGGTGCGTGCCGGCTTTCTCGCGACTGATCGTCTCCTGATCTATGGCACTGGTGGGCTCGCTTATGGTCGCGCCACGCTGTCGGCCAGCGTGTCCAACACCGGAACTAATGATGAATGGATCAGCTCCTCAGGCGGCGCCATCTTCTTTACTGAGCAGTTTCCGGCGTGCCATGACATCTGCGCATCCACCAGCATGTCGAGATGGCTAGTGGGCGGAGCGATCGGGGCTGGATTGGAGTATGCCCTCATCGACCGATGGACGGCGCGAGTCGAATATCTTTACTATACCCTGACTCATTGAAGAGCCGATAGAAATTTCTTGCAATTTTCGATCGGGCGGATTCTGTTGCGCGCATGATTCAGTCTGGGTTCCTCAG
>Ga0208355_1001276_pt1 | contig 11087 bp, 8 predicted proteins | sample NGESurdeep072012_6_FD_184458 | JGI IMG/M metagenome (GOLD analysis project Ga0208355, IMG submission 184458) | Arctic peat soil microbial communities from Barrow, Alaska - NGEE Surface sample 210-3 deep-072012 (SPAdes) | ecosystem: Environmental > Terrestrial > Soil > Wetlands > Peat ... | reverse complement strand
CTTCAAGTCGGCGCCGGCGCAGAAGACCTTGTCACCGGTTGCGGTGAGAATCGCGACCAGCGCCTCGTCGTCATCGACGAAGCTGCGAAACGCCGCCCATAGGCCTTCGCGCACCGCGCGGTTCAGCGCGTTGCGCGCCTCGGGGCGATCGATCGTGATCGTGCTGATACCATCACGCAGCTCGTATTGGACCGGCTGGTCAGCCATTGCAGCTCTCCTCCTAGATCATTAGCTCGTGCCCTAATTTAGATTTGGGCCGATGGGAGCCCGCTCAGATGCCCGCAAGCGCTCGCTCTAAACTTTCGAGCACCGATATGTGGTCTTGTGTTTTTAGGGGCGCTTGCGCGAAGAAAATATTATCGGCAAACGCAACATTGAGCCTTCGTTCAATGCCGAAAGCGCTTAGTTGTAAACCGATTTTGCCAAGTGGGTCTTGAGCGATCTGTAGGTTGCTGAAAGCGTAAGGCTTGACGCCAGACAATTCGTATCTCTCTAGCAACTCGAAGATCTGTTGGCCGACGGAGCCGAGAATGTTCCTGAATTGGCCGAACTCTAGATTCACCTCAAGTTGACTAAGGTAAAAGGGCTTCCCGACCTCTTTGAGATTCGGAACTCTCGCCGTTAGCCATTGCAAAAAGTCATTTAAGAACAGCGCTGCATTGTCGGTCGAGGTTGTCGTATCGACCACGAATCCATCGATGTTTAGCGTCAGCGTATCGACTACATTTGTGTCTAATCGCCCATGCTTAAATACGGCTTTATTTGGTTCTGCGCGGAAGACCTCTTCGGGCTTCGGCACAATCGCAAATTCATATTTGGCGCCGATCTCCTGAAACAGATCGGGCAGCCAGCCAATATTGGTGGCTGCTCTTGCCAATTGGATAGCGCGAGCCAAAAGAACCTGTCTTACCTGCATATTCGTCTAGCTCGCTTGCGCCTCTGCGGCCGCCTGCAATGGTTGAGAGTCTGACGGATTGATTTCTTCCTGCAATCCTGATTTTGGGACGCTGGCCGACTGGCTGTCGGCTCTTTCTGACGCAAGCCGCTCAGATCGGTAAATCATGCCCCGATGCTGCCCTGGGGCCTGCGAAGCACTCATGGCATCAACATAACTTTTGCTGTTTTTCAACGAAGGCTTCGTATAACTGGCGAAAATGGGGTCCGCCTCAAAACTGGGCCTTTTGAGTGCGCTTCGCGAGAAACTTGAGCCTTCTTCGAGTAATGAGCCAAACGTCTCGAAAGAAACGTGAAGTCTACATTGCAGCGCGAAGGCTAGTCTTTTGAGGGTCTTGATGTTCCACGCCGAATAGTTGACGTTTTCGACTCGTGAGATGCCTGTCTGTTTGGTGCCAACCAATTCAGCTAGATCTTCTTGGGTAAGCTCGCGCTGTTCGCGGATTACCCTTATCTGACTCGCAATATGTGTATTGAGGAAATCCTCCGCGTAAGATTCGCGAAATTCCTTGTCCTTAAATGCTTCGGCGAGGTCGTTCAGATCGTTATGTGACTTGGACATGGCCGCACCTCCTATTCGGATCGTGAATAATTGTCTCGCGTGCCGCCTGAGCTTGGCGCACAGCAGCCGTGGGCGTCAGCACGGAGCCGATCTCCACTGCACCAATCAATAGTGTGTACTCGTTGTCGTTATCGATTGGCCCTCTACAAAGAAGCGGCCTCATCATCACCTCGCCATGTATCTTTAATTTGTAAACGTGCTTTCCGATCGGCCCTTGCAGTAGTTTCGATCCCCGTGCAAGGTCGAAATCCATCTGTTCCAATGCCCTTAGCTTATTGATGATCTTTGCGCGGTCCCGCCTCGTTTGCTGCCCAGTCCATGCGGCGATCACGTTATTTCCGTGATCGTCGAGATAGTCGTACAGCTTCACCTAGTATAACAATAGCGGTATACAACGCAAACGTTATTATGTGCGCACCCCTTGATGCTCATAATAGATTTGTTATAACTCGTCAATCTCCGAGCAAGCAATCAAGCAAGCGTCGGGCGCCAAACCCGATATATCCCATTTGCGAGAAGGGATCTCCGGAAGACACCCCTGATCATTCCTTGTCACTCACGCTCTCTGCTTCGATAACCGCTAGAATCGCGCCCGCTGCCACCTGTATCCCGACGGTCGCGCCGATCTCGGTCACCGTTCCCGCCTGCGGCGCCCGGATCGGGATTTCCGTCTTCATCGCCTCGAGCACCATCAGCAGGTCGCCCTTGGCGACGTGGGCGCCGACGATGACGTAAATCTGTTTGACCACGCCCGGCATAGGCGCGACCAGCGAGCCGGCCGCTATCTCGATCTCGGGCTCGGCGAAGCGTGGGAGTTCGCGCAAATCGCTTGCGCCCAGCGCGCTGTCCACGAAGACCCGCTCACCGACCGTATGCACCGCATAACGATAGCGTACAGCGCTGACTTCGAGATCGACTTCGCCTTCGGCGCACGCGTGTACGCGAACACCTTCGAGCGCGTCGCCGTTCACTTGAGCGCTGAGACCCTCGCGCCCGAAGCGGTAGCGCACGTCGAGTCGCCCTGAGGCTCCCTCGAAGGCCTGCTCCTGGTCTTGCGAAGGGACGTTGCGCCAGCCCGACGGGATCGAGGCCATCGAGCCGCCGCGCGCGCGCCGCCCGGCTTGCAACGCAAGCGTCGCAGCCAGCGCGTGGAGGCGCTCGCCCGCCGCGTCGCACAGCGGCGCGCCGAGGATCTGAGCGGGGTGTCGCTGGAGGAAATGCGTGTCGGTTGCGCCCGCAATGAACTCGGGATGGCGCAGGATGCGCACCAGGAGATCGCGAATCGTATGCGGGCCATGAAGGTGCGCGCGCGCGAGTGTGTTGGCCAGCTTGGCCGCCGCCTCCGCGCGCGTCGGCGCCCACGCGATCACCTTGGCCAGCATCGGGTCGTAGTGGACGCTCACCTCCGAGCCGTCCTCGACACCCGAGTCCAGCCGCAGTCCCGATCCCAGTGTGAAGGCGAAACGGTGGAACGTGCCCGTCGATGGCGCGAAGCCGGAACGCGGGTCCTCGGCATAGAGACGCGCCTCGATAGCGTGGCCGCGAGGCGTCGGCACTTCTTCCTGCGCCGGAAGCGCGCCGCCGCGCGCCACTTCGATCTGGAGCCGCACGAGGTCCAGGCCCGTCACGCACTCGGTCACGGGATGCTCGACCTGGAGGCGCGTGTTTACTTCCAGGAAAAAGAACTCTCCCGCCGGCGTGAGCAGGAATTCGACGGTTCCGGCGTTACGGTAGCCAATCGCTTCGCCCGCGGCGACCGCGGCCGCGCGGATCTTCTGGCTGAGCACCGGGGTCATCGCGGTGCTCGGCGATTCCTCGATGATCTTCTGGTGGCGCCGCTGGATCGAGCATTCGCGCTCGTAGAGATGGATCACGCGACCGTGTGCGTCGCCGAAGATTTGTACCTCGATGTGGCGCGCGGCCTCGAGATAGCGCTCGAGGTAAACGGTATCGTCGCCGAACGCCGAGAGCGCCTCGCGGCGGGCCGAGGCGACAGCCTCTCCGAGCTCCGCCGCGCTATGTACCACGCGCATGCCTCTGCCACCGCCGCCGGCCGAGGCCTTCACGACGACGGGTAGGCCGAGCTCGCCTGCCAGCCGCGCAAGCTCTGCCGCCGACGCGCCGTCGCGAAGCTCGCGACTCGGCAGTTGCGGCACGCCTGCGTGCTGCATGCGCCGCTTCGCCTCGAGCTTCGAGCCCATCGCGGCGACCACCTCGGGCGGAGGTCCCACGAACGTAAGCTCGCCGTCGCGGCACGCTGCGGCCAACGCCGCGTTCTCCGACAGGAAGCCGTAGCCCGGGTGCACCGCATCGGCGCCCGTGCGGCGCGCCGCATCCATGATTGCTTCGATGCGCAGGTATGACTCTGCCGGCGACGCACCGCCGAGCGCGACCGCCTCATCCGCCTCACGCACGAAGGGCGCGTCGCGATCGGGCTCCGAGAACACGGCCACCGTCGCGATGCCCATCTCGCGCGCGGTGCGCTGGATGCGCCGTGCGATCTCTCCCCGATTGGCGATCAGCAACTTCCGCATGCCGCCCTCACATCCGGAAGACGCCGAACTCGCGCGCGCCCCGGATCTCGTTCGAGTGCACGACGCAGAGCGCTATCCCGAGCACGGTCCGGCTGTCGCGCGGATCGATGATTCCGTCGTCGAAGAGCCGGCCGCTGGTGAAGGGTGCCAGTGACTCGCGCTCGATCTGGTCCTCGACGGTGCGCCGGCGCCGGGCGTCGGCCTCCTCGTCGAAGGGTTTTCCTGCTGCGGCCGCCGCCGCGCGCGCCACGATCGAGAGCGTTCCGGCGAGCTGCTCGGGGCCCATCACTGCCGTCTTCGCATTGGGCCAGAGGAAGAGAAATCGCGGTTCGTAGGCACGGCCGGACATGCCGTAGTTGCCCGCGCCGTAAGAGCCACCCACCTGGAGCGTCAGGTGGGGCACGCTGCTGTTCGAGACGGCGTTCACCATCATCGACCCGTGCTTGATGATGCCGCGCTGCTCGTACTGTCGCCCGACCATGTAGCCCGTGACGTTCTGCACGAACAGGAGCGGCAGATCGATCTTGTTGGCGAGCTGGATGAACTGGGCCGCCTTCTGCGATTCCTCCGAGAAGAGCACGCCCTGATCGTTGGCGAGGATGCCGAGGTCGTAGCCGTGGATGCGCGCCCATCCCGTCACCAGGTTCGTGCCGTACAGCGGCTTGAACTCGTCGAACTCCGAGCCGTCCACTACGCGCGAGATCACCTCGCGGATCGGGAACGGCACCTTCATATCGGCCGAAGGGATACCGAGCAGCTCGTCGCTGTCGTAGCGCGGCTCATGCGGCGGCGCACTCGGGCCGCGGCCGAGCTTGCGCCATGTGAGGCGGGCGACGATGCGCCGGCCAAGCCGGATTGCGTCAGGCTCGTCGAGCGCCATGTAGTCAGCGAGGCCTGACAAGCTGGCATGCATTTCGGCGCCGCCGAGCTCCTCGTCATTAGCGTCCTCGCCCGTCGCCATCTTCACGAGCGGCGGGCCGCCGAGGAAGACCTTGGCGCGATTGCGCACCATGACCACGTAGTCGGAGAGGCCGGGCAAATAGGCGCCGCCGGCCGTCGAGTTGCCGAACACCAGTGCGATCGTCGGCACGCGCCGCCCCGAAGAACGCGTCAAGTTGCGGAACATCGCGCCGCCGGGCACGAAGATCTCCGCCTGGCGCGGCAGGTCCGCGCCTCCTGATTCGACCAGGTAGACGAGCGGGAGCCGGTTCTCGATCGAGATTTGGTACGCGCGCAACATCTTGGCGAGCGAGTACGGGTTTATGGCGCCGCCGCGCACGGTCGGGTCGTTGGCAAGGATCAGGCATTCCGTCCCGGAGACGACACCGATCCCGGTCACGAGCGATGCGCCGACCTCGTACTCGGTCTCGGCCGCCGCGTAGGGTGACAGCTCGAGGAACGGCGAGTCAGGGTCAACTAGCAGCTCGATACGCTCGCGCGGCAAAAGCTTCCCGCGCCGGTGATGCCGCTCGACGTAGCGCTCTCCGCCGCCGAGTAACGCCTGGCGCTGCAACGCCGCGAGGCGGTCGAGCTTCTCGAGCATGGCCTGCCGATTGGCAATAAACGTCTCCGAGTGCGGGTCGATGCGGGTTGGCAAGATCGGCATTGGCTCAGCGCCTCGCGAATATCCTGACTGAGTGATGCTCACTTAACAGAGAACCGATGGTCGCGGAAGAGTTGGAAGAATTGGAGTTGATGAACGCGATGCGGGGCCGAAGAACGCTGCGGGTCCTTGCCTCGGATCGAGTCTCTGGCAAATGATACTCACATTCGAGCCCAGGAGGCCCTATGGCCCGCATCGCACCCGCTCCAAACCCCTACGAATTGACCGAAGATCAGTGCCACACGCTGGCGCTGGCCGACGAGTTCGCGCGCAAAGAGCTGGCGCCACTCGCGAGGAAGATGGACGACGACGAGTGGTGGCCAGAAGGACTCTTCCGTCGCCTCGGCGCGGCCGGCTACCTCGGCCTGACGATCCCGGAGTCGGAAGGCGGACCCGGACTCGACCTTTTTTCGTCGGCGCTGGTGGGCCAGGGCTTTGCGCGCTGGAACCAGGCCGTCGCCCTCTCGTGGCTTGCCCACGAGAATCTCTGCGTGAACAACATCCAGCGCAACGCGAGTCCGGAACAGAAGAAACGCTACTTGCCGGGTCTCGCCGACGGGACGCTGGTCGGCGCGCTCGGCCTCACCGAGCCTGGCGCTGGCTCCGACGCACTCGGCGGCATGCGCACGACAGCGCGACGCGACGGGGATCATTACGTGCTGAACGGCCGCAAGCTATTCATCACAAACGGCTCGATCGCCGATGTGCTGCTCGTGTACGCGAAGACTTCGCCGGAGCTTGGCCCCAAGGGCATCAGCGCGTTCCTCGTCGAGAAGAGCGCGCCTGGCTTTTCGGTGGCGCAGAAGCTCATCAAGATGGGCTTTCGCGGCAGCCCGACGGCGGAGCTGGTCTTCGACGACTGCCGGGTTCCCGTCGCCAACCGCGTAGGTGAGGAAAACGCCGGCGTCGCGGTCGTCATGAGCGGCCTCGACCTCGAGCGCGCGGTGGGAGCGACCTTGTCGATCGGGATCGCTGAACGCTGCTTGCAGCTTGCCCTCGATTATGCGCGGCAACGCCGGCAGTTCGGCCGTCCGATCGGCGAGTTCCAAATCATCCAGGCAAAGCTCGCGGACATGTACACCGCGATCGAGTCGATGAGGATGCTTGCTTACAAGGCGCTCGCGGCCGTGAACGTGCTGGAGATCGGTGGCGGCGGGCGTGGCGGTGTCCATCAGCTCACCGCAGCGTCCATTCTCTACTGCGCGGAAGCGACCTCGCGCGTGGCAGCCGACGCCGTGCAGATTCACGGCGGCAGCGGCTTCATGTGGGAGATGGAGGTGAACCGCCTCTATCGTGCTTGCAAGCTGATGGAGATTGGTGCGGGCACGAGCGAGGTGCGGCGCATCATCATCGCCGAGGAGCTGCTGCGCTCAGGCGTCGCGGTGTGAGGTGGAGGCAGAGCAGAATCGTGACCGGTCGCGTGCTCGACGAAGATGGCCGCGCGATTCCTCACACCATGATCGAAATTTGGCAGGCGAATGCCGCGGGCCGCTAAAAAACTCCTCATACTTCACATCTGGATTGTGCCGCACGGCACTTCTGTCATTGAATTCAATGGAATTTTCGTCGGTACCACTGGAGACTGTGATAAATCTTGAAATTAGATTTGATCTGAATCGAACTCTACGAGGGGAACTCTAAAATTGAGGCACCAAATCATGATCTCGATCACGCGTCCAAAAGCGCGCGCAATCACAGCAGCGGCAACCCTTCTCGGCGCTATCGTGCTTGCCACTCCTTTGTTCGCAGCTTCCACCGGTTCGACGGCTGCGACCAAATCACCCGCAGCGTCTTCGCGACAAGAGATGGCGTCGGCTGCGGTGACGGCGCCCGGACCTGGAACCGCATCGGTCGAGGCGCGTATCAAAGAGCTGCACAAAAAGCTCCACATCACGGATGCTCAGAAGACTCAATGGGACAACCTTGCCCAGGTGATGCGCGATAACGCGCAGGCGATGGTGGACTTACAGAAACAACGGGCCGCAGCCATGCAGTCGATGACCGCCGTTGACGTCGTCAAATCCTACTCGGAGGTCATCCAGGCACATGAGGACGGAATGAAGAAATTCATTCCGGCCTTCGAGGGTCTCTACAACAGTATGTCGGACGCGCAGAAGAAGACTGCCGACGCAATGTTCCGCGGCCGCGCGCGCTCCGAAGCAAAAAAAGCAGCTAGCAAAGAGAGCTAATGAATTGGGAGTCGCACCGGCGACGGAGTATCATCATGAAAACCTCGACTAAACACAGTAAAGACTCGCGATCCATGCTCGCGAGATTCGGCAAGATCGCGATGGCGCTCGCATTCGGTGGCTTGCTTTGCACGTTCCCCATGACCTCGGTGCTTGCCGCCGGCCATCATGGCGGCGGCCACGGCGGCGGCCACCGCGGCGGCGGGCGTGGCGGGTATTACGGCGGTGGCCATCGCGGAGGTTGGGGCGGCGGCCATTGGGGCGGTGGTTATTGGGGCGGTGGTTATTACGCGCCCGGACCCTACTACTACGGGGCGCCTGAGCCCTACGACTACTATGGGCCGGAGCCGTACTACGGGCCGTACTACGGGCCGGGCTACGAGTACGGTCCGCGTCCGCCATCTGGCTTCGGCCTCTTCTTCGGGCTCTAATCGCGGACGTAGTCTTTAGACCTGCGCTGCAACCCCGGTAACCTTCTCCTCGGACCGCAGGGCCGGACCTTCGCGTTGAAATCAAGCGCTTGGCGCCCACAACTTCCCGGATAGACCCAACGGGCATAAAATACCGTCACCCGCAAACCGCCCGCTGTCGGTGCTAATCCGATTCAGGATTGAAAATGGAAATTCCGGCTCATATAGAGTTAGCTCGGAAAGTTATAGGGAATATCTGTCAATCTGTCCGATCTTCCATAGACAGGTGACACACGATTTGAGATAAGCGCAGTATGAGGCCGCTCGAACGCGTACACGTTGGTCTGATTGGTTGCGGGCGCATCGCCAGCCTGCAGGTCCTGGGCTATCGCGATCACTCGCGCGCGGAGCTGACAGCAATCTGTGACAACGACGAAGCGCTACTAGGTCAGCGACAGCAGGAGTGGCAACCAAAGAAGACGTATCGTGACTATCACCAGCTTCTCGCCGACTCCGACGTGAACGCCGTGGAGATACTGATACCACACCACTTGCATCGGGAGGTCGCCATCGCCGCGTTGAAGGCAGGCAAGCATGTGTCGTTGCAGAAGCCGCCGGCGTTGACGCTGCGCGAACTCGACGACGTGAATGAAGCGGCGAAAGCTGCGGGACGCCGGCTGCGTGTCTTCGAGAACTTCATGTACTATCCGCCGCACGTCAAGGCGCGCGCGCTGGTCCAGGAAGGCGCAATCGGTGAGCCCATCTCGGTGCGTATCAAGACGGCGGCCGGACGTTTCGATGACGGCTGGCGGGTGCCGGCCACGTCGCTAGCGTGGCGCATGAATCCGGAAACCTGCGGTGGCGGCCCAACCTGCTTCGACCACGGCTACCATTGCTACAACATGGCGCGCTTCTTCATCGCCGAGCCGGTCGAACGCGTGCACGCGTGGATTCACGTCAACCGGTTTGGGTCGGACGCTTTCTACGACGGGCCCGCTTTAATCAGTTGGAAGTACGCCGGCGTACCCAAGTTCGGCAGCTGGGAAGTCATCGCTTCGGTGGGCATGCGCGTACGCTCGAAGTACTACGCCAGTGACGACCGCATCGAAATCCACGGGACCGAGGGCATCATCTGGATCAACCGCTGCACCGGTTCTCTGCTCGACGAGCCTGCGCTGGTCCTGTATCGGGACGGCGAGACGCGCGGCTGGCACGACATTCCAAACGACTGGTCGGAAAGTTTTCGCCTCGGCGTGCACGATTTCATCGACGCGTTGATTAAAGGCCGCCAACCCCCACAGGATGCCGACGATGCAGCGGCAACGCTCCGCTTCGCCATCGCCGCCCACGTCTCGGCCTGCGAGCACCGCGAAGTGTGTCTCGACGAGATCGGGCCGGACACCAGAGCACGACTCCCGATCTGACTTGGCTCTCCGTCCCGAGAACTCGTGCTGGTGCCTTTGTGCAACGTGCGGGCGATGCCGTCCACGATCCACTGAAGCGGTCAGTAAGGCTTGCATGACAAGCTTTGTAGAATAATAGACGGAGCGAAGCGGCCAAGAGCCGCGATCCTCGCCGCGGTCCGGAAAGTGCCATAACGCTGGAATAAGCCGCTGCGCTCAGCAATTACGCGATAAGGGTATGAAGCCCGGCACCTTTGGTTTGAAAGGTGCCGGGCTTTTTGTTTTCTGGCAAAAGGAGAATCGCGGTTTAGATGACGGGATAGGGGGGAAAGGGATAAGTGTGTGAGAACTCAGTCGGGAAAACGCCAGTTTCAGGTGTTTCATGCCAACGCGAGACACTCATGGTCCGCTACGCCGCCGTGGAAAGGGTTTCGAACTTAACACCGGGCTCGAACTTCGCGTTTCAAACCGCGTGCTCTGGGTGCGAGTCTGAATCCGGGTTAAAATGGAAATTCCGGTTTACATTTGTCAAGGAATACCGTTGGCGGACATGGCCTGTCCGGGGAATTCGAAAAACGCCAGGCAATAAGTTATATTCGGCCCCGGCGCCGGATTATCCGGGCGCTGAGATCCCCAAGGAGTTCGTACCATGCCCAAGGCAGCGAAGAAGCAGCAAGAGCCCTCCGGACCTTTTGGGGATATGTTCCCCTATCGCGAAACCTTCGAGACCTTTCGCGAGCTGCCGACGAAGGGCCGCCAGCCCGAGGAGGTCATGCGCGAGTTGCGCAGCATCGCGCGCCAGGAAAACGTGCGCTGGCAGACCGGCCAGATCTCGGGCACCTACTTCCACGGCGGGATGGAGCACTATGCTTACCTCAACCGCGTGTTCGCGCTGTTCTCGCACGTCAACCCGCTGCACCGCGACATGTGCCCGAGCGGCACCAAATTCGAGGGCGAGATAATCGCGATGACCGCGCGGATGCTGGGCGCGGATCTCGCGCGAGAGAAGGATCCGCAGGCCGAGGTATGCGGAGCAATCACTTCGGGCGGCACCGAGAGCGTCATCCTGCCGATGCTGGCGTACCGGGAGCAAGCCAAGGCCGAGCGCGCAATCACAGCGCCCGAGATGGTGGTGCCGGACACGGCTCATCCGGCGTTTTCCAAGGGCGCGCACTTCTTCGGAATCAAGCTGATTCGCGTGCCGGTCGGAGCCGATTACCTGGCCGACGTGAACGCGATGCGGCGCGCGATCGGGCCCAACACCATCGCGATCGCGGGTTCGGCGGCAAATTTCCCGCACGGGCTGATCGATCCGATCGAGAAGTTGTCCGAGCTCGCGCTTGAAGCCGGCGTCGGCCTGCATGTCGATAGCTGCTTCGGCGGTTTCATCCTGCCGTGGATCGCAAAGCTCGGCTACGACGTTCCGCCGTTC
>Ga0208355_1001275_pt1 | contig 11087 bp, 9 predicted proteins | sample NGESurdeep072012_6_FD_184458 | JGI IMG/M metagenome (GOLD analysis project Ga0208355, IMG submission 184458) | Arctic peat soil microbial communities from Barrow, Alaska - NGEE Surface sample 210-3 deep-072012 (SPAdes) | ecosystem: Environmental > Terrestrial > Soil > Wetlands > Peat ... | reverse complement strand
TCGGCAGCGTCTACGGGATCAACATCCCGGTCGGACCGCTCCTCATCATCCTCATCGGCCTCGCGATCGTCGTCCGCGCCTTCCAGCCGCGCTGGTAGGGGTCGATCGGTCTGGTAGGGGTCGGTCGGTTCGGCGGGCGCCGATCGGGCGGAGCCCTGTGGAGGCCTGCGCCCGACGCTTGACCTCGGCCTCGCAAACGGCGTTCGTGGGTTGATCACCGCGTCATCAACCCATCCATGTGCGCGGCGCGGTTTCTGAGCCGGTGCCGTAGGCCGTAATGCCGCAGACGGCAGCGCCGCTCTACTTGCTCAGGCCGACCACCAGGCTAATGGTGGTAGCCACGATGACGGTGCCGAAAAGGTACGACAGCAAGGCGTGGCGCAACGCGGCGGCACGGACCACCCTGCCGCTCAGGTTGGTATCGGAAACCTGGAACGTCATACCGATGGTGAGGGCTAAGTAGGCGAAGTCCAGGTAACTCGGCGGGTCATCGTCATTGAAATCGACGCCGCCGACCGGCGCCGTGTAATAGAGCCTGGCATAGCGCAAAGTGAAGATCGTGTGAACCAAGCCCCACGACAACACCACGCTAACGACGCCCAGCCCGGCTTGTGATGCCTTCGCCAAGCCTTCTGCATTACCGGCCTGAAGCATCAAGACCCCGACCGCCAACAAGCTCGCCACGCCGGCGAGCAGCAGCAGGCCGTCCGCAACGGCTCGTCCGGGGTCTTCCCAGATGGCTAGAGCGGCCGTCTCCGGGCCGCGCATCGGCAAGATCGTGACCAAGACCCAGCTTATGAACACTGCGGCCGTCACGTCCCACCCCACCAGAGGTGCTAGTTGCCACAGCCCGCAAGCCACGACAGCCACGGCCGCGACAATTCCCACCACCGCGGAAAGGGCCGCCCGCGTCCGGACCGGCATGAATCGCGGCGCGCCCGTGGGATCAGGTCGCATGTTAGTGATGATACCGCCCTCTCACGAAGCCACTTCCGGGTCGAGGTTGTCGCCCCAGATGTCTCCACGTGCTCGCGCCGGACATTCGCGACGCGGGTGGTCATGCCGGCAGCGGCGAGGTGGGCGACGAGCTGTGCGACGGCCGTGGTGCACGTCGCGATGGGCGGGGGCTCGCCCGTCGGGCCGCAGGGAGCGGCGGGCAGCTCGTCGTGAGCGTGCCCAACGACACGTGAGCGTGCCCAGGTCATCGGTTTCTGTAGAATGGAACGCGCTGGCCGGGCTCGTCTCATCGTCGTACGTCGCCTGCGAGTCGTTCTCAACTCCACCAGCAGGCGGTGTTCGAGCGGTGCAGGTGAAGTCCCACCAGCGATAATCAGGAAGCATGCGGCATTCCTGAGCACAAATCATCGGGCGGTTAGCTCAGTTGGTTAGAGCGCATGCTTGACATGCATGAGGTCAGAGGTTCAAGTCCTCTACCGCCCACCATCGAATCGAACGCGTCGAGCGGGACGCGCCCCCCTGAAACCCGGGACCCCAGAGAGCGGCAGGCATCGGCTGGAACCTGCTGCGGCCACCGGCGGGCGGGGCACCACCCGCGAGTGGCCGGCGAACCGGTCCGGGATCCGCCCGTTAGCGCGGAAACCCAGAGCGCGCGACCCGGCGGTCGCGAAATCGGGTGGAACCGCGGGAGGCCGCAGCGGCCCTCTCGTCCCGGGAGGACGAGAGGGTTGTTCGTTTTCAGGGAGGCAGACGGCCATGGCGGACCAGCAGCGACCCGGCGAGGCGAGCGTGATCGGCGTCGCCGACGACGATGACCTCGCGCTCGAGGCACCCGACCGGGGCTCGGCGGAGGAGCTCCTGGACGCGGGCGTCCATGCCCCGCTCGATTCGATGCGCCACTCGGCGGCGCACGTGATGGCGGAGGCGGTACTGGCGCTCTTCCCCGGCGCACGGCTGGGAATCGGGCCCGCGATCGCGGACGGGTTCTACTACGACTTCGAGCTGCCCCGACCGCTCACCCCGGACGACCTCGCGGCGCTCGACGAGCAGATGCGCGCGAGCATCGCAGCCGACCACCCGTTCGTGCGCCGTGAGCTGCCCTTCGACGAGGCGCGCGCGCTCGTCGCCGCCGAGGGCCAGGCCTACAAGGTTGAGATCCTCGACGACCTCGCCGCGAAAGCCGCAGGGGCCGGCGAGGCGCTCCCGGTCACCACCTTCTACGAGCACGGGCCGTTTCGCGACCTCTGCCGTGGGCCGCACCTCGCGTCGACCGGGCTGATCGGCCCGTTCCGCCTCCTCGCGGTGGCCGGCGCGTACTGGCGTGGCCAGGAGTCCCGGCCGATGCTCCAGCGCGTCTACGGCACGGTCTGGGAGACCCAGGAGGACCTGGACCGCTTCCTGTGGCGCCGGGAGGAGGCAAAGAAGCGCGACCACCGTCGGCTCGGGGTCCAGCTCGACCTGTTCAGCTTCCACGACGTCAGCCCGGGATCCGCCTTCTGGCACCCGAAGGGCCAGCGCCTGTGGAGAACGCTGGAGACCGCGATGCGCGAGCTCCAGGAGCGCCACGGCTACGAGGAGGTGTCGACGCCCATCCTGGTCAACCACCGGCTGTGGGAGCAGTCCGGCCACTGGGACCATTACCGGGACAACATGTTCGTCCTCGACATCGAGGATCAGGCCTACTCGCTCAAGCCGATGAACTGCCCCGAGAGCACGTTCATCTACCGGTCCCGCACGCGCTCCTACCGCGACCTGCCCCTCCGCTTCTCCGAGTTCGGCCGGCTGCATCGCAACGAGCGCAGCGGCGTCCTGCACGGGCTCACCAGGGTCAGGCACTTCGTCCAGGACGACGCCCACGTCTTCGTCCGGCCGGACCAGCTGGCCGACGAGATCCGCAGTCTCATCTCGATGGTGCGCGAGTCGTACGGCTGGTTCGGCCTCGAGCCCCGCTACACCTTCGCAACCAGGCCAGACGGCGCGATCGGCGACGACGCGCTCTGGGAGCGGGCCGAGACCCTGATCCGCTCCGCCCTCGACGACGCTGGTGTCCAGTACACGGTCAAGCCCAAGGACGGCACGTTCTACGCACCGAAGATCGACATCTACATCGACGACGCCCTGGGGCGCGAATGGCAGATGGCGACGATCCAGGCCGACCTCGTGATGCTCCCCGAGCGGTTCGACCTGACGTACATCGACGAGCACGGCCAGCCGCAGCGCCCGATCGCCATCCACCGGGCGATCTACGGCTCGCTCGAGCGGTTCATCGGGATTCTCATCGAGCACTTCGGGGGCGCCCTCCCGCTGTGGGTTGCGCCTGTCCAGGTTGCGCTCATTCCCATCGCCGACCGGCATGTCGGTCCGGCTGACGAGCTGGCGGCGCTCCTGCGACAGCGCGGGCTCCGCGTGGACGTGGACCGCTCTGACAGCCGGATGCAGAACAAGATCCGGCTGGCCCAGGAACAGAAGGTGCCCGTGATGGTCATCCTGGGAGACCGGGAGGTCGAGGCGCGGACCGCATCCGTGCGCCGCCGCGACGGCAGCCAGGAGCAGGGTGTCGGGTGGGATGACCTGGCGGCTCGTCTCGCGGAGGAGGCTGCCTCCCGCGCCGTGTGACGAGGGGCATGTGGTATTCTCCGCCGGCGGACCGCGCCCGCTGGCGCGCGTGCTCCGGCACGCCGTCGACGAGCGCACGAAATGAACTGAAAGCACGAAGGGGCCGACGATAAGCCGAGAGTTGCGTGTCAACCAGATGATCCGGATCAGCCAGGTTCGGGTGATCGACGAGGAGGGGATCCAGCTCGGCGTCATGGCGACGGGCGATGCTCTCCGACTGGCACAGGAGCGCGGCTACGACCTCGTCGAGGTTGCGCCGACCGCGTCGCCCCCCGTGACGCGCCTTCTCGACTACGGGCAGTACAAGTACGAGCTGTCCAAGCGGGACAAGGAAGCCAAGCGGAAGTCCCGGTCTGTCGAGTTCAAGGAAGTCCGTCTGAAGCCGAAGATCGGTGTGGGCGACTTCGACACGAAGGTCCGACGGGCAATCGAGTTCCTGGAGGACGGCGACCGGATCAAGGTGGCCGTCCAGTTTCGCGGTCGAGAGCTGACCCACCCGCATCTTGGGCGGGAATTGCTTGCCAAGTTCGCGGATCAGATCAAGGACCATGGCGTCCTCGAACGGGCACCGCTCCTCGAGGGAAAGTCAATGCATATCACGATCGCTTCGACCCACAAGCCGAAGCCGCGCGAGGCCACCGGTGGGGCAGCCGCCCCGGACGGTACGCTGCAGCCGGACGAGACGGAGGGTGCCGCCCCAGCGGCCGCGGTCGACGCAGCGGGCTCCACGTCCGCCGCACCAGCGGGAGAGTGAGGCCGGCGTGCCGAAGCTGAAGACCCACAAGGGAGCCCAGAAGCGGATCGGGGTGACCGGGAGCGGGAAGCCGATCCGCGTCAAGTCGTGGCGGGGCCACCACCTGGAGCTGAAGTCGTCGCGGCGAACGCGCCGGTATGACGGCAAGGCCGTGCTTGGCAGCGAGCATGCGAGCCAGATCAGGCGTCTCCTCCCGTACCTCAAGAAGGGCTGACCCATGGCTCGCGTCAAGCGCGGCGTCACCGCGCACAAGCGCCACAAGCGGCTCCTGAACGCGGCCGAGGGCCGCAAGGGGACCCGCTCGCGGCTGATCAAGCCGGCCCACGAAGCGCTGCTCCATGCGCTCGCCTACGCCACCCGCGACCGCAAGGTCCGGAAGCGCGACTTCCGCCAGCTCTGGATCATCCGGATCAACGCGGCGGCCCGGATCCACGGCATGACCTACAGCCAGTTCATCCGCGGCCTCCGGACGGCCGAGGTCGAGATCGACCGCAAGATCCTGGCCGACATCGCCGTCCGCGACGACGGCACGTTTGGTCGGATCGTCGAGGTTGCCCGCGGCGCCTGACGGCATGGCCGGGCCTCGCGACCCGGTCCCTCCCGCCGCTCCCCGGGACCCTCGCGCCGATCGTCGAGCGCGGGGGTTCCTGATTCCGAACCAGCAGCCCAGCAGCCCAGCCGTCCAGGGCCGCCCAGGAGGAGTATCTCCGCTCGTGGACCTCGCCATGCTGACCAGCCAACTCCGCGCGCTCGGTGAGGAGGCGCTGCCGAAGATCGCGGCCGCGCCGGACCTGGCGGCGCTCGACGAGCTCGACGTCGTCTACCTGGGACGGAAGGGCGGTGCGCTCTCCGGCCTCATGCGCGGGATCGGGCAGCTTCCCGCCGACGACCGGCCCCGCGTCGGCGTCGCGGTCAACGAGGTTCGGGAGGCCGTCGAGGGCGCGCTCGCGAGCGCCCGGGGGCGCGCGGCCCAGGCGGCCCTGGCGGCGCGCCTCGCCGCCGAGGCAGTGGACGTCACGACGCCCGGCCGGCCGATCGCACGCGGAAGCCTCCACCCGATCCAGGAGACGATCAGCCGGATCGCGGAGATATTCGGCCAGTTCGGGTTCGTGACCTACGAGGGGCCGGAGGTCGAAAGCGACGCCACGAACTTCCAGATGCTCAACATCCCGCCGGATCATCCCGCCCGGGACCTCTGGGACACGATGTATGTCGACATCGACGGGGGCCTCCTCCGGACCCATACCTCGCCCGGCCAGATTCGCGTCATGCACGCGGAGAAGCCGCCGATCCGGGCGCTCCTGCCGGGCCGCTGCTTCCGCTACGAGGCGGTCGACGCGTCGCACGCCTCGGAGTTCTTCCAGGTCGAAGGGCTCATGGTGGACGAGGGGACGAACCTCGCCGACCTGCGCGGCCTCCTCGACGAGTTCGCCCACGCGATGTTCGGCGCCGGGCGGGCCACCCGCTTCCGGCCGGGCTACTACCCGTTCACGGAGCCGTCCGTGGCATTCGACGTGGGTTGCCTGGTCTGTGGCGGGACTGGCTGCCCGGCGTGCGGGCGGACGGGCTGGATGACGATCCTGGGGGCGGGCATGGTCCACCCCGTCGTGCTCCAGCACGGTGGGATCGACCCGGAGCGCTACCAGGGCTTCGCGTTCGGGATGGGCGTGGAACGGATCGCGATGCTCCGTCACGGGATCGGCGATGTCCGGATCTTCCTGGACAACGACCTCCGCTTCCTGGAGCAGTTCCGGTGAGGGTTCCTCTCGGCTGGCTGCGCGACTACGTGGACCTCGACCTGTCCCCGGAGGCGCTGGCGGAGCGGCTCACGCTCCTGGGATTCGAGGTCAAGGGCCTCGAGCGCTGGGGCTCCGAGTGGCGCAACGTCGTCGTCGGCGAGCTGCTGACCGTCGAAAAGCACCCGCGGGCCGACCGCCTCTCGCTGACCACCGTCCATGTCGGGGCGGCTGAGCCGCTCCAGATCGTCTGCGGCGCGACGAACATCGCACCCGGTCAGCGGGTCCCCGTGGCCCTGCCGGGCGCGCAGCTGCCCGGCAACCGCGCCATCGAGCGGACGGAGAAGATGGGCGTGGCGAGCAACGGGATGCTCTGTTCCGGGGACGAGCTCCGGTTGAGCGTGGACGGCGAGGGGATCCTGATCCTGCCCGTCGGGACGCCCCTGGGCGCGTCCCTCACGGACCTGTACGGCGACTGGGTGCTGGACGTGGACGTGAAGCCGAACCGCGGCGACGCGCTCTGCCTCGTGGGACTGGCGCGCGAGGTGGCGGCCGCCACCGGCAGCGTCGCGCGCTTCCCGGAGATCGCGCTGCGCGAGGATGGCCCGCCCATCGGCGAGGTCCTGGCGGTCGGCATCGAGGACCCGGAGCTCTGTCACCGCTTCGTCGGGCGCAGGGTGAACGCCGTTTGCGTTGCGCCCTCGCCGGAGGAGGTCCAGCGGCGCCTCCTCGCGGCCGGGATGCGCCCGGTGAGCAACGTGGTGGACGCCACCAACTACGCGATGCTGGAGCTCGGCAAGCCGACGCACGCATTCGACGCCGGCGCCGTGGCGCGCGACGCGAGGGGCCGGGCTGCCCTCGTCGTGCGGACCGCCCGCCCCGGCGAGCGCCTCGAGACGCTGGATCACGTGGAGCGCGTGCTCTCCCCGGAGACACTCGTCATCGCCGACGAGAACGGTCCGCTCGCGATCGCCGGGGTCATGGGCGGGGCCGCATCGGAGGTGGGGGAGTCCACGGCAGACGTCATCATCGAGTCCGCGGTCTTCGATCCCGTCAGCGTCAGGCGGACCGCATTTCGGTATGCGCTTCGCTCGGAGGCGAGCCTCCGGTTCGAGAAGGGCCAGGAGTCCCGGCTCGCCCGGATCGGCGCGGACCGGGTCGCCGAGCTCATCGCAGCCTGGGCCGGCGGCAGCATCGCCGCCGGGCGCATCGACAGCGCTCCGGACGAGCCCATGCCGGCCCGGGTCGGGTACCGGCCGGCGCGCGTGGACCGGCTCCTTGGGACGAGTCTGGGCCCGGACGCGCAGGCTGCCCTGCTCGCGCGCGTCGGCATCGCCACCGAGCCCGCGCGGGACGGGTCCGGGGTGGTCATCGCGGCCGGCGCGACGCCGCGCAGTGTCGCCGTCGCCCCCGGCGAGGCACGCGACGCGGTCGTGCCCACGTGGCGCCGCGACCTCCTCATCGAGGCCGACATCGCGGAGGAGGTCGTCCGCCTCGCCGGCTACGAGACTATCGCGGGGAAGACGCCGGACACGGCAATGCCCCACGTGCGACCGAACCCGCTGGAGCTGCGCGACGCGCTTCGGCGCGCGCTCGTGGGCGCGGGCCTGACGGAGGTCGTGACGCCGGCGCTCGTGCCCGCATCCCAGGCGGCCGCGCTCGGGTGGCCCATTCTGGCCGCGGACGGCGTGCCGGGGGAGGCAGCCGTGGACGGCCCGCTCGTGACCGTCACGAACCCGCTGTCGGAGCGCCACGCGGTGCTGCGGCGCAGCCTCGTGGGGAGCCTGCTGGACGTCCTCGCGCTCAATGAGCGGCACGGCCGCGGCGACGTCGCGATCTTCGAGGTGGCCAAGGGGTATGCACGGGCGCCCGACGGCACCGCTGCCGAATGGTGGCGCCTGGCGTTGCTCGTGACGGGTCCCGCGGGCGTCGCGGCCTGGAACCGTCCGGCACGCGAGTACGACCTCGACGACGCGAAGGGGATCGTGGAGCTGCTTGCGCGCGTCCTGGCGTTCCCGGACCTGGCGTTCTCGCCGCACTCCGACGGGGCGCCGCTGCATCCAGGACGCGCCGCGCGCGCCGTGGTCCCGGGGGCGCTGGCCGGGCTCGTCGGCGAGCTCCACCCGTCGGTCCTCGCGGCGTGGGACCTGCGCGCCGAGCGCGTCCTCGTGGCGGAACTCGCGATCTCCGGTCTTTCGACGGGCCAGCTGGCCCCCGTCCGGGCGGTGCCGGTCGGGCGCTTCCAGCCGCTCGAGCGAGACGTCGCGCTCGTCGTGCCGGAGCTGCTCGCTGCGGCGGACCTGGCGGCGACGCTCCGGGCGGCCGGCGGCGACACCCTCCGGCAGATCGCGCTGTTCGACATCTACCGCGGCGCGCCGCTGGCAGCCGGGGAGAAGAGCCTTGCGTGGCGCGTCGTCTTCGCCGCGGACGAGCGGGCGCTCACGGACGAGGAGGTCGACGCGGACGTTGCCCGGCTTATCTCCGCTGTCGCGTCCGCGCACGGAGCTCGCCTGCGCACCTAGCCGTGAGAGGGCCGCAGCTCGGCCCGGTTGCAGGCGCGCCGAGCGCGGACGTATCCTTGCACCCGTTCCGCCGAGAGAGATCGGGGGCCTGGTCGGCGCCGTGCTCGCGCCGCGATATGGGGAGTCTGCGTGGACGTCGTCGGCGCCATCCGGAGCCTCAACCTCTTCGACGTGCTCGTGGTCTTCTTCGTCTGCATCTTCTTTCTTGCCGGGTTCGTCCAGGGGACGCTGCGCAGGCTGATCGGCCTGGCGATCCTCGTCGTCGCCATCCTCTTCGCCCTGAACCTGCGTGACCCGCTGGGCTCGTGGCTGGGTCAGTACTGGACGCAATACCCGAAGGAGTACTCGACCATGCTGGCGTTCGGGGCCAGCTTCGTCGTGATCTATCTGGCTGGCTCGATCCTGGTCCAGGTGTTCTACCGGCGCACCCAGCTCTTCAAACGATCCACCGTGATCGACGAGATCGTGGGCGGGCTCCTGGGGATCCTCCAGGCGCTCCTGCTGGTTGGCGCCATGATCATGATCCTGGACTCGTTCTTCCGGATTCCGGGCCTCGCGCCGAGCCCCAACGAGATCGGGATCTTTCGCGACATCTTCCGCTTCTACGATCCGTCGCAGACGGCCATCCTGTTCCGCGACTCGCTGATCCCCGCCTTCCTGGCGCTCTTCGCCTGGATCACGCCTGCGGGGCTCCGCGCCCTCTTCCCCTGACGGCCACGGACCCGACGGCAGGCGAGCGTAGGCCCGGTCCGTCGGCCGACCTCGCGCGCCTCCTGGCCGGCCCGGTGGACGCGGCCGCCCGCGGGCTGCTCGGCGCCTGGCTGATCCGCGACGACGGGCTGTCCGTGCGAACGGGCCGGATCGTCGAGGTGGAGGCCTATGGGGGGCCGCGGGACCTCGCATCCCACGCCCGCGCCGGGCGGACGGCGCGGAACGCCACCATGTTCGGCCCGTCGGGCCACGCCTACGTGTACGGTGTCTACGGCATGCACACCTGTCTGAACGTCGTCTGCGGCCCCGCGGACCACGCATCGGCAGTTCTCGTCCGGGCCGTGGAGCCACGCGTGGGCGTGGCCACGATGCGGGAGGCCCGGCTGGCCCGGGCGCTCGCGACCCGGCGGTCCGAATGCGCCGCGCCGGTGCGGGCAGCCGCCCGCGTCGCGCACCTGCCCGTCGCGCAACTCGCGAGCGGGCCCGGCAACGTCGGCGCGGCGTTCTCCATTGAGCGGGAGGACGACGGACGCGACCTGCTGGACCCGCTGAGCCCACTCCGGCTGGAGGCGCGGTCGGCCGCCGAGCCCCGCCCCGAAGTGGCATCCGGGCCCAGGATCGGGGTCGGCTTCGCGGGAGTGGAATGGGCTTCGCGGCCGTGGCGCTTCTGGCTCCCGGGCAGCCCGACGCTCTCCGGCCGGCGAGGACGCTGATGGACGCGAAGTCGATCGCCCTCCTCGAGTTCCCGCTCATCCGCGAGCGACTCGCCGCCGGGGCCGGATTCGAGCCGGGACGTCGCCTGGCGGCTGCGCTCGCTCCCTCCGCGGACCGGGTGATCGTGGAGATCGGCCTGGACGAGACGTCGCAGACGCGCGAGCTCCTCCGGGAGAAGCCGCAGGCCGGCATCGGCGGTGCCCAGGACATCGGGCCCGCGGTAGAGCGCGCCGCCCGCGGAGGCCGCCTCGACGCCGCGCAGTTCGCCGCGATCGCGGCGACGCTCGAGGCTGGCTCGCGGCTGCGCGACGCGCTCGCAGGCGATCGGCGGCCGCTCCTGAACGCGCTGGCCCGCGACCTGCACGGCCTCCCGGCACTCCGCTCCACGCTGGAGCGGAGCTTCGATCCGGTCGGCGAGCTGCTCGACACGGCGTCGCCGCGCCTCGGCGGCCTGCGCAGGGCCACGCGGCTTGCGTACGAGCGCCTGCGGAGCCGGCTGGAGCAGCTGGTCCACTCGACGGATGTGGGGGCCGCGCTCCAGGATCCGATCATCACGCTCCGCAACGGCCGCTACGTCGTGCCGGTCCGCGCCGATGCCCGCAGCCGCGTCAAGGGGATCGTCCACGACGCGTCCGGAAGCGGGCAGACGCTCTTCGTGGAGCCGCTCGTGGCCGTGGAGCTGGGCAACGCATGGCGCGAGGCGCAGGTGGCAACGCAGCAGGAGATCGAGCGGATCCTCGACGAGCTCTCGGCGCTCGTCGGGAGCCAGGCCGGTCCGCTTGGCGATCTGCTCGGCGCGCTGGCACGGTTCGACCTGTGGAGCGCGAAGGCCCGCCTCGCCGAGGAGATGGACGCGACCCGCGCGGAGGTGGGCGTCCGCTCCGAGATCATCCTCAAGGGTGCCCGCCATCCCGGTCTCACGGGCCGCGTGGTGCCCATCGACGTGGAGCTCGGCACGGACTTCCGGGCGCTCCTTGTCACCGGCCCGAACACCGGCGGCAAGACCGTCACGCTCCGAACGCTCGGCCTGCTGGCGCTCATGCACCAGGCCGGCCTCCACGTTCCGGCCGACCCGGG
>Ga0208355_1001273_pt1 | contig 11089 bp, 7 predicted proteins | sample NGESurdeep072012_6_FD_184458 | JGI IMG/M metagenome (GOLD analysis project Ga0208355, IMG submission 184458) | Arctic peat soil microbial communities from Barrow, Alaska - NGEE Surface sample 210-3 deep-072012 (SPAdes) | ecosystem: Environmental > Terrestrial > Soil > Wetlands > Peat ... | reverse complement strand
ATCCACATCGAGGAGCACGAGATCGACGCCCGCGACACCAAGCTCGGTGCCGAGGAGATCACGCGCGACATCCCGAACCTCTCCGAGGACATCCTCAAGGACCTCGACGAGCGCGGCATCATCCGCATCGGGGCCGAGGTCGGTCCCGGCGACATCCTCGTCGGCAAGGTCACGCCCAAGGGCGAGACCGAGCTCACCCCCGAGGAGCGCCTGCTGCGGGCCATCTTCGGTGAGAAGGCACGCGAGGTCCGCGACACGAGCCTCAAGGTGCCGCACGGCGAGACCGGCAAGGTCATCGACGTCCGCGTGTTCTCGCGCGACGACGGGCACGAGCTGCCGCCCGGCGTCAACCAGCTGGTGCGCGTGTACGTCGCCCAGAAGCGCAAGATCTCCGAGGGCGACAAGCTCGCCGGCCGGCACGGCAACAAGGGTGTGATCTCCAAGATCCTCCCCGTCGAAGACATGCCGTACCTCGCCGACGGAACCCCGGTCGACATCGTGCTCAACCCGCTCGGTGTCCCGAGCCGGATGAACGTCGGCCAGGTGCTCGAAGCCCACCTCGGCTACGCGGCGCGCCACGGCTGGGGTGAGAACCCCTCCACCGTGCGCTCGCCGAACAAGACGAGCACGATCACCGAGCCCGCGGTCTGGATCTCGACCCCGGTCTTCGACGGCGCGCACTGGGACGAGGCCGATCAGGCCGGCAAGCAGGGGACGATCCAGAACCTGCTCGGCGAGCTCCACCCCGACGGCGCCAACGGGGCGAAGCTGATCCACACCGACGGCAAGACGCAGCTGTACGACGGCCGCACCGGCACGCCGTACGACCGCGAGGTCACCGTTGGCTACATGTACATCCTGAAGCTCTCGCACCTCGTCGACGACAAGATCCACGCCCGTTCGACCGGCCCGTACTCGATGATCACCCAGCAGCCGCTGGGTGGGAAGGCGCAGTTCGGTGGTCAGCGATTCGGCGAGATGGAGGTGTGGGCGCTCGAGGCCTACGGCGCCGCGTACGCGCTGCAGGAGATCCTCACGATCAAGTCCGACGACGTGCTCGGCCGCGTGAAGGTCTACGAGGCCATCGTCAAGGGCGAGAACATCCCCGAGCCCGGCATCCCCGAGAGCTTCAAGGTGCTCATCAAGGAGATGCAGGCCCTCTGCCTCAACGTCCGCGTGATCAACGAGCGCGGCGAAGAGGTCGAGATCCGCGAGCTCGACGAAGACGCGTTCCGCACGACCGAGTCCCTCGGCATCGACCTCTCCCGCCCCGAGCGGGGCACCGACGAGGAAGACGCCGCGCGAGAGACCGCCCGTCTCTCGAACTAGCGGTTCGTGGAACCCGGCTCAGCACGGCCACCCAGCAGTACCCCATCAGGGAGGCGAGACACCACAGTGCTCGACGTCAACGACAGCGCACAGCTTTCCATCAGCCTCGCGACCGCGGACCAGATCCGCACGTGGTCGAACGGCGAGGTCAAGAAGCCCGAGACGATCAACTACCGCACGCTCAAGCCCGAAAAGGACGGCTTGTTCTGCGAGAAGATCTTCGGTCCGACGAAGGACTGGGAGTGCTACTGCGGCAAGTACAAGCGCGTGCGCTTCAAGGGCATCATCTGCGAGCGCTGCGGCGTCGAGGTCACGCGGAGCAAGGTGCGGCGCGAGCGCATGGGCCACATCGAGCTCGCGGCGCCCGTCACCCACATCTGGTACTTCAAGGGCGTCCCGAGCCGGTTGGGGTACCTGCTCGACATCGCTCCGAAGAGCCTCGAGAAGGTCATCTACTTCGCGGCGCACCTCATCACGTGGGTCGACACCGAGCGTCTGCACACCGACCTCCCGAAGCTCGAGGCCGACGTGCGCGCGGAGATCGACGAGATCCGCAACGAGGCGGAGCTCAAGATCCGCAGCCGTGACGAGGAGTACATCAAGGAGCTCGAGGACCTCGAGGGCCGTGGTGCGAAGAAGAACGAGCTCGAGCGCGCCGAGAAGGCCCGCAACAAAGACTTCGAGGACATCCGTTCGCGTTCGGACCTCACCGTCGAGAACCTGCGGCTCGTCTGGGACACCTTCCGCGCGCTGAAGCCCAAGCAGCTCGTCGACGACGAGCGCGTGTGGCGCGAGCTCCAGGACCGCTTCCAGGAGTACTTCGCGGGCGGCATGGGTGCCGAGGCCGTGAAAGACCTCGTGTCGCGCCTCGACCTCCAGGTCGAGGAGGTCTCGCTCAAGGAAGTCATCGCGACGGCCAAGGGCCAGCGCAAGGCGAAGGCGATCAAGCGCCTCAAGGTGATCTCCGCGTTCAACCGCCGCAACGAGGACGGTCGCGCGATCAACTCGCCGATGGGCATGATCCTCGACGCGATCCCGGTCATCCCGCCCGACCTGCGACCAATGGTGCAGCTCGACGGTGGCCGTTTCGCGACCTCCGACCTCAACGACCTCTACCGCCGGGTGATCAACCGCAACAACCGGCTGAAGCGGCTCCTCGACCTCGGTGCGCCCGAGATCATCATCAACAACGAGAAGCGGATGCTGCAGGAGGCCGTCGACGCGTTGTTCGACAACGGCCGCCGCGGCCGCCCGGTCACCGGGCCCGGCAACCGCGCGCTCAAGTCGCTCTCCGACATGCTGAAGGGCAAGCAGGGCCGGTTCCGTCAGAACCTGCTCGGCAAGCGCGTCGACTACTCGGGGCGTTCCGTGATCGTCGTCGGTCCGCAGCTGCGCCTCCAGCAGTGCGGGCTCCCGAAGCAGATGGCGCTCGAGCTCTTCAAGCCCTTCGTGATGAAGCGCCTCGTCGACCTCGAGTACGCGCAGAACATCAAGAGTGCGAAGCGCATGGTCGAGCGCGCGCGCCCGCAGGTGTGGGACGTGCTCGAAGAGGTCATCAAGGAGCACCCGGTGTTCCTGAACCGGGCCCCAACGCTGCACCGTCTCGGCATTCAGGCCTTCGAGCCCGTGCTGGTCGAGGGCAAGGCGATCCAGATCCACCCGTTGGTCTGCACCGCCTTCAACGCCGACTTCGACGGTGACCAGATGGCCGTGCACCTCCCGCTCTCGTCGGAGGCCCAGGCCGAAGCGCGTCTGCTCATGCTCTCGGCGCACAACATCCTGTCGCCCGCGTCGGGCCGTCCGGTCTCCGCGCCCACCCAGGACATGGTCATCGGCGTCTACTACGTGACCGAGGTCGTCGAAGGCGCCCTCGGCGAGGGTCGCGCGTTCCACTCGCTCGACGAAGCGGTGCTCGCCTACGAGGACCGCTACTCGGCCGGGGGCGAGGGTGCGCTCTCGTTGCACGCCCGGATCAAGGTGCGGATGCCGGTCGACCGGTTCCCCGCCGAGCACTTCCCGCGCCCGCTTCCCGACGGCACCGCGCAGAGCATCGTGCTGCGGGAGTACGGCGAGAACGGCTCGACCAAGGTGCTCGTGTACACCTCGCTCGGCCGCCTGCTGCTCAACGAGTCGTTCCCGACCGGGTTCCCGTTCGTCGACCGCAGCATGAAGAAGCGCGACCTCACCGAGGTCGTGGGCGAGCTCGTCGAGCTGTACCCCAAGGCTTCGGTCGCCGAGAGCCTCGACCGCATGAAGGACCTCGGTTACGAGTACTCGACCCGTTCGGGGCTCACCATCTCCATCGACGACGTGCGCACGCCGCCGGCCAAGGCCGGCCTGCTCGAGCAGTTCGAGGGCGAAGCGGCGAAGGTCGAGGGCCAGTTCGAGCGGGGCATCATCACCGACGACGAGCGCCGTCAGCGTGAGATCGAGATCTGGACCGAGGCGACCAACAAGGTCACCGACGCCATGCAGGAGCTCCTCAACGAGGAGCAGTTCAACCCCATCGAGATGATGGTGGGATCGGGCGCCCGAGGCAACGTCATGCAGGTGCGTCAGATCGCCGGCATGCGCGGCCTCGTCGCCAACCCGCGCGGCGAGATCATCCCGCGGCCGATCAAGGCGAACTTCCGCGAGGGCCTCACCGTCCTCGAGTACTTCATCTCCACCCACGGTGCCCGCAAGGGACTCGCCGACACCGCACTGCGGACCGCCGACTCGGGTTACCTCACCCGGCGTCTGGTCGACGTGTCGCAGGAGCTCATCATCATCGAGATCGACTGCGAATCGAACCGCGGCATCTGGATCGAAGACGTGTTCGGCGACCCGGAGACGCGGCGCCTGCTCGACACGCGGCTGCTCGGCCGTTGCCTCGCGCAGGACATCACGCTCGCCGACGGCACGGTCATCCCGCGCAACCGCGAGCTCGACGACGTCGACGTCGACCTGATCGCGGCCGACCCGAACAACAACCGGGTGCGGGTCCGTTCGGTGCTCACCTGCGAGACGATCGTCGGTGTGTGCTCGCGCTGCTACGGCAAGATGCTCGCCACGGGCAAGAGCGCCGATCTCGGCGAGGCGGTCGGCATCGTCGCCGCCCAGTCGATCGGTGAGCCGGGAACGCAGCTCACGATGCGGACCTTCCACACCGGTGGTGTCGCGGGTGAGGACATCACCCACGGTCTGCCCCGGGTGGTCGAGCTCTTCGAGGCCCGCACGCCCAAGGGCGCGGCGCTCCTCGCCGAGAGCTCGGGAGTCATCCGCATCGGTGAGAACGAGAAGGGTGAGCGCACGATCACGATCGTGAGCGACGAGGGCGAGGAAGAGCCGTACGCGGTGTCGCGCCGTCTCCACCTCGCGGTCGTCGACGGCCAGGAGGTGCGCGCCGGCGACCGTCTGGTCGGCGACGCGAAGACCCCGCTCGACCCGAAGAAGGTCCTCGAGATCAAGGGCATCCGCGAGACCCAGCAGTACCTCACCGACGAGGTGCAGAAGGTCTACCGGGAGCAGGGCGTCTCCATCCACGACAAGCACATCGAGGTCATCGTCCGCCAGATGCTGCGTCGGGTCGTGGTGCTCGAGGCCGGCGACTCGCCGTTCCTCCCCGGAGAGAAGGCCGACGCGCGGCGCTACGCCGACACGAACCGGCGCCTCACCGAGGAAGGCAAGGAGCCGGCGCAGGGTCGTCCCGAGCTCATGGGAATCACGAAGGCGTCGCTCGCGACCGATTCGTGGCTCTCGGCGGCATCGTTCCAGGAGACCACGCGGGTGCTCACCGAGGCGGCGATCGAGAGCCGCTTCGACGACCTCGCCGGGCTCAAGGAGAACGTCATCATCGGCAAGCTCATCCCGGCCGGTACCGGGATGCCGCGCTACAACGAGATCCGGACGGTCGCGCCCGACTACCAGCCGTTGCCGTTCTACTCGTCCGACGACGACGGCGATCTCGCCGACTGGTTGCGCGACACGTCGACCACGGCCACCACGGCCGGGCAGCCCGATCTCGCGCTGCTCCAGCCGGTCGAGGCGACATCGGTCACGGATCCGGCCGCCGAAGCCACGGGCGGCGACTGACGCTGCGCATCCACCCTTCGATCGGCACTGTTTGACCGAGGGTCAAACGGGGTCATATCCTTCCTCGTTGGCCCTCGGCCGGATGGCGCCTCGCGCCGTCACCCGTTTGCCCGTCACACCCCAGCAAGATTCAGGTAGGAGAGGCGTGCCCACAATCGCCCAGCTCGTCCGTAAAGGACGGGAGACCAAGCCGGAGAAGACCAAGACTCCGGCCCTCAAGAGCTCTCCGCAGCGGCGGGGCGTCTGCACGCGCGTGTTCACCCACACGCCGAAGAAGCCGAACTCGGCGCTGCGCAAGGTGGCCCGCGTCCGGCTCACGACCGGGGTCGAGGTCACGGCCTACATCCCCGGTATCGGCCACAACCTGCAGGAGCACTCCATCGTGCTCGTGCGTGGTGGCCGGGTGAAAGACCTTCCGGGTGTGCGGTACAAGATCGTCCGGGGCGCGCTCGACGCGAGTGGTGTCGCCAATCGCAAGCAGGCGCGTAGTCGCTACGGCGCCAAGAAGGATTAGTCCCATGCCCCGTAAAGGTCCCGCCCCCCGGCGCGAGCTGATGCCCGACCCGATCTACCGGTCGGTGGTCGTCACCCAGGTCGTCAACAAGATCCTGCTCTCGGGCAAGCGCTCCACCGCCGAGGCGATCGTGTACTCGGCCCTCAAGGACATCGAGCGCAAGACCGGCGGCGAGCCCGTCGCGGTGCTCAAGCGCGCGGTCGAGAACGTCCGCCCGGTCCTCGAGGTGAAGAGCCGCCGCGTCGGCGGTGCCACCTACCAGGTGCCGGTCGAGGTGCGTCCCCGTCGGGCCACCACCCTCGCCATCCGCTGGCTGATCGGCTACAGCCGCCAGCGCCGCGAGAAGACCATGTCGGAGCGGCTCTCCGGTGAGCTGCTCGACGCCAGCAACGGGATCGGGGCGTCGATCAAGCGCAAGGACGACCTCCAGAAGATGGCGGAGTCCAACAAGGCCTTCGCGCACTACCGCTGGTAGCTCGGCCTTTCCACGCACAGTCCTACGACGACACGAAACCGAGACCGATGAGAATTCGAGCAGTGATGCAGGAGCAGGCGACGGCGTAACCCAGAGCCGTATACGCCTGGCGGACACGAAGTCCGCATCCCTGCCGGCCGGGCCTCTGCGCCCGGCCGCACGCTGTTCGCAGAACGCTCAGGATCTCTGAATTTAAGGATTCGACATGCCCCGTGAGTTCCCGCTCGAGAAGACCCGCAACATCGGCATCATGGCCCACATCGACGCGGGCAAGACCACGACGACCGAGCGCATCCTCTTCTACACGGGCCGCACCTACAAGATCGGTGAGGTGCACGAGGGCGCGGCGGTCATGGACCACATGATCCAGGAGCAGGAACGCGGCATCACGATCACCTCGGCCGCCACCACGTGCCAGTGGGGCGACTGCCAGATCAACATCATCGACACACCCGGCCACGTCGACTTCACCGTCGAGGTCGAGCGCTCGCTGCGCGTCCTCGACGGCGCGGTCGCGGTCTTCGACGCGGTCGCCGGCGTGGAGCCGCAGACCGAGACGGTGTGGCGCCAGGCCGACAAGTACCACGTGCCGCGCATCTGTTTCGTCAACAAGATGGACCGCGTCGGCGCCGACTTCTTCCGCTGCGTCGACATGATGAAGGACCGCCTCGCGGCGAACACCGCGGTCGTGCAGCTGCCGATCGGCGCCGAGAGCGAGTTCCGCGGCGTCATCGACCTCGTGGAGATGCACGCCAAGGTCTGGCCGTCCGACGACGACTCCGAGGGCGCGAAGTTCGAGATCGTCGACATCCCGGCCGACTTCGCCGACCAGGCCGCGCAGTGGCGCCACGACCTGCTCGAGACGGTGGTCCACACCGACGACGCGGTCATGGAGAAGTACCTCTCCGACGAGGAGATCTCCGCCGAAGAGTTGAACCGTGCGCTGCGTATCGGCACGATCAAGGGCGAGTTCGTCCCGGTGCTCTGCGGCTCCGCGTTCAAGAACAAGGGCGTGCAGCCCATGCTCGACGCGGTGATCGACTTCCTCCCGTCGCCGCTCGACATCCCGCCCACCGCGGGTGTCGACCCGAAGACCGAGGAAGAGATCGTGCGCGAGCACGACGAGTCGGCTCCGTTCTCCGCGCTCGCGTTCAAGATCGTGGCCGACCCGTACGGGAAGCTCACGTACTTCCGCATCTACTCCGGCAAGCTCGAGAAGGGCGCCGAGGTCTACAACTCGACCAAGGACCGCAAGGAGCGCATCGGCCGCATCCTGCGCATGCATGCGAACCACCGCAGCGACATCGAGGTCGCCTACGCGGGCGACATCGTCGCCGGTTTGGGCTTCAAGCAGACCACCACAGGTGACACGCTCTGCGAGCGTCAGCACCCGATCGTGCTCGAGCGGATGGTGTTCCCCGAGCCGGTGATCTCCGTCGCGATCGAGCCCAAGACCAAGAACGACCAGGACAAGCTGGGCAAGGCGCTCGGTTCGCTCTCCGACGAGGACCCGACCTTCCAGGTCCACACCGACGACGAGACCGGACAGACGATCATCTCCGGGATGGGCGAGCTCCACCTCGAGGTGCTCGTCGACCGCATGATGCGCGAGTTCGGCGTCGACGCCCACGTCGGCAAGCCGCAGGTCGCGTACCGCGAGACGATCACGGCCCCGGTCGAGAAGGTCGAGCTGCGCTACGTCCGCCAGACCGGTGGTCGCGGCCAGTACGCGCACGTCGTGATCGCGCTCGAGCCCACCGGCCCCGGCGGCGGCTACGAGTTCGTCAACGAGATCAGTGGCGGTGTGATCCCGCGCGAGTACATCCCCTCGGTCGACGCCGGTATGCAGGAGGCGATGGAGGGCGGCGTCCTCGCCGGCTATCCGCTCGTCGACATGCGGGCCCGTCTCACCTACGGCTCGTACCACGAGGTCGACTCCTCGGAGATGGCGTTCAAGATCGCCGGGTCGATGGCGCTCAAGGACGCGGTGAAGAAGGCCAAGCCGGTGCTCCTCGAGCCGGTCATGGCGGTCGAGGTCGTGACCGCCGACGAGTACATGGGCGACGTGATCGGCGACCTCAACTCCCGCCGGGGCCAGGTCGAGGGCATGAGCCAGCGCGGCAACGCGCAGGTGATCAGCGCCAAAGTCCCTCTCGCGGAGATGTTCGGCTATGTTGGCGACCTCCGCTCGCGCACCCAGGGACGCGCGACGTACACGATGCAGTTCGACTCCTACCAACGAGTTCCGGAGTCGATCGCGCTGGAAGTCGTCGCACGCGTCCGAGGCGAGTGACCAGCACGTTCCCGTATCCCGTCCGTCAGCAGATCTAGGAGTCAGGCAGTCCGATGGCGAAGGCAAAGTTTGAGCGGAACAAGCCGCATTTGAACATCGGGACCATTGGTCATATTGACCATGGGAAGACGACGTTGACGGCTGCGATCACGAAGGTGTTGCACGAGCATGATCCGTCGACGGCGTTTACGCCGTTCGACATGATTGATAAGGCGCCGGAGGAGCGGGCTCGGGGGATCACGATCTCGATCGCGCATGTGGAGTATGAGACGGATAATCGTCATTACGCGCATGTGGATTGTCCGGGTCATGCGGATTACATCAAGAACATGATTACGGGTGCGGCGCAGATGGATGGTGCGATCTTGGTGGTCGCGGCGACGGATGGTCCGATGCCGCAGACGCGTGAGCATGTGTTGTTGGCGCGTCAGGTGGGTGTGCCGTCGATCGTGGTGGCGTTGAACAAGGCTGACATGGTTGATGATGAGGAGATCTTGGAGCTGGTGGAGCTCGAGGTCCGGGAGTTGTTGAACGAGTACGAGTATCCGGGGGATGACATCCCGATTGTGCGGGTGAGCGCGTTGAAGGCGCTTGAGGGTGAGGCGGAGTGGACCGAGAAGGTCCTGGAGTTGATGGCTGCGGTCGATGCGGGGATTCCGGAGCCGCCGCGTGATGTCGATAAGCCGTTCTTGATGCCGATCGAGGATGTGTTCACGATCACGGGTCGGGGCACGGTCGTGACGGGTCGGGTCGAGCGTGGGATCGTGAAGGTGGGTGAGGAGATCGAGATCGTCGGGTTGCGGACGACGACGAAGACGACGTGTACGGGTGTGGAGATGTTCCGGAAGTTGCTCGATGAGGGGCGTGCGGGCGACAACATCGGTGCGTTGTTGCGGGGGACGAAGAAGGAAGACGTCGAGCGGGGTCAGGTGCTCGCGAAGCCGGGTTCGATCACTCCGCATACGGAGTTCGGTGCGCAGGTGTACATCTTGACGAAGGAGGAGGGCGGGCGGCATACGCCGTTCTTCTCGAACTATCACCCGCAGTTCTATTTCCGGACGACGGATGTGACGGGCACGATCGTGCTTCCGGAGGGGACGGAGATGGTGATGCCGGGTGATAACACCGAGATGCAGGTCACGCTCGGGAAGCCGATCGCGATGGAAGAGGGTTTGCGGTTCGCGATCCGTGAGGGTGGCCGTACCGTCGGTGCCGGCCGAGTCATCAAGATCAACAAGTAGTTCACCCAATAGCGGAGCCGCGCCAGTAGCGACTCACTCCCGTCCCGCGTCCGCGTAGCGAGCGCAGCGAATGGAGCGAGCCCCCAGGCGAGCGGAAGCAGCGAAGCGGAAGCGGAGCAATAAGCATGGCGAACGAAAAGCGCATCAAGGTCACGCTGGCGTGTGAGGTCTGCAAGCGGCGGAACTACATCACGATGAAGAGCAAGATCAACGACCGCGAGCGCATCGAGATGAAGAAGTACTGCCGCTGGGACCGCCAGCACACGCTGCACCGGGAGACGCGCTAACCACGGGCGCGGCCTCCGGCGCCCTGCCGCGCCCCCCTCATGCTCGCGATCGCGAGCACAGAAGTGACCGGTGCGTAACCTCCGGCGCCCTCGGCGGGTCCGAACGGGTGTCGAGCGGGAGCATCCGTGGACCACGGTGATCTGATCCGGGCTGCCCAACAGGGCGAACGGGAAGCGTTCGACGAGCTGGTGCGCCAGACCTACGTCGACACGTTCACCTTGGCCTGCCGGCTCACCGGGAACGAGGAGGACGCACGCGACGTGGCCCAGGACGCTTATCTCCGAGCCTGGCGTGGGATCGGGCGCTTCCGCGGCGAGGCCCAGTTCTCGACGTGGATGTACCGGATCACCGCGAACGCGGCGGCCACCCACACCCAGCGCCGCCGCCGCCAGCGGACCGAGCAGCTCGACGACCACGCCGAACCCATCGAGGAGCGGCTCGAATCGCTGCCCGGCCCGGCCGCCGAATCGGCCGAGGCCCTCGACCGCGTCTCGTGCGCGATCTCGACCCTGCCGGTGAAGCTCCGCCACGTCGTCGTGCTGAAGGACGTCTACGGGCTCTCGCACGACGAGATCGCCACCGAGCTCGACATCTCGGTCGCCGCGGCGAAGGTCCGGTTGCATCGGGCCCGGCGGAAGTTGAAGGACCTGCTGTTCGAGCACGGAGAACAAGCCCATGCGGTGTGACGAAGTCGCCGCGATGCTCCCGGCTCTCGTCGACGGCGACTCGCGCAACCTCGCGGTCGAACGCCACGTCGAGTCGTGCCTGCGCTGCCAGGCCGAGTTGGCCCGCTACCGGCGGCTCCTGCGCACGCTGCAACAGCTGCGCACCCGGTACCTGGAGCCGTCGCCCGGGTATCTCGCCGAGACCCTCGC
>Ga0208355_1001267_pt1 | contig 11117 bp, 8 predicted proteins | sample NGESurdeep072012_6_FD_184458 | JGI IMG/M metagenome (GOLD analysis project Ga0208355, IMG submission 184458) | Arctic peat soil microbial communities from Barrow, Alaska - NGEE Surface sample 210-3 deep-072012 (SPAdes) | ecosystem: Environmental > Terrestrial > Soil > Wetlands > Peat ... | reverse complement strand
CCGTCGGCGGTCAACCGGGAAAGCGCTCCGCTCGCCTCGTCGGCGTGGCAGAGCAGCGCGTCGGCGATGCCCTCGGGAGTCGCATAGCCCTTGATGGCAAGGACGCGCACGACGTCGTCGATGCCGGGACCGGCGGCGATGGCGTCGATCTCCTCTCCGGAGGGCCCCTGTGCGTAGAGTTGCGCCTCCGCGGAGACGGGCGCCTCGGCGGCAACCGGCGCCTCGGCGGCTGGTGCGCCGATTTGGATGCCCAGCTCCCGTGCCCAGCCCAGGAGGGTCGCGGCCTCCGGCACGATCTCGGCCACGCCGCCGGCGCTGCCGGCGAAGATCTCCCCGGTGGCGCCGTCGATCGTGATGGTCTCGCCCGCGGCGAGGGCCTGGTCGGCGATCATGACCAACCCGTCGCCGACGCGGACGTCGGCGGCGCCGACGACGGCCGGGATCCCCCAGCCGCGCGCCACCACGGCCGCGTGGCTGGCCAGCCCGCCGGTCGTGGTGAGGATCCCCGCGGCCCGGGCCATGCCGTGGACGTCGTCGGGCGAGGTCTCGGCGCGGACGAGGATGACCTTCCGCCCGGCGTCGGCAACCTCGACGGCGGCCTCGGGCGTGAGGGCGATCTCCCCGCACGCGATGCCCGGGGAGGCCGGCAGGCCGGTGGCCAGGGCCGGCCCGACGTCGGTCCGGCCGGTCACGTTCGTGGGAGGATCGACGAGCAGCGCGGCCACGCGCTTCACGGCCGCCGCCTTCGTGAGCGGGAAGTCCGGCGACTGGCCCATCTCGACGGCCATGCGGAGGGCTGCCTGCGGGCTCCGCTTGCCGATCCGCACCTGGAGCATCCAGACCTTGCGCTGCTCGATCGTGAACTCGATGTCGCAGCAGTCGGCCCAGTAGCGCTCGAGGACCGCGGCGTTCCTGCGGAGCTCCGTGGCCACCTCCGGCATGCGCTCGTCGAGGCAGGAGATCGGCTCGGTCTTGTGGGTCCCGGCGACGACGTCCTCGCCTTGCGCGCTGAACATGATGTCGCCGTAGAGGACGTTCTCGCCGGTCGCCGGGTTGCGGGTGAACAGCACGCCGGTGCCCGAATCCGCGCCGCGGTTGCCGAACACCATGATCTGGACCGTGACCCCGGTCCCGAGCGTGTCGCTGATCCCCTCATGCGCCCGGTACGCCCGGGCGCGGTCGCTGTTCCAGGAGCGGAACACGGCCTCGACCGCGCGGCGGAGCTGCTCCCACGGGTCCTCGGGGACCACGCTCACGCCCACGATGTCCGCGTAGACCTTCTTGAACCGGGCGTGGCAGTCGGCGGCGAAGGAAGGGTCGCCGGACACCCTCGCGAGCCCCGCCTCGGTGGCGTCGTTGAGGCCGAGGTTGAGGATCGTGTCCATCATGCCCGGCATCGAGATCGGCGCGCCCGAGCGGACGCTCACGAGGAGCGGGTCCGCCGGATCGCCGAACCGGCGGCCGATCTGCTGCTCGATGCGGACCACGTGGTGGCGCATCTCGTCCTCGAGGCCGTCCGGCCAGCCGTTCGCCAGGTAGGCGTTGCAGGCGGCGGTGCTGATCGTGAAGGCCGGCGGCACGGTCATGCCGAGCTTCGTCGCCATCACGTACAGGTTCGCGGCCTTGCCCCCGACGAGGGCCTTGACTTCCGCGAAGGGCCGGTCGTGGGGGTGGTTGAACGCGTAGATGTAGGTCACGGCGGGCTTCCTTTCGGCGACGACGGTCCGTGCGGCACGGCCGCTGCTCAGGGGGCAACGATGATCTTGATCGCCCCGCTCGCGGGGTTGTTGAACGTGGCGAGCGCCTGCTCGTAGTCGGTGAGCGTGAAGCGATGGGTCATGACGTCGCGAACACGCATCCGGCCCTGCTCGACCAGCGGCATGACGCGGCGCATCTCGCCCGCGGAGGCGCGGCACCCAACCAGCTCCAGCTCATCGAGGACGAGCCGCTGCATCGCGATCTCCACGCCCTGGGTCGGGATCCCAACCGCGGCACAACGACCGCCGCGGCGGAGCATGCCAAGGGCCCACTGCACCGTGACCGGAACCCCGGCGCACTCGAGGACGACGTCCACCCCGAAGCCGCCCGTCATCTCGCGCACCGTGGCGACCGGGTCGCCGGTGCTCGAGTCGACCGTCTCGAAGCCCATGGCGGCGGCCTTCGCCAGCCGGCCCGGGTTGCGCTCGATGAGGATGACGCGCGCCGCGCCGCGGATCCGGGCCGCATCGCCGCCGAGGAGCCCGATCGCACCGGCGCCGGTGATCGCGACGGTGTCGCCCGGCGCGATGTTGCCGCGGTTGGCGACGTGCAGGGCGATGGAGGCCGGGTCAATAACCGCGCCTTCGTCGAAGGAGAGGCCGTCCGGCAGCGGGAAGATCGTCTTGACGCCCTGCACCACGTAGGTCGCGTCGGCGCCCTGGACGCTGTGGCCGTACTGCTTGTGGAGCCCCGGCCGCCCATAGTTCTCGCACAGGTTGTAGCGGCCCTCGACGCACTTCTGGCAGACGCCGCACGCGTCGTGGGAGGTGCCCGCGACTCGGTCGCCGACCTTCCAGCCGTACAGCTCGGAACCGGGCCCGAGGGCGGCGATCTCGCCGGCCCACTCGTGGCCCGGGATGAAGGGGAACGAGGGCGGCCAGAAGCCTGGGTAGTCGCCCCGGATCAAGTGTGCGTCGGTCCCGCAGATGGACACGGCCCGCACGCGGGCGAGGACCTCGTTCGGCCCGGCCGTCGGGACCGAAACCTCCTGGATCTCGAGCTTGTTCGGCTCGAGGATCACCAGAGCCTGCATGGTCGCTGGCACGATGACGTTCTCCTTCAGATGACGGCTACCGGATCGACCATCGACCCGGTAGCGCCGCGGATCTTGACTGGGAGGGCGACGAAGAGGAACTCGTAGACGTGCTGGTGAGCCAGCTCCTCGAGGTCCAGGCTCTCCATGATGTAGATGCCGTTCTGGATGAGCAGCAGGGTGTGGACGGGCTGGGGGTTGCCGGTTGGCCCGGGGTCGGGGGCCGGCTGGACTTCGTAGGTCTCCGTGTCGGTGCCGGTCGCTACGACGCGCCGCTCAAGAAGCCAGCGGGCCGCCGAGATGTCGGGCCCGGCGGTCTTGTGGGCGGCCATCCGCTCGACATCGGGCCACAGGCCCATGTACCCGGTCCGAATGGCCACGACGTCCCATGGTTCGACGGTCACGCCCTGCGCGGCGCAGATCGCCTCCATCTCAGCCGCGTCGATCGGCGCGCCCTTCGGCAGGCAGTCGACGCCGCGGTGGCCGGCCGCGTCGAGGAGGACGCCGCGGGTGAAGAACGGGGGCATCGTGGACGCGTCGAGGTGCGTTGGACCGAAGTCCGTCAGGTGCTCGTCCGCGTTGCCGCCGCCGTACCAGTGCATGTCGTCCCCCACCGTCATGTGGGCGAGGGCGTCCATGTGGGCGCCGGAGTGCGACGTCGCCATGACGTACTCGGCCATGTAGCCAAGGCCGGCGTCGTTGACGGGCCCCCACGGCTGGGCGCCAGTCACCCGGATCCCGCGCGGGGTCCGGTAGTTGAGGACCTGGAACGGGGGATGGCCCGGGAAGAGAGGCATCCCCGGGTAGCGCACAGCGGCCAGCGAGATCATCCGCCCCTCGCGGACGAGCCCGGCGGCTCGGATGACCTGGCCTGGCGGCAGCCCGCCGATGGGACCGATGTCGGACGGAGTGGTCATCCCGCGCCCTCCTGGCGGCTCATGGTGTCGACCGGTCCCGCAGGGCCCGCCAGACGCGCTCTGGCGTGAGCGGCAGGTCGCGGATCGCGACGCCCGTCGCGTCGCGCACGGCGGCCGCGACGGCGGGGGCGACGCAGAGCAGGGCGCCCTCGCTCATCCCCTTGGAGCCGTACGGGCCGGGTCCGTCCGCGTTCTCCACGATCGCGCTCTGCATCTCGAGGGGGAGGTCCATGCTGGTCGGGATCCGGTAGTCGATGGCGCCCAGGTTCCGGATCCGGCCCCGCTCGTCGAAGATGTAGTGCTCCATGAGGGTGTGGCCGAGGCCCTGGATCGCGGCACCCTCGTCCTGCATCGTGACCTGGAGCGGGTTGAGGGCTTTCCCGACGTCGGACACGGTGACGTGACGGACGAGGACGACGTCGCCGGTGTCCTCGTCCACTTCGGCCTCGATGGCCGTGCAGTTGAACTCGAAGAAGGCCGCGCTGCCGCTCAGCGGATGGTCGGGCTCCGCGTCCTTGCGCATCTCGCCATTCCCGACCAGCTCGCCGCCGAGCCGCCCGAGACCTGGCTCCAGGACGTCGATGATGGGGAGCTCGCGGTCGGGCAGGCGTACGACGCCGCCCTCGACCACGATGTCGGCCTCGTCGATCCCGTGCAGGCGCGCCGCCATGGTCCGCAACTGCGCCTGGGTGCTCTGGCAGGCACGCAGGATGGCGTTCCCCATGAGGACCGTCGACCGGCTGGCCGAGGTCTGCTGGTCGTACGGGACGACGGCGGTGTCGCCCATGACGACGGTGATCCAGTCGAGGGGCGCCCCGAGCTCGGTCGCGGCGATCTGGGCGAAGACCGTCCGGGCGCCCTGGCCCATGTCGGACGTGCCGGCGTAGACGATGACGCTGCCGTCGGCCAGGAGCCGGACCGTGGCGTAGGAGAGGCCGGTGGTCGGCCCCGACTTGATCCCCAGGGCAAGCCCGCGACCACGGCCGGGCGGCAGGGGCGTCCCCCACCCGATCAGCTCGGCGGCCCGGCGGACCGTCTGCTCCCAGTCGCCGTCGGCCGGCGTGTCGACCGGGATGAAGGCCTCGCCCTTGCGGGCGAGGTTCCGCAGGCGGATCTCCAGGCGATCGATCGCGAGCGCCCGGGCCCCCTCGTCCATGTTCGATTCCACCGCCCAGTTGACCTGCGGGTTGCCGAACCCGCGGAACGCGGTGGCAGGCGTGGTGTGGGAGAGGACGCTCCGCGAGACGATCCGCACCGCCGGGACGCGGTAGGGCCCGGCCGCGGGATAGCTGCCCTTGCTGACCACCCGGTCGGCGATGTCCGCGTAGGCCCCGATGAGGTAGTTGGCCTCGACGTCCTGGAAGGCGAGCGTGCCGTCGGACATGAACCCGGTCCGGACGCGGACCTCCGCGGACGTGCGGCGGACTGCCTGGAACGTCTCGTCGAGGGTCAGGACCAGCCGGACCGGCCGCCCCGTCCGGAGGGCCATGAACGCGACGAGCGGCTCCAGCTTGGTGTGCTGCTTGCCCCCGAAGCCGCCCCCCGGGTCCGGGGCGTAGACCCGGACCTTCGAGAGGGGCAGGCCGAGGATCTGCGACAGGATCTTCTGCAGCCAGTTCGGGTGCTGGATGGAGCTCCACACGGCGATCCCGTCGCCGTCGGGCGCGGCCATGAACGCGTGGGGCTCGATCGCGAAGTGGGTGACGATCGGGAACGTGTACGCGTTCTCGACAACGAGATCGGCCCTGGTCGCCTCCACGTCGGCCCAGCCGAAGCGGTGCTCGCGCAGGACGTTCGTCCCGGCCAGGGGGTCGTTCGGACGGAGCGCCGGGTCCTGGACGAGGACGGCCGCCGGGTCGAGGGCGGCCGCCACGCTGAAGATGGCGGGCAGCTCCTCGTACTCGACCTTGACGAGGCGCGCGGCTTCCTCGGCCGCGTCCTTCGTCTCGGCCGCCACCGCGGCCACGGGCTCGCCGTGGTACTTCGTCTCACCTACGGCGATGATCGGGCGGTCGGAGAACTGGGGCCCGAAGCGCGGGACCGGCTGGGGGAGGTCTGCCGCGGTCATGACCAGGCGGACGCCCGGCACCTCCTCGGCGGCGCTCGTGTCGATGGAGATGATCCGGGCGCGCGCGCAGTCAAGCGTCACGAGCTTGACCTCGAGCGTGTCCTGGAGCCGAATGTCGGCCACGTACTGCTGGCTGCCGGTGACCCGGCCGATGCCGCCGACGCGGTTGGGGGAGCCGCCGATTCGATCCGTTCTCATCGGACGGTCCCCTCGGCGGTCGCGAGGACCGCCTCGGTGATCTGCCGGTAGCACGCGCAGCGGCACAGGTTGCCTGCGAGGCCCTCCTGGATCTCCGGGACGGTGGGATGGGGGTTCTCCGCCAGGAGGGCGTGGGCCGCCACGAGCTGGCCGGGGATGCAGAAGCCGCACTGGACGGCGCCCTTGTCGAGGAACGCCTGCTGGAGCGTGCTCAAGTGCCCGTCGATCGCGAGCCCCTCGACCGTCGTGACCTGCGCCTGGTCGGCCTCGACCGCGAGCACCAGGCACGAATCGACGATGCGGCCGTCCAGGCTGACGGTGCACGCACCGCACTCGCCCACGAGGCAGCACTCCTTGGTGCCCGTGAGCTCCAGGTCGTCGCGCAGGACGTCGAGCAGCGTGTGGTTGACGGCCACCGTGAGCGCCCGCCGGCGCCCGTTCACCGTCAGCTCGATCGGGACCGTCTGGATCATCTCGCTCATCCCTGGGCCAGCCGGTCGATCGCGGTCCGCAGCGCCCGTGCCCCGAGGACGCGGAGCATCGCCAGGCGGTATTCCGGGCTCGCGCGCATCGAGCGCGGAGACGGGCTGGCATCCGCGAACATCCGCTCGAAGATCGGCGCCTTCGCCTCGTCCGAGGCCGCCGGGTCGGCGAGCACACCGCTCTCGTCGATCTCGAGGACGGGCCGCGGGCCAACGCTGCCATAGGCCAGCCGGGTAACCGCCGCGTCGTCCACCCCGCAGCACAGGGTGACCGATGCGAGATCGTGCCCGCGGCGCCGCGTGCGGCGCATGTGGACGGCGCCCATCTTCCGGGCCGGCAGGGGCAGCTCGATCGCGGTCACGAGCTCGCCGCGCGCCAGGGTGGTGACCCCGGAGCGGACGAAGAAACCGTCAACCGGGATGCGCCGGGTCCCGCCGGGTCCCTCGGCGACGACGGTGGCGTCGTACACGAGGAGCGAGGGGGCCGTGTCGGCGGCCGGCGACGCATTGCACACGTTTCCGACGAGCGTGGCCCTGTTCCGGATCTGCACGGAGCCGACGACGGCCGCCGCCTCGGCGAGCGCGGGGAACGAGCGGCGCACACGTTCGTCCGACGCGACGTCGCTCATGACCGTGCCGGCGCTGATCACGAGACGGCCGTCGTCCTCGTGGATCGCGGGGCGAAGCTCGGCGATCTGCTTGACGTCGATCACCACGGCCGGCCGGGCCGTGCCGTCCCGCAGCCGGATCACGAGGTCGGTGCCCCCGGCGAGGAGGCGCGCGGCCGGTCCGTGCGCCTCCAGGAGGGCCACCGCCTCGGCCAGCGTCGCCGGCCGCGCGTAGGCGAACGTGTGCATCTGGTTCCAACGCCCCCTTTGCTCAGAGGATCTTGTCCACCTCGTCCAGGAGCACCTGGGGAGTGGCCGCGCGGATGAAGTAGAACGGGCGCTCGCAGAAGCGCTCCACGAACCCAGCCCGCGCCTTGCGCAGGAGGTCGTTGTCCACGACGGGCATCGGCCAGCCAGCCGCGAGCAGCTCGTTCGTGAGAAGGTAGTTCTGGAGCGAGTGGAGCGTCTGGAACTGGCGCTCGAAGGGGATCATCGCGCCGGTGCTGGCATCGAAGTTGCCATCGATCGCGGGCACGATCACGATGTCGACGTTCGTCGGCTCCGTGTAGAAGTCCCAGGCCGGCAGCTCGCCCCAGAACTTCTCGACGCCCTTGTTCGGGGCGGCCTTGTCGGCTCGCTCGGTTCCCTCGGTGCGCTTCGTGAGGAACAGCTCCTCCGAGCCGCGGACCACCACGCCGTTCTCGTCGATGACCGACGTCTCCGAGGCCACCTGGAGACCGCCCCGGCGACCGGCCTCGATCAGGCCCATGCTCTTGCCGTGGTTCGACTCGCCGCCGAGAAAGACGATGGTCTTGCCGCGGTAGCGGACGGCGGCGGCGTGGAACGGGTGCAGGCCCACGGCCTCCATACGCAGGGCGAGCATGGTGACGACGACCTTCTGGATGGGGCCCGCCGGCCACGGGCCGGTGAAGGTCATCGTGTGGCCGTCGTAGGAGATCGCCTTCTCGCCGTCCTGGTTCCAGACGATGTCCGGCTCCCCGAGCGTCACCTCCGGCGAGATGCGCACGTCGGCGAGGCGATAGTTCAGGAAGTTCAGGTCGTCGAGCACGTGCTCGCGCGGTTCGCCGCCGTACACGTCCACCCGCAGGCGGGCGGCCCCGGCCGACATCTCCTCCGTCAGTTGCAGCGTTGCGTTCATGGTCTCCTTCACCAGGGCGGTCAGCCCACCGTCGCGCGGCGAGCCGCTGCGCGGGGAGCGCGGATGGGTCGTTGGGCGGTTCTGCCTGGCTCCGGTTCCGCCCACAGCCCGGCGAGCATTGACTGGGCATCCGCGAAATGGCGGCGGATCGAGTCCGCCGTCATCTGCGGGTCCCTGCTGCGCAGCGCCTCGAGGATCGGGGCGTGCAGCTCGGCGATCCGACGCCCGTCGGCGCCGGGGACGACGATGGTGATGTAGGTCCTCGAGAACGGCTCCAGGAGACGCCACACGCGCAGCAGCGTGGCGTTGTTCGCCAGCTCGACCAGGCGGCCGTGGAAGCTGGCGTCGGCGGATGCCTCTGCGTGGACGTCTCCTTCGGCGGCCGCCCGGCGCATGGTGTCGAGGTAGCGCTGGAGCTCCTCGAGGTTCGCGTTGGTGAGCCGGGGCAGCGCGAGAACGACCCCGAGCGCCTCCAGCTCGGCGCGGACAGCGTAGGCCTCCAGCAGCTCCGCCGCCGTGGGACGGCGAACGCGGGCGCCGCGGAAGGCCGCGATCTCCACGACGCCGAGCGCCTCGAGATCGCGCAGCGCCTCCCGGACCGGCGCCTGGCTGGTGCCGAACTCGCGCGCCGCCCGAGTCTCGACGATGCGGGACCCGGGCGGGTAACGACCGGCCAGGATCGCCTGCAGGAGGCGATCCTTGACCTGGTCGCTCAGGACGCTGCGCGAGATCGAAGCGCTGCGGGGCATGGAGAGGAAGGGGTCAGTCCTTGAAGCCGACGGCCGGCTTGGCGGGCGCGCTGATGAGGATCTCGACGAGGCCGGTCGTGCCGTTGAGGCGGACCCGGTCCCCGTTCTTGATCTGCTGGGTGGCCACGGACGTCCCGACGACGGCCGGGATGCCGAACTCGCGGGAGAGGACGGCCGGGTGGGACACGGTCCCTCCCGCGTCGGTCACAAGGCCGACGATCTTGGTGAAGAGGACGACCCAGGCCGGGTTCGTCATCTGGCAGACGAGGATGTCGCCCGCCCGGACGTCGTCGAACTGGTCTTCGCGGAGGACGACCCGCGCGATGCCCTCGACGACGCCCGGCGAGCCGCCGAGCCCGGTGATCTGGCCGGCGACCGTGGATTCCTTGCGGTAGAACTTGTCGGGGAAGCCCCACAGGTTCAGGTACGGGAAGGCAAGCTGCGTCTTGGTGGCGGTACCGACCCACTCCTTGGCCCGGAAGGTGTACGCCTTCTCGCGCTCGGCTTTGCGCTCGGCAACGAGCGCCCGGCCGTCCATGCCGGCCGGGTTGCCCATGAAGACGCGCAGTTCGTTGTACTTGAAGAAGACGACGTCGTCGGGCGCGTCGAGGGCACCGGCCGCGACGAGCTTCCGGCCGATCGCCAGGAGCGCCTGGCGCATGTGCGCGTTGGCGCCCTGGTCGATGTAGAAGTGATGGTCCGGGGTGAGCGGGGCCATCCGCAGGTTGATGTCGTTGGCGGCGCGCATCTCCTCGAGTGCCTCGCCCTCGAGGCCTTCGAGGATCTCGGCCGCCGCGGCCTTGATGTCGGCCGCCAGGGCGCCCATCATCTTCGGGTAGTCATAGTCGGTCTGGATGTAGCCGCGGACGAGCTCGATGACGGGCTCCATCTGCTCGACGACGTTCGGGAAGATGAACTCGTGGCTCCAGACCGCGTGCCAGCCGTACTCCTTCTGGTACGGGACGACCCGCTCGGCGATGAAGCCCTTGCCGCGCTCCGTGGACTTGAGGGCCGCGATGATATCGTCGGCCGTCTCCGCCTTGAAGGCCTCGGCGAGAACCGGGTCGGCCTTCGCCTCCTCCTTCATCTTCCAGAGGGCCTCGATCGAGTCCCAGTTGCGGTCCTTGGCCGAGTTCTGGAGTCGGCCCAGGAGCTGCTCGTTGATCTTCCCGTGCGTCTTCTCCATGACCGCCCGCAGGTTGAGCGTCGCGGACAGCTGGGCGAAGTTGAGCATCCAGTGGATCTTCCAGTGGCGATCGTGGACGTCGATCGCGTCCTCGAGCAGGCAGGCGAGCTGCATCAGGTTGAGCTCGTCCTGTTGGTCGAGTTTGCCCTCCAGGTACGCGAAGTTGCGCTTCATCTCGGGGACGAGGCGCTCGTTCCACCACGTCGCGAACTCGAGGCCGTAGGTCGGCAGGACGGCGCCGAGGTACGTCCCGATCTTGTTCGCGTAGTCCGGGTCGAGCGGCACGCGGGCGTGGTACGTCGACCCGTACTCCTGCGAGCTGACCGTCGAACTCAGGCCCGCCTCGGCGGGGATGGCGGCGGTGTAACAGTAGCCGTTGACGTTCTTGTAGATCCAGTCGGTGGCGAACGGCGCACCGAAGCGCCGGAACATGTGGTCGCAGCTCATCCACCAGCCGCCGATGTCCTCGTACATCGGGCTCAGCGGATGGGGGCAGTGCAGATCGTCGTAGACCCAGAAGAGGAGCTTCTCCGTCTCCGAGGACCACTCCACCGGGAACTTGTCGTCCCCGAGGAACTGGCCCAGGACTTCTTCCTTGAGTGCCACTGTGTTCGTCTCCAACTACTCGCTCTGTCGCCACCCAGGGCGACATGGCCGGCCGGGGGCTCCGGTCGGGCGGGCCAGCCGCGTGAAACGCCGAATGCTCCCTGCGCTCGCCACCTCCGTCGGAAGTCGTTCCATGCTGGACGCGCCGAGAAGCCCGCCAACGCCCCACGCGTGATCGATCACGTGCTGGGCGTCCTCCGGCTCGGCGCTGGGGCCGCCGTGACAGGAATTCGAAGCGTGCTGCGCCCGCCTTTGTGCGCGATCGCGATCGTGCCGCCAGACTGCGAAGGAGCGGGCGAGGGGCGTAGCCACGAAACCTCTCATCTTCGCGTTGCGACGGGGGGTTCGCCCGG
>Ga0208355_1001266_pt1 | contig 11134 bp, 10 predicted proteins | sample NGESurdeep072012_6_FD_184458 | JGI IMG/M metagenome (GOLD analysis project Ga0208355, IMG submission 184458) | Arctic peat soil microbial communities from Barrow, Alaska - NGEE Surface sample 210-3 deep-072012 (SPAdes) | ecosystem: Environmental > Terrestrial > Soil > Wetlands > Peat ... | reverse complement strand
GTCAACGGCGTCCAGGAACTCACTTTTGCCGACACGTCCAATCTCGCCGTCATCGACGGCAACAACATCCTGCGCTTCTTCAAGGACGATAATCCCGTCCCCAACGAAAACTCCAGCGGCGCGGTCGCCCGCATTCGCATCTGGAATGGAGCGCTCACGGCAGCGCAAGTGTTCGCACTTGAGCCGCCGGCGTTCGCCGACCTTGCGGTGTCGGTTGTCTCCGCTTCCGGTTCCACGGTCAATGTGACGGTGACCAATAGCGGACCTTCAGCGGCAACGAATGTGGTCCTGACGGATACGCTGGACCGCTACGTGCTGGTCAGCGCCACGCCGAGCCAGGGCTCCTGCAGTTCTTTGGGGTCCGTCGTGACTTGTTCCCTGGGTGCGCTCGCTTTCGGGGCGAACGCGAGCGTTACGATTGTCACCAAGCCTCCTTCCGGCGGTTGGGCATCGCAACAATTCCACGCGAGCGCCAACCAGACGGATCCGAACCCGGTGAACAACTCGGCCTGGATCGGACCGGCGCTGGACAGCTTCAACACGCAGGTGGGCAGCGGCGTCAGCGTGAACGTCGCCGATGCGGTCAGCGGCATGTCCGCGTCGCTCACCTTCTCGTCCATTACGCGCCCGGGCAGCACGACCATGAGCGCGCTGAGCGGCTTGCCGCCGGCGCCCGCGGGCTTCCGCTCCATCGGAACTCCGGTCGTCTTCGACCTGAGCACTTCGGCCGACTTCAGCGGACCGGTCACGGTCACGCTGCCGTTCGCCGCGAGCGCATTCCGTCATCCGGCACAGGTGCACCTGTTCCACCTGGAGAACGGCGCGTGGGTGGACCGCACGACGACGGTGAACGTCGCGGCCTCGCGCGTCATCGGGACCACTGGATCGCTCTCGCCGTTCGCGCTGTTCGAGCCGCTTAACACGCCGCCGGTGGCGAATGCCGGAACGGCCCGCATATTGCCGGCGACAGCGGCATCGGGGACCACGGTTCGTCTCGACGCATCCCTGTCCACCGACGCCGACGGCGACGCGCTCAATTACCGCTGGAGCGGCGCGTTCCCCGAAGGCAGCGGCGTCGTAAGCGGCGTGAATCCGAACGTCACGCTGCCGATGGGCACGGCGCGACTGACGCTGGTCGTGAACGACGGCGAAGTAGATTCGGCGCCCGCTTTAGTCGATGTCACCGTTTCCGACTTTGCGCTCGCCGTAAATGGCAACTCGACGATTGCGCGTGGACAGTCGGCGTCCTACGCGGTTGCAGTTACGCCAGTGTTTGGCGCGTTCGACGGCCCTGTCGTTCTGGCATGCGGCAACCTGCCCGCGGGAATGAACTGCTCGTTCTCGCCCGCTTCGGTTACACCCGGACAGGCGGGCACAAACTCGACGCTGACGATTACAACGACTGTCGCATCCAGTCGTCCGCGTGGTCCGCTGTTTGCATTCTGGCTCGCGATCATGCTCGGTCCTATCGGCCTGGCGTGGTCGGGACGCAACCGACGCGCGGCGCTGCTTCTGCTGCTCATGGTGATTGTGATTGCGGCCGTCGGAGTCGGATGCGGGGGCGGAGGCACGGCGCCAGTGACCGCAAACACGACCACGACTACGCTCGCGCAAGCGGTCACGGTTACCGTGACTGGAACCTCTTCCGGGTTGCAGCACTCGGCGACGGCAACGCTGCTGTTGAAGTAATCCTGGAGGTCGCAGCGCAAGGAAATCAGGTTTCGGTTCCTCGGGGGAGGATCCGTTGGGGATGCCGGAGAGGTCCGGCATCCCCGATTTTATTTCCAGAGAGCATCAGCGCCGCGCAGGTCAAAAGCAGCAGGCGCATGGAATCCACGTGCGAGCGCATCGCATTTTTTCCGGAAGGGCTAATCGTGGAGGACGACGTTGAGAAGCGAGCTATGGACCTTGATCTCGCCGTCGTATTCGATGAATCCCATTTTGCGGAAGCGGTTCATGAAAAAGCTGACCCGCGATCGGGTCGTGCCGATCATTTCAGCCAGGGATTCCTGGCTGATCTTGGGAATGACAATCTCGGGTTTGCCTTCTTTGCCAAACTGAGCGAGCAGCAGGAGAATGCGGGCCAGACGCTTTTCGCTGGAATTGAAAAGCTGATCAATCAAGTCCTCTTGAATGCGGGCATTGCGCGCGAGAAGAAAGGTAACGAAAACATCCGAGAAGGCTTGTTCCCGGCTGAGCACGCGGACCATTTCCTTCTTGCCGATCTTGAGCAACACGCACTCGGTCAACGCTGTCGCAGTAACCAACCGCAAAGGGTGAGTGCTGGCGATACAATCTTCTCCGACAAATTCTCCGGAGCTCAGTACCGCAACCGTCGCTTCCTTGCCATGCGCCGAGACGACGGCGATCTTGACCTTGCCCTTCTGAATATAGAAAACAGCGTCGGCGGCATCGCCTTGGGAAAAAATCGTGCCGTTCTTGGGACGCTCCACGATCACCTTACCCAACCCTGCCTGCGCGAGAAAGTCGGCGGCATGGAAGCCCATGCTCCTGGCGCGGCCGTTTCGGCTTCGCGAGACAAGCTGCTTGACGGCGATGGATGCTGACGCCAGGCGCGCCTGAGCGCTGCCGTTGTTACGGGCTGCCCCGTTACCGTGGTGTGCCGCGGTTTGCGTGCCGCCAGTTTGCATTCGTTGAGCTCCTCTGCAGGCCCCCACATACAAAGCCACACCTTAGTTGAAAACATCCGCGGGGCGCTGTCTGGTCTCTATTGCTCATAATGCATCAGACGACAACCTGGGTTCGGTCGAAAGGCCCCGCCGGGCGTTTCCCGGGCCCGACGGTCATTTGAGCATTTTTGACCAGCCAAGTGGCAGGTTTTGGTATTAGGCTGTTTTTGCCCGGGATAAAACTCGAATACGTTTATGGAAAAGAAAAGCGCGCCACGTTTCAGTCCGAACGGGTTCTCCAAGAAGCTCGCTTCCCAAGCGACCAGCCGTAAGTATGCGAACGGGGAAGCCATCTTTTCGCAGGGAGATGTGGCAAACGCGATGTTCCGCGTCGAACGCGGCAACGTGAAGCTCGAGGTGACATCGAAGCGAAGCAATAAAGCTGCGATTGCCATCCTGCGCGCGGGCGATTGTTTTGGCGAAGGCTGCTGCTTCGGCAACGCTCGCCGCACGTGCACAGCAACTTCGATTCAGCAGTCCACAATCGGCCGGGTCAGCAAGCGGGAAATGATTCGCCGGCTCCACGACGAGCCAGCGTTCGTGAAACTCTTTATCTCCTACCTGCTGCTTCGCATCGGCCGAGTTGAAGACGATCTCGCCGACCAGTTGGTGAATTCCAGTGAAAGACGGGTGGCCCGGCTCCTATTGCAGCTCTCCGACTTCGGCAACGGGTCCGGGCGTGCTCCCGCGGTAATGAACGTTGACCAGGGAACCCTCGCCCAGGTAGTTGGCACCACCCGCTCACGCGTGAGCCACTTCATGAATCAGTTCAGGAAGCAAGGCTTCATCAATTACAACGGCAGCCAGCGGGTGCGGGTGCACAAGGCACTCCTCACCTTCCTGTTGCGCGAGCACGCGCCGGCGTAGGCTCGGCGTAATTACGGTCCCGCCGCTATGCAGGCCCACTTTCGCGGGTTGAGCACTTCTGAACAGACAAAAAAACACCGCGCGACTATAACTCACGATTAGCCGGGGCTTACTTCTGGTTTTCGCGGTAACACCTGCGGCTTGGCTGGGCCACTGCTCCGGTTTCGGGGTGCACCAAATGGCGACGGAGAACCTAACGAAGAGCAAGACGACGCCAAGAGACGAACTCAGCCGCGATCGACCGCGTGTCCTTGATGACCTTAAGTCGCTGATCGACTCCTTTGCGCCGAAGCTGCGGCAGCACGTGATTGCGGAGATCCACTTTAGTCCTTGCGGAATTGACGTCATAGTATCGCGCACCAGAGCTGGCCCTGAAAGCTCCTGGTTCCCGCCGCCGAGACCACGGCTTGCAACTTCAGGATGTGACGGCTAACGGATTCAGAAGGCAGGTGAGTACATTGAGCAAATTCCTCCGGCGCGGTATGGGCACATGGATCGTATTGGTGCTATTGATCGGCGCTTTCAGCCAGACGTGCGCAGGCTATTCGGTGCTGACGCATGAGCAAATCGTTGACCTGCTTTGGGACGAACAGATCAAACCCCTCTTACTGCAAAAGTATCCCGGCACATCAGCCGAGGACCTGCGCATGGCGCACGGGTACGCCTACGGCGGATGCCTGATCCAGGACATGGGTTACTACCCGTTCGGGAACAAGTTGTTCAGCGATCTGGTTCACTATGTCCGGAGCGGCGATTTTGTTCAGGCGCTGCTTTCCGAGGCGACCGACGTCAATGAATACGCATTCGCAATGGGAGCGTTGGCGCACTACACCGCCGACATCACTGGCCATCCGTCAGTGAACACTGCCGTCGGGGATGGGTTTCCCAAACTGAGAGCCAAGTTTGGACCCCAGGTCACGTATGCCGAAAGTAAGAAAGCCCACATCCAGACAGAGTTCGGTTTTGATGTTGTCCAAGTCGCCAAGCACCGCTACACGTCCGATTCATACCACGACTTCATCGGGTTTCAGGTCCCAAAAAAGGTGCTGGAACGGGCATTCCTGAAGACATACGGGATTGAGTTGAAAGACATCTTCAGCAGCGTTGATTTTTCCATCGGCACGTTTCGCCGGTCCATCAGTGGTGTCATTCCTGAAATGACTCGCGTCGCGCTGCTGGTTAAGAAAGACGAAATGGTCAAAGAGGACCCGAATTTCACGCAGAAGAAGTTTCTCTACAACATGAAGCGCACTGATTATGAGCGCGAGTGGGGAAACGGCTACCAAAAACCGGGGGTGGGCGCCCGGATACTCGCCGTATTTTTTATGCTCTTGCCCAAAATCGGCCCCTTCAAGGCGGTCGGTTTCAAGATGCCAAGCCCGGAAACCGAGACTCTGTATCTGAAGAGTGTCAACGCGACCGTAGTCCAATATGGGACCTATCTTGCGGAATTGAAAGCGGGAAAGCTCTCTCTGGCAAACACGGACTTTGATACCGGCAAGCCGACTGTGGCCGGGGAGTACGGGTTGACCGACGAAGCGTATGCCAAGCTGTTGAACAAGCTGGCAGACCGTAAGTTTGCCGACATGACGCCAGAGCTGCGGAACAATGTCTTAGGCTTCTACAACACCACGAATGTTCCCGTTTTCGCGAAGAAGGAACCCGAGGATTGGAGAAAGGTGCTCAAGAACGTTGCGTTGCTGAAATCGATGGTTCCAGAACCAGCATCCAACACGCAGGAAGCACCCCACTAGAGCGACGACCGTAGAGATCGATAATGCTTATAGAACCGATGAATTTACGCCGCCTCATCATCGCAATCGCGCTGGTAGTTTCTAGCGCCGCCGCCGCACAAGATCACAGTCCCGTGGTGCCTGCCGGCGATCTCATTCATGCCGTCATAGCAAATGAGCTCGGGGACCGGTTGCAGCAGCGGAAATGGATGTATGCGATCGAAAAGCGAGTGGGAGGCCAATCCTTCACGGAGGAGCAGGTGGAGACCCCACACGGCCCGCTCTACCGTGTACGTGCGATCGACGGCAAACCGCTGACCGCTGACCAGCGGCAGCAGGACAACGCACGTTTTGGCAGCCTCATGCACGATACGAGCCAGCAATCGAAGCTCAAGCAACAGTACGACGATGACGAGCAGAAGCTGGAGAACCTAATGCGGGTGATGCCGGCAGCTTTTCTTTACGCCTACGACGGCGTCGAGGGAAAGTTTGTGAGGCTCAAATTCCGCCCCGACCCCAACTACAAACCCCCGACCTACGAAGCCCGGGTGGTGCATAGCCTTGCCGGAGTAGTTCTGATCGATGCGCAGCAGAAACGCCTGGCAAAGCTCTCGGGCCAAATCATCAACCGTGTGGACTTTGGGTATGGGCTCCTGGGGCACATCGACAACGGCGGCACAATCGAGATTGGGCGTATGGAGGTCGGATCTTCACAATGGAAGACTGCCCTGATCAATATTCAATTATCAGGACTTGTAGTGTTCTTCAAGACAATCAGCAAACAAGAATACGAGATCCGGTCGAATTTCCGCGCGGTCGCCGGTGATCTCAGCCTCTTACAGGCCAGCCAGCTCCTGGCTCCCTAGATTATTTTCAAAAGTGTGATTATTCCCTGCTCTTGCCCGTGATCACCATGCCGGCGCCGCCTAGAATCATCACTGCACTGATGATCGGCGACGCCGTTTCGCTATTCTGGTTATGAATCCCCATCGACATGCCACCCGCTGAGAATCCTTCGCGCTCACTGTGGGGGATCGGGAGCACGAGCGATATCAGGCCTAATACGATCACCACCAGGCCAATCCAAAACAGTTGCTTCACTGGAAAAACTCCATCGGACGAAAGTCCACGATCTTCCAGCCGCTGCGGCCGAGCTCCATCTCGAACCGGATCTGGCTGCTGCGGCGAGAAGGCACGCCCGTCCCCTTCTCGTGCGACCTTTGTCAGATCGAAATTAACCAGCGCCACACCTCTGGAACCAACCGTGGTGATTTGCACGACGCGGTAATGGGCCCGGAAGCCGGCATCTTCACGAGGTCAGGCGTGCGTCGCTCGATGCGCTTCAGAATTGGCCCGCGAACTCCGCTTCATCAGGCGCCCCGACGCCCGCTCAGCAGGTTGATAACCACCACCACGAGTGCCACTACCAGCAGGATATGGACCAGTCCTCCGGCGATATGGAGGCTAAAGCCCAGAAGCCATAAGATCAAAAGAATTACGACGATTGTCCAAAGCATAATTGTCTCCTAAGGTCGTCCGCGAGCACGACCTGGCGTGTTCTGTGAACGGTGACGGCAATTTAAACTGCCAATGCCTGGCCGGCCCTTCCATTAACAGAACGCGGCCAGGTGCGACGGCGATAGCCCTGCCGAATGAACTCGGCTACTTCCTCTCGCCTGCTCTCACTTCTTATCGCGGGAGAGCCTGCTGCCGCTTCTCACCGCGGCCAGGAACGACGATGCAGCCGCCGGAGCGGCCACCGACCCGCTGAGGATGGTCCGCTGGTCGATCATCTTGCCGTAAACGTCCTTGGTGGAATCGTCATCCTGCTGCACGACCGCACCCGTCAACGAGATACCGGCGAACAGTCCCTTGGATCGCGAATAGGTAAGGATTTCGCTGTCGGCTTTCCAGTCCGTACCGGCAGAGGCGTGGCGCCCGACCGGGCCGGCGACGGCGGCGGCGTCGCCGCCCACCTGGAACTTGTTTGACAGCATGCGCTGCATGCCCTGGTCATTCATCACGGTCATGACGAGATCGATGTCCTGCGCACCAATCTGCAGGCCCCAGCTCCCGCCACCTACGGAGATCATCGCCGGCGCGCTCCAGCCCCTGGCGGTACGGCAGGTAGCGACGCCGCGGCCGTGCTTGCCGCCAACGATGAATGCGGCCTTCACCATGTTGGGCACGACGGCGATGCACTTGGCATTCTCGAACACTTCCTGCGGAATACCCTTGTCAGGAGTTCTCATGATTTCGTTCAGCACCACGCCCGCCTTGGCCAGACGTTCGAGGGAATCCTGGTGGCCTTCTTGTGCCCACGCCACACTGCACAGGCCCAACACCACCGCTAGCAACAGTAGTTTTTTCATGGTTACAGCCTCCCTGGCTGTGATTCTTACGATTCGCCGCCCCAGCTCTGGCAGCGTTGTGCTTCTCGCAGGGTCACGATCCCGCCTTTCAAGTGCGTTCGATGGTTAAAGCCTGCCTAATAGGATCAGAACCACCACAATCAGCAAGACAGTCCCAATGCCGCCGCTCGGGAAGTAGCCCCATTGTCGGCTATGATCCCATCGAGGAAGAGCTCCGACGAGCATCAGTACCAGGATGACAATTACGATCGTTGCGAGCATGAAGTTTCTCCTTTCAACAGCGGCGCGGCAGAAGAGCCTCAAATCCGCTTGACCAACCTTTGCAACATGGCCTTGACCTTCCGAGTCCGCGTTCCCGATGAAGTGCAGTTCCGGCTAACGCATCTCCTGCAAACGCAAATCTTGATCGAGCTTGAATCTAAGAAGCGTCTCGGCTGGAACTCGCACCTGTCTACCTTTCGTCAGGACTTCGGCGCCCAAGCCCGCGCCGGCGCCGACGGCGGCGCCAATCGCCGCGCCTTGCCCGCCTCCCGCAATGGCGCCGATCAGCGTTCCCAGGACCGCACCGCCGCCCACCATGACGGCCGTCCTCCGGTTCGCGCCCACGCCCTGCCCGCCCTGCTGCTGGAGGTCGTCGGTGCTTACCACATACCTCGTCCCGGACACTGTGATGGAATTCATGTCGAGCACCAGATCCGAGCCAGAAGTGATGCCCCCGCCGTTGGCGCTTCGAATCACCAGCTCGGCGTCCGAACCCCTGGGAATCATTACCGCGCCCGAGCTGTCGAGGATATCGGCGGCGATCACGCCGGAAAACCGCTGGCCCACGGTGGCGTTCCTGGAATCGATCGTCTCATTGGTTCGGACCGAGATTTCGGTGCCGTTCGGAATCGTGGTTGTCAGAGCGCCGGTGGAGCGGCCGTTCGCACGCATTTCGAATTCCGCACGGCAGCCGTTGTCCACCCAGACGCCGCTAGTGTCATAGCCCCAGCTGGAGCCCTGGGTGCACGCGGATTCGCCGATCTGGCGGATGAGGCGGACTCCGTTGCGGGTATTGGCGGCGCAGTATTTACGTCCGTAGCCGTCGGATTGGACCGACTCGCAGCGGATTCTCTGCGATAGATCGCTGGTGGAGTCGAACGGCAGGCGCAGCGTGTCGCCTTCATTGATGACGACCTGGTTCGTTTGGCCGTTCAACGCATACTGCACGGTGAGGGTCTTGGCCTGCCCGGGGGCCGGATCGCCGCCCATGCTGTCGTTGTTTACTTGGAAGTTCAGCTGGTCGCCCTGGATCTGCGAGTTCAGGCGCGAGGTGACGTCGGAGGTCCGATTGCCCGCCCCGTACCTGGCGCGGGTGATCTGCAAATTACTCTGGCTGGTGGAGTCGAACGGCAGGCGCAGCGTGTCGCCTTCATTGATGACGACCTGGTTCGTTTGGCCGTCCAACGCATACTGCACGGTAAGGGTCTTGGCCTGCCCGGGGGCCGGATCGCCGCCCATGCTGTCGTTGTTTACCTGGAAGTTGAGCTGGTCTCCCTGTATCTGAGAGTTCAGGCGCGAGGTGACGTCCGAGGTCCGATTGCCCGCCCCGTACATGGCACGGTTGATCTGCAAATTACTCTGGCTGGTGGCGCCGAACGTCAAGCGCAGCGTGTCGCCTTCGTTGATGACGACCTGCTTCGTTTGGCCGTTCAACGCATATTCCAATGTAAGAGTCTTGGCCTGTCCGGGAGCCGGATCGCCGCCCATGCTGTCGTTGTTTACCAGCAGGTTGAGTTGGTCGCCCTCGATTTGCGAATTCACGCGGGAGGTAACGTCGACGGAGCGGTTACCGCTCCCGTAAACGGCGCGGCTGATGTGCAGGCTGCTCTGGTAAGCGGTGCGAATCCGCAGGTTCACCTGCTGGCTGTCGCTGTAGGTGATCTGCCGGCTTCTCCCTGCACTGTCCTTCAGTTGCAACCGCAAAGCCCCGTTGAGGCCACGCCGCGAGCCCGCCCCCAGGAGACTTCCATCCACCCGGAAGTTCAGCAAATCGCCTTGAACCAGCGAACGAACACGGTCGGTCACATCCACCCAGTTGTTTCCGGAGCCGTAATCGGCACGGACGATTTCCCAGCTACTCTGTGCCGCAGCGAGTAAGGGAAACGCGAGCAAACAAACCAGCACGAGAGCAGTACATAGTCTCTTCACGGCGAATCTCCTCTGCACTTTTGATGCCGCTGAATCAGCGGAGCGTTGTCACATCGCGAATGATGTCCATGATGCGCTGGCTACTGTTTTCGATGATCACCACGTCCTGCCCGATCATGCCGCGCGCATAACCGCTATATAAAGGTTGCAGCCTCCGTTCGAGGTCGCCGGAAAGCGGCTCGAGGCGCTGCTGCCATCCGGGCGGCAACATGCCGTTCCGCTGCAGGTGCTTTCGCAAGCCTGGCGGAAGATTCCCATTGCGCTGCGCCAGCCCGGGAGAAAAGTTCGAAGTAGCGCCGCGGTAGTAGTTGCGAATGGCATCACGCTCGCGCGCGCTGAATACAACGGGGTCGTGTTCCCATTCTTCCTCGCGAACGTCGGCACTCCGATCTCGGTCCGACGTTGTGTCACGGCTATGCTTAGGACGGCCGTCGTTGGATGTGGCACTGGCCGGCAACGACGGCGTCATTGCGGCACCGAGCACAATCGCAAGCAGGTACTGGGCCGTACGGTTCATTGCAAGTGCCTCGTTGACACAGCCTCACGCTAGCAGTTGTGGTTTGGCGAGTCTGGTCACAAGTGCTCACATGCAAAGAGTCCGCCGCCAGATAAACCGTGCGGCGTGGTCAATTCTGACCAGTATTCCGTGGCTGGGTAGCCGATATTCATACCTGCAAGTTCCCGCACGCTCGCACACGCGCGGAGCCAAACCGGTGGTAGATCGCAGCGTTGCCGGACGCACCGGGCCCCGCCGCGCATTCCGCGCGGCCGTTAACCAAGCTCCCAAGAGAGAAGGTAGCAATGAAAGTCGTCACAAGGTTTTTGATCATCGTTTGCGTTTTCACGGTCTGCTTGTTCTTGTTGCCGAATGCATCGGCCGACGCCCGGAACAAAAAGACCACAGTCACATTCAGCGCGCCGGTCGAAGTTCCCGGCGTAGGCGCCCAAGTTTTGCCGGCGGGCACGTACATTTTCCAGATTCTGGATTCACCCTCGAACCGCCACATCGTCCGGATTTCCAACGCGGACGAAACCCATGTTTTCACCACTATCCTGGCGATGCCGAATTACCGTCTTCGCTCAACCGATAAGACCGTCATCACATTCAAAGAGCGGGCGGTAGGCGAAGCGCCAGCTATCCGGGCATGGTTCTATCCTGGCCGTCAATGGGGCGAGCAGTTCGTGTATCCGAAGGCGAAGGCACTCGAGTTGGCGAAGATCGTCAACGAGCCTGTGCTTTACACGCCTGTCGAGGTCGCAACTGTAGAAGACCTCCAGACGG
>Ga0208355_1001264_pt1 | contig 11141 bp, 13 predicted proteins | sample NGESurdeep072012_6_FD_184458 | JGI IMG/M metagenome (GOLD analysis project Ga0208355, IMG submission 184458) | Arctic peat soil microbial communities from Barrow, Alaska - NGEE Surface sample 210-3 deep-072012 (SPAdes) | ecosystem: Environmental > Terrestrial > Soil > Wetlands > Peat ... | reverse complement strand
GTCTCGAGGTCGATCAGCACCAGCGGCGCCATGCTCACGGCGCCGGTGCTGGTTTGCAGCGGCAGTCGCATCGGCACCACCACCGGCCGCACGCGCAGCCTGCGGATGTTCAGCATCGAGTCTTTCACGGCAGGTTCCTCCTGGTTGGATGTTCGGCGAAGCTACACTGGTCTAATGTCTATTCACGTGGATGCTGCCCGTCGCCAGGGTAATTTCGCGCAGGAAACTCAATAACCCGGCGATCAACGCGAGCATCGCGCCGATAAACATCAGCGCGATCAGCTGCGACACGCCCACGCGCAGCATGGAACCGATGAACAGCGTTGCGATCACGATGCAGATGAACAGGGCGCCGATCGTGCATAGGCTGATGGCCCAATGGATCAGGCGCGCGCGCTGCGACAGAATCGCCATTTCAACCTGCGCGACAGTCTCCTCGCCGGCCCCGGTTTTGGGGCTACTGTTCTCGAGTACACGGTAGCGATCGATGATGCGGCCCAGGCGGTTGATGAGCACGGCAAGAATGGCGCCGACGCCGGAAAGCAGAAACACCGGCGCGACGGCCAGTTGGATGACGTGGGAGACGGTTGAAATGCTGGGAATGGTTTCCATGGCGGATCCTCTGAAGGAAAGTCGTGAAATGTAAAAGCTCTAGGTTGGACCTATCGAAAATCCGGCTCGCGTCATGGTCGGCATGCGTTCATCCGCGAGGGGAGGCGCCTGGCCGGGCGCGACGCTCCTGCGCGCGTCCGAGCGCGAGGGCCAGCACGAACCAAGCCCCCGCCAGCGGCACCGTCGCCAGCGAGATCGTCGACAGTTCCAGCCCGGCCCCGCGCAGCACCGCGAACAGCCAGCCGCTCGCCGCATCCGCGCCGCGGAACACGACGATGTCGATCACGTTCTTCGCCTTGTATTTCTCCTCGCGTTCCAACACGGTAAACAAGACTTCCCGGGCCGGATTCGAGAGGGCGAAATTGGCGGTTCGCTGGATTGCCTGGAACGCGATGACCACGAGCAACATCGGCGTGAAAGCCAGCGCCACGAAGCCGAGGCCGAAGACCAGGGGGAGGACCGCAGCCGCGCGCCCGACGCCGAAGCGGGCGATCAGCCGGCCGGTCGCAAAAAACTGAACGATGATGGTCAGAATCCCGATCGCGAGGTCGATGGTGGCGAAAATGCGGGTGCGCACTCCCGGGTCGTCGGACGCGGCGGCAACGATGTTCGCCTGCTGGAAATAAAGAAATGTTCCGGCAAGCGACAGCAGGCAAACCCATAGAGCGATACCCGCCAGATAAGGCGAGCGCAGCACCATCGCGATGCCGGCAAGCCAGCCTCCGCCAAGCCCAGCGGCCTCCGCGTGCGCCGAGGGCGCCGACTGCGCCAGCGCCAGCGCCATCACCGCCGCCGGCCCCGCTGTCGGCGCAACCGGCACGCTCCCGGTTGACGCTACCACCGACTCCAGCCGCCGCGCGCACAGCACGGCCAGCTCCAAGAACAGCGCCGCGACAAAGAGCAAATTGACCGGGCCGAGCGGCACCGCCAGCCCCACCGTCAGCGCCGGGCCGAGCAGCGCTCCTGCGGAACCGCCGGCGGCAATGAAACCGAACAGCCGCTTGGCCTGCTCGCTTGCGAACAGGTCCGCCATGAATGACCAGAACACGGACACCGCGAACAGGTTGAACACGCTGATCCAGACGAAGAACACCCGCGCGACGTGCACCTTGCCGACGTCGAAAGTCAGCAACAGCCAGAAGATCGCAATGTTGGCGACGAAGAAATGGTAGACCAGTGGAACGAAGCGCCGGCGCGGCAACCGCGCGACCATGGCGCCGAAGACGGGCACCGCGGCAAGCATCGCGACAAAGGTTGCCGTGAACAGCCATTGCAGATTGCGCACGCCGCCCGCGATGCCCATTTCGTCGCGCAAGGGCCGCAACACGTAGTAACCCGCGAGCAGGCAGAAAAAATACGTAAATGACCACGCCAGCGCCCGCCCCTCTCCGGGTCGCAGCGCAACCACCCGTTCCAACCAGCGTTGAACAACCGCATCGTTCACCATCGAGCCTTGCGAAGCGTTCTGTTTCCGGCGTTGCTTGCAGTGCGATGCAACATGGTCGCTACGAGCTGATGCCGAGTGCGATGACCCCGATGTTCATTTTTCCTGCCGCCTCGCCCGCTGCGAGCGGCAGCCCCCCCAAGGCGAGGCTTGCCGCGGCAGCCCCGGCGGTCTGGAGAAATCGGCGGCGGCTTTGCTGCAAGGCGTCTTTCGTTTTCATCAGAGATCTCCCGAATAGGGTGGTTCATGCTATAAATCGGCCAGCGCAGGCCTAGGCTATTGTAGGAGATAACCGCGGTTTTCTCCTAGTTGCACCAGAACTTTTGAAAAAACGCGCGAACCCTTACAGCCCGATGAATCCTGCGACCACAGTCACTTTGCAAAGCGGAATTGTTCGCGCGATTTCCCGGGAAGAGATGGCGAAACTCCCGATCCGCCGCTATGAGGGCGAGGTGTGCCTGGTAGCAACGCCTGGCGACCTGGAGCGCGCACTGGTGGACATCCGGCAGGAAAGCGTCATCGGCTTCGACACGGAGACGCGGCCCGCGTTCAAGAAGGGCGAGAGTCATCTGCCCTGTCTGGTCCAGGCGGCCACCGCGCGCACAGTGTATTTGTTCCAGTTGCGCCAGATCGACGTGTTCCAGGTTCTCGCCGAACTGCTGGCGGAGCCGCGCACCGTCAAGGTCGGTGTGGCGCTGGCAAACGATCTGCGCCCGCTCAAGCAGCTGTTTCCGTTCATGGAGCAGAATGTGCTCGATCTGGGCGTTGTCGCCAGGCGCTGCAGCCTAACCCAGACCGGCTTGCGCAACCTCGCCGGTATCTTCCTCGGCTTCCGCATTCCCAAAGGCGCCCGCACCTCAAACTGGGCCGCGCCGCACCTGTCGGCGGCGCAAATCACCTACGCCGCCACGGACGCCTGGGCCTGCCGTGAATTGTTCCTGCAGTTCCAGAGCCTCGGACTGGTGCCCAGCAAAGACGAGCACAACGATCGACGCTTCGACCGCTCCTGAAAAAGGCCGGCGAATGCGCTGACATCAATTGCGCCAACCGCCGCTAACATGGTGATTTTTCTGTTATAATTCAATCAGCTTATCCACTTCCCAAGTCTGAGTTCGGCAAATGTGGAATGCTTGCCTTAGGAAATTCTGATTTAATCTGTGGCGCAATCAGAGCCTCCTCTGACTTGGGGGATTTACAACGGGCACGGTGGGAAGAGAAGGGTCCCACCCCTTCCCTACGCCCCCCTTGTTCGGACCAGCGCTAACCGAAAAGGAAAACACACATGAATGTGATTTGGCGTTTCTACATGGATGGGGGCCATCGATGGAACTGGCAACAGATTGGTGCGGGCCAGGCGATCGTGGCCGAATCATCCAAGGGTTACAGCAATTACGAAGCATGCATGGCCAATGCAAAGGACCGGGGATACGTGTTTCTGCCGGCGCAGGGCAAACAAGCTCCGGGACGTTAGAGCATGGAAAACCGTTATGGCTTTGGCAAGTCCGTGGCCATGAGCTTCGACGAAGCGATGGCCAAGGTCACTGCAGAGTTGCAGAAGGAAGGCTTCGGCATATTGACCGAGATCGACGTTGCGGGGACCTTGAAAAAGAAACTTGATCACAACATGCCGCCTTATCGCATTCTCGGCGCCTGCAACCCCGCGTTTGCCAGGCGCGCCCTCACCGCTGAGCCGAGCATAGGCTTGCTCCTGCCGTGCAACGTTGTTGTACGCCAGGATGCAGCGGGCACGGTGCAGGTGGAGTTTCTCGACCCGGGAATGATGGGCCAGATGACCAGCAACCCCGATGTCGGCCCGATTGGCAACGAGGTGCGCGAAAAACTGCAGCGGGTGATGCGCGCGCTCTGACCGGCGGCGAGCGGCCGGCCATCTCGGGCCGCTGGCGCAGCGCACGCGCGGCCGAGAGTCTTCTGCAATAAAAGGCTATTCCGGAATGACTGGAATAGCCTCTGCGTCAGGGGAATATGGGCGGATGTGTCCCCTCATTTTGCAGCAGGCTCCAAACGGCCGTCGGTGCCTGCCCATGTCGGAATCTTCGATTCCTGCCGTCCTGATTTTTTGAGCAGGGCGGCGCGTCGAGGGTCTCGCGCCATCCGCGGCAATGGTAAACTTCCGCCTTAGCGCGATTACAGCCAATAGACAGCGAATTCTTTAAGGGAGAAAGCATGATCAATACATTGTTCGGTCGCCTCGCTGTCGCGGGGCTCGCATTTTGCGCGGCGCTCGCGTCGCTGCCAGCCACGGCCCAGAGCGTGAACTGGCCAACCAAGCCGGTCAAATTCGTGGTGCCCTTCCCGCCCGGCGGCACGGTCGATCCGATCGCGCGCTTGATCGCCGTCAGGCTGACCGAGTCGATGGGTCAGCAGTTCATCGTCGAGAACAAACCAGGCGCGTCGGGCTCGATCGGAACTGCGTTCGTCGCCAAGTCGGCGCCGGACGGCTACAACTTCGTATTCGTGTTCGATACGCACGCGGTCAATCCGACCCTGATCCCGGGCATGCCTTTCGACACGGTGAAGGACCTCGCCCCGGTGATGCTGATCGGCACCGCGCCCATGGCCATCGCGACGCATCCGGCCAAGCCCTACAAGACTTTTGCCGATGTGATCGCCGCCGCCAAGGCGAAGCCGGACACCGTCAGCTTCGGCACCATCGGCAACGGCAGCCTCGGGCACCTGACGATGACCCTGGTGCAGCAGGCAGGCGGCTTCAAGTTGATCCATGTGCCGTACAAAGGCGGCGGGCCGATGACCCAGGACGCGCTCGGCGGTCAGGTCGATCTCGCCGTCGGCTCGGTCGCCGTGCTGGCGCCGCACATAAAAGGCGGCAAATTGCGCGGCATTGCGGTCACCGGCAACAAACGCTCGCAATCCATGCCCGACGTGCCTTCGCTCTCGGAACAGGGATTCCCCGGCTTCTCTGCGCTCGCCTGGTGGGGTATCTTTGCGCCGGCCGGCACACCCAAGCCCATACTCGACAAGTTCCATGCGGAGTTGGTCAAGGCTCTGAACCAGCCCGACCTGCGCAAAACGCTCACCGAACTGGGCATGGACCTCGCGGTGAGTAGCCCGGAAGCGCTGCAGAAATTCCTGGTCGGCGAGATCGACCGCTGGGGCAAGGTCGTGCGCGAGAACAATATTCGCGCCGATTGAACGGCTGCTCGGGGCTATCCGGCGTGCTAGTGCATGCAATTGCCCTACTGCGCCGGCACCGTCGTCCGAAGCTCCCTGTAGATGCCTCCGCTCTCCACGCTGCCGCTGACGGTCCCCTCGCCGTGCATCCGGCGCAGGCAGTCTTCGCGCTCTCCCGCCGAAAGGCGGTCGCAGCGGATCAGCCGATTTTGTTCGTACGAGCTCTGGCCATCGCCGATGCGCCCGCGCTTGGCCTCTTGCAGTGCAGCGCCGGCTTCCCGCAGACAGGTGGTGCGATCCTGGTAGGACTGGCCGCTAATGCAGGCAGCGCGGTCCTGTTGGTAGCGCGCTTGAGCTTCCGACAGGTTGCCGCCTGCGGCCGCGGCGATGCCTGCGACTAGCATGGCGCCAACTGCACATGCCCACAAGCCCAAGGATGGAATTATCTTTTGTCCGGTACTGGCCGGATTGCGATCGATTGCAGATTGCACGATGGCTTCCTTTTAGGAAATAATCAGCCTACCCGGCAGTCGTTAGCGCTGTCTGTGCGCAACCGGACAATATCGGTGCCGAAGGACCATCGGCCAAGCGGCGGAAACCGGTCGAGTCGAGATGTGGCGCGGTGGCAGAAGGTCCGGTTTGTCTGTTGCCGCCCCTTTCGTCTGGCGGTGCCCGAGTGACCCTGCAGAAAAACCTCGCTATGCGCGCTAGCGTACTGAATCGGCCGAGCAGTTCGCGTAGCCTTATCGGCAATCGTAACGCGCCGACAGGATGTACGCCCGGGGTTATGCGTGCAGATCGGCTGCGGATGCGGCCTTGCAGTAGCGATGGCCTGATCTGCCGACGCTGATCATTGTCGCCAGAAACTGATCAAATCTGGGTGACTGCTCACGATAACGTGCGTAGTTCTCGTTAGCCAAATAAAGGAAATCATCATGAGGTATTCGAAACTGTTTGTCGCAGTATTGGCGGCGCTCGCGTTCAGTGCTTGTACGGGTCCAGCCGGTCCGCAAGGCGCGCAAGGCGCACCTGGTAACACCGGTAACACAGGATACACCGGAGCCACCGGGGGTCAGGGAGCTACCGGAGCCACCGGGGGCCAGGGAGCAACGGGAGGCCAAGGGGCAACGGGATACACCGGCGCGACCGGAGGCACCGGCGCAACCGGAGATACCGGCGCGACCGGTAACACAGGTGCACGAGGAAACACGGGCGCAAGAGGAAACCCAGACAGCGGCACCGTCGTGATTGTACCGGCTCGCTAAGACTGCCAAGGGGGGAGCCGCTGCCTGGCTCCCTCACTGCTCAATCCTTCCTTGGCCGTGCCACGGTGCTGGAGTGTCTCTGTTGCAGAGACGCATCAGACTGGGTATAGCCCTTACTTTCCAATCGGCCTGACGCATCTTCTCGGCCCGGCAACTCGAATTTCCTGACCCCGCATCCTGTGTTTTTGGCCGAGGCTGTGCAAAAATACTTCATACTTCAAAAATTGGCGGTACTCGAACCTTGCCGAGGCGCCGATCGTCGATCCTGGCGCGTTTTATGAGGTCGATCTTTTCGTTTGTTCGTCGATTCGAGAGTTTTTACATAGCCTCGGCCGACAGGCGACCGACGGCGAGAAAGTAGTCACTCAACCAGAGAGGAAGATGCAATGGCACGCGCGCCCATGAAACTGCACGTGAAGAAAAATCAACTTCACAAGGACGTCGGTAAGGCACCTGGGGACAAGATCACCGAGGCCGACATCGCGAAGGAGAAATCGAAGGGCGGCGTCTACGCCAAGCGCGCGCAGTTCGCCGAGAACGCCAAGAAGTGGAATCACCCCGGAAAGGGGAAACGGTAGCGGAAGGCTTGGCTTGCTGCGCCCACAATCCAAGCCACGTCCGGCTATCAATCATCCGCAAAGCCGGACGTCGGTGCCCGCTCGGAGATCCTGCGACAAGTGCGCGGATCAGCCCGTTGCCGCTAAAATCCGACGGTTGACCCGCACGACCGAACCCGCAATACTCAGGCTTGCGTAATTGAAATGCCTATCCGTTATCCGTACCCGTTGCCGTGATGTGAGATCAGAGCCAGGCTCTGGTCGCCCAGCTGTTTTCCAAGTCAATATTTTCGATGACAAAACTTGAACAACTCCAGAAATCGGGGCTGCGCCGCGTGGGAACACAGGCGCGAGGGTACAAGTACAAAAGTGCCGGCGGCATTAAAGTAAGTGCCGCGGATCTCAAACGAATCGATGAACTAAAAATCCCACCTGCCTGGCGACCCCGATATGCCGAAATATCCGACAACAGATTTTTCCGCGACCGCCACGCGCCACTGAGAATCTACCGATCTATTTGCGCATTACGCGGGTCTTGACTACAACGAACTGCTCCCGGCCAACGCCCACAACATCATGGACACGGGCGCTAGGCGATCGCTCCGCCTACACATTCAACATCAAAGCACCGCAGAAATAGGGGCCTCAATTTCGAGGCCCCTTCTGATTTCGAGTCGAGTGATTAAGGTTTGGGAGTGAACTCGTATCCTTGCCGCACGGCCTTGCGATATCGGGTCCAGTCCGCCGGCGACGACCAGTCCTTCTGCAACGTCTTCTCCAGCTCGCTGTCCCAAGCGGGATATTGCTTCCCGTAATACTGACGGGCCCCATATCCATAGCGCAAGGCGGGCTCATAGTCCTCGAAGTTCGGCTGGCCGGGCGGCGGAATGTGCTCCTTCCCAGACGCTTGCTTTACCGTATCGGGAACATCTTGGTTCAAGTCCGGGGAACTGCCGCCAAAGTCATGTTTCGTTTGCTTCCAATCTCGACGGAATGCCTCCTTGACCTTTTCCCAACCCGTGTCGTTGTCTTTGCTCCACCAAGCGGCCTTATAACGATTGCTGTCCATAATTGATGATCCTTTATAGATAAAAATTCAAACCAGCATTGATCTCGGTTCTCTAAATCGGCGTAAGGAGCTAAGCACCGAATGAGCCATGCTTCGGAAGTAAGCGTGCGCTCGCAAATAATATAATTCTGTGCGGTAGGACACAGACGGCACTGTTTTGTCATTGAAGCGTGATTGGGAGGGTTAAGAAACTTTAATAGTCCGACAGTAACTCCAGTAGCCCACACCACGGATGCCGCAGCGTTGGCGTGGCGCAGACGAACGACGTGGACGCGGATTATTGAGGGCTGTAGCAGTGCGGCCACGCGAACATGCCGCCACCGTTGAGCTTTGCTACGTGCGATCGCATACCCGGTGCTGGGCAATCGGCTGGAAGGACTGGGGCCGCGGGACTACGCGAGAACCTGACTAGATCAGACGATCTTGCACTGGATCAGAGCTTCCTCGTTGAAACTGTAGATGGCGCATAGGCGATGGTAGCCATCGGCGATCACCACCTTGCCAATTTTTTTATCCCGCACAAGGAGCGGGGGCGAAAGACCTTTCCCTTCCGAAATCTTTTTCCTGTCCTTCTCGACATGCAAATTGCTCACGCCCAACAATGAAAGCTGAGAAGCTCTGAAGATGTCCTTGGCTTTGAATTGCACGATCGCAGCGCGTCGGAATTTGACCATAATTGCGGATACTCTATCCACACTGTAAATGATGCTGAGATAGGATTCAGCGGCAGCGTAGTTGATCTCCGCCACATCTGAAAGCCACTTGATTTCTTTCCCAGTCGCTTTAGCCATTCTTGGTCCCCTCCGCCCTGTCATAAAGTCAGCGATACGAATCCTGAGGATGCCGCCTATTTGTCCGCGTTCAGAGCTATCCGGCACTCGCCTCTCACACAACCCGCGAAAGCAATTCGATGCCGGTATCTGTCCATGATCAACCCTCAGTATCCACTTGGCGCGCATTTCCGGATAATACAGCTTCGGCGGGTTTGTGATTTTGGCACCCGTTACGAGGTTGTAACGTGCGCCCAATCCTGTTACACCCAAACTGAGACACTACCGCAAGCTCCGTCCAATTGACTGCTAGCGGGATATCGCGCACTGTATCGGGTAAATAGCAACCTGCCGAGACGAATCGGGCGTGTTACAGCACGCGCGAACTGCGTTTATCTCGGTTAGACATTTGCATCGGATGATACGAGGAGATCATGGCTGAAACCGTTAGCGACTTCTTGGTCAAAAGGCTGTCGGAATGGGGCGTCAAGCGCATCTTTGGTTACCCTGGCGACGGCATCAACGGGATCATGGGAGCGCTTGGGCGGGCGCCCGACAAGATCGACTTTATCCAGGTTCGCCACGAAGAAATGGCCGCGTTCATGGCCTGCGCACACGCGAAATTCACCGGTGAGATCGGCGTTTGTTTAGCGACTTCTGGTCCGGGCGCAATTCATCTCTTAAACGGTCTGTACGACGCCAAGCTCGATCACCAGCCGGTCGTGGCCATTGTGGGTCAGTCGCCGCGCGCCGCGCTGGGAGGTCACTACCAGCAGGAAGTGGATCTGATGTCCTTGTTCAAGGATGTCGCGAACGAGTATGTCCACATGGTGAGCACACCGGCCCAGATGCGGCACGTGGTTGATCTCGCCATGCGGATCGCGCTCGCCGAGCGGACACCAACCTGCATCATCATTCCGGCCGATATTCAGAACATGGACGCCGAGAAGCCGCCGCGCGAGCATGGGACGATCCATTCGGGCCGGGGGTACGCCCCGCCGCGCGTCGTTCCCACGCAACTCGACTTGCAGCGCGCGGCGGATGCGCTCAACGCGGGCAAGAAAGTGGCAATGCTGGTTGGCGCCGGCGCGCTGCACGCGACCGATGAAGTGCTACAGGTTGCCGAATTGCTGGGCGCCGGCATTGCGAAGGCTTTGTTAGGCAAGGCAGTGGTGCCCGATAGCCTCTCTTCGGTGACTGGCTCGATCGGTTTGCTCGGCACCAAGCCCAGTTACGACATGATGATGAACTGCGATACGCTGTTGATGATCGGCTCCGCCTTTCCCTACTCGGAGTTTCTGCCCGAAGAAGGTCACGCGCGCGGGGTGCAGATCGAGATCGACCCGCGCATGGCAAGCATCCGTTATCCGATGGAAGTAAGTCTGATCGGGGACAGCGCTGAGACGCTGAAGCTGCTGATCCCGCTGCTGCAGCGCAAGAGCGAGCGCGGTTGGCGTGAAGACATCGAAAAGAACGTCGCCGAGTGGTGGCGCACGCTCGAAGTTCGCGCAATGACGGCCGCGCATCCGATCAATCCGCAGCGCGTGTTCTGGGAACTGTCGCCTCGCTTGCCGGATCGCTGCATTCTGACGTGCGATTCCGGCTCGTGCGCCAACTGGTACGCGCGCGATCTGAAAATACGACCCGGCATGATGGCGTCGCTCTCTGGGGGGCTCGCGACGATGGGACCGGGCGTGCCGTACGCGATAGCAGCGAAGTTCGCCCACCCGGACCGCGTCGCGATTGCATTGGTCGGCGACGGCGCGATGCAGATGAACGGCATGAACGAATTGATCACTGTAGCAAAGTACTGGCGCAGATGGGCCGATCCGAGGCTAGTTGTCATGGTGCTCAATAACCGCGATTTGAACCAGGTAACCTGGGAGCAACGCGTGATGGAGGGCGATCCGAAATTGGAGGCTTCTCAGGATGTGCCAAACTTTCCTTATGCGGCCTACGCTGAAATGCTCGGCTTCAAGGGCATCCTGGTTGAAGACCCCGACAAGCTCGGCGCCGCCTGGGATTTAGCGCTGTCCTGCGACCGCCCAGCGCTGATCGAGGTTTACGCAGACCCCGACGTACCACCGCTGCCGCCGCACATCACGCTCAAGCAGGCGAAAGCGTATGCATCGGCACTGATGAACGGCGACCCCAACTTCATCGGCATTGTCAAAGCGACGATCAAGCAGATGTTCGCCTGAGGATGAGGTTCAGAGCCCGGTTGTTTGGGCGGAGCAGAGTGACCAGGCCGCGCGATTCGAGTGATCAGGGCGA
>Ga0208355_1001263_pt1 | contig 11155 bp, 8 predicted proteins | sample NGESurdeep072012_6_FD_184458 | JGI IMG/M metagenome (GOLD analysis project Ga0208355, IMG submission 184458) | Arctic peat soil microbial communities from Barrow, Alaska - NGEE Surface sample 210-3 deep-072012 (SPAdes) | ecosystem: Environmental > Terrestrial > Soil > Wetlands > Peat ... | reverse complement strand
CAGGCGCATCACCGCGGCGTCGCGTTGCTTCCCCGCAGACCTCACCAGGTCGTACGCCGACTCAAGGCTCTCCAGGAACGGCTTGGGCCGGAACCGCGGTGGCCGCGCCTGGCTGGTCGCGAGCAGCCCCACCAAAACCGAAGGGCGCAGCCGTTTCTCGCGGCGTCTGTCAATCTCGACGGCGGCGTCCCCGGGAAGCACCTTGATCAGCGATGGGTAGCACAGCAGCCGCTCGTCTGCCTCGAACATCGCCACGTCCTGTGCTGCTGCCACGTCGAGCAGCTCCTGGGCATACGAGCCGGACTCCAGGTGCTCCTGCTCGTCAAAGCCGAAGGACTCCCCGGCGTCCTCTGCGGCTCGGGCGGCCTCCCCAGCCAGAGTGGTTGCCGCGCTCAGAGCGCGTCGCAGGTCACGCAACTGTCCGCGTTCGGCGCCGGTCTTAGCCCTCTTCAGCTCACGTGTCGCAGCCGCAGTCGCCTTGAGAGCGGCGTCAACCCGCTCCTCCGTCGCTGCAAGTGCCGCCTCAAGCCCACCCATCTCAGCCACCACCATTTCCCGTCGCCTGCACGCATCCTCGTGCTGGAGGCTACCTGAAGCCGCGTCGAAAGTGGCTTGCGCTCGCCGTCGTGCTGGGCCCAGCGCCGAAGTCGGTCCTTGTTCCATCACTCCCACACTGGGACCGGTACGTTCCTTGTTGGACGCCGACCTAGGCGACACCACCGGTTACGTTGGCTCTCGTTGCCTCGTCGATCCCGAGCAGGTCTGGGGCCCCAATCGCTTCCCGGCCGGCGCCCTCTTGCTTCTGGCGGCGGTCTGTCATTCGGGTTTCTCGAGAAGCCAAGAGGCGGCGAATCTGAGCCTGGTCGAGGCTCGGATCGTGCCGAGCCGCCAGGTGCGAACCTGCCGTCAGGTGTCTGCCAAGAATCAGGGGCACCATCAGTTGCAAGCGCGAGATACCAGCTATGGTCGCGGCACCTGATCGCAGACACCTGCGGGTGATCACCTGATCTGGCACCCAAATCTTGCATCGACGCCAGGCTCGCTTCGGGAGCTGGCCGAGCGCCACAGGCTCATGAGCTGCCGTCTCGCGCTGAAGGCGGCGTCGCTCGGTCGGGCAGGCGGCTCAGTCACCGTCTACACCATGGTGTCTGAGCCCGCGATGGTGGCTAGCAGATCAGGATGGGCGTGGGTCGCCGTCTCGGCGACACCTCGCTCGGTGACGACGATGCTGATGAGGTCATGTGGTGTGACATCGAAGGCCGGGTTGTAGCCTCGTACTCCTGTCGGGGTAGTCCGCACTCCGGCCCAGCAGAGCACTTCGTCCTCGTGCCGTTCCTCGATGACGATGTCTTCGCCCCGCGTGATAGTCAGGTCGACAGTCGAGGACGGCGCGGCAACGACGAAGGGGATCCCCGCTCGCTGACAGGCAAGTGCCAGACCCACCGAACCGACCTTGTTCGCTGTGTCACCGTTCGCGGCGATGCGGTCGGCCCCGATGACCGCGACGTCGACCAGCCCTCGCAAGATGGTGCTTGCAGCCGCGCTGTCAGCCTGCACGACGTGCTCGATCCCGTCGTGCAACAGCTCCCAGCTGGTCAGGCGCGCACCTTGTAACAGCGGCCGCGTCTCGTCGGCATACACCAGGCCAAGGCGCCCCCGCTGGTGCAGCTCGTGGATGATTCCGTATGCGGTGCCCCAGCCGCTGGTGGCCAGCGCCCCGGTATTGCAGTGCGTGAGGACCCGCACCTTTTCCTTCGCTACGTGCGCAAGGATCCAGTCGGCGCCATGCTTGGAGAGCTGACGGTTCGCGGCCTCATCGTCGGTCACGACCTGCCGTGCAAGCTTGAGGACCTTTGCGGTCCCGGAAGGGACCGAATCTCTGACCTGGTTCACACCCCAGGCAAGGTTGACCGCTGTGGGCCGGGCATCACGGATCCTGTCGATCTCCGTCTCAAGCCTTGCTGCATCCCAGTCGTCGTGACCGCCTTGGACCATTGCCAGGGCGACCCCCAGCGCCCCGGCCGCTCCCAAAGCAGGTGCGCCACGGATCACAAGGTGCTGGATCGACTCGACCAGGACGTCGACTGTCGATACGTCGATGTATTGCTCAGTGCCCGGCAGCAGGGTCTGGTCGATGAGCCTGATCATCGGTCTCGGACCACCCACCCACTCAATCGAGCGCACCATCACGTCCCTTTCCTTCCCTGCATGAGCAGGATCCCAGCTCCCGCAAGATTCGCCCTTCAGCCTGGAAGCAGTGTGTCCCATGACGCGCACGCTCGTGCACCGGTGTCAGAGTCGGGATAGGGCATGCTCTCGTTAGACCAGGAACGGAGATACCAATGCTCATGCAGAAGGAACGCGAGCTGATCATCGAGTACTGCCTGCGAATGCTCCAGGACGGGTTAACAGTAGGAACGTCGGGCAACGTCAGCATTCGCGCTGGTGAGAACATCGCCATCACCCCGAGCGGCGTGGACTATGAGGCACTGGCACCGGAGAACATCTGTGTCATCACCCTTGACGGTAACCATGTGGACGGGCCTGACAACCCAACCACGGAGGTGCCGATGCACACCGTCGTCTACCGGAACACCAGTGCGCTTGCCGTCGTGCACACGCATCCCGTCTACGCGACGGTTCTGGGGACTCTCATTGACGAACTTCCGCGGATCCACTACATGCTGGCTCTCCTGGGAGGACCTGTCAGGGTCGCACCATATGCCGCATTCGGCACTGACGAGCTGGCGAGGAACTGCCTCGTGGCAATGAGGGACCGCTACGGCGTCCTGCTTCAGAACCATGGTGCGACCACCTATGGCGAGACCCTCGCCAAGGCATACTCCCGGAGCCTGTACTTGGAGTGGTTGTGCCGGATCTACTGTGAGGCCAAGACTCTCGGCGAACCTCGTTTGCTCACCGCCGTCGAGTTTGACGCGGTGGCTGGGGCAGTGAGTGCCTACGGCCAGTCAGTCTTCAAGAGCTGAGTTCAGATGCCCGGCGGTTGAGGGCACACGCCTGGAAACCACTGCCTGAATCGCCCTGCGTCACAGTATCTTTCGGCCAGGAACTCTCATTCTCAAGTTCCCTCTGCACGTCCTCGGCAGGTTGTTGGCTCGAGTCTCGGGGAGAGCAATCCAGCGCCCCCAGAGGGTTGATAGCTGGTGGCCACACCACAATCGCACATCAGACTCGATTACTGGTCGGACTGGGCAGACCCGGCATCACCGTTCGGATCCGAGCGGGAAAGATCAATAGCGATAAGGACCCGAGGAACCCGAGGACCCTGGGCCGGCGCGGCAGGCTCTGCGGCCAGCTGAAATCGGACCCTGGAGTTTTTCAGGCTGCGGTGCCGGTTCTGAGCGCGCTGCCGGCGGCCATGCGCCGGATCGACTGTGCCGCGGGCCCAGGCATGCGAACGGCGAACTTCAACGCCGGGACGAGCCGGATAGGCCGGGACGGCTTGGAGGTGAGGTGCCAGCCGCTGCAGTCCGGGCATTCGTAGGATCGGATCTCGCGACGACTACACGCCACCTCGTTCAACGCGGCCCGGGAACGATCCCAGTCGGCCTGTCGCATCGCGAGTTTGATGTCCTTACGCTCCCCATAGCGGACCTTGCCGCTGGCTGGGCAGATCGGGTAGCGGTGATGAGACATGGGCTACTCCTCGCAGACGATGACTTATCCATGTACTTTCACCCTCGAACATGGACAAACCGTCGGAGAAACCTGTACGCCCCCTGGGAATCGCCCGTGAGAGTGGGCGATGCGGTCTGCGCAGCGGGAGTTCTTGGCGGTCACCGACCGCATCTGCCATCACGGTTGTCGGCCCACGCGCGCAGCGATCGCCCATCGGGTTGAAGCCTGCCCGCACGGATATCGCGGCTACGATAAGAACCCGGCCAGCGGCTCAACGTGGTCGTCGGGGAGGACTAAAGCGAGAGGTAAGTCTTGCCGAGCTACCCGGTCGATCCTGCCTCAGACGGCCGGTTAACGGTGGGCAGCCGCGGCAGGGTTGACGGCCTGGACGCCGTCCCGGCTCCGAGCCAGCGTCCGTTCCGGGTCAGTGTGCTGCGGGTGGTGCTCTGTGGGCTGCCGTGGCTGCTGGCCCTGGGCGTGGCGACCGTGGCGCTGCTGCAGGCGGGCACACCAGCCATGGACATTGCCCGCTACACCGCCTACTGGTGCTTCGGAGTGAGCCTGCCCGGGCTTTTGCTGGCGCGGGCTACGGTCGGGACGCGGGGCAACTGGCTTGAAGACATTGCCATCGGCGCCGTGACAGGTCTCACACTTGAGCTTGGGTGCTTCGCGCTGTGGTCGGTTCTTGGGCTACAACAGCAGCTCTGGCTCTGGCCCGTCATCGTGGCACTTGTCTTTGTTTCGGTCCCGCGCCTACGCCGACACTGGCGAATCAGCTCGCCAAAGCCCTTGCCAGTTCTCTGGTCGTGGGGGGTGGCTTCGGCGATTGCTGCCTGCACACTCTTGGTGCGCCAGCGTGCTTTTGCTCCGCCGCTGCCGCCGGCGGGCGGGTTGTACGACCAGGACGTCGTCTGGCACCTGTCCATCGTGCATGAGCTCACCAGGTCGTTCCCTCCACAGGTCCCCCAGGTGGCCGGTGAACTCCTGCGCTACCACTGGTTCTCGCACGTTCACATGGCAGCGGCGCACCTGGTGTCGGGAGCACCTGAAGCCACGGTGGTTCTGAGGCTGGGGATCCTTCCGTTGCTGGCGGTCACGGCCTTGACCGGTGCATGTTTGGCAATGGAGCTTTCGGGCAGGTGGTGGTCTGGACCGATCGCCGCTTGGTGCGTCATCGTCTTCACGGGCACAAGCCTGTTGCCGGTCGTGGGCGAGGCGGGAGTCATCTTTCCGACGAGTCCCTCTGAGGTCTATGTCCTGCCCATCGTCTTGGGCGCGGCCACCTTGACCGTCCGTGCTCTGCGCGGCGTGAGGCTGCGGGCGGGGTGGGCGGTGCTTGCGCTGCTGCTGGTTGCGGCGGCGGGAGCCAAACCCAATGCCATGCCGCTCGTCTTGGCGGGCGCCGGTCTTGCCGGTCTCAGCCTCATGGTGCAGCGGCGACGCCAGTGGCTGGCGGCCCTTGCGGTCGTGGCGATGGTGGCCGTTCTCCTGCCGGTGTCCTTGCTCGCCGTAGGGGGCGGCGACAGCGGATCCACGATCCGCCTGTTCGACTATGTCGAGTGGATTCCGCTCTATCACAGCATGACCGGTGCGGGCTTCCATCCTGGGGGCGGACCTCTTCTGCCAGTTGGTTTGTACCACCTCACGGCGAGGTCGTTGGTGTTGCTGGCAATCCTGCTGCTGGTGCCCTTGGTTCAGAACGTCGGTCGCTTGGTGCCCTTCGCCTGGCTCGGCTCAGACCGGCTACGAAAAGACCCTGCCGCCTGGTTCATGGCGGGCTTCGTCTTCGCGGGATGGGTCGTCTACTTTGTCCTGTCGCACCCGTCCTACAGCCAGGCTTACTTCCTTCGTCTGGCCAACCCGGTTGCGTCGGTGTTCGGTGTCTGGGCCCTGGTTGCCGCGGTCCCTGCGACGGTGCAGTCCGGCCGCCGACTCGCCGCCGTCATAGCGGGTGGCACACTCGTCGGTGCCGGGGTTGTTGTCGTTGCTCGCGCCGTCACGCCAACAGTGCTCGGAAACGCACCGAGCCTCGCGGCGGTGGTGGTTTCTTTCCTTGTGCCACTGGCTCTTGTCTGCGTCGCTGTCGCTGTTGGCCTTCTGGCGTGGGCGTTAACGCGCAGCAGAGTCCCGGGTCTGCGTGGATGGGGCTCCGTTCTGGTGCTGGCAGCGTTGGTCCTGGGAGGACCGGCTGAGGGTGCACTTCATGGTTTCGACCGTGACCGCATATCCCTCGCCGCCAAGCCACTGGCCGCGGGGGTTCCGACGCCTCCTCAGATTGACGGCCTGCGAATCAGCCCCGCAGCGGCCGCAGCCATGGCATGGGTCAACCAGCACACACCCAACAACGCCGTGGTTGCCACCAACCGGCACTGCGTCACTGGGCGAGAGAGACCAGGCTGTCCGTCGATAGCATTCTGGGTGAGCGGACTGGGGGGCAGGCGCACGGTGCTGGAGGGCTGGGGATACACCAGTGAAGCCAAGTCGGTCAGCGCCCCGACGCCCTTCCCCGAGCGCCGTGCTGTCAACGACGCCGTCTTCACCGATCCCAGCGCACAGACCATCGAGCGACTTCGACAGTTCTACGGCGCGAGCTGGCTAGTTGCTGACAGGTCAGCCGGACCGGTTTCCTCGAGGCTGACACGGTTCGCCGTCCCGAGGTTCAGCAGCGGTGCGGTCACTGTTTACGAGCTGCGCTGAGCCAGACCGACAGGTGTAAGCCTGCCCGGGGGCTGGCTCCAAGAGTGCGGCGCAGGTGGTTGAGGTATCTTGCTCCACCGTAGGGTGAGCGACGCTGAACGAGAGGACTTCATGCAACCCCAGCTCATTGCCGGCCGCTACCGCGTGTTGCGCGCCATCGGGCGTGGGGGCATGGGCACGGTATGGCTGTGCCGTGACCAGGTCCTCGGTCGCGAGGTCGCGGTCAAGCAGATAGGCGCGCTGCCAGGTGAGTCGGCGACCGAGACCAAACGCGCGATGCGAGAGGCTCGATCGGCCGCAGCGCTGAACCACCCCAACGCCGTCGCCGTCTACGACGTGGTCGACCATGACAGCCGGCCCTGGCTTGTCATGGAGTACGTCCAGGGCCAAACACTCGCCGACGAGATCTCGCGCGACGGGCACCTGTCGCCACAGCGGGTCGCCGACATAGGCGCCCAGCTTGCCGGGGCCCTCGCCCGCGCGCACGAGCGCCGCATCGTCCACCGCGACATCAAGCCCGGCAACGTGCTCATCGACAAGGCCGGTCGGCCAAAGATCAGCGACTTCGGCATCGCCCGGGGCCATGGTGACGAGCAACTCACGCAGGTCGGATTCATCACCGGCACGCCTGGATACCTTTCGCCCGAGCTGGCCCGTGGCGGCGACCCTCACCCGGCCTCCGATGTCTGGGCCCTTGGTGCCACGCTCTACACGGCTGTCGAGGGCCAGCCGCCCTATGAGCCCAGGAGTAACCCGATTGCCCTGCTCCGGGCCATCGCCACCGAGCGGCCGCGGCCGATGACGCATGCTGGCGTCCTCGCGCCTGCCATCGACGCGATGATGTATGAAGATCCGGCCCGCCGTTGGGATATGGCGACCAGTGCCAAGCGGTTGGGCAGGATCGCCCGCAGCACGGCAGTCATTGCCCGGGTCGATCTCGCCGAGACCGCGATCATGGCTGTGGCTCCGCCCGAGTCGACCCAGCGCCTTGAACCGGCCCAGCGCCTTGAAGCGACCCAGCGCCTTGAAGCGACCCAGCGCCTTGAAGCCTCAGAGCCGGTTGTTGCCGGGCCGGGGACAAAACCTCGGGTGGCTCGTGCTCCAGTGGTCACGACCCCTGTTCCTGCCGCGCCGGTTGCTGCCGGGCCGGGGACAAAACCTCGGGTGGCTCGTGCTCCGGTCGTCACGACCCCTGTTCCTGCCGCGCCGGTTGCTGCCGGGCCGGGGACAAAACCCCAGGTGGCTCGTGCTCCGGTCGTCACGACCCCTGTTGCTGCCGCGCCGGTTGCTGCCGGGCCGGTTGTTGCTGCGCCGCTGGCAAAACCCCTGGTGGCTCTCGCGCCTGCTCCTGCCGCGCCGGTTGTGGCAGCTCCGGTGGCGCAGCCGCGGGTGGCTCGTGTGCCATTGGTTGCCGCGCGCGTCGTGGCTAGCCTGACGCCCCAGGGCCTGAGCGAGGTTCACGATGGCGCTCCCGGGCTGCCCTCGCACGATCGCAGGAGCGCCCGGCGTTGGCTGCCGCCCGTGCTGGCTGCTTTGCTGGTGGTCGTGCTCGGCGTGGCTTTCCTGAGCCAGCTCGGACATCAGGGCGCCACCACCGCGGGCACGCCCCCCAGGACCACGTCAGGCAAGCCCAAGGCGACTGCCGCATCGAAGCCTTCCCAGACGCCAACTGCCACGAGTTCGGCGCCGGCCCGTGTCACGGCCGTGCCCGCCGCGAACGCCGATACGAAGCTTCAGACGTTTGTGAGGTCGTACTACTCCGACGTCACTATGGGCACCAGCGGTACCTGGGGCCAGCTGACCGGGACGATGCAGCGGGCCGCAGGCGGCCGCGGCGGCTACGACGGCTTCTGGGGGACAATCGGCGCAGTCACCGTCAACCAGTTCCAGGCGAACGCCTCCGCCACGGAGGCAACCGTCAGCCTCACGTACACGCGCAAGGACGGCACCACATCCACCGAGACCCACCAGTTCACGTTCGTCACCCAAGGTGGGGGCTTCCTCATCGACAGTGACAAGTTCCTGGGCTGAGCGGTGCGCGAGTGCCTTCCTCGGCTTATTCATGCTGGTCTGTCATTGCGCCCTTTCTCGCGATTCTTCTGTGAGGCACCTTTCGCACGACAGCCAACGGGGTCGCGCCCGACAGCACCTGGCGGGACGGGGACCAAACCGTCTGTCTTATCCCGCACCGCCTTGTGGGCGTGGACCCGGTGCCGACCACAAACGGCCGGTGCGCCTGTCCCACGCGCCTGTGACAGGGCGCGGTGCCGACCAACTCCTTGATTAGAGAGACTGTCTGGGTGTGCGCCGCGTCCTTGTCTGAGCCCTGGTCTGAGCCTGTCGACTTCGTCACGGGCGCGCCAACATCTTCGGGATCCCTCGATGTTCGCTGGCGCCACGGGGTCCGACCGCGTAGTGGCGATACGGAGCCCACGATTCAGGTCCATCGCTATGACGAGCACACCTTCATGCTGCGTCAGGCCAAGTCGGTCAGCTACGAGGCTCCGTTTCTCTATCTGCTCTTGGGCAGCTCTCGCGCTTTGCTGCTCGATACCGGCGCGACCGGCGACCCGGCCCGATGCCCGGTGCGCCAAACGGTCGATCGCCTGATCACCACGTGGCTGGCCACCCACGCGCGCACGTCATACCCACTGGTGGTTGCACACACTCACGGGCACCTCGACCATGTCGGCGGTGACCGCCAGCTCGAAGGCCGTCCGGACACGAAAGTGGTCGCCAAGGACCGCCGTTCTGTCGTGGACTTCTTCGGCTTCGCTGCCTGGCCTGATCAGGTGGTGCAGCTGGATCTCGGTGGCCCGGTTCTCGAGATCACCGGGACGCCAGGTCATCACGACTCCTCGATCTCGATCTTTGATCCGTGGACCGGTTTCCTGCTGACCGGTGACACGGTCTATCCGGGCCGGCTGTATGTCCAGGACATGTCAGCGTTCATCGACAGCATCGGCCGGCTGCTGTGGCTCGCCGAGACTCGTGGGGTCCATCAGGTGATGGGCTGCCATATCGAGATGAGCCGCACGCCGGGAAGGGATTACCCCATCGGTACGTCCTACCAGCCCGACGAGCCACCTCTTCAGCTGACCGTCGCCCAGTTGAGAGCCGTGTACGACGCCGCGGTCTGGGTTGCTGACTTGCCGGGTGCGCATGCATTCGATGACTTCGTCGTACTTAATGGGCCGTGCCGGGCTGCTATGGCCCGGCAACGGGCACGGCGAGTCTGGACTCTCTTGTGCCAGAGTTAAGTCCGCGCCGGCGCCTGCTCGTCCTGGCGATCTGCTGCATGAGCCTGCTGCTGGTCGGCATGGACTCCACGATCGTCAACGTCGCGCTGCCATCGATCCGCCGGGACCTGAACGTATCCCTGTCGGGTCTCCAGTGGACGATCGACGCCTACATCCTGGTTCTCGCGAGCCTGCTGATGCTTTCCGGCTCGACGGCCGACCGGCTTGGGCGCCGGCGGATCTTCCAGACCGGACTGGTGCTCTTCACCATCGGCTCACTGCTGTGCAGCCTGGCACCCGGGCTTGGCTGGCTGATCGCCTTCAGGATGGTGCAGGCCGTCGGCGCCTCGATGCTCAACCCCGTCGCGATGTCCATCATCACCAACGTCTTCACCGAACCGCGCCAGCGTGCCCGCGCCATCGGGGTGTGGGGCGGGGTCGTTGGTATCAGTCTGGGACTAGGTCCCGTGATCGGCGGCGTGCTCGTCGAGACGGTCGGTTGGCGTTCTATCTTCTGGATCAACATCCCGATCGGGATCGCCGCGATCGGTCTCACTGCCCGCTTCGTCCCCGAGTCGAAGGCCCCCCGGGCTAGGGGGGTGGACGCCGTCGGCCAAATTCTGGTGATCGTGGCTCTGGCGAGCCTGACGTACGCGATCATCGATGCGCCGCGCGCGGGCTGGGCGTCGCCGACGATCGTGGGCCTGCTGGGTTTGGCCCTTGTTGCGACCGTCACGCTCTTGGTCTATGAACCTCGCCGGATCGATCCGCTGCTTGACTTGCGCTTCTTCCGCAGCGCCCCGTTCTCCGGTGCGACGGCGATCGCCATCTGTGCGTTCGGCGCGTTCTCTGGCTTCCTGTTCCTGAATACGCTCTACCTGCAGGAAGTGCGGGGGTTGTCCGCTCTGCAAGCTGGGTTGTGTACGTTGCCCCTGGCGGTAATGGCGCTGATCTTCGCACCCCTGTCCGGACGTCTGGTGGGGGCCCGCGGCCCTCGCATCCCGGTCCTGGCTGCCGGCGCCGCGATGTGCGCCGGAGGTCTGATGCTCACGGGCCTCACCAGGGACACATCCCTGGTGTGGCTTCTCGCCAGCTATGTGGTCTTCGGCTTAGGGTTCGGGCTGGTCAACGCGCCGATCACGAACACTGCCCTGTCCGGGATGCCACGCAGCCAGGCAGGGGTCGCGGCGGCGGTAGCATCCACGAGCCGCCAGGTCGGTGCGGCACTGGGCGTCGCGGTGGTCGGCTCGGTGCTGAGCTCTGGCCTGGCCGGTCCGCTGAGCACTGGCTTCGCCGTGGCCAGTCGTCCGGCGTGGTGGATCGTCTCTGGCTGCGGGCTGGCCGTACTCGGCATCGGTGCGCTCACGACGGGGCCTTGGGCGGTCGGCACGGCGGATCGGACTGCTCATCTGTTCGACGAGGCCAGGTGAGCACGCTCGTTTCGTTGGCGCTCCGGGTGTCACCCAGAAACGACCGCCCATCAGTGGACTTTCGCACTCTTGGGCTCGGTCTATGCGGCGTAGGCGAGCGTGTCGAGTAGGGCGTCGGTGATTTTCGATTCCTCGGCTCCCGGGCGGGAC
>Ga0208355_1001262_pt1 | contig 11158 bp, 9 predicted proteins | sample NGESurdeep072012_6_FD_184458 | JGI IMG/M metagenome (GOLD analysis project Ga0208355, IMG submission 184458) | Arctic peat soil microbial communities from Barrow, Alaska - NGEE Surface sample 210-3 deep-072012 (SPAdes) | ecosystem: Environmental > Terrestrial > Soil > Wetlands > Peat ... | reverse complement strand
GGGCGGCACGACGTCTGCGTGGACACGCCGGGCGCGGTCCCCGTGAGCTGGCCCGACTCGCGGTTCCGGTGCTGGACAGCGCCCTGGAGCGCTCGCTGGACCTCGCCGCGTCGATGGAGTCACGAGGATACGGCCGCTCGGTGCACCGCGATGCCAGCTCGCGCCGAAAGGCCACGGCACTGACCCTGTTCGGGCTGGGCGGCGTCGTGGCGGGGGTCTACGGTCTCCTGGACGGCGGCTCCGCACCGCTGCTCGGGCTGCCGCTGCTCCTTGCGGGGTCGGCGGCGGCCGCCGCGTCACTGGCGGTCGGGGCCCGCCGCGAGCGGCGCTCGCGCTACCGGCCCGACCCGTGGGCTGCGCCGGAGTGGGTGGTCGCCTCCAGCGGCGCGATGGTAGGCGGGCTCGTCATGGTGGCGGCCCAACGCGCGATGGCCGGGATCATCTTGCAGACCTCACCGGCAGTGTGGCCGACCCTGCCCTGGCTACCGGCCCTGGGCGTGCTGCTCGGGCTGATTCCTGCCTGGCTGGCTCCGATGCCACCGCTGCGGGCGCGTGAGCGTGCCGGCGGCCCCTCGGACATCAACGCTGCTGACATCAACAACCCCGATACCCGCCCTGACGACATCCACCCTCAGCACATCGGGAGCACACCATGATCTCGTTCGAGAACGTTGGGGTCAGGTTTGACGACGGCGCCAAGCCGGTGCTCAGCGGCGTTGACCTGCATGTCGACGAGGGTGAGCTGGTCCTGGTCGTGGGGGCCACAGGCAGCGGCAAGACCACCTTGCTGCGCTGCGTCAACGGGCTGGTCCCGCACTTCAGTGGTGGCACCTTGATCGGGCGGGTCACCGTCGACGGTCGCGACACGCGCACCCACCGTCCCCGCGATCTGGCGGACATCGTCGGTGTCGTCGGTCAGGACCCCGCAGCCGCTTTCGTGACCGACACGGTCGAGGAGGAGCTCGCCTATGGCATGGAGTCCCTCGGTGTCCATGGAGACGTCATGCGCCAACGCGTCGAGGAGACCCTTGACCTTCTTGGCCTGGCCGACGTGCGTGGCCGAACCCTACGGACCCTCTCGGGTGGCCAGCAGCAGCGGGTGGCGATCGGCGGGGTGCTGGCCGCGCACCCGCGGATCCTGGTCCTTGACGAGCCGACCTCTGCCCTTGACCCGGTCGCCGCCGAAGAGGTGCTCGCCGCCCTCACCCGGCTGGTCCACGACCTGGGACTGACCGTCCTGCTGGCCGAGCACCGGCTCGAACGGGTGGTGCAGTACGCCGACCGCGTGGTCGTCGTCGAGAACGGGCACGTCAGCTGCGACCTGCCCGCCGCGGCGATGGCCATGTCGCCGGTCTCACCGCCCATCGTCGACCTCGGTCGCCTCGCCGGCTGGTCGCCGCTGCCCCTGTCCGTGCGGGACGCCCGGCGCGTCGCCGGGCCGATGCGCGCCAATCTTGCTGGCCGGCTCCCCACGAGGGTGGTCAGGTCGTTGCCCATGGACGCTCAGAGCCAGCCCCTGCTCACCACCCGCGCCCTGGTGGTCAACCGTGGGCGCCGGCCGGTGCTGCGCGGCATCGATCTGCAGGTGCGCGCGGGCGAGGTCGTGGCGCTCATGGGTCGCAACGGGTCCGGCAAGTCCACCCTGCTGGCCGCCGCCTGCGGCCAGCTGCCCGCGCGAGCAGGCAGCCTGCGCACCGGTGGCCTTGACCCGGCCACGCTGAAGCCGCGCGAGCTGTTGAGGCACGTGGGGCTGGTCCCCCAGGACCCAGGCATGCTGCTGTACGCCGAGAGCGTCGGGGCCGAGTGCCGCGCCGCGGACATCGACGTGCGCGCCGCCGCCGGCACCACGCGCGCTCTGCTGAGGCACCTGGCACCCGACGTCGCGGACAGCACACACCCACGCGACCTCTCCGAGGGGCAACGCCTGGCTCTCGCGCTAGCCATCGTGCTGGCAGGAGCGCCACCGCTGGTGCTGCTCGATGAGCCAACCCGCGGGCTGGACTATGGCGCCAAGGCCCGGCTTGTCGCCTCGCTGCGCTCGCTGGCAGCCGAGATGCACGGTGTCCTGGTGGCCACCCACGATGTCGAGCTGGTGGCCGTGCTGGCTGATCGGGTGATGGTTATCGCCGACGGCGAGGTCGTGACCGACGGCCCCGCGGCGTCGGTACTGGCCGGCTCACCGGCATTCGCGCCCCAGGTGGCCAAGGTGATGCACCCGCAGCCCTGGCTCAGCGTCGCGGACGTCGCGTCGGCACTGGAGGCATCGTGACCGCTTCAGGCCTTCGGCACGCTCAGAAATGGTTGACCCCGGGCAACCCTGTCCTTGCCGTCCGGTGGCGGGCGGCCACCACCTTGGCTGCGACCACGCTGGTGGGGTTGGCCGCCTTCGGATGGCCCTTCCTGGCCAGACCCAGCTCCGCCCTGGCACACAGCACCGACGCGCCGTGGCTGTTCGTGCTGCTCATCGCGCTGCTCGCGGCGCTGGTCATGGCCGAGCTGTCCTCCGGCGGTATGGATGCCAAGACCGTCGCGGTGCTCGGAGTGCTCGCAGCCGCAGGCGGGGCGCTGCGGGTGTTCAGCGCCGGGACCGCCGGGCTGGAGCCGATCTTCTTCCTGATCGTCGTGGCCGGCCGGGTGCTCGGGCGTGGCATGGGATTTGTTCTCGGCGCTCTGGCTGTGCTGGTCGGCGCCTTCCTGACCGGAGGCATCGGCCCTTGGGCCCCGTTCCAGATGATCGCCGCGGGCTGGGTCGGCTTCGGCGCCGGCTGCCTGCCACGGGCCAGCGGGCGCCGCGAACGGGTGGTCCTGGCCGCCTACGGGCTGGTGGCCGGCTTGGCCTACGGGTTCGTCATGAACCTGTGGTTCTGGCCCTTCCTCACCTCCGGGGCTCCTGTCGGCATGGCGTTCGTGCCGGGCCAGGCCATGACGTCCAACCTCTCCCACTACGGCGCCTTCTACCTCGCCACCAGCCTGGCCTGGGACCTGCCACGAGGGATCCTGACCGCCCTCTTGGTCCTGGTCGCCGGACGACCCGTGCTGGCCAGCCTGCGACGCGGAACCCGCCGTGCCGCGTTCGGGGCCACCGGACAGTTCGCCCAGCCCGCGGGGTCGCCCAACAGAACCTGTGATGATTGTCTCATCGGCGGGGCGGGTTCACAGGACGCGAACCATCAAGAACCATGACCTGCCAAGGCAAACGCAAGAACATTCGTGACCACGGCCGCCTCGACCTTAACCGCGTCAAGGCGACCCGGTTGTTTGCCTTGTAGCTAGTTAGGCGACAATGCCGCTTGTGGTGCGCAACGCGGCGCCCCACTGATGACGGGAGCGCTGATGTCGGCGAAAAATGACATGGAGGCCGCGGAACCTAACGTGGGTCAACTGCGCGAGCGCGTGGAGTTGATGCGGGGCAATCCCGCTGACGCAGTTGAGGTGCGACTCCGCTCTGACGCGGGCTCACGCTCGACCGGTGGGGTGGCCTGAATGGCTACCGATACCGCGGTCGGGGTCGACACGCCGGGCAGGGCGCCCATCTCCAAGGCCTACCTGCGCGTCGACAACTGGCGCAAGTCGCCGATATTGACCTTCATCGGGCTGTCGGCATTCGTGCTGTACGGCCTGATCCGCACGTCCTCCCAGGATGCTTTCTGGGTGGATAAGTACCACTACCTGTCTCCGTTCGCCTCGCCGTGCCTCAGCGATACCTGCGGTAAGGCCGCCGAGTTCGGGACCTGGGGCACGTTCCCCAAGATGATCCCGCTGGCTATCCTCACCCTGCCGTTCCTGCTCCTCTTTCGGCTCACCTGTTACTACTACCGCAAGGCGTACTACCGCGCGTTCTGGCAGTCGCCGGTCGCGTGTGCGGTGCCCGAGCCGCGCGGCAAGTACAGCGGTGAGACGCGTTTCCCGCTCATCATGCAGAACGCGCACCGCTACTTCTGGTTCGTCGCGGTCCTGATCTCACTGATCAACACCTGGGACGCGATCAAGGCATTCCACTCCTCGACCGGCCCGAACGGCTTCGGCTTCGGTCTGGGCAACATCATCCTGGTCGTGAACGTCGTGCTGCTGTGGTCGTACACGATGGGCTGTCACTCCTGCCGGCACATCACCCTGGGCCGGATCAACCACTTCTCCAAGCACCCGGTGCGGTACTGGCTCTATGAGCGCGCCAGCTGGCTCAACGGGCGGCACATGCAGCTTGCGTGGACCACCCTGGCCACGCTGGTCCTCACCGACGCATACATCGCGCTGGTTTACTCCGGCACCATTTCTGATCTGAGGTTCATCGGATGAGCACTCTCGAGAAGCACAGCTACGACGTCATCGTCATCGGTGCCGGAGGCGCCGGACTGCGAGCGGCGATCGAGGCCCGCGAGCAGGGTCTGCGCGTCGCGATCCTGTGCAAGTCGCTGTTCGGCAAAGCCCACACGGTGATGGCCGAGGGTGGAATTGCGGCCTCCATGGGCAACGTCAACTCCAAGGACAGCTGGCAGGTCCACTTCGCCGACAGCCTGCGTGGCGGGAAGTTCCTCAACAACCCCCGCATGGTTGAGCTGCATGCCAAAGAGGCACCAGACCGGGTCTGGGAGCTTGAGACCTACGGTGCACTGTTCGACCGCACACCCGAAGGCAAGATCAGCCAGCGCAACTTCGGCGGACACGAGTACCCGAGGCTCGCCCACGTGGGTGACCGGACCGGACTCGAGCTGATCCGCACCTTCCAGCAGAAGGTCGTCTCCCTCCAGCAGCAGGACCTGGAAGAGTTCGGCGACCCCGAGGCGCGAATCAAGGTGTTCGCCGAGCTGACCGTCACCGAGCTGGTCAAGGACGGCGGCGCCATCGCCGGCGCCTTCGGGTACTACCGCGAGACTGGCGCGTTCGTGCTCTTCGAGGCCCCCGCCGTGATCCTGGCCACGGGCGGGATCGGCAAGTCCTTCAAGGTCACCAGCAACTCCTGGGAGTACACCGGTGACGGGCACGCGCTCGCCCTGCGTGCCGGCGCCAACCTGATCAACATGGAGTTCGTACAGTTCCACCCGACCGGGATGATCTGGCCGCCGTCGGTCAAGGGCATCCTGGTGACGGAGTCGGTGCGCGGCGATGGCGGGATCCTGACCAACTCCGAGGGCAAGCGCTTCATGTTCAACTACGTTCCGGACGTCTTCGTCGACCAGTACGCCAAGACCGAGGCGGAGGGCGACCGGTGGTACGACGACCAGGAGAACAACAAGCGCCCGCCTGAGCTGCTGCCGCGCGACGAGGTGGCCAGGGCGATCAACAGCGAGGTCAAGGCCGGACGTGGCACACCTCACGGCGGCGTCTACCTGGACGTGTCAACGCGACTGCCGGCAGAAGTGATCAAGAAGAAGCTGCCGGCGATGTATGCCCAGTTCATGGAGCTAGCAGACGTCGACATCACTGCCACCCCGTTCGAGGTCGGCCCGACCTGCCACTACGTGATGGGCGGCGTCGAGGTCGACGCGGACACCGAAGGGACTGCGGTCCCAGGACTGTTCGCCTGCGGTGAGGTCTCCGGAGGCATGCACGGCGCCAACAGGCTCGGTGGCAACTCGCTGTCCGATCTGCTCGTGTTCGGCCGGCGCGCCGGACTGGGCGCTGTGGCGTATGTCGCCGGGCTCGGCGAGAAACGGCCCGCCGCCAGCGAGGCGGACCTCGAGTCTGCAGGGAAGGCCGCACTCGCGCCCTTCCACGCGGACGCTCAGACCAGGCCGCCAGACAGCCCCACACCGGAGAACCCGTACACCGTCCACACGGAGCTGCAGCAGGTCATGAGCGACCTGGTCGGCATCATCCGCCGAGAGGGCGAAATCAGTGAGGCGCTGCAGAAACTTCAGGGCCTGCGTAAACGAGCGGAGAACGCCGCCGTGGAGGGGCATCGCCAGTTCAACCCGGGCTGGCACCTCGCGCTCGACCTGCGCAACATGCTCGACGTGTCGGAGTGCATAGCCAAGTCGGCGCTGGAGCGCCATGAGAGCCGTGGCGGGCACACCCGCGAGGACTTCCCGATCATGGACCCCAACTGGCGCGGCGTGAACCTCGTCTGTCGCCTCACCCCGGGGACCGACACCATCGAGCTGACCCACAAGCCGGTGCCGACCATCAGGCCCGACCTGCTGGCCCTGTTCGACCGCCACGAGCTGGAGAAGTACCTGACAGCCCCCGAGCTCACCGTTCTGGACAACCCGCAGACTGCGTCAACTTCAGGGGAGAAGGCATGAGCCACCAATCAAAATTCAAGGTATGGCGAGGTGATGCCGACGGCGGCGACCTCAAGGACTACACCGTCGAGGTCAACGACGGTGAGGTGCTGCTCGACGTCATCCACCGGCTCCAGGCGACCCAGGTCCCGGACCTCGCCGTGCGCTGGAACTGCAAGGCCGGCAAGTGCGGGTCCTGCAGCGCCGAGGTCAACGGCAAGCCCAGCTTGCTGTGCATGACCCGGATGAACACCTTCGTCCCGGAGGAGACCGTGACGGTGACGCCGATGCGCACCTTCCCGGTCATCCGCGACCTGGTCACGGACGTCTCGTTCAACTACGAGAAGGCCCGCCAGATCCCGGCCTTCGCGCCGCCGAAGGGTGTCGCAGCAGGGGACTACCGGATGGCGCAGCTCGACGTGGAGCGCTCCCAGGAGTTCCGTAAGTGCATCGAGTGCTTCCTGTGCCAGGACGTCTGTCACGTGGTTCGCGACCATGACGACAACAAGAAGGCGTTCGCCGGACCGCGGTTCTTGATCCGGGCCGCCGAGCTGTCCATGCACCCGCTGGACAGCAACCCCGATCGTGCCGAGTTCGCCCGGGACACCCAGGGGATCGGCCTGTGCAACATCACCAAGTGCTGCACCGAGGTCTGCCCTGAGCACATCAAGATCACCGACAACGCCATCATCCCGATGAAGGAACGAGTCGTTGACAAGAAGTACGACCCGCTGGTCTGGCTGGGGTCGAAGATCGGAATTCGCCACGACTGAGTGACCCGCTCCTAGCGCACGCCCGGCCCTCCAAGGTCGGGCGTGCGCTGCGTTGCGGGCCCTCTGGTTGGGGTCCACCGGGAGCGCGTGACCAAAACGAGATACTCGCACCGCTCCCATCTGAGCACGGCTGTCTAGGAACGGCCAGCCACCTGCGGCTCTGTGGGCCGCGCTGCCCAAACGTTTGCAGGGCAAGGCAGTTGGCCTCCGCACTGGTGTCGGCTCAGGGGGCCCTGCAGCCTGCGCAGCGGCCCAGATGTGGGCTGTCCAGTGGTCCTCACCAACCTCTGGCGAAAAAACACTTGGAACAAAACGGTCCCCGGGGGTTGCGGGATCGTGTTCTTCCAGTCACGCTGTAAGCGCTTACATCCTGTAAGCGCTTACCTGCGAGGCGGTGACGAATGACAACACGCAAGCAGGGCAGGCGCCCGACGACGATTTACTCCGTCGCGCAGCTGGCCGGAGTGTCTATCGCTACCGTCTCGCGGGTACTCCAGGGCACCAGGGCGACCTCACCACAAACCCGGGCCAACGTCCTTGCGGCTGTCCAGGAGCTCGACTACGTGCCGCTTCAGGCCGCCCGGAGTCTGGCGGTCCACCGGCACGAGGCCCACGGAATCATCGTGCCTGACCTCATCGGCCCCTACTACTCCGAGCTGCTGATGGGGTACGAGTCGGCTGCCGCCGAGCTCGGTCAGAGCGTGGTCATCGTCGTGGCGCACCCCAGTGAGGAGGCCACACGGGCGGTGCGCCTCTCCAGCCGAGTGGACGGGATCGTTGTCGCCAACTCAACGATCTCTGATGACGCGGCGGTATCCCTGGCCCAGCGGACCCCGGTGGTGCTGCTCGCGCGACCAACCGTGGCTGGATGTGACGCCGTGTCTGCCGAGAACTTCCAGAGTGCGCGGGCTCTGACAGAGCACCTCCTTGCCCACGGCAGGCGCCGGCTGTCCTTCGTCGGTGACCCCGATGGTTCACCCGACGTCCAGGAGCGCTATCTCGGATTTGTGGCGGCCATGGACGCGTCGGGCGCGGCCGAGATGGGGCCAACGGTCAAGGCCGGGTTTCGCGAACGTTCCGGTGCCGATGTCGCGGCGCAGGTCGTCGGCGGGGCCACCCGACCAGAGGCCCTGGTCTGTGCAAACGACGAGCTTGCCCTGGCCACGATGAAGGCGCTGCAGCACTTCGGAGTCCGCATCCCCGGCGATATCGCGATCGTTGGCTGGGACGACGTCATGACAGCGCGCTATGTGAGCCCCGGGCTCACGACCGTCCGCCAGCCCCTGTACGAGCTTGGCCGCGCTGCGGCGACCAGGCTCCACGAACGTATTGCCGGCGCCGCCACGGCACCGGAACCACTGATCCTGCCAACCGAACTGGTTCTGCGGACCTCGTGTGGCTGTCCCGAAAAGGACGACTACGACGACCCGTGGGTCACGACCTGAGTCAGAATCACCGCACCCGGGCCTGGCCCCGACCAAGGAGAACAACGATGACACGCATCACAGGCGCTCACGCCGTGGCCGCGCACCGGCGCCCTCTCGGACCTGATGAAAGGAACGCACGATGACATCACGCAAGTACAAGACGTCGGCGCTGGTATGCGCCGTCGCTGTGCTGACGGCCGCGGGGGCGAGCGCCTGCTCCGGCGAGACCAAGACCAGCGCCGGCGGCGCAGGGGCCACGAGTGGCTCATCCACCCTGACGATCGAGGGCGATGCGGGCAACCCCGCGCTCGTGGAGAACTTCAACCCGCTGATGCCAGGGACCGCGCTGGGGGGCAGGAATCTCATCTACGAGCCGCTGGAGATCGTCAGCGCGACCGACGGGACGTATACGCCGTTCCTGGCGACGGGATACAAGTTCACCGACCCCAAGACGCTGGTCTTCACGATCCGCCAGGGCGTCAAGTGGAGCGACGGCAAGCCCTTCAGCGCCAGCGATGTCGTGTTCACCCTCAATCTGCTGAAGAAGTTCCCCGCTCTGGACAGTAACGGGGTGTGGCAGCACGTGTCCGCGGTCTCCGCCACGGGCAACGACGTCACGATCACGTTCAACGCCCCGAACGTGCCCTTCGCTGCCACGATCGCCCAGGTCCCGATCGTGCCCGAGCACGTGTGGTCATCTGTGGCGGACCCAGTGAAGTTCGCCGATACCAAGCCGATCGGGACCGGCCCCTACACCCTGGGAACCTTCGCTCCGACGCAGTATGCGCTCACGAAGAACCCCACCTACTGGCAGGCCAGCAAGATCGTCCCGCAGCAGGTACTCTTCCCGGCCCAGGCGAGCAACCAGAACACCAACCAGCTCGACGTGTCCAGCGGAAAGTACGACTGGGCCTACAACTTCCTGCCCAACGTCAAGACGACCTACGTGGCCAGGGACCCGCAGCACAACATCTACTGGTTCCCGCCGGGCGGGTCGATCGGCCTCTACCTGAACCTGACCAAGGCCCCCTACAACGACGTCAACTTCCGCAAGGGCATCTCCTTGTCCCTTGACCGCACGACGATCGCGAACAAGGCGGTCAACGGCTACCTCGGACAGGCCAGCATGTCGGGCCTGATCCTGCCGAACCTGCAGAAGTGGCTCGACCCCAGCCTGGCCAACCAGGGTCAGTTGAGCCAGAACACGTCAGCGGCCACGGCCGCGTTTGCCAAGGCCGGCTACACGCTGCAGGGTGGCAAGCTCGTCGGCAAGGATGGCAAGCAGGCGAGCATGACGATCGTCATGCCGAACAACTTCAGCGACTGGGTCGCGGCGGCCACTGAGGTCACCAACGAGCTGAAGAAGGTCGGGATGAACGTCTCCACGGACCTTCCTCAGTACGCGCAGTACTCCTCGGCGATCCAGTCGGGATCGTTCAACGCCGCCATGGGCGGCTACGGCGGGTCAGGGTCTCCGTACACCGACTTCAACAACGCGCTCAACAGCAGTTTCGCGGCGCCGGTGGGCAGCCCCACGGCGAACAACTTCGAGCGTTTCAAGAGCGCGTCGGTGGACAAGTCACTCGCGCAGCTGGCCGCGGCCACGGACACGTCGACCCAGCAGGTGGCCACCAGCCAGCTCCAGCAGGCGATGTACACCCAGACGCCGGTCGTGCTCTTGTACTACGGCGGTAGCTGGGGGCTGTTCTCCACGAAGAACTTCACCGGCTGGCCGTCAGCTGCCGATCCGTATGCGCTGCCCACGAGCTACACGAACGCCGCGCTGATGGTGCTTACCCACCTCAAGAAGTCCTGAGCCAAGCCGTTGGGCCGGCCCGGCAACGGGCCGGCCTTGGAAAGGAGACGACGTGAGCTATCTGACGCGCAAGATGGTGCTGTTCGTGATCACCTTGTGGGCGGCCATATCCCTCAATTTCGCGCTTCCGCGGCTGATGCCGGGTTCCCCGGTGGACGCCGCGCTGGCCAAGCTTGCCTCCAGCGGCGTGCCTGTCACCAACGCCGAGGTACACGCGATCCAGGTGCAGCTCGGCGTGCCGAACACCAGCCTGCTCAGCCAGTACGGCAGCTACCTGAAGAACATCGCGACCCTCAACTTCGGGACGTCGTACTCCTTCCCCAGCCAGACCGTCGCGGCGACCATCGGCAAGGCGTTGCCATGGACGCTGGTCCTGGTCGGGACAAGCACGATCCTGGCCTTCGTCATCGGCACCCTGCTCGGTGTGTACGCCGGGTGGCGTCGCGGCCGGTCGGCGGACGCGGTGGTGACACTGGGCTCGACCCTCTTTGCCGCCTTCCCACCCTTCTGGCTCGGCCTGCTGCTCCTGTACGTCCTGGCCTTCAACTTGAACATGTTCCCGCTCAAGGGTGGCTACAACCCTGGGGTGACTCCGAACCTGAGTTTTGCGTTCTTCGGCGACGCCGCATGGCACAGCGTGCTGCCTGCGCTGACGCTGGTGATCACAGCGCTGTCCGGCTGGGTCTTCGGCATGCGCAACAACATGATCAACACCCTCGGTGAGGACTACGTGACGTTCGCGGAGGCCAACGGGCTGCGCACGCGCACGGTGGCGCTGCTGTATGCCGCCAGAAATGCCCTGCTGCCCAACGTCACCGCGTTCGGCCTGTCACTGGGCGCGATCATCGGCGGGTCGGTCCTGGTCGAGGGCATCTTCAGCTACCCGGGGCTGGGCAACCTGCTCTACGTCGCGGTGATCAA
>Ga0208355_1001260_pt1 | contig 11162 bp, 10 predicted proteins | sample NGESurdeep072012_6_FD_184458 | JGI IMG/M metagenome (GOLD analysis project Ga0208355, IMG submission 184458) | Arctic peat soil microbial communities from Barrow, Alaska - NGEE Surface sample 210-3 deep-072012 (SPAdes) | ecosystem: Environmental > Terrestrial > Soil > Wetlands > Peat ... | reverse complement strand
AAATTCCAACCCCAGCGGTAATGCAAAATACCTACACAATGCACCGTTTTATCAGGCCTTCAGCCGCAAAACTCTCCCACTCGATTCCACGAAGACCCTAAATGATTTTGCCGTCGCGGCGCGTGGACACTAGGCCGTCCGCGCGCAGACGTGCGAGTTGCTGCGACACGGTTGGCTGGCGCAAGCTGAGCAGCTCTTCCAATTCGCTCACCGACTTCTCGCCCTCGGCCAGAATGCAAAGGATCATCAGCCGGCTCTCATGCGCGAGCGCTTTGAGAAATTGGCTGGCGCGCTTGGCGTTGCCGAGCATACGATCGAGTTCATGCGAGCGGTCGCGCCTATCGAGATGCTGCAATTCCATTCGTACACCCATGATCGCATTCCGGCGGCGCCAGAATACAGAAGATCAATCGATTGTGCGGAATATTTTTTAAATAATTGCGCGCGTTCTGCACCTTCACCCAAACCGCAAGGCCAAGAGATTATCGAACGAGCGCAGCTCGATCAGTACGCGATGCAGCAGGTCGCCGTCGCGCGTCGCGATCGCCTGCGCGATCAGCGCGAGGCCGGCTTTGGCGCCGTCGATCAGGCGGCGAAACTCCGGCGCCTGGCGTACCGCTTCGCTGGCGATGCCGTCGCAACGGTCGAGCACAGTGCTGTAGATCGACGCCTTGTTGGCGATGCCGAAACGCGTCTCCGGCTTGGCGAAGTCGAGCGCGCGGTCGTTGTAGACCATGAGCGCGTCCATGATCGTAGTGGCGTCGCGCACGCAGTCGGCCAGCACCACGATGCCGCTCGCCTTGCGCAACTCGTAGAGATCGCCGCGGATGGCGGTGAGCGAAGAGCTGGCGGCCTCCGGCCGTCCTGATTTGAGCATGAAATCAGCGGCGACCAGCCGCGCGCTCACGCCGGTGAACAGAGTGCTGTAAAGCGGATTGCCCTCAAAGGCGTGCGGCCGCTTGGCCGCAAAGCGCTCGACCAGTTTGCCCCAGGCCGCGCGCAGCCGCTCGATTTCGAGCAACGCCTGATCGGTATTGCCGGTGCGCAAATAGCTGATCGCCGCCCGGTTATGCGCGGACGCAGCCTCGACCGCGGCGTTGAAATCGGCGAGGTCGCCGGCCAAAACGGCGGTATTGGCGGCGCTCGTCCAGACGGCGACAACGAGGATTGCGGCGCGCGCAATGGACAGCATCGATCTCCACCGGTTTTGACGAGATGATATATAGCTATAAGACCATAAGCTCTGGCCGGGAATGCGGCGAGGCGGCTTTTTCGGTATCCCGCGCTGGCGGCCGGCGTTTTGCGTCGACGCACGCTTTCGCCTATGACTCGCGTCGTTAAGTGAAACCTAGCCCGGACGCCCCATGGCCAAACTCAATCTTTCTCTCGCCGTCGGCCCCTATGACCGCACGCGTGCGCTGATCGACGGCACCGTGCAGATCGACGGCGTGACGCCTGCCTGCATGACACTGTCGCCGGAGGAAATCTTCTTCCGCGCCTTCCGTCACACGGAATTCGACATCTGCGAACTGTCGCTGTCGAGCTTCACGGTCAAGACCGCCCAGGGCAATTGCCCCTATGTCGGGGTGCCGGCCTTCGTCTCGCGCGCCTTCCGCCACACCTCGATCTATGTGCGGACCGATCGCATCAAAAAGCCGGCCGACCTCAAGGGCAAAAAGGTCGGCGTGCCGGAATATCAGCTGACCGCCAATGTCTGGGCGCGCGCCATTCTCGAGGACGACCACGGCGTCAAGCCGTCCGATATCCAGTGGGTGCGCGGCGGCATTCAGGATGCCGACCGGCCGGAAAAGATCAGCATCAAGCTGCAGCCCGACGTGAAGCTCGAGGATGCGCCAGCGGGCAAGTCGATCTCCGCGCTGCTGGCGGAGGGCGCGATCGACGGCTTTATCGCGCCGCGGCCGCCGTCGCTGCCGAAGAATACGCCGAATGTCGGCTGGCTATTCGCCGACCCGGTGGCGGCCGCCAAGGATTATTTCAAGCGCACCGGCGTGTTTCCGATCATGCATCTGGTCGGCGTGCGGCGCTCGCTGGCCGAGCAGCATCCCTGGTTGCCGGGGGCGGTGCTCAAGGCCTTCGAACAATCCAAGGCGGTGGCGCTCGAGCAGTTGAGCGATACTTCGGCCACCAAGGTGACGCTGCCGTTTATCGAGGAACGCCTGGGCGAGGCGCGCGCGCTGATGGGGCAGGATTTCTGGTCCTACGGCATCGCGCCCAACCGCAAGACGCTGGAGACCTTCCTGCGTCACCACCATTCGCAAGGCTTGTCGCCGCGGCTGGTTAAGGTGGACGAGATGTTCCATCCCGGCACGCACGAGTCGTTCAAGCTTTAGCGCATGATCCCGAAAAGTGGCAACCGGTTTTCGAAAAAGATCATGCGCAAGCTAATTATTAAGGCTTCGCCGGCTTTAGCTTCACGTGGATGTTCTTCTCCTGCGTGAAGCTCAGCATCTCCTCGAAGCATTCCTCGCGCCCAAGGCCTGACTGCTTGAAGCCGCCGAACGGCGCGCCGAGGAAGTGCTTGCCGAATTCATTGATCCAGACATAGCCGGCTTCCACCGCCATGGCGGTGCGGTGCGCGGTATTGAGATCATTGGTCCAGATCGAGGCGGTGAGCCCGTATTCGACCTGGTTGACCTCGGCCAGCATCTTGGCCTCGTCGCTCCATTTGAACACGCCGAGCACGGGGCCGAATATTTCCTCGCGCGCAATCCGCATCGACATGTTCACGTCGGCGAAGATGGTCGGCTCGATATAGAATCCGTTCGCCAGCGCCGGATCGGCCGGCCTGCCGCCGCCGGCGATGACGCGCGCGCCTTCCTTTTTGGCGGCGTCGATGTAGCTCACCACGCGGTCGAATTGCGTCTTGGAGATGATGGCGCCCATGGTGGTGGCCGGATCGGTGGGGATGCCCGGCTTGAAATGGGCGATGCGCGTCTTGATGCGTTCGATCACCGCGTCGTGGATTTTCTCGTGGATGAAGGCGCGGCTGGTCGATCCGCAGGATTGCCCGCACCAGGTGAAATTCATGCCGCCGATCACAGCAGCAGCGACCTCGTCGGGATCGGCGTCGCCATAGGCGATCAGCGCGTTCTTGCCGCCGAGCTCCAGCATCGTGCGCTTGACCGTGTCGGCGGCGGCTTTCATCACCGCGCGGCCGGTGGGCACACTGCCGATCAGCGCGATCATGGCCACGTCGGGATGGCTGGCGAGCCGCTGGCCGGCCTCGCGCCCGCCCGGCACGACGTTGAATACCCCGGGCGGCAGCAGCCCGCCGATCAGTTCGGCGAGGCGGAGCGAGGAGAGCGGCGCCTGTTCCGGCGGCTTCACGATCACGGTGTTGCCAGCGGCCAGCGGCGCCGCCGATTTGCCGGCGCAGAACATGAACGGATGATTGAACGGAATGATGCGGCCAACGACGCCGAGCGGCTCGCGAACCGAGAAATTGACCACGTCGGGCCCCATCGGTATCGATGAGCCCTTCATCTCGGTCACGAAGCCGGCGAAGAATTCCATCTGCGCGGCGGCGATCATGGCGTCGCTCACCATTTCGCGCACCGGATTGCCGCAGTCGGCGGCGTCGATCATGGCGAGTTCGTTGGCATTTTGCCGGAGGATTTCCGCGATCCGCCGCAGGATCTTGGCGCGCTCGAGCGGCAGCACGCGGCGCCATTCCTTGAACCCGGCCTTCGCCGCCGCCACCGCCGCATCGATATCTTCGCTGCCTGCGTCCGCCACCTTCCCGAGCGAGAGTCCGGTGCCGGGGCTCATCGAATCTACGAACCGCCCGGATTTCGGCTCGTGCCAGGCGCCGCCGTAATAGGCGCCGCGATTTTTCGGCAGCACGACGGCTTGCGCCGAAGCAGCCTGCGGAGACACGGCGGTGGTCATGGCGGGCACTCGCGGTTCAATATTACTTCTTGCGTGGCGGGATCTGGATCAGCTCGGCTGTCTGCTCTTTCGTCAGCGGTGCCGAGATGAATTTCAGGTTAACCGCCTCGGCCATCAACGAATCCAGACCCTTGATCTCGTCCGGGTTGATCAAGCTCTTGGGGAAGAACTCGTCACGCACGCGTTTCGCCATCGTTTCCGACACTTTGACGAACTCGGCGTAGTCTTTGATCACCTGCGGATTGCCGGAATACATGTAGTCGATGGATTCGCGATAGGCCTGCATGAAGCGCTCGACCACCGCCTTGCGGTTCTTCAGCGTCTCGGCATTGACGACGTTGACGCGAATGGTCTGTCCGCGCACCATTGCCGCATCGGTGGCCTTGGCGACGATGTGGATCTTGCCGTCCTCGATCTCCTTGAGGCCGAACGGTGGCGAGGCCCAGCCGATATCGACCTGGTCGGTCATCACCGTGGTGAGCGTCGCGGCCGGATTGCCGGTCGCCGTCGGCTTGGCGGCGGTCAGCTTAAATTCATTGATAAAGGCGCGGACGATGCTCTGGGTCGACGAGCCATTGGTGGAGAAGGCAATGCTGTGGCCGTCGGCATCCTTGATCGTCTTGATCGCGGGATTCTTGGCGTACCAATAGTCGGCGGCGCCGGTCGCCTCCGCCGCCATGATGCGGACCGGTGCACCCTTGGAAAAGGCCGCCATGGCGCCGTGCGTGCCGACGGCGAAACCCATGTCGACGCTGCCGGAGACGATCGGTTGCAGCGTCTCGCCGGCGCCGGACGTGTAGATGATGTCGAGCTCAAGGTCGTGCTTCTTGAAGATGCCGGCCTTGTCGCCGAGATGCAGGACCGCGGTATCCCAGTTGCCGCGCTGGCCGACGGTCATCTTGAGCTTATCGGCGGCCGCGGCCGGATGGACGAGAGCAATAGCGGCAATCGCCGCGGCGCCCGCAAGCTGTCGGATATGTTTCATGTCATTTCCTCCCGTTTGTTCAGATTTTTTAAAGTCGCTTGATGTCGTGCAGGCCGCCGAACCGGCCGACCAGCGCATTGGCGCCGATCGCCAGTACGAACAGCACGATCAGCATGGCGTACATGCGCGGCATGTCAAAAATACTGTAGGCCTGGATGATCAGGAAGCCGATGCCTTTGTTGGACAGTTTAGTTTCGGCGAGCAGCGTGCCGATCAGCGCCACGCCCAGGCCGAGCCGGATGCCGTTGATGATCGGATGGCGCATCGCCGGCAGATAGATTTTCACCACCATCTGCCAGGAATTGGCGCGGAAGCTCTTGCCGACGCGGATCAGCACCTTGTCGATCTGCCGCATGCCGGCAGCGACGTTGAGCGCCACCGGAAAGAAACAGGAGAACGTGCCGAGCGCGATCTTGGATTCCGGGCCGACCCCGAACCACATGATCATGATCGGGAAGAAAATGATCTTCGGCGTCGGCCCGAGATAGTAGAGATAGGATTCGAAGGCCTTAGACATGAACTGGTTAGCGCCGAGCAGGATGCCGACCGCGACGCCCGCCAGGCCGCCGATGGCGAGCGCGGTGCCGATTTCGGCGGCGGTGACCGACAGATGGAAATAATAATCTGCGCTTGCGAACAGTTCGGCCAAGGCGCTGCCGATCGCGAGCAGCGAGGGCACCACGTCGCGGTAAAGCCAGCCGGAATGGGACAGGAATTCCCAGACCGCCAGCATCGAGAGGATGATGGCGATGCGCAGCAGCATCACCGGGCTTAACCCCGGGGCGGCAACCGCCGCTTGTCTCAGTCGACCGGTCTCAGCCATCGTTCAGCCTTTTCCAGCGCCATGAAGAACAGCACGCTCACCAGGATCACGAAGCAGATCGCGGCATAGGTGCCGGCGAGGTCGTAACGTTCGGCGAGCTCGTTGATGAGCTGGCCGAGACCGCCGAAATTGATCAGGAATTCGACGCCGACGATATTGATCAACGCAAAGATCAATCCCAACCGCACGCCTACGAAAATCGTCGGAAGCGCCGCCGGAAACAATATCTTCCAGAACTGTTGCGCGGGCGTTAGGTTGAAGCTGCGTCCGACATTGACCAGCACCTTGCGGGTGCCGGAAATGCCTTCGATGGTCTTCAGGATCACCGGCGGCAGCGCGGCGACGAAGCCCATCATGATGATGGTCCAGACGTTGCGCCCGAAGATCACCAGGAACAGGGGATACATCAGAACGATCGGCGCCGAGGCCATGGCCGCGACCCAGGTCTCGCAGGCCTGCTGCAGGAGCTTGAAGCGGTGCATCAGCACGCCGCCGGCGACGCCGAACACCGTGAGCATGACGCCGGCGGTCAAGCATTCCCCGAGGGTCAGCAGGAAGCGGCTGAAGACTTGCTCCTCGACAATCACCCGGCCGAAGCTGCCGATGATCTCGGATGGCGGCGGGATGATGAAACGGTTGAGCACACCGATCTGGATGAGAAGCTCGACCGCCAGAAAGAAAGCCACAACCACCCCAAGGCCGACCATGGCGGGCGCAAGGCCACGCCATGGTGAATGCTTGGTGAGCGCGGCTGCGGTCATGACGCTGCACCCTCGTGATGCAAGACGTGCGATTCCTCGTCGCGCATGCCGCGGCTCGCTTCCTCGCGCAGATCGGCCCAGATTTTCGCGACGTAGCGGCCGAAGGCCTCGCTGCTGACGACTTCTGAGGTGCGCGGGCGCGGCAGGTCGATATCGACGATGCGCTTCACCCTGCCGGGCCGGTAGGTCATCACCAGGATGCGATCGGACATCTGCACCGCTTCGGTGATGTTGTGGGTGATCAGCAGGGTGGTCTGCTTCAACTGCTGCTGGATCTGCAACACCTTGTCGCCGAGCAGCAGCCGAGTCTGCTCGTCGAGCGCCGCGAATGGCTCGTCCATCAGCAGGATTTTCGGCTCGGACGCGAGCGTGCGGGCCAGCGAGACGCGCTGGCGCATGCCGCCGGACAATTCGCCGGGATAGCGATTCTCGAAACCGTCGAGACCGACTAGCGCGATGAAATGGCGCGCGCGCTCGATGCGCTTGTGCTTCGGCATGCCGACGAGCTCGAGCGGGAAGGCGACATTGTCGACGACCGTGCGCCAGGGAAAGGTGGATTCCTCTTGGAACACCATGCCGATCGATTTGTGCGGGCCGGAAATGGTTTCGCCGGCGACGCTGACCACGCCCTGGTGGTGGCTGAGCAATCCGCCGATGACGTTGAACAGGGTCGATTTGCCGCAACCTGAGGGGCCGATCACGGAGAAGAATTCGCCGGGTTTAACCTTAAAGGAGACGTCATCGACTGCGGTGATGGTACCTTCCGTCGTCTCGAAGCGCACGACGATGTCATCCACCACCAGGATGGCGTCATCGGGTTGCGGTGCTGGCGCAGGCGACATCGGCTTCCTATTCGCTTTTGCGGGTCATCACCGCGGTCATCGCGGCAGTGTAGCCCGGTTCCACGCGCACATCGACCACGGCCACCGCGCCAGCCTCGACCGCCGCAATTGCCTTCGCAAAAGTGGGCGCGAGATCGCCGATCGCGCTCACCGGGCCGAAGCCTTGCGCACCTTGGGCGCGAGCGATGCCTGCTAGGTCGATGTCGGGCTCGGAAATGCGCTGGCCCACCCAACGGTTCTCGACCGGGCGGTTGCGCATGCGGGCGACGCGCTCCTGGTGCAGTTCGTCGTTGAAGAAGGAGCGATTATTGGCGACGACGATCAGCAGCGGAATGCGGTAATGCGCCGCCGTCCAGAGCGCGGTTACGCCCATCAGGAAATCGCCATCGCCGCAGACGGCGACCGGCAGCCGGCCGGAGCCCTTGAGCGCCAATGCCGCGCCGACCGAAATGCCGGGGCCACCGCCGACACCGCCGCCGCCGTCGGAGCCAAGATAGTCGAGCGGATGGCGCAACGCCCAGCTCGCGCCGTTCCACGACAGCGACACATGGGTGAGGGAGGTCGGCCGCTCGCCGACCGCGCGGCGCAGGCTATCTGCGAGATGGTCGACGGTGAGTTTGTCGCCGGCGGGCTTGGGAAATTCCTTCGGCGCGGAAGCGACGGCGCGCGGGCTGCCGGGCCCGAGCGCTGCGATCAATGCCGGCACGGCGGCCTGCGGCTCGCAGGCAATGAACACATCGACCGGCGGCAGGCCCTGATAGTCCATGCTCCAGCCATTGTGCAGATGGTGATCGACCGAGACCTGCACGACTTTGGCGGTGACATTGCCGCCGGCATTCTTGAAGGTTCCCGCCACATCGAGCCAGTCGAGGCTCAGGATCACATCGGCGGTGCGGATGGCCTCGACGGCTTCCGGCGCCAGCACGGTGCCGCCGGGCGCGCCGGCATGCAGCGGGTGATCGGTGGGGAAGGACGCGGCGATTTTGAGATCGGTGATGACGCGCGCATTCAGCCGCTCGGCGAGCGCGACGCGTGCGTTCCAGGCATCGAGATCGCGCGACACCCGGCCGGCCAGGATTACCGGATGCTTGGCATTACGTAGGAGTTCGGCGGCCGCCGCGATGGCATCGGCGGGCGGAGCGCTTGCGACGTTTGGCATGAAACGTCCGGCGTCGATCGGCGTCACCGGTTCGGGCAGTTTCGATTCCTGCAACTCGACATCGAGATTGACGTAAGTCGGCCCGCACGGTGCGGTGTTGGCGATCCAGTTCGCGCGCAACACGGCTTCGCGCGCGGCAAGCGGTGAGCCCGGTTGATCGTCCCATTTGGTATAGCCGCGGACCAGCGCGCCCTGGTCGCGCGCGGTGTGGATCCAGTCGATCCACGGCCGCCGCTTCACCGCGTCGACCGGCCCGGTGGCGCCGAGAATGACCATCGGCATGCGGTCGCACCAGGCGTTGAAGATCGCCATGGTGGCGTGCATCAGGCCGACATTGGAATGCACCGCCGCCGCCATCGCCTTGCCGGTGACCTTGGCGTAGCCGTGCGCGATGGCCACCGCGCTTTCTTCGTGCAGGCAGAGCAGCATCTGCGGCCGCTCATTGCCAAGGTAGTTGACCAGACTGTCGTGCAGGCCGCGGTAGCTGGCGCCCGGATTGAGCGCGATGTAGGGAATGTCGAGCGCGCGCAGCGCGTCGGCCACCACGTCGCTGCCGAAGCCGGCGGCGTTGACGCCGGCCGCAATGGGGCGATCGACCGCGGAGGTGGCGGTTTGCGCCTGGCCTGGCCTGGAAACTGACATGTGATGTGTTCAAGCCGTCGCACCTTCGACCGTTGCGGTCGCGGGCGGCTTCCGGCTGACGTTCTCCCTACGAATTGGCGCGTGTTTGCCGCGCGCCTTCTTACGGTTTGCGCGTGATCCTTTCCGAAAACCGGTACCCACTTTTTGGGATCACGCGCTTGTCCTTGTCGCACACTATAGGCTTTGACATTAGCGCGCAGAAGCCGCTAAATGCGCACACTATTGTTGCATATTGTACAACAATAAGGAGGGCGCTTGGACCGCTTCCGCACCATGGAAAGCTTCGTGCGCGTGGTGCGCGCCGGCAGCTTCACGATCGCAGCAAGCCAGCTCGGTCTGTCGCGTGCCCTGGTGTCGCGCCATGTCAGCGACCTGGAGGCGCGGCTCGGCGTGCGTCTGCTCAACCGCTCCACGCGCTCGCTCAGTGTCACCGAGGAGGGCACCGCCTATCTCGAATTCTGCGAGCGGGTGTTCCGCGACATCGAAAGCAACGAGCGCTCGATCCTGCGCACGCGCCTGGAGCCGGTCGGCATGCTCAAGCTATTGGCGCCGAAATCGTTCGGCACCATGCATTTGTCCGACGCCGTGATCGCATTTGCCAAGGTGCAGCCGCGCCTGCGCGTGTCGCTGATGCTGGAGAACACGCCGTATCGCGGCTCTTATGATTTTGCCGAGCGCGGCCTCGATCTGGTGCTGTGCTTCTCAACCGTGCGCGGATCATCCGTGGTTGAGCAGGAGATCGCGACACTCGAATGGGCGGTCTGCGCGTCGCCCGAGTATCTTGCGCGCGCCGGACGACCGCAAAACCCATCCGACCTGGGTGATCATGCGTGCCTTGTGCATGTCGATGTCGTGCCGAATGACAGCATCTGGCGTTTCGAGGGACCGAAGGGGGCGGCATCGGTCAAGGTGCGTGGTGCGTTCTTTTCGAACGCAGCGCTGACGTTGCGCAAGGCGGCGGTCGCCGGATTGGGCGTCACGCTGGTGCCGCGCTATGCGGTGGCCGACGATCTCGCCGCCGGGACTTTGGTCACCGTGCTACCGCGCTATCGCGTTGCGTCGCGTCCGCTGCTCGCGGTCTATCCGCAGGCGTCGGTCATACCGCGCAAGGTGCAAGCCTTCGTCGATTTCTTGAAAATCTGGATGGCGGAACAGGATCTCGGCCGCCGTCGGCCAAGCGTGCGGGTTGCCGCCAGCGCATGATCCCGAAAAGTGGGAACCGGTTTTCGCAAAAGATCATGCGCAAGCAATTATGCCTGATCCGCGTTAAGCCAACTCAAGAGCCCTGACGCAAACGAGCGAGAACTTTCAATCCGGCATAACCGTCGGCCGGCTCCATGCCGACCTTTTTTTGGAAGGCGATGATGGCCTTGACCGTATCGGTTCCGGTGCGTCCGTCGATGCCGTCGGTCTTGAATCCGTGTTCATTGAGGCGGCGCTGGATTTCCTTGACTTCCTCCAGCGTGGGCGTGCGCTCGCCGCCGGGGAACTGTTGCCGAAACGGCGGGTCGCCGCGGACCAAGTCGCCGAGATGGAGCAGCGCGAGCGTGTAGCTGGCGGAGGGATTGTAGGAATAGACCGAACGAAAGTTTTGCCCGACCAGGAAAGCGGGACCACCGGCGACCGGCAGCCAGAGCTTCACCTGATCATCTGGCCGCGCAAAGGCTGCGCCGTCGGCGCGCCGCACGCCGAGCTCTTGCCATTTGGCGTAACTGCGCGTGGTGCGGTTGTCGGCCATGCCGGTTCGGAAGCCGGCTGGCAATTTCGCCTCGCAGCCCCAGGCTTCTCCGCGGCGATACTTTCCGCGTTCGAGCAGATAGCGCGCGGTGCCGGCGAGCGAGTCGTCGGGTTTGCCGAATGGCGACACGCGGCCGTCGTGATCATAATCGACGCCCATGTGCAGCCACACCTCCGGCATCCATTGGGTATGACCCATGGCGCCGGCCCAGGAGCCGATCATGTCGGACGGCTGCGACCAGCCATGATCGACGATCGTCAGCGCATTGAGCAATTCCGCTTCCCAATAGGCTCGCCGGCGCGG
>Ga0208355_1001259_pt1 | contig 11163 bp, 8 predicted proteins | sample NGESurdeep072012_6_FD_184458 | JGI IMG/M metagenome (GOLD analysis project Ga0208355, IMG submission 184458) | Arctic peat soil microbial communities from Barrow, Alaska - NGEE Surface sample 210-3 deep-072012 (SPAdes) | ecosystem: Environmental > Terrestrial > Soil > Wetlands > Peat ... | reverse complement strand
TGGTCATGCCCGCCGGCGGGAACCCGTGCAACGTGACGTGGTGGGTCGCCGAGGCCGCGACCATGACCGATTCGCACTTCATCGGAACGATTCTCGCCGGGGCGGGCATCACCTTGACCCGTGGAACCTTCGACGGGCGAGCCCTCGCCAAAGCCGCGGTGTCGATCACCGGCGGCACCTTCACCGGCTGCACTGGCGGCAGCCTTGGCGGCAAGGCGAAGTGCAACCAGGGCGTTGGCAACGGACCTGAGGGTTGCGATCCGGGCAACTCGAACCAGGGCGATCCGAGCCGGTCGAACGACGAGTTCGGCGGGACCCCCGGCGACCCGGGCCGCAAGGGTGGTCATGATGTAGACCTTTCCAAGGACTGGAAGGTCTACAACATCGATGCAGCTACCCTTAAATGGGACATCGACAAGGCAGCGGCCCTTCCCGGCGGCGTGGCTCAGTTCCCATTCGAGCAGTTCATGTCGACGAGTTCGGGCTCATTCGCGGTGTACCTGCTCAACAACTTCAACAGCGACATCACCGGCAAGACGATCAGTGCGAACGTGGCTTGGGATCAGCGGGTGTACCGAACTCGTGGGCTAGCTTCAGATGGCGCCTACGTTCGGCTTGAGTTCCAGGATGTTGGGAACGGCGATTTCGTCTCCAACGACTATTGGTGGTATTCCGTCAAGCTCGACCTCAATGCCGTTACGAGTGGTACTTTCACGGCCGCACTCACAGACCGGGCGCTTTGGTCTAACATATGTGGCAAGTTTGCAACTGACCAAAACTCTTACGCCGGCCTCAACTGCACAGGGGGGATAGACCCAGCAACATCGCCCTACGACGGCTTCACCAACGCGATGAAGAACGTCAAGCTAGTAGGCTTTAGCTTCGGTCGTGCAGGTAGCTTTGCGAGCGGCGTAGCAGTGACTGTTGCGCCTGCTTCATTCAGGCTTAAAAGTTTCACAATAACTCCGTAGGTCTTGCGGGAGAGCGAACTGAGTTTTGTCGTTCTCCTAGAACAACCCACCGGATCGCTCCGGTGGGTTGTTTGTTTCTGGTCAACCCGAGATCAGTGACCTTCGTCATCACCTTGGTCTGTGGGGAAGATCGAACCTTTCGAAGAAGGGGAGCATCGCGACCAGCGCGGTCGCACCGAAACTGAGTGTCTCATTGTTGTCCTCACTTGTCGCGAAGGGTGTCCTGAAAGAGATTGCCCTATTTGCGGGTTCATCGTTGTCGCCGTCGCTGCCTGCCGACATTCGAGGAGGTAGACGCCCCCAGTATTACGGCGGTCGATGCCCAGGCGGTGACCGTACTGAGCGCGGTCAAATAGCTCGTTGACGCCTTTTGCTGCCTTGCGTTCGGTACACGCGAGTATGGTATCCACGGCAAGCGACAGCCGTGCGGGACCACCGGATAACGAAAGCCCCACCGCGACGTTCGCGGTGGGGCTTCGAAACGGTCAGGCCGGGCAGTCAGGCGATAGGCTGCTCGCCGATCAGGTCCCGTAACCGTTTGGTTTGGCCAGGGCACCCCAGATATGACCGGGAACAGAATTGGGATCGATCCCCTGATCCATCAGGACTTCAAATTGTCCCCAGATGCAGTACCCACCATCATCGAGCAAAGTGCCGTACGCACCGCAGGGGCCGACCCACTGATACTTGTAGTGCCAGACCGCGCCGGAGCCGTCGGGCTTGCCGTTCTCCTCGTTGTCCAGCCAGGCGCGGTAGGGCGGGTTGCTCCAGCCTTCAGAATTTCCCCGGTCCCACTCCGCGTTCCACTTCATGATTAGCTGGTCAGGGAGGTAAATCCCGTAGAGCGTCTCGCAAACGGCAGGGGGCGTGCCTCCCTCGGCACAATACGAACTGTAGGTGCCGTTGAAGATACGGGCGCAGCGGTTGTAGCCGGAGTCGTCGAACCCCCTGTTCACGGTGGTCATGACACCCCCGATGGGCACTGAACACGTGGCGCTGCTAGCATTCAGGCTGGCCGCGGTTGGAACGAGATTCTTGGAGGGTCCGGTCAAGCCGCTGTCGCATGCGGCGAGCACGAACGGAAGGACGAGCAGAATACGTTTCATGATCACTCCCACGTCATGGGTGAACCCGGTCGCGACGTCGGAGACCAGGCAGAACTTGAAGGTTCAATTGCGCATGAGTCGAACTGAAATGCAAGATCGACTGGCGCTGATGGCGTTTCTCTTCGGCGAATCATCCGCTGCGTGTTGTGCCAAGTCAGCGCATGGGATGTCGATTTCATATCACCCGCTCGGGCGGCAATGTTGATTTGAGATGACCCAAATGCCGCTTTTATATCACCAAACTTTAGAAATCGCGGTAGTTGCTAGCGGCGGGCGCTCGTTCGTTCGAGCGCGGCCCGCAGTCCACGGGCTAGCTTCGCAACGTCGTCGTTCGCCCAGAAATGGATTAAAAAAGAGATGCGGTTGCTCTCCGGTCATATGACATCGGCGGCGATGGCGTGACGGCGCGGCGAGATTGACCGCGACGCGCTCCGGCGGAGATCAGCCCGGCGCCCAGTCGACCCTCTATTCCGTCGTTTTGCCGTCGAAGTGTTCGTTGTCCTTCTCCGCGTCGGCGCGGGTATGGTGGACAACGCCGTCCCGATGATTCGGCGGCGCATAGAGCGTATAGAGCTTCAATGGAACACTACCGGTATTGATGATGTTGTGATTGGTCCCCGCCGGGACGAGCACTGCGAAGCCCGCGCGGATCGCCGTCCGAACGCCATTGAGAACCGCCTCACCGGTCCCCTCCTCCACGCGAAAGAACTGGTCGAGCTTGTGGACTTCCGCCCCGATCTCTTCCTTGGGCTTCAACGCCATGACGACGAGCTGGCAGTTCTTTGCCGTATAAAGCACGCGGCGAAACTCGACATTCTTGACGGCGAGACCCTCGATGTCTTTCACAAAGCCTTTCATAAACGACTCCTCCCCCAAGTAATCGGTTTCCGCCTTAGCTAGCGGCCTACAGCACCCGCATGAAGGCCACCAAGTCCTTCTTCTCCTGTTCATTCAGCTTCAATTCCAGGACGAGGTTGAAAAACTCCACCGCGTCATCCAGCGTCAGCAGGCGGTCGTCGTGCAGATACGGCGGCGAGTCCTTGATGCCGCGCAGCGGGAAGGTCTTGATCGGGCCGTCGGCCGACGCCGTGCGACCGTTAATCGTGACCTCCTTGAAGAAGCGCTCCACCTTCAGGTTGTGCATGGTGTTGTCGGTGTAATACGGCGAGGGGTGGCAGCTCGCGCACTGTCCCTTCCCGGAAAAGATTCCCTGGCCGCGCATCTCGCTCTCGCTGGCTTTGGCAGGATCGAGCTTGCCGAAGACGTTGAGCTTCGGCGCGGGCGGGAAGTCGAGCAGCTCCTGGAACTCCGCCATGAAATGCACCTGGCTTCCGCGTTCGAGGACGTTGGTGCCTTTACGCGCCGCGTCGGCCGGGATGCCGTCGAAGTAGGCGGCTCGCTGCTCGAACTCGGTGAAGTCCTCCACGGTCTTCATCGCCCGTTGCGAACCGAACAGGCGCTGAATGTTCAGGCCCCGCAGCGATGGCGTGTCGATCCGATGCCGATGCTCATTGGGCCGAATATCGCCGACCGTGTGGGTGGAGGCGTTCGTATGGCCGTTGGCGTGACAGTCGAAGCAGGCCACGCCCTGAGAGGCCTTCAAGCTGCGGCGGTCTTCGATGGCGTTGAACTGCTGCTGGGGAAACGGCGTGACCAGCAACCGCAATCCTTCGAGTTGCTTGGGATTGAGGATGTCCTTGAACAACTCGTTGAAGTTGCTGAGCGTCACCAGTTTCCCTTGCGAGACGTCGCCCAGATCCGGCCTTGTTGTCAGATAGATCGGCGCCGGGAACTCGGGCAGGAAATGATCCGGCAAGTCGAAGTCGAGGTCGAAGCGAGTCAGATCCCGATCGGTCTGCTTCTTCGTTTCCTCGATGAGGAATTTGGGGAAGATCATGCCGCCTGCTTCGTGGTGGGGATGCGGCAACGGAAGAAAACCGGCGGGCCAGAGCTGCTTTTCCTTGACTTCCTCCGGCGACAAGGCCGCGAGTTTCTCCCAGGTCATGCCCGCTGGCAACTTGACGCGCACGCCGTCTTGCACCGGCTTGCCGCGCGACATGGCCGTTCCCCTGGCCGGCCGGTCGGCGAGGTCGTAGCGCGCCGCGAGCAAATCCTGTTGGCGCTTCGCGAACATCGGTTTCTCCGCTTGAAGGCGTTTTACCAGGGTGGGGAAGTCTTCAGCGACGACCGAAGGTGCCTGCGCCAAGCAGACAACCGCCGTGGTGGGCAACGCGGCCAGGAACCATCCCATTCGAGACCAAACTGACATGGCGGACTCCTTCTGAATGTGTCGAAGCAACGAAACTTTCAATGTTACACCCCCGTTCGTGGGCGGCAGAATCGGGGAAATCCACCCCCCATTGTGGTGAGTCCCCTGAATGGCAGCGGCACCCGGCCCAGGCAAAGTTGGTTGCATTCGCAAAGGGGCCACTGGGGTGGCGGCGTGCAAGAAGGCCGGGGTCGCAGTGCGTTTCGCGGTGAGGCGGCTAGTTGATTCTGCGAACGCGGCCGCCGGGAAATCTCGACAGTCTTTGAGCGCCTCGACTGGACGGTGATCGAAAAGGGCGACAAGTATGAGCCTCGCCGGATAGGTTTTCATATCAGCACGGACTTCGCCACTCGTATTCAAAAGTGGATTGACCAAGGCCGTCCCTCCGAGTGAGCGGACACAAGCGATCGGCTGAAACGCAGAGCTGCATCGCGCAAGAATTCCCGGAGATGTGGGGGATAATATGGGGGAGTGCATCCGAGATAAAAAAATAGATGAATCGGGACGGCGGGATTTGAACCCGCGACCCCCTGAACCCCATTCAGACTCAGGGGACACTCAAATAATACTTAAAGACGTGTTTCATCGGGGAAACGGGCGTCGGTGTCCGATTCTCAGTCGATTTAGGTAGCACTTTGTAGTGAGAAACTCGACCGAAACTCGACCAACCCTACCGTCTGAGTTCGCCAGGCACGTTACAATTTAGGATGGGTCTCCCACCCATGAGTCTCGGAAAAAGGCCTAGAATCTCACTGTTTTCACGCAGGATTCAGGTTCATAGCAACTTCTCCTTGATTCAAAGCGACATCAGGTTTTAAGGAATGCCAGCAGGTCGGCATTGAGCTGGTTTTTGTGCGTATCCGCGAGGCCGTGGGGTGCGCCCGGGTAGATTTTCAGGGCCGCATTCTTGACCAGCTTCGATGAGCGGAGGCCTGCGGCGCCGATCGGAACAATCTGGTCGTCGTCGCCATGAATAATCAGCGTCGGCACGTCGAATTTCTTGAGGTCTTCGGTGAAATCCGTCTCGGAGAATGCCTTGATGCAGTCGAGGGTATTCTTGTGGCCGGCCTGCATCCCCTGCAGCCAGAACGAGTCGATCATCCCTTGCGAAACCTTGGCGCCGGGTCTGTTGGCCCCGAAGAACGGGCCGCCGGCGAGATCCTTGTAGAACTGCGAGCGGTCGGCGATGGAGCTGGCGCGCATACCATCGAACACCTCAATCGGCAAGCCGCCAGAATTGGCCGCCGTTTTCAACATCAACGGCGGGACGGCGGAGATCAGCGCGGCCTTGGCCACCCGTTTCGTGCCGTGGCGGCCGATATAACGGGCAACTTCGCCGCCGCCCGCGGAGAAGCCGACGAGGATGACACCTTTCAGATCGAGCTTTTCGATGAGATCCGAGAGGTCGCTGGCATAGGTGCCCATATCGTTGCCACTCCAGGGCTGGCTCGACCGGCCATGGCCGCGACGGTCATGGGCAATGCAGCGATAGCCGTTGGAGGCCAGGAACAGCATCTGAGCCTCCCAGCTATCCGCACTGAGGGGCCAGCCATGGCTGAACACCACAGGTTGTCCTGTGCCCCAGTCCTTGTAATAGATCTGCGTACCGTCTTTCGTCGTAATCGTACTCACTGGGGACCTCCTTTTTTATCGGCGGGGATCGTCGAACTCTGATCTCCGTCCAACGCCGCCGCAACCTGTGATGCAATGAGTTCCTCATCCCTGAGCTTCCTGTCGTTTGCCAACCCTGAAAAGGGTGATCCAAACTCTGGCATGTTTATTCTCCTTTCTTACTTCATTTCAGGTTTCCGCCCAACGACCTCAAGCTCAGCCGCTCGGCGGAAATCGGCAAAGGCTGCTTCATCTATGGGGCCTTCGTGTCGCTCAGCGTCTTCAGGAAGGCGACGATCGCCGCCTCCTCCGCCGGTGTCAAACCGAGATTGCCTACCTCGCTTGTCATGTTGGCCGCGTACTCGGGTGCGGGCCAGCCGGCGCCGGGTAGGTCGCGGGTGTTGTAGAAGTGAACGATTCCCTCAAGGCTTTTGAAGTAGCCGTTGTGACCGTACGCCTTCACGAAGCCGGCGCTCGGCCGTGCGTCGACGTTGCGCAGTGTCGGCACCTTGAATTTGCCGAGTTCAGGTGTGTAGACCGACACGTTGTAGCCGGCGCTCTTGAGGTACCCGCCGAGACCCAGGTCGATCCAGGATGCGCCCAGAGGATTGAACGCGAGCTCCAAGTAGAACGGATTCATCGGGTTTTTCGGCACACCGTTATTGGTGTATGTGAAGTCGGTGAATAGCACCTTGCCGCTGGCTGGATCGGCGGTGCTGGTGTGGCAGCTGGCGCACTTCGCTTTGCCGTTGAACAGCGAGAGCCCCAGCGTCTCCTGCGCGGTCAGCCCGTTGCCGGTCCCGAGGTACGTGTCGAACCGCGAGTTGTATGGGCTCACCTCTGCGGAGCGCTCGTAGTCGGCAATCGAGCGGCCGATCATCTGGTACGCCGTCACGGTGTCGTCGAAGGCGTGCGTGCCCCACACCTGCATGAACAGGTTCGCGTAGGTCGATTGCTTCACCTTGTCCACGACCACGCCAGCGCTCGCGTTGTTCTGCTCCAGCGGGTTCACGAACGGTTGGAGAGCCTGCTCGGCCAGCGGGTCTCCCAGCGTCAGGCCGGGGGCGTGGCCATCCCAGGTCATGCCGCCCGTCCAACCGTCCGTAGCGTCAAGATGCAAGATGGGGCTGTCGCCGCCATATGCACTCGACGGTGGTTTTCTATTGCCGAACCGACCTTTGACAGCGCCCTCATACGCTGCGCCTCCTAAGTTGGTCACCGCGTCGGGTCCGGTCCATCCGACCTGTGCAGCATGGCAAGTGACGCAGGGCTGACCCGCCGGCGCTGAGAGATTGGTGTCGAAGAACAACTGCTTGCCGAGCCACTGTTTGTCCGTGAAGCCGGCTGGTCTTGTGTTCCCGGGGGCTGGATTAGCAATGGAACTATCACCGCAACCATATGCAGCTAGTATTACTAAAAATAAACCGGTAAATAATGGCATTAAGATGAATTTGGCACTTTTCATGACGCTTATCCTTTTAATGAAGGTTTCAATGCCCTGGTTTGAGAATGACCTTGGTCCAGCCGTCCTTGCGCGCATCAAAGTTTTCGTAGCCTTCGGCCGCCCGGAGGCGTAGCGAGAGCTGCGACAGCACATTGTTTCCGAAGATGTCGGCGAACAGGCGCCTTAGACGGATGGGCCCACAGGCGCTGTCGCGCGAAGAGGTGAGGGCTGCTGTACGTCTCATGTGACACGCACCGGGATTAGAGTGTGCTCGACTACTTCAAACCAGCATTTAATGGAAGGTCGGCTGCGCCAGACGGTTACACAGTCGGGCGAAGGGCGGCGCGCCGTAGGTGGAAGCCCGACACGAGACGTGAGGATTTCCCTGCATTTTACCGCGGTGAACGGTGCCTCGAGCGTTCACCCAACGGACCAACGTTGGCGTCCGTCTCTCTGAGAATGCTCAATCCGCGTATCAGCGAATCCAGTTGAGGACGGCGGCTGGCTTGCGCGGAGTGACGGGTGTCTCGCCTCGCGGCATACCCACAATGATCGGCGCGAAGGCATGAACGTCCGCCGGAATCCCGAGCTCCGCTTTCGCCTCCGGCGTGTTGAGCACCGGCACGGCAAAGCCAATGCAGCACGTCCCGAGTCCATCAGCGCAGGCCGCGAGCATCAGGTTCTCCGCCGCCAGCCAGCAATCGGCGACGACGAACTCGTTCGTCGGCCTCGCGCAGATGACCACGAGTGTGCCGGCGTCATAAAAGATGTTGAAATCCGGGTCGGCGAGCGGCGACGTGATGCCATCGCCGGCCGCGCCGTGCGGTTTGAGCAAGTTGCCGTGGTGCGCCGCCTCCACTCTGCCCATCTCCTTCGCTCGGTCGGAGAGGCGCTCGAGGAGCGCGCGGTCCTGCACGACGACGAACTGCCACGGCTCCTGATGCATGGCTGTGGGCGCATGCACCGCCGCCTCGAGCAGCGCATGAAGCCGCCGCTCCTCAATGGCGTTGGGCTGGTAGGCACGCACCGCGCGCCGCCGATAGATGAGATCGATGAAGCCGATGGCGCTGCGCGGCTCCTCGACAGTGGTGGATGCCGACATCGATTGCTCCGTTCGAGTGTTACCACCAGTTTGTGTTCGGCGGCAGTCCATGTCTATCGGGAAATCTCGAAGACCTCGGTGGGAGATCTCCTGACACCGTCGCCGGTAGCGCGCCCCGTCACGCGCTCCCAATGAGCACGGATTTTCGCATGGCTTCACTGTGCGCGTGCTCAGAGGTAGCATTCGAGCAAGGACGTATCCGTTGTAACGACGCTGGTTGTCCTCCGCGTCCGCATCCAATTCGAGATCCTCGTACGCTCGCGTTACAACCGCGACAACGAATTCATTTAGGCGGTCCTCCACACGCATACAGGCGCAAGTGGGCTATCGAACGGAAGCATCTTCCGTTGAAGGACGTAGCAGCCGCTGGTGGTTGGAAGGATGTGAGCACGCTGCTGGAAGTTTATCAGCAGTCGGATGAAGAGTCGGTCCTGGCAGTCACCAGCGTCACGCTGAAGCTGCGAGAGAGAGGCGTGGCCTAATCAAAGGCACGGAGAAACTCGACCGAAACTCGACCACGCCGGTAACGAAGAAAAAGCACCATCAGCTTAAATGCTGACAGTGCTTTCACTTGTAGAATCGGGACGGCGGGATTTGAACCCGCGACCCCCTGAACCCCATTCAGGTGCGCTAGTCCTTCCTCCCTAATTGGCACACTATCGGCACACAAACGCCACAAGAGATGGCAGCCACTTTCTCCAGCCGCGCGACCAATGCCATACGTTCCAACAACTTAGGAAATGACCCGGGTGGGTTTCGAACCCACGACCTACGGATTAAAAGTCCGTTGCTCTACCAACTGAGCTACCGGGCCTTGATGGCCTTCAAGATACAACGGACAGTGCATCGAGTCAGCCGCTCGCGTGCAGCTCGTCCGATGGTGTGGGAAGGCTTGCTGATGGTGCGCTTCCCGATGTCCGGAAGGCATCGGGATAATATCACAAATCTATGTTAGGCCACCCTGGCGGCACTCCCGCAGCGAACTGGGCACTCCTGGTGGCTCCGCGCCGTAAGAATCGTCTTCAGAGTATCCCGAATCACGGGCGCGAAAATGCCATTTGCCTTCTCAAAGGTCAACGCAGTGATGCGCGCTGTGAGGATGTCCCGCCAGCGTGAGGTTGCGGCTGCGCGCATGACTGCGCTCGAAGAGAGCAATCATCTCCTTCAGAGTCAGGCTCGCCAGCTCGAGAACCAGACCAACGAGGCCCGTGAGCTGGCACACGAGCTCGCCCTCACCAACGAGGAATTGCGCGCCGTCATCAGCGAGGCGAGGAAAGCGTGGGCGGCCGCCGACTCAGCCAACCGCTCGAAGGCCGAGTTCCTCGCGGTGATGAGTCACGAGCTGCGGACGCCGCTCAACTCGATCGGCGGCTATGTGGATCTGCTGGAGATGGAGCTGCGCGGACCACTCACCGACGCGCAAAAATCCGACCTCACGCGCATCAAGCGCAGCCAGCTGCACCTGCTGGGCATCATCAATGACATTTTGAATTTCACCAGGCTCGAAGCCACCGAGGTGAAGTTCGACATCATTGATGTGCCGCTGCGCGCGCTGATCGCCGACCTCGACGCCGTAGTGGGCTCGCTGGCGCGCGCCAAGTCACTGGCCTACCAGTGCGATTCGCCCTCCGGCAACGTGTACGCGCGCACCGATCCCGACAAGCTTCGGCAGGTCATGATCAACCTCATCTCCAACGCGGTGAAGTTCACGCCGGCTGGGGGGCGCGTCAGGGTTTCGTGCACACTGAGGGAAAAATCGGTTTTGATCCACGTCGAGGACAACGGACCGGGTATCCCTCGCGACAAGCACGAGGTCGTGTTCGAGCCGTTCGTGCAGCTAGATCGCGGGCTGACCCGGACGACCGAAGGCACCGGACTCGGCCTGGCAATCAGCCGCGGTCTGGCGCGGGGGATGGGCGGAGACATTCAGCTGCAGAGCGATGTTGGTGTTGGCTCCCTGTTCACTGTGACCGTTCCTCTCGCCGATCGCGGCTCCAGCCGATAGGACGGCAACAACAGCTGCAACAGAACGAGAGGTGAGCTGTCAGCTGATGGCGACGTCAGCCTTGCGCCCCACGTCTCGCCGTGGGATTTTCGCTCTCCATGCCAAGCAGAATCACAATCCCCTGCGTTGCGACCCTCATCGGCGCGATCGCCTGCGCATCGGCCTCGCCTCAGCACCAACCAGCGACCGCAGCGAGTCCTGAAACTGCGACCGGATCGCAGCTTCAGGCGAAGACAGCGGGAATGGAGAGACGCGACGGATTCATTCCACTGTACCTCGATCCCAGGCAGGGGAAGATTTACCTGGAGATCCCGCGCGACTCGACTCGAGCGTTGATGTTCGTCAGTCTCGCCACCGGCCTCGGATCGAATCCGATCGGCCTCGACCGCGGAGCGAGCGGCGATTCCTACGTCGCGCGCTTCGACAAGAACGGAGACCGCGTCCTCGTCGTCTTCGAGAACTGGAACTACCGCACGTCGGCGCCAGACAATCCCGCTCACGCGCGAACCGTCCTCGAGGCTTTTCCGCCGAGCACTCCCGCATCGCTCCCGATCATCGCACAGGATGGCCAACGGCTGGTCGTCGATGCAACCGAGTTTTTCATGCGCGACTGGAACGACGTGGCAGAAACCATCGCCTCGAACAACGAGGGCGC
>Ga0208355_1001254_pt1 | contig 11181 bp, 13 predicted proteins | sample NGESurdeep072012_6_FD_184458 | JGI IMG/M metagenome (GOLD analysis project Ga0208355, IMG submission 184458) | Arctic peat soil microbial communities from Barrow, Alaska - NGEE Surface sample 210-3 deep-072012 (SPAdes) | ecosystem: Environmental > Terrestrial > Soil > Wetlands > Peat ... | reverse complement strand
GCGGCGCTCGCCGAGCGCAAGCACCTCGCGCTGGACATCAAGGCGCCGCCACCGGGCGTCAGCGGCTTCGTCCCGATCCGGCCGCTGTACAAGATCGAGCACGCGTTCGCCGGAGCTCGGGCGCTGGCGCCGCCTGTCGCGCTGCTACGAGGGCACCGAGGCGAGCGCCCGGGCCTGGCTCGAGGTGGCGTCGGTCGGCTACCTCGCCTGGCGCGCGATCGCCTGACCGGGGCGGACGCACCAACTCGGGTCCCGATCCCCGCACGCTCGGTCGGCCCGTGTCAGATCGTTTGAGGGCCGCCTGCACCCGGCCCTCGAACCCCGCTTGCTGATGCCGACGTCCGCGCCCGGCGTCAACCACCCTACGCCTCGCCCCCGGATCAACAGGAGGGGCGATTTCGGCTACAGGCCCTCAGTACCGGTCCAGCGAGGCCACGTATGGCACGCGGTTGTCGAGCACGAAGCCGAAGCGCAGCGTGACGATTCCGACTGGCGCGCGTCATCCTTCAAACGAGGACGGTGTCCGTAAGCGTCTCGCATCGTCCGGTTGTTCGCAGGTCCGAGACGCTCAGGAGTTAGTCGCGATGACGGCCAAGTCCTGGCGGAGCGTAATGGTCGGCGCGTCCATCGCCCTCGTCGTGCCGATTTCGTATTGGGTCCTCGCCTCGCTGGTGGAGAACGGGATCGCGCCGTACGACCAGACGCACGCGCTCTTCGGCCTGCTCGGCCTGCTCGGCTGGATCTCGCTGTTTCTCCTTGGGCCCATCGGCATCGTGATCGCCGGCAGGTCGGCCGGGGTTCGCGGCGCCCTCGCCTGGCTCGCACTGCTCATGTGGGCCCTACCCGTGTTCGCGTTTGTCTGGTTCGTGTGTGTGGCGACTCTCAGCGGTGCCCTGAGCAACCCGTTCTGAACATGACGATGCCTCACGAGTTGGGTGTCATCTCGATGCGTAGCCCGGCGCTGCCTCGGCGAAAGGGGCATCGCCGGCCTCGCTCTGGGCGTCCCGTGCCACAGGGTCCCGGTTCGTGCGGCGTTGGCGACCGGCGCCGCTGGGCCCGACCGCATCACCCCAGTCGCCTCTGTCGACGTCTCGCAGACGAATGCGAGCCGGTTGCTCGCCTACGCCCGAAGTCCTGATGCCTACCGCGGTACGATCCAGATCCACGACCTCGCCGGTGACGAGCCCGCTCCTCGCGCCGTGAGTCCCCAGTGACCACGCCCTCGCCCGGCGCGTAACACGGGGTTCCGACGCGCGTCGGGAGAGGGTGGATGAGATCAAGCCCGGCGTCGGGACCTCGCGGGACGGCGTCGCCTGGTCTTGGGCCAGCTTCCCGGCGGGCGCGATGGGTCGAATCCTTGCCGCGACTCACCAGGATGGATCGTTCGTGGCCGTGGGGAGCGGGCTGGCCGGCGTAGCGAGCTGGTACTCGGCCAACGGCGTGACCTGGGTGGTCGGCGAACCGTTCGAGGACGGGACCGGCGGATTGATGCTCGACGTAGCCTGGGGCCGCGATGTCGTCGTTGCCGTGGGGGCCCTCGGGTCGCGTGCGGCCATCTGGAGTGGAAGGGAGTCTCAACCGTGAGCGATGCGATGGCGAAGAGGGCGGGCCGAGCTCGTCGGGATTCCGGTGGTCGGATCGCGGCGGTGGCCGTCCTCGGACTCGTGATCGTGGGATGTTCCAGCGCCAGCGGGTCCCCCACGGCCGGTCCGAACGCCTCGCCTGGGGCCACCAGCGGGTCCCCGACGGCCGGTCCGAACGCCTCGCCCGGGGCGGCCGGCTGGAGCCGGTACGAACTCGCGCTCGACGGCGCGATGATGAGCGCGCTCCTCGTCGGTGGCCCGGGCTACATCGGCGCCGGCAGCCTCAACGGGCAGGAGGCGGCGATCTGGACGTCGCCGGACGGCCTCGCCTGGACGCGAACCGCAGAGCCGTCCGGGAACGGCTGGGTCAGTGGGTTGGCGGCGGGCGGACCGGGCTTCGTGGCCGTCGGCACACGCTCCAACCGGGCCGCGGCCTGGACATCGACCGATGGCCTGACCTGGTCGGCCGTGCCCGACACGCGCGACTTCGCTGCGGCGGATGGTGGCGGACTGGCGCAGATGAGCGCCGTGGTTCGCGGAGGGCCGGGCTTCGTCGCCGTCGGCGTCGCCTCCAGAGGCGGCCTTCAGACGGGACAGGAAGGCGCCGTCTGGACGTCGATCGACGGGATCGCGTGGCGCCGGACGGCCGTTCCCGATCCGGGCGACTGGATGCATGACATCGTCGTCGGAGGCCCCGGCCTCGTCGCGGTCGGGACATCCCAGCCGGGGGCCGGAGATCAGGAGAAGGCCGCCGCCTGGACGTCGGTCGACGGGACGCTCTGGACGCGGGTCCAGGATGGGCCCCCATTCGCGAACGGGGCGATCGGCGCAGTGCTGAACGGGCCCAAGGGCCTGCTGGCCGTGGGCCACTCGCTCGACTCCAAGACCGGCGCCCTGCACCCGATGTCGTGGACATCCCCGGACGGCCTGTCATGGACCGCCGCCGTCGCCGGGATCGAGCCGCTCCGGACCGATCCGCCCCATGCGTTCGAAGGCTCCGCCATCGCCGATCTCGCCCGGGTCTCCGACGGCTGGCTTGCGGTGGGAGGGGACATCCATTTCCGGACGGACGGAGCGCGCCAGGACATCGCCATGTGGTCCTCGTCAGATGGCGCGACCTGGACGCGGATCCCGGACCAGCCGGAATTCCAGGGCGGGCTCGGCACGAGCATGCAGTTCGGAGCGACCGTCGTGGCCGCGCGGAATGGCGAGGTCATCGTGATCGGTGCCACCGCTGGCCCGCACCTCACCGTCTGGTTCAGCCCGCCCCGACCCGGCGGCACGACCCCTGCTCCGCTGCCGTCCGCACCTCCGGCGACAGCCACGCCGGCCATCCAGGCCACCCCCGCCCCGGAATCGCCTTCGGCGATGCAGATTGATTCGTTTCGATCCCTGCGCTGCAAGCTCGATGGAGCCTTCTTCGATGCGTTCGCCAACGGCGCCGGCGAACGGGGACCGGACGCAACAGCCTTCTTCGATGCTCTCGAGGCGCGCGACGCGAAGGCGATCGCCTCGACGCTCCCGGCGATCCGCCAGCATCTCCTCGACGCCCAGGGACTCATGGACGCCTCCGTCCCGTGGGCGGCGAGCGCCGCCTGGCTCACCGACGAGCGGCAACTGGCGGTGGTCCTGCTAGCCAATCTCGACCGGATCGAGATCGAGGCGGCAGCCGGGCGCGCGCCCACCAACGGATCGTCGGCCTTCCTCGGCGATCCGGAGTCGGTGTTCCTGTTGGCCGCCCTCAAGGCGATGCAGGAGATCCCCGTGCCCCCTGGCGGGACCGCGACCTGTTGAGGCCGTTCCACCCCGATCCTGATCAGCCGCTCACTGAAGTCGCGCCTGGCTTCGACCTGGCGCACGCTGCTGATACTCATGGCGACGATGTCCGGTCTGCGCCTCTACACGAGCTTCGGATTCGAGATCACTGAGCACGCCCAGATCCCGATGCCCGACGGCACGAGCATTGCCTACCCCGCCGAAGCCGCCGCCTCGGCCGAGGAAGCCGGTGCGAGTTCGCCGAGCGGGACGGTGATCCGATCACTCGAGAACTCAGGGGTTTCTCTCTCGCTCATAGATAGAGGCCAACCATCCAGGCGGACCGGCCCTCCGGCCGCCATTGGTCGGCGGAGATAGAGCGAAAACTCCACAGGTCTTGCTCGGCATCCCACGAGGGCGGCCACAACGCTCAGGCGGGTCGACCCCGGAGGCCGACGCTCCACTACGCCGGTCGGCCGACACCCTGTGTGGGCAACGAACACTACGCGGACATCGTGGAGGTCATCCGGGCGCCAGCCGTGACGCCCGGCGGCGGCGGAACTAGCCGATGAGGCGGTCCACGCCGGCCTGTTCGGCGAGCTGGCGCGTCAGGCTCGCCTGGCCGATGTGTTCCCGGCTGTGCGCCGCGACGAAGACAAGCCAGCCCGCCCCCGTCGCCGTCCGACTCGGCCGCTCGATCGTGGCCGCCAGGCGGTCGCCCGTTACGAGGGCCAGGTGACCGTCTACGTCGCGCTCGGCGGCGTCGATCTGCGTGACCAGCTCGTCGCCCGTCAACCCTTCGACGCGGAACGCAGCTTCCCGGTCCCGGGGCAGTGCGAGGTCGGCGACGACTCCGGTCAGGTGGCGCTCCGCGTCGAGAGCGTGGACGACAAGCGTCGCGATCGAGTTCGTCTCCTGGCCCGGCTTCCAGTCGAGCGCGGACACGGGCAGCGCCGCCACGAGATCACGCATGGCCGCATGGCCCAGGTGCAGGACCGACGAGACGTCGGCCGTCAGGTTTGAATCGGGCATCTGGCACCTACCTCGTATTGCGGCGGGTCGAGACAGGACCCCGAGGTCGGGGTCGGCGGACGCCGCCTGCTTGCGCGCGCCTCGTCAGCTGCACCGCGCGGTGCGCCCGCAAGGCCCGGAAGCCCCGCGTTCCGAGTGTACGCCAGCGAACCCCACAGGCCGTCGCCCGTGAGTCGCGGCGCGGGCCAGGGACTGGACCAACATCGAGGGTCGGACACACGATCCGCGCATCGTGTCCTAGCGGCGACGCCTCGGAAGCGAGCTCGGCTCAGCCTCCTTGATCGTCGCGCGTTCCGAAACGTATTCCAGGATCCAAAGCAGGATCGTCGGGAACTCCGGGAGAACCATGTCCGGGATTGTTCCCGCGCGCTTGGGGCGCGCAGCAGGCGCGTGCAACCTGTCGCCGTGCGTTCGGCGCGAATTACACTGACGCCCGACATGGACCAGGTGGCAGTGCTCGCGTCTGTCGGTGCAGCTGTCGTCGCGGCTCTGGCTGCCCTTTGCGGGGTCGTGCTGCAGGCAACGCTCGACCGACGCACTCGTCGGGAGCAGGCCGCGGCTCGACTCGACAGCGAGCGGGCAGAACGCGTCCGAAGCTACCGGCGCGACGAGATCCGCGCGACCCGGATGTCGGTTGCCAACCGCTCCGTAGACGTGATCCGCTGGGCAGCGGGGGCGCCACCTCTTGACGATGGCTCTGGCGATCCGCTCGCGAGCTGGGAGTCAATCGGAGATCCCGAGGCATATCGGGACCTGTCCCGAATCGTCGCCGACCTGCAGTCGCGTCGGCCTGGGTCAATGCCGACTCGGGGAGACATGGTCGCGCTCGGGGACGCGCAAGACAGAGCTGACCGCGCGTTGCGCGAACAGGAACTTCGGGTCCTGCGTGATTTGCCGCTTAGGAGATTGACCCTGCCGTCGTTGAGTCCGTCCGGGCGGAGAAGACATTGGCCACCCACAAGTTCATGGACACCGTCGAGGAGATCGTGTCGGACACTCGCGAGAAGCAGGCGCGCGCGCTCGCCAAGGCACTCGTCGATGTTATGAAGAGAAACGCCGACGAGCGACCCGCCGGGGACGCGGGCGACAAGTAGGTCGAGGGCTCGACGTCAATCGAGCGCGGTCCGAGCAATCAGCGGCCAACCACGGCACGACGTGGTCATGGTGAAGGTGCCGTCTGGCGAGCCCTACGTCTCGTCGAGGAACGACGCGACGCTCGTCGCGAGGATCGGGGCGACGTCGATGTCGTAATGGGTCAGGCGGGGCAAGATCGCGAGGCCGTGCCTGGTCATCCCGGAGCGGTCCCAGCCGGCATCGCGTCTGCCGCCGCCGAGGAGCTCGAAGAACTCGACTGCGTGGCTGGGCGGCAGGCCGTCCGCATCACCGACGACGATCATCACCGGCATCGGCAGGCCTCGGACCTCGTCGGTCCAGTCGTAGTCGAGCTTGACCAGGCCTGTGACTTGGGCCACCAGGATCGGCCAGTCCTCGACCCGGGGCGCGATCTCGCGATACACCTCATACATCGGGGTCTGCTTCATCGGCTCCGCGATCTCGGGTCCCATGGCGTCGAAGCCGGCGACCATCTCGGGATGCCACCCATCGCGCTTGAAGGGCCAGGAGACGAGGACGAGCTTGCGGACCGAGGACGGATGCTGGATCGCCGTCCGCAGCGCCACGCCGGCGCCCAGCGAGAAGCCCATGACATCGGCCTGCTCGTGGCCGAGATGGCGGATCAGGGCGGCGACGTCGTCGGCCATCGTCTCGAAGCGCATTGGCCGATCGACGGCGGGCGTGCGCCCGTGGGACTGCAGGTCGACGCCGATGACCGAGCGACCGGCGGCCAGGGCCGCGATGTTGGGACCGAACATCTCGACCGAGCCGAAGGCGCCGTGGAGGAGGACGAGCGGCGTGCCGCTGCCGTAGATCTGGTATGCGAGCTTGATGCCGTTGACTGCGGCGAGACCAGAAGTGGCGGTCGTGCTGCTCATTGCGGGCTCCTCTCGCGGGCCGAATCGGAGCGATCCCGGTGCGACGGAATGTCGATTGCGGTGGCGACCGGCCCGACGAGTTGGATATGGTGGCACGGATCCGATCCCGGACGGTCGAAACCCCGCGCTGGCAGGAGGGAGCGTCGGCGACCAGCCGGGCCGGGTCCTGACGCCGGACGAAACCGGGTCGCTCGGTCTTGCCCACTTGGCCACCCGTCAACACGATCCCGGCATCGTGTTGCTATTCGCGGCCACCTCACTGATGGATGGTGTCCATCCGTCACCAGGAGACCCACCGATGCCGCCTCTATCGCTCCCCGCGCTCCCGTCTGGTACACCCACCGCCTGGGAGGAGGCGATCTACGCGTTCCTCGTCGAGAAGCGCAGTCGCTCGGGCTCGACCCGGACCGTCGAGAGCTATGCCCGGATGCTCTGGCCGTTCTTCCGCGTGACGACCCCGGATCAGGTCCGCTCTGCGGACGTCCTCGCCTACGCCCACGGAATCGGGGCCTCGGGACGGGTGCCGTCATCGACGACGGTCGGCGCCGGAGTTGACGAGCCAAGGCGCGACAGCTCGGCGCACCCGCGAGCGTTATCGCCGCGTGGGCGAGGACGGGATCCCGCTTGGACCGAGGGAGAGCGGCCCGACCGGCTGGGGCGTCCAGCGTCGCTCCACCGAGCGGTACAGGAGATAGGCGGTGAAGGTGGTGACGATCCAGCCGAGGTAGTTCTGGACCGGGACTCCGTAGTAGGGACCACCGCGCTCCCATACCCAGGCGCCAACGGTCGGACCGGAGAGGATGGGATCGACCACGAGATCCCAGGCGGTCATCACGAGGGCGCCGACGAGGGCCAGACGGACGAGGTGGCCGCGGCCCCCGGGCGTGCCGACTGGCCATCCGTCCACGATTAGGTTGGCCACGACGTAACTCGGGTAGACCAGCATGAACCAGGCGAGGGGGATGAGGACCGGGACCGAGCCGAGCCACGGACCAAGGGTCGCCGTGTAGTGGTACGAGCCGTAGACGAGCCCCGTGGCCACCCCGATCTCCTCGAAGATCCAGGACGTGACCGTTGTGATCGCGAAGAAGGCCAGGGTCAGCCGCACGCCCAGCGCGACTGACGCATGCCACAGGCTGAAGAGCAGGAGGATGACGATCAGGCTGTTCAGGCCGCCCGGGATCACGGGCAGCGCGACCAGCCCGTCAAGCAGCCGCCGTGATACGCCGTCGTAAGCGAGGACGGCCAAGAACAGGCCCGCCACGTCAAGCCGGTTGTGTCCATTGACGGGGCTGCCTCGTTATCGGGACGATAGGGCATGGACCCGGGCAAGGCCGGGGCTTCCCCGTCTCACCATCGTGTATGCAGCACGGAGCCTGCCCTGTCAACGGGTACGCCATCCTCCGCCAGCTCGAGGGTGAGACGGATCGGACATGGACGGCCGCATGTATCTCGGCTTTCGTGGTCGAGAAGCGGGGCCGCGACGAACGTCCCGGCCGCCACGAGCCGATCCTCACCGAGGCCGAGTACCGCCGGACGATCGCCGCCATCGCGTCGCGCACCCGGGTGGGCAACAAGCCGCGACCCTTCCGCTCCTACGTGCTGCGTGGGCTGCTGCATTGCACATGCGGGACGCGGATGCGCGGTGAGGCGCACCTCCAGCGCGGGACCGAGCGCCGCTACTACCGCTGCCCGACCCTCGGCTGTCGGGCCCGACGCTCACCAGCTGACCTCCTCGAGGAGGCGGTCTTGGCCACGATCGCCGAGGCCGTGCTTCCCGGTTCGGTGATCGACGCTGCCCGGACCGAACTGCGTCGTCGCCTCGAGACCCCTGAGTTCGCGGTCGCGGGCCGCCAACGGGCACGGCTCCTGACCCGGCTCGAGCAACTGAAGAAGCAGCACGCCTGGGGGGACTTGACTGACGCCGCCTATCAGGCCGAACGGGACGCGGCGCGGGCGGCCCTCGCGGCGCTCCCGGACGGTGACCGGATCCTCGCCTTCGAGGCCTACCGGGCGCGCATCCTGGCGTTGCCCGACGCGATCGCCGCGGCCTCGGGGGCGCGCCGGGAGGAGCTCTGTCGGATCGTGGTCGAGCGGGTCGTGGTGCGGGACCGGCAGCTGGAGACGATCGACTGGACGCCGCCGGCACGACCCTTTTTCGAAATACAGCGGGAGTGCCCCCAAGGGGCCTTGGGGACCCGCCCGCTGTCCGATGACGCCAGCTTGGCGTGGTACGTCGCGTGAGCCGCGCCCGGCGCGACTGGATCGGGGAGCCGCCTGTTACGAACGCCTACCGCTCGGGCAGGTCGCCCGGATACCGGCGCAACACCCGCCGGAGCTCCTCCTCCGAGAGCCCGCGACCGAGCCTCGAGCGCGAGTCCTCCTCGGCGCCCGCGATGAAGGCGATCCGGAGTCGGCGGTTGAGCGCGCTGCGCCGGCTGGCGGCGTTGGTCGGCTGGCGCGGCTGCTCGTTCATGCGGGCATTCTCGCCCTTGGTCGCCCCGGCGACCACCAATCTCCTGCGGTACTCAGCCGAACCGAACCGTGATCCGCCGTGCGCCGAAGTCGGCGATGACGTCCCTCGTGCCCGCTTCCTCGAGGCGTCCTCCGAGGTCGGTCACGTATTCCGCAAGGGTTGCCACGTAGACCGCCCGCTCGGTGCCCCAGTAGGTCGCCCTGAACTCGGTCGCCACCATCGCCGCCAGGCTCGAGGCATCCCGCAGCGCGGCGCGGATGGCCTGATCCCGAGGATCCGCCGACGGCTGGTCCTGCATAGAACACATGTTCTCATTCTTGGCAAGGTGATGGAGGTGCCGTGACGTGCTCGCTGGCGATGATCAGCCACCTTTCGGCGCGCGCTACGCGCTTCACGAGCGGTACCTCGTGCCCGTCGCGGCAGTCGAGCTCGACGAGTCCGTCTTGTCGTGGGTCCGCCGGTGGGTCCCAGCCGACGCTGTGGAGCCCATCGAGGGTTACCAAGGGACGACCTATCCCGTCGTCGAGCGGGGCGCCAGACTCGTGCTCGTGGCCGGGTTTGCCACTTTCGCCGCCCTCCGCGAGGCGGGCGCGGAGTGGGTCACTGCCTACACCCTCGAAGCCGCCGATGAGCGCGAGCTCCTCGAGCTGGCGGCGGCACTCGCCATCTGCAACGGGTCGTGAACCGGCATGAGGTCGGTGACCGACCGATGACCGCGCTCGCCTACCACGGGGTGAGCGACGGCCCGACCACGTGTGGGCATGCGGAGGAGGAAGGGTCTTGAGAACGCATGGAAAGCCCCCTGACGACGAGAGCATGCGGGCATCCGACGTCCGGTTCTTCTGGGTCGACGGCGAGGGGAAGGCCGAGGACGGCAGCTATCACTGGAGTGTTGATTGCCCCTGGGTCACCATCGCCCTCTGGTATGGGGGTCGTCTTGTCACCTCCGAAGCCCCGCCGCCGGGAGCCGCTGACACTGCGGCCGCGAGGGAGACCCTCGAGACGCACCTACAGGGACCAGCTTGGGATCCCGGAGCGGTCCACTCCCCGACTGACGGCGCCGAGCAGGAGCGGGGGCTCTGCATCCTTTGCCGCCAGTACTACCCGAGAGCCGAGGTCCGATATTTGCCCGCCGATCAGGAGCCCTGCGAGAAGTGCGGTTGTAGCCGAAAGATGCATACGGACTTCCGCTCGCCGTACGACAGGGGCTGCGGGATGAGCTGGGTGGAAATCTTCCAGTTCGACGCGGATGGAGAGCCAATAGCGTCCGGGGTGATCCATTGCCCCTGTGATAGCTACGCGCCGCCAGCCGGGGCGCAGCCCTTGACCCTGTCGGAATTCCCCGTCGATTCGCTCTACGGGCGCTGGATGAAAGCGTGACCGAGTGAACGAACCAAGAGGAGGCCTGATCGTGACATCGCAAGAGGAGCAGCTTGACCTCGAGGCCCTGAAGGCGTCCGACGTCCGATTCTTCTGGTTTGAGGACGGGGTTGGCAGCGAGGACCACCGCTATCACTGGTGCGTGGACTGCCCATGGGTGGCTGTCCCCCTCTGGCATGGCGGCCGTCTTGTCTCCTCTGAGGCCCCACCGCCGGGAGCCTCGGACACCACTTTTGTCAGAGATGCACGTCCTCTCCCGCAGCGTGTTCGACAAGGGCTGTGTGATGGCCTGGCCTGATGTCTTCCTCGACGGAGACGGGGAGGTGGAGCAGATCGGGCTGGTCCACTGTCCGTGTGATGGCTACGCGCCACCCCCAGCGGGGCGACCAGCGACCTCACCGGAACTCCTCGCTTGTCACTCGACGAGCGGCGGAGAACGGGACGTGAGAGTCGTACTTCGGCCCACCTCACCCGGGGCGAGCCCCGACGCTCGCGACAGCGGCTGACGCGAACCGTAGAGGGCACGAGCCATGACATCCGACATGCCGAGCATCGAACAGATCCCCATCGACGGGCTCCACCCCGATCCAGCGAACCCGCGGCGCATCAGTGAGGAGGAGCTCGATGCCCTCGAGCGAAGCATCCGCCAGTTCGGATTCGTCGAGCCCGTCATCGCTCGACGCGTGGATGCGACCGTCATCGGCGGCCATCAGCGTTTGCTGGCAGCGCGCCGACTCGGCCTCACCAGCGTCCCGGTCATCTGGCTCGACCTCAGCGCGGAGCAGGCCCGCCTCCTCGGCCTTGCCCTCAACAAGATCTCGGGCTCCTGGGACGACGCCCTGCTCGCACGTCTCCTCGCCGACCTGCAATCAGTTCCTGATCTCGACCTGACGCTCTCGGGCTTCGGTGAGGACGAGATCGGGGACCTGCTCCGGAAGCTCGAAGTCCGCGAGAAGCGCGAGCA
>Ga0208355_1001248_pt1 | contig 11220 bp, 13 predicted proteins | sample NGESurdeep072012_6_FD_184458 | JGI IMG/M metagenome (GOLD analysis project Ga0208355, IMG submission 184458) | Arctic peat soil microbial communities from Barrow, Alaska - NGEE Surface sample 210-3 deep-072012 (SPAdes) | ecosystem: Environmental > Terrestrial > Soil > Wetlands > Peat ... | reverse complement strand
GCTGCAATGATACCGGGATACTTCCGCTTGAAGCCGAGAGTCACTTCGGCATGCCCACCGTCTGCGCCAGGAGAATCCGCTGGTCGGGTCTCAGACCCAGTGCCTTCGCGAGGGCCGGGCGATCGACCGAGCCGCGAACGACCGTCGAAAGGCCCGACACGGCGCACCAGAGATAGACGTTCTGGCTGACGAAGGCCGCGTCGGCCGCGGCGTAGAGGTCCCGGTCGCCGGAGGAGGCGCCCGACATCCGCGAGAAGTCGGCCACGTAGACGAGGTTCAGAGGTGCGGCGGCGACGAAGTCCTGCACCCCGGTCGTCGCGCGGAGGTCCCCCGCCACGACGCCCCGGAGGGCGTGCGCCTTCGCGTCATAGACGTACGCCCCGTCGCGGAGGACCGCGTAGACGTCGATCTCCTGCCAGTTCTTCGCCGAGGGCGCCGTCCGCCTGCCGTCGTCGCGGTTCATGCCGTCGGCCGCCCAGAGGAGATCCGACAGCGCCTGCAAGGAAAGCGGCTCGGGCGAGAACTCCCGCGCCGACTTCCGCGCCTTCAGCGCTGAGACGAGTGTGGCGGCCGAATCCAGCTTCGGCTTCGGGAGCGCGAGGGCCGGGGGAAGGCCTGCTGCGATCGCGACGGCGGCCACGAGCGGAGGGACGAAAAGCAGGGCTCCGAGGAGTCTGCGGGCGTTAGAGACGTTCACGGGCGCTCCTTTCGGCCGTCGTCGAGGCGACGAGCTCTGTGAAGAAGATAGGCCTTGACGTCGCATCCGTCCCGTCGACGAACGTCGTTCGAGAACCCCGTGTTCGAGCGTTCAGGCGAGCCCCGCCGCAGACCACCGCGCTCCGAGCCATCCACCCGGAGATCCTTCAGGAAAAGGGGCGATTACTCGAACCTAAACTGCCGTCGAAGCGCCCGCCTGCGGGCCGGGATTGAGAGAGAAACCGAGGGCGTGACTCTGGTCTGTACGCGCCACAGCGCCTGGCAATTCCCATTGCACCCCCAAAAACTTCGTCGGATTCTCGCTGCGGCACACCGATCACTTCATCCTCTCCTCGACGCTCCTAACCTTGTCCTCGAGCGACTGGACCTTGTCCGTGCGCGTCCCGACGCGGAGCGTGGCGCTCACGCGCGGTACGCCCATGTCGTGCAGCACCTCGTGGCACCGCCGCACGGCGGGACGCGCGGCAAGGTCGACGAGACGAGAAGCATCGGTACGAATTCGACGGACGTGCTCCTGACGGTCTCGGCCTTCCCTCGTGTTACACCCGGGTGGCAGGGGCGCGCGGTTTCAGGGCGAACGCGCGGCGGCCGCGTCCGGACGATGGCTCCTCGAGGAGCGCGGCGGCAACGGCCGCGAGGAGTTCGGCCGCGGGGCGGAGCCTGGTCTCGGGGATGCCGGCGAGGACACGCTTTAGGACCGCCTCGACCGTGCCCGGGGTGGAGACGTTGAGCCGCCGGCCGCGCGCCGTAAGCGCGAGCCGGGCCCGCCGTCGGTCCTCCGGGTCACGGGTCCTCCGGACGAGGCCCCGACGTTCGAGCCGGTGAAGAATCCCGGTCAGCGTGCTCGGGTGCAGCCGGAGGATGTCCGAGAGGGCGCCGGCGGAGATCCCGGGCCTGCGGCCTACAACACGCAGCGTGATCCGCTGGGGGCCGGTGAGCCCGATGGAGGATTGCATCCTCTTCGAGAGGGACTGCAGGCCGTGGTCGAGCGCCCAGATGAGACGCATGAAGTCGAGGACCTCCCCTAGGGATGGGGCCCCGTCGGTCAGAGAGGGACTTCGCATGAACTCATGATAAACTCAAACTGATTTGACCTCAAACTAAAAAAAGGAGATGATTCACCCTCTGAGAAACGGAAAGAAGAACCATTCGATGACCCGATCTACTATGGCCGCCTTCCTCCTCGCCGGAGGCCTTGTCTTCACTGCCGGCTGCTCGTCCAAACCTGCCGCTCAGAGCGTGGCGCCGATGGCGGCGCCGACCCCGACGATCGTCCGTGCGGAACCCGCTCCCGAGCCGCCGGCCGTTCGCCCCGCCGTTGTAGAGGACACGCTCCCGTCGAGCGTGGACGAAATAAACAAGCGTGGCTACGTCAAGGACGCGTTCTTCGACTTCGACAAGGCGGAGATCCGGACGGACCAGCGCGATACTCTCGCCGCCGACGGAACGTGGCTGAGGAGCCACCCTTCAGTGAAGGTCCGCATCGAAGGCCACTGCGACGAGCGCGGGACGGAAGCCTACAACATGGTCCTCGGCGAGCACCGCGCGGCTGCCGTGCGTGAGTACCTTGCGACGCTCGGAGTGGACTCCTCGCGCCTTGCGACAATCTCGTACGGCAAGGAACGTCCATTCGCGACGGGCCACGACGAGGCCGCCTGGGCCCAGAACCGCCGAGGGCACTTTGTCGTGACGGCACGCTGACGATGATGCCGGAGGAACGGCCGCCGCCAAGGCTGGCCGACGAGACGCGCTGGTACACCGAGCACACGGCGCTCGTCATCAGCACGCTGAAGTGGGCGTTGCTCGGCGCGGCAGCCGGCCTCTGCGTCGGCTTCGGGACGCGCGCGTTCCTGTGGGCGCTCGCCGAGTCCGGGACGTGGGTGAAGCGCGTGACCCCGGGCGGGATCTCGCCGACATTACTTCTGCCGCTCGCGCTCCCGGCGTGCGTGCTCCTGGTCCGGCGGTTCGCGCCGACAGCGCGCGGCCACGGAACCGAAGCTGTCATCGCCGCGATCCACCGGGAGTCCGGCCGGATCCCGTGGAAGGTCGCGCCCATCAAGCTTCTGGCGACGGTCGTGACCCTCGCCTTCGGAGGCTCGGTGGGGAAGGAAGGACCTTGCGCCCAAATCGGGGCCGCGATTACGAGCCTGTTCGCCGATGTCCTCCGCCTGAACGACGACGACCGTCGCCGCCTCGTGATCTGCGGCATCGGCGGCGGCTTTGCGGCTGTCTTCGGGACGCCGATCTCCGGCGCCCTCTTCGGGATCGAGGTGCTCTACCTCGGGCGGATCGAGTACGCGGTCCTCTTTCCCTGCCTCGTGTCCGGCATCGTGGCGCACCTCGTCTGTGGCTCGCGGGCGCCCGTACCCGTCCTTCCCGAAGGGCTCGGCGGGCTCGGGCGCTCGGAGCTGGTGGGTCTGTCGATCGTCTTCGGAGCCGTCTTCGGCCTTGTCGCGCTCCTCCTGATCGAGGCGATGCGGGGGCTCGAGCGCGGCCTCAGGCGCTTCGAGGAGCACCCATACCTCGTCGCCGCGGTTGGGGGCGTCTTTCTCGCGGCCTTCTACGCCTTCGTCGGCGACACGTACGCAGGTCTCGGGGTGCCGACTATCGAGAACGCCCTCGCCGCCACAGGGACGATCGCGATCCTCGCGTTCCTGTGGAAGATTGTCGCGACAACCGTCACGCTGGGGACTGGCGGGAGCGGCGGGATCGTGACGCCCCTTTTCTTCATCGGGGCGACGAGCGGCGCGGCTCTCGCCCGGCTCCTGCACCTCCCGACGGGGCTCTTCGCGGCCTTCGGCTTCGTGGGCGTCGTCGCCGGCGCCGCGAACACGCCGATCGCGGCGGCCGTCATGGGCCTCGAGCTCCTGCCGCGGGACGTCGGCGTCTACGCGGCGCTCACAGCGGGGACGGCGTTTCTCCTCGTCGGGCACCGCAGCGTCTACGCAAGCCAGAAGATCGGCCTGTCGAAGTCGGCAGGGCTCGACGTGCCGCTGGAAGGGCCGATCGGCGACCTGACGCGCTCGGGTCTGCATGTGAGGAAAGGGAGCCTCACCGAGAAGGTGACGCGGCTCGGGAGCCGCCGGCCCGCCTCGCGCAAACCGGAGAAGCCAGGGGAGCACAATTCCGACTGATCCTGCGCGCGAAAGTTGATGGAGGTGAGTGATGCACGGGGGTAACGGCATGGGCATGGGTTCGATGAACGTCTGGTGGATCCTCGGGATCGTGGTCGTGATCGGCGTTCTCTGGCTTGTATTCAAGAGCTTCGGCCAAGGAAAGCCACCGGGCGGCTCCCCCTAGGGAACTCCCTGACTACCGCGCTCGGCGCAGATCAGCGAGCTTCCGGCATGAAGCCCGCTACCGGGCCGCGACGGTAAGGCGTGAAGCCCCTCATTCCCCAACGGTTAGGACGAGCCGGTTCGCCCGCTGCCGTCTGGCATCCAGGGCCCGGTAGTCCTGGACCACGGCGCTCTGAGTCACAGAACCCGGCGCCTGAACGCTTTCAGGCTGCTCGGGACCCGCCCCGGAGGATGTAGACGGTACGGTTGGAGCGCCGTTTCTCGACGGACAGCGGGGTCTGGTCTCGGAGGCTCGCGCGCTGAGCCATTACTCCGGGGACGCCTTCTAGGAAAAGGCCGATTACTCGAACCTAAACCGCCGTACCGACAGAATGCCCGTGTGCGGACCGGGATCGGGAAGAAACCGAAGACGTGCCGCTGGTCTCTACTCGCCACAGCCCACGGCAATTCCCATTGCACCCCACAGAGTCCGAGGCCGAGTCCCGGCTCCCGCTCCTCTCTCGAAGCGGCGTCAGTCGGCATACGCGAACGACACCATCTCCGATGGACCATGCGCCGCCGGCTCGTCTTACGCGCGGGTCCTCGGCTGAAGCTGCGGCCACGGTCCTCGCCCGACTCTGACCGGGCGGCCAACACAGACCTGACTCTGATTCCTCTCTGGCGGCGGAGCTCTCGGCGCCCTATGCTTGGTGGTGAGGAGGGGCCCGCTCATGTTGATGGCCCTCGCCCTTCTCGCAGCAATCGAAGCCGTTCCGCCACCTACGGTCTCGCTGACCCTCACGGGAGAGACCGACAGACCGCCAGTCAGCGCCACGCCCCGCAGCCTGTCAGACGTTGCGCGAGAGCTCCGCGAGGGCAGGAAGGCCGTCGGAGGTTTCTCGGCGGTCGAAAGCACGGTGCCGCAAAGCCTGAGCTACTTCATCCCGACGTTTGAACCGGAGCCAGTCACGACAGAGCCCGAGCCTGAGGTCGTCATCGAGGCGCCGCCGTTCTACGCCCCAACCTATCTCCCGGTGTGGTACGGAAGCCATCCGAAGAGCAGCGGCCTCCGCCAGCGCACCGCCGCTCATTTCGCCGCCCCGAGGCCGACGTTGCCGCGTCCCGGACGCCCGTCTGCACCGCCGACATTTCAGCTGCGCCACACCACGGCCGGACATTTTCGCCAACGCTGACGAAGACGGCGTCAATGGTTGGGAGGGCGGGATTCGAACTCGCGACCCCTTGAACCCCATCTGGGATGAAAGTGCGTCGGCCGCACCGAGAAAGAGACAGAATGGCTCCGGTTTCACGCGCTACAGGCCCCCGGCAATTCCCATTGCACCCCTACGCGGTATAGCACCCCGCAATTCCCATTGCGCCCTCAAACTCCCTTACACCAGACGGCTGGAGGCGTGGAGCGCCGACCTCGTCCGGGCGACCCCCGGCTACGGTTCCCCGACTAGCTTCCAGGTCGGGTCGGGTTCGTATTCCGTGGCGGCCGCAGCCAGTTCGGCCGTCTCCTCTCCCAGGTTCTTCTCGTACACACGGCCCTGCTGATTGACGATGAACGTCATGACTCCCGAGGTCCCCCACTTGTCGGGGTACGCGATCAGAGCGAAACCGGCGATCATGTTGCCGTTGATCACGTAGCTGAACTTGCCGCCCGGAGCGTGGGGTCCTTGGGCCTTTAGGATCCTGAAGAAATACCCGTGATAGGGAGAGCGCTTCTTCGCTTCGCCGCTCTTGGCCATGCCCGGGGTGTACCCTTCGGCCCGTTCCTGCGCGATGAGGCTTCCGAGCGGACTGGGCTTCCCTCCCTCGGGAACCTCCCAGAACAGCCCGTCCCGCTTCCCGGGGGTACTGATGAAGCGCTGCGCGTAGACGGCGAGTCCGTCGCGGGCCGTGTCTCGCGCCTCGGTGTAGTACTCCCACTGCGCGACGACGTAGGCACGGCAGGTCATGATCGTAGAGAGCTCGTTCTCGCCCATCCTCCGGCTGAGGATCTCGTCGAGGCCGGCCGCGGTATCGAAGCGCCACTTCCGACCATCTTTGACGATCGGGATCGGCGACGGCCAACGGTCTTCGCCCACGACCAGGGTGTACTTTGCGTCGTCGACCTTCTCGAGCATCGCGCCTTTCTCCAGCCGTTCGCCGAAACCCCTTAGAGCAGCAACGTCCTCGACGGCGTCGCCCGAGAGCAGCTTCTCGCGCTCGGGCCCGTAGATCGCCGATAGCTTCTCCTGGTCCGCTGTCTTCACGGCCTCAATCAGCGCCTGCACGGCCTCCTGGGGGGTGGGGAAGAGCCTTTGCTTCGGCGCCTTCGCGTCCGCGGCCGGCGCCGGGCCAGCGAACAAGGCGAATGCCAGGACGAACGGCGCGATTGTGGCCGCCGCGACGCTCCTGGTCTCCGTTTCGCGGTTCATTGGCGTCTCCCTTCCGCAGGCCGGGCAGGCGCTTGCGGCCGCTGAGGCTGCGCCTGCGCTCGGCTGGCCTGGCCCCGCTGGCTTGCCGCGCGCGGATCAAACCCGCCGCGAGCGGGGGTGAATGCCGGGGTATTCGGCGCGTGAATGGCAGTGGGGGCCTGCGGAACGTGTCCGCGGTATTGGTTTAGCCTCGGGTCGTTGGTGTTGAAGTTCCGCGCCGGGATCTTGTTCTGGACCGCATTGCGGTTCGGTGAAGGCGGCGGGCTACCTATGTCTCGAGCGGCCCGGTGGAGATTGTCGAAGTTGGCCCCGCGGTGCACGTCGTCGTAGCGGCCCAACGCCTGGTAGTTCACTTTCCGTTGGACGACGTGTCTATCGACGGTGACGTTGCGGTAACCGTTGTTGACGTAGACGTTGTTGACGCGGACGAAGGGTCGGCTGCGCTCCATCCATCCGCGGCCCTGGTCCCAGCCGTGATAGAAGACTCGATGCCCGCGCCAGTCGAAGTCGTAATTGAGCCACGCGCCGATGAGGAAGCGGGCGGGGAAGAACAGCGGCGCGCGGGAGAAGAAGACGACCGCCGGGTCGTACGCAGGCACGAAGAGGTACTGGGGCTGAGCCGGCCAGAGCTCGATCTCGCCGCCGGAATCGACCACCTGCATCTCGGGGGTCGTGGTGAGATTGCCCGCCGCCCGCGCCTGCGCTCGGAGGTGCTGCACCGACGTCATCACGTCCGTCGACTGGTTGACGTAAGCCTGACCGAGCGCGGTCGTCCAGTCGAGCTTGTCGGCCATCATCTCCAGGACTTCCGGGTAGTGGGCAACGGCCTTGACGCTGACGTCCCACGGCTGGCCGTCGACGTCGTCCGCGTTGGTATCGTCGCGAACGAAGCGGGCCGCCTGATCGACCTGGTCCGGGAACGTCGCAGCCACCAGGACCTGCGCGAGCAGGGGATCGGGGTAGAGCGCGATCGGAGCGAGCAGGTTGTCGAGCTGGTCCGGCGAGAAAGCCGAATAGCCTGCGTCGTCCTGGGCCAGGAGCGGCGAGGCCAAGACCATCAGCGAGAGAGCGAGCGAAACAGCCAGATTCTTCCCCATGGCGTGCGCCCCCTTACATTCTGGCTCTCATGCTAGTTCAAAACCGAGGAGCCGGATCGGACGAATCCCCAGGTCTGAAGCGAGGTACTACCCGAGCGGTGTTGGAGGCGTTCTCGAGGTGTCCTTGGCGGAAAGCTACCTAACGACGGTCGCGTTCCTCATCCGAGTCATTGTCGGTGCCCGCCACCGTGTGGGCCGCCACCGAAGCCGTGGCCGCCGCCGGTGCTATGCACGCCTCCGCCACGGCTGGAGCTATATGAGCCGCCACCGCCGCCGAAACTACGCCCGCCACTGCTCGGCGCGGACATTCGCGGCGCGGAATGGTAGCGCTGTATCGGAGCCGAATACCGCTGCGCCGAGGCCGAATAACGTTGGGTCGGAACCTGAGCGCGTTGCGCACCTTGGAAACGCCGCGACTGTCCCGCAGTTGCGCGCCCCGCGCTCCTCGGTGTCGCGACGCGAGCGCCCTGCGTCACCGAACGGCTTCCGTACGTTGACACCGTCCCGGATCCAAACCGGTTCCAGCTTCCCGTGCCGACTGATCGGCCGGAATTGAAACTTCCCGATCTTGCCATCGTGCTCCGGGAAGCCGGCGAGGCAGACTGATACCTGGCGGCAAGCCGACCGTTCGGGTACGAGACTCCCAACCGGTGGCCCGGGTCGTGGCGCCACGGTGCTCTGCCGGTAAACCCGCCAGCCAAGAACCGACCGTGGAAACCATGGTGTCGGAAGAAGGCGCCGTTGACGAACACCGAACGGCCAAACCAGTTCGGGCCCCAGCCCCAACCCCAGCCGCGCCAACCCCAGCCGTCCCAACCGCTGAAGCAGAATCCGATGTCGATCCCTGGACCGAACCCAAAGCCGTAACCGGCGTAAGCGAGCGGCGGATAGTAGCCCCACGCCGGGGGTCCCCAGACATACTCTGGATCATATTCCGGCACGTAGATCACCTGCGGATCGGCCGGTACAATCTCAATGATCGTTCGCGCGTCCTGTGTCTCGGTCGTAACCGTCTGCTGCGGAGTGGAAGAGAGCTTGCCGTTGGCCTGCGCCCGTGCGCGCATCTGCTGCACCGCTTCCATGACGTCCGACTGCTGCGCGAGGAATGCGTTGCCCAATGCCGCTGTCCATTGGACGTCCTGGTTCAGCGTCGCCACCACGTCCGGAAACGCCACCAAGCCCTGAACGCTCGCGTCCCAATTCTGCTGCCGAGCTGCATCCGTCAGTTGCTGTCCCCTCAGACGTCCGTTTCGTTGCAGCCACTGCTGCGCCTCAACAACCTCCAGCGGATAGGTGCTCGCTACCAGGACCTGACTCAGCAGCGGATCGGGATACAGCGCGATGGGCGCCACCAGGTCAGCCAATTGCTCCGGACCTAGAATCTGGGTCTGGACCGATTCCTGGTTCCCAGAGAACTCTGCCGTCGGCGGCTGCTCCTGAGCCATCAACAGAAACGGAATTCCCGACATAGCCGCCAAAACACAGACCTGCCGCACCATTCGGTATGCCATCTCATACCTCCCGCTGATCCACCTTTATAAATGCGCAGCTACCGAGTTCGCACGAGGCCAGTGACAGGAACGCACTGGAAAGGGGAGCGATCCGGATAGCGGAGGCCATTGTCGAGGGCGGCATCCGTCCGGCGCTGCGGAATGAAAGACGCTCGCGAACAGTGTTTAGCATTGCGTTCGGCCCGAAGAGAGCCCGTGCCAGGACGCAGCAACGTCTGTGCCACGGCAGTGTCACCGGATGGGTACGCGGAGGGAGTTTATGGAGGGCAGACTCTCAGTTCCTTGATCCTGAGACGGTTAGGACGAGGCGGTTCGCGCGGCGCCGTCCGGTTTCGAGGGCCCGGTAGTCCCGGACGAACGCGCCCTGAGCCACCTACCTGGGGATCTGAGCTGGCTCTCTAAGCTGCTCGAGATCCACTCCGGAGGATGTACACGGTGCGGTTGGACCGGCGTTTCTCCACCCCGAGCGAGGACTGGTCCCGAAGACTCGCGCGCTGAGCCATTACTCCGGGGACGCCTTCTAGGAAAAGGCCGATTACTCGAACCTAAATCGCTGTCCGGACAGAATGCCTGTCCACGGGCCTCGATTTGAGAAAGAAACCGAGGGTGCGGCCCTGGTTTTCCACGCGCCACAGTCCCCGGCAATTCCCATTGCGCCCCTATACCATACGGCGGAAGGCGCTACGCGGTCATACACCGGATTAGCTGCGATCAGAACGATGCACTACCCGCCGAGTGTCGGGTCCTGGTTTTTAAACCAGGCGAGTGCGTGCTCAAAATGCTGCGGATCAAAATCTGGCCAATATTCATCCCTGACGTAGAAATCCGCATAAACCGATTGCACCGGCAGAAAACCGCTCAATCGGCGTCCTCCTCCCCAGCGTACAATCAAATCCAGAGGTGAAACTTCATCTGAACGCAGGCCACCTTTTTTAAGGCCGGCCAGATCCCATTCCCAACCATAGTTGACGAGTAGATTCACCTTCATTCCGACACCCTGACGCCGCCGGAATTCTTTCAACACCTTGGGGAATTGCGTCGAGGCCCCGTCGCCCACAACAAGCAGGGCCGCTCCACGGCGTGCAATCTCGAAAGCGAATGCAACGCATGCCTCACTGAATGCCTGTTTCTGAATGGGAGGCCGCCTGGTGTTGTCCTGGGTAAAGCAGTAGATGGAAACTTCTTTGATTCCGTATTCTTTACATTTCTCGTACAGCAGCAACCCCGGGGCGATACCATGAGCATACCCGGCTTCTTTGGGCAGACCATGATCCATGGCCCAGCGGCGATTTCCATCGGGAATGAAACCTACGTGACGCGGGATCTTATTTTTCGCCATTGCAACGTTTATTCCAACATGAGGTGATGCCATACGATACGAAGATTATCATTAAATGTGCAGGGCGAGGCTTCCGAGGAGTCGCGGAAGCGCCGTGGGGCGGCGCCGCCCCCCGGCCGCAGCATCACTGACAGGACGGCGATTCTGATTTTCATCTTGGAACTCCCTTACTATTTTACAATTCCTTCAGCGCCCGATTCACTTTAGTTGGGCGACTTCCGACTTGCTGAGCTCGAGCTTCTCTTTCTCGAGTGTCTTCAGATACTTTTCGAGCTTCGCGGCGTCTTTCGCGACGAGCGCCTTGTGAATAACGATCTCGAGTTCCATGATTTTCAACCGCCTATAATAACCCAGCGTCTCCTTCAGATGCGCAATGACGATCTTGCCTGTCAGGAGCGGATGGTTGTTCGTTATGTTTGCCTCAGGGTATCTCGTTCCGTGCTCAAGCTCAACTTCAAGCCCATCCCGAAAATCCGCGGCGCCGACCCTGATGTCCGCCGCACCTATCGCTGCCTTAATCGTTTTGGCTTCTTCCACGCTCAGCGCCACTTTCCTAAGAGCTGCCCAATTTCTGATACCCAATTCCTTGCACACTCTTTTCACTTCGTCTTTCGTGACATAATCAGGAAGTTTCATAATCTCTAACTTTCTTGGGATAGCGTTCGCCATCATTGAGATTCGCGGGCTGGATATTCCACCTCCGCGCTTAGTCCGACACCGACAACGAAGTTTCGGATATTAATCTCTCTATTCTGATATCAATGCCCCGGTTTAAGAACGACCTTGGTCCAGCCCTCCTTGCGCGCATCAAAGTTTTCGTAGGCTTCGGCCGCCCGTTCGAGTGGCAGTTCGTGT
>Ga0208355_1001247_pt1 | contig 11222 bp, 14 predicted proteins | sample NGESurdeep072012_6_FD_184458 | JGI IMG/M metagenome (GOLD analysis project Ga0208355, IMG submission 184458) | Arctic peat soil microbial communities from Barrow, Alaska - NGEE Surface sample 210-3 deep-072012 (SPAdes) | ecosystem: Environmental > Terrestrial > Soil > Wetlands > Peat ... | reverse complement strand
GTGGGTCATCGACGAGTTGCGACGTCTCACGGGCGACGATTTTGACGCGTTCTGGCAGTACACGTTTCGCACCATGTCGATGGAAGAGATTGCCAAAGCGCACGGCATCTCTCGCCAAGGCATGACCAAGCGCATTGAGCGGTGCCGTCGTGCGGTGCGAGAGAGTCCCGGCGCCGAGCGACTCCAGCGGTGGTTCGACCAACAGTGAGCCGCCGCGCGGGTGCTATCGTAACTAGGCTTTCAGATTCATTCCCAGATAGCTCAATTGGCAGAGCAAGCGACTGTTAATCGCTAGGTTGCAGGTTCGAGTCCTGCTCTGGGAGCTTGTTTTTGATTTTTTTGTACCCGTGCGAACCCGCCCTTAGGGTTGACGCATAAATGACGACGCGTCAATACCGAGATCGTCAAGCAGTACGGACGCGTCGTGTTCTGTTATCTCGAAGGGCCGTAGCTCAGTGGTTAGAGCAGGGGACTCATAATCCCTCGGTCGTGGGTTCGATCCCCACCGGCCCTACCAATGAAACAAAGGAGTTTCACCGAATTAATTTTACCGCTCCATAACTAATCCCACGGAAATCCCACGATGTACCACCTACGAATTAGCGTATTGAGCATGAAGGGTGGAATAAGGCAGAAGGCTACGGCGGTTTGGGAGGTGCGTCTTGAGGCGGGCCGTGATCCAGTCACCGGGCGAAGGCGTCAGGTCAGTCGTAGCGTCCACGGGACAAAGCGAGAGGCACAACGGATCCTCAACACACTCTTGGCCGATGCCGAGAATGGCCAGGGGGGGCGAACAGCGGCGAATTTCAAACAGTTGAGCGATCAATGGATGGCCCTCGTCTCAAACGACTTAAGCCCAACAACGGTTCACCGATACAAGAACTTGTTGAAGAATCGAATCCTCCCCGCGCTGGGCAATAGGTCTGTGAATAGCATCCGAACGAATGACCTTGACCGTCTTTATCTTGGACTTGTTAATGATGTCGGACTAGCGCCTGCGACTGTGCGCCAGGCCCATGCGATCATTCGTCGCGCCTTTCGCCAGGCGGTGTTGTGGGGATGGATAGCGACTAATCCTGCGATCAACGCAACGCCTCCACGTATCGCGAAGTCAAAGCCCTCGCCTCCCGATGTTGGACAAGTTGGCGCTCTTCTCCAGCGAGCCGGAGAGTCAGATCCTGAACTCAGTCGGTTTCTCCACGTTGCCGCTACGACCGGAGCACGGCGAGGCGAAGTTTGCGCCCTTCGATGGAAGAACTTTGACACAGTGTTGCGATCGCTCACTATCGAGCATTCCATCGTTGACCTACCAGGCGGCCTTGTCGAAAAGGACACGAAGACCCACGTCAATAGGCGAATGGCACTGGACGTTGGAACTGCCGAAGTTCTCGAAGAGCAGCGTCGAAGCATGTCTGACCGCGCGACCGCAGCCAACTTGCAAATCACTTCTGAGTCATTCGTCTTCTCAAATGAGCCTGATGGACTCACGCCTTGGGTTCCGGGAAGTGTTACCAAGCGGTTTCAAAAACTTAGAGATTCACTCGGCTTCGAAAACATGCGTCTTCACGACCTGCGTCACTTCACGGCCACCCGTCTCATTGCAGCAGGCGTGCCTGTTCGGACTGTGTCCGGGCGGCTCGGTCACGCTGACCCTTCGACGACACTTTCGGTATATGCACATTTCGTCGAAGCTTCAGATCAAGTCGCAGCGACCGTAATGGGCGAACTCGTTACCAAGACCCCCTCAATTCAGAAGTCGAAACTTATTTAATCGGAGCGGTAGAGCCACGTAGGTGGCCCAGGCCAACTGTCTATTTCGTAGTCGGACCAAATCTGGACGAATCGCTCACCATCAACACCAAAGCGTAGAAAATTCTCCGCATCGCGGAACGTTGCGAACCAACGCCGTTTTGTTTGGAGGTCGAAGCCTTGGGCGGGTTCGTAGCGATGCTCACCCTTGCAATGATCGTCGTTGAGATCTTTAGCCAGATACTTTGAAAGATAAGTGGCTAGCCTCCTCGCATCGTTTCTGGATTCTCCTGAATGGCGATTATTCTCATCGAACCGAATTCGACCGTGACCCCAAACGCGTCGCAGCTGAAAAAAGTCTGTGAACATTCCACCCGGAACAGCGACGTGGACGTGGTAGCCGTGCCCTCCGTCATGCAGCTCTAAAATATAAAGATAAGGGAATGGTTTTCCGCCATTCAAGACGCGCCAACGCATCAGAAATGCGTTCATATAAGCCTTGACTTGCTTCTTGTCCCATTGCGCAGTTTTGAAGGTAAAAGTCCACATCTTCGTTAACCCCCATCGCACGCAGAATTGTCGAACGGCCTTGACAGCTCTTCCATGCGCGCGCAACTTGTTCTGAAACTGACGTTCAACCTCATCTTGAAGAAGTGCATCAATCATCACCTCACCGTCTGCATTCGTGAACCTGGATAGCCGTGCCATGTGGATAGCATCCTGATCGCGCCCACCGTTTCCCGAACCTTGGTAGGTAATTGACGCCTCTCCAGTGCCTTCTGACAGACAAACAAGGAAGCGATTAGTAGTTACGTCCTTTGGACAAGGAAAACAGCGGTCGACGCCTTCGGCGTCGACCAAGCCTTCGGATGAGTTCAAGAAGTCCGCTGTGGACATTTATCGATCCGCGTTTATAGTCGAGATACCCGAGGTGAGAAAGGCCTCAAGCAGTGACCTGGTCACCCGTAAGCGGTTGCCAATCTTCAAGACGGCGACAGGGAACTCATCGCGTTTGTAGAGGTCCCAGGCGGTACTTCGATGGATCCCGAGGATCTGAGCAGCCTGGGCAAGGCTGATGGTGGCGCATGTTGCCAGGTCGATCTGACCTGCGCTACTCTGTTCTTGCGTGGAATACGCGATCTTGTGCATGAAATGAAGCATAATACGCAGTACGCGATACTACGCGTGATTATGCGAAATACCTGATTGGAGCCGAATGTCGATGTACTACGAGCCAACTGCCGATCAGCAGATAGATCGTTTTCTTCTTCCCTACGAGGAACTGACAGCAGACGAAAAGATTATGTGGGGGATGCCGGGAACGGTTGGTTGGCGCACCGTTGCGGAAACTCTAGGTGCAGCAAGAAAACGGCTCAAGCTGAGTAAGCGCCAAGCTGCACGAAGAGCGGGTATATCGGAAGGCACTTGGCGCCAATTGGAACGCGGTCCGACATTCGAAGGCGGATCGGTCTACGTCAATCAGACTCGGCCCGAGAATCTTTATGCCGCTGCTCGTGCCGTCGGGGTGGATCCCAAAATCGTTTTTGGTGCATTTAATGAAGAAGTTCCTGAGGGACTCGACTTCACACCGTATGACGACAGGCTCGCAAGAAAGATCGCAAGGCTTGACGTGCGTGACCGTGACATTGTCGAGCGACTCGTGGATTCAATGCTCGATAATTCGGTTGGTGACACTTCCGAGGACGACGAAGACGTTCTCTGAGTCGAGTTGACCGTCCTCGACCCCTGCGGCGCCGCCGGCGCTGCGCTCCCGCGCATGCGTTCGGCGCCCCCGCAGACGGTCGTGAAGTCGCCCAGCTCATTCCCGTGCAACCCTCTTCACCCATCACTGGATGTCGTCCTAAGGTTGGACGTGAAATGGCAACGTGCGCGGATTGCAATCAACACGTCGACGCGAGTGACGAGTTCTGCCGCTACTGCGGATCTCCAATGCCCAAAGAAGAGATGGATGTCGTTTACGAGACAGAAGGGTGGACATCGCGACAACGCGCTGAGCTTACGGAGACCCTTCTCGGTAAAGGCATTCCTCACGAGTGGTACGGAACGGACATGACTGTGGCGCGTCAGTATGAAGCAATAGTTGACGGCATTCTGGCTCGCCCTGCAATTGAGATTAATTTGGATACTCGACAAGCCAACAAAGTCAGGCCGAAAGGCACACTATTCAAGCATCCGATTTATAGCGATTGGTGCGCCTGGCTCGGTGCCCTCGCTGTTGCGACCGGAATATATGCTGTTTCGAACCAACACAGCGCAAACTTAATCGACTACGTATTCGCGATAGTCGTTCAATGGACTCTCTTCGCAGGAGCCCCCGCAATCGTACGTCGAGAACTTTATCGCAGGCACACTTAAATGCCCCAATGCATCCACCTCTCATATCGATTCCTCAAGACCCAAGTCTGCCGCGAGCGCTCTATAAGTGTCCGTGTCACTAACCACAAGAGGTGCACAAACGTCTCGAAGAAACTCCGTGCGATCCTGCCCTGGTTGCGCCAGTTTCCCCCAGCGTCGTTTGGCCTCTTCAAAGAGCGAGCCTGCTATTGCCTTCACGTCGTCCGGGTATGGGGCGGAGCCCAGGAGCTCGCGCTTCTTCTCTAACAGAATCGCACAAGCAGAGTCGGCGTCATCGGACCACTTTTGGGAGCCAAGTTTTAAGACTTCGTCGCTCAGAAGATAATTCTCCAAGTCCCTCACTGAAAGTATTCGAAGAAGCGGATCCTCTACTTTCAAGGCCGCAATCGACTCGTCCGTACGGCTATCTCGGTCGATTACTCGCAGCACCTCCGTCTGCTTCAGTACAGTCGTCATCGAGTCAGCCACGGGTCGCAACTGTGTTGTTCCGCCAGCAGACACGAATTCTATAGTTGGGTACGCATCGCCGAAGATCCGGTTTAAAATGGCGGCGTCAAAGCTCTGTTTTGACCGAGTAGGCGCGTCGGGCTTGCCTTCGCAGACGAAGACTCGTTTTGGAGCAACGAGTGCAGCCAGATCGTCCAGTGCAACTTGGAGCAATGACTGCCAAAGCACACGTGTCATCGCTTCTGGTTGCATAATTACAGGCGAATCGAAGTCGCGATCATTGAAATTCAGAAAGACAACCTGTTCCGGAGATTCCCTGGCTATCTCAAAGGCTCGCCTCATCATGCCAATCGAGTGACTTGCGATCATAAGTTGGCATGTTTCGGGTATGACCAGGAGCATCTCATCGAGTAGTGCCGCTTGTAACGCTAGACCTGTGTGAAGGTCCGGTTCATCGAGACAAATCAGAGAATTCGGATAGTACTCCTTCCGGATATGTAGGTCTAAGAGAAGATCGAAGGCCGCCTTCTCCCCAGCCGAAAGATTGACGTACCGAAAATTCTGTGAAGATCCCTTAGTGAACAGGAATGTTCCCTTGTTCGTGGGATCTCCAAGACCCGTCAGCGTGAGATCCCTGAACAAACGGTTCATTGATTCCGCGAGAGGTTCGATTTTGCTCGCGTAGACATCACGGTTAGATACCTCAACCTCCATCTGAGCAAAGGCAGCTACCGCCAATCCCACTAACCGGTTGTAATGCTCCGCGACTGAGTGGTCTTCATCGATGAGGGCACCTAACAAGTTTGTGTATTCGATATTTCGTAGGCCCCCTATCGATGTGGAAGCGAAGTCACTGGTGTATCGATACGCCGTACGAAAGTGCAGTGACCGAGCTCTCTCGACTGGATCGGATGGTAGTGGATCGTGCCATTCAACTTGGACGCTGGGAAGATCCGATTGATTAGGCCGGGAGTAGTAGTCCGGGTCCATGCTTCGGCTCACAGTTCGATTTGCATTGTGTCGATGCCAATAAAACAGGGCGTCAAGGAAAGAACTCTTACCCGAACCATTTGTACCGAGTAGCACGATCAGCCGAGCGGTAACCGGCAAGTCGGAAATTGTCAGGTCTGCAAACCGCTTAAAGCCGTTTCCAATATGCACACTCTTTAGCCGCACGATTCAGCTCCTTAGGCGAAGTTGAGTGCAAGTGTACGATTACCGCGTCTCAGTTGAAGCTACCGTCACTGACCCCCAAAAATTGGCGCTAACGCTCCTTGTAAGGTTGGGGCGAGTGCCTAAATCTCGCGCTTTAGACGGCTTCCTAGCGACGAAACAGTCCCACGTTTCATCCCGCATACCAAACCGAACCACCAGACCAAAGCGACACCACTGGACGAAGAACTCAGAGAGTTTCGGACCAAACCGACACCACCGGACCAGTCCGACCGTTTGCTCCCACCTCATAAACCCCCTGGTCTCTCTTTAGAGGTCACAAGTTTTGACCCTCACGGGCAAAACTGCCGATATGCTGGAACAGTTCCAATCGCTGCACATTGTGCGGCAAGTCCCACGGCCGCCCTTGAGGCGGTCGTGGTTGTTTTCGGGCGAATTTCGTTCCCTCGGGCTAACTTTGTCTCACCATGCACATCTGTTACGTTGACGAATCAGGCAGCGCGGATGTATTCTGCAGGTCGAACGTCAGTTCAACCCCCCTAATAGTGGTAGCCGGGTTGATCGTTTCAAGCGACGCTTCCAAACAACTTGTCTGGGACTTTCTCAAGCTCAAAAAGACTTTTAACAGTAGCTTGTCGGACCCGCGGCTCCAACTTTCGGACCTCATTGCGGCTGAGACCAAGGGAAGCGATCTTCGTTCTGATGTCCGAAGCGGGTCGAGACGTCGTGCCAGGCGAGCGTTCGGCATCATCGAGGGAGTCCTCGAACTGATCGAGTCGCACAACGGAAGGCTGATAGCTCACGTGCTGATAAAGGACGAGAATGCGCCAATCACCGATGCCCGTGTTTATCCGCGAACTCTGCGCTACATCGCGCAGAGTTTCAATGACTTTGTCGAGCAAAAAAACGAAAAGGGCATCATAATTCTCGACAGTCGAACGAAATCAAAAAACCTCCCCGTGATCGAGGGAATCACGACTCAGATGTATCGGAGCGGTGGGAGCAGCATTCCTAATCTTGTCGAGTCACCTCTATTCGGGCACTCAGACAGTCACGTGGCACTTCAAATTATTGACATCGTTGCTTCCGCGGTCATTTTTCCTGCGGCATGCTTTACGTACGCCTCCCACCACACGTGGAGTGTTCACTCTTCTAATCATTACGAAAATGTCAAAAACGCCTTCGCATCTCGAATGCTAAGTCTTGAGTTTCGCTACCAGAAGAACGGAACCGCATGGCGAGGCGGATTTAGTGTCGAATCTGCAACCTCGAGAGCCACCTACCGTAATTTATTCACCATCAGACTCGGTCCCTGAGAAACTACCCGCTGAGAAATCCCACGTTTCATCCCACATACCAAACCGACACCACCGGACCAATCCGACACCACCGGACAAGTTTTCTTTCTAATCCGGATCAAACCGACCCCACCGGACCAGTCCGACCGTTTGCAGCCACCTCATAATCCTCCGGTCGTGGGTTCGATCCCCACCGGCCCTACAACTTGATTCTCGGGTTGCAGTTAACGGGTGCGGGTTCAGATGGTCGACGCAACAAGTTTGTGATCTCTCGGGTCATCGGGGACGTTTGAACCCCCAAAAGGAAGTTAGTCGACCCGTTGCATTGATTGGTATGAGTGATTGCCGTCGAGCGTGACCACGCCCAACAGTTTGAAGTTGTCGGTCAACACGCGCACATCATCGTTGACCACATGCAGGATTACTCGCTGGCCACTGTGCCGACGTCCCACACCGATGTGCATCAATCTCGAGTGGTGCCGGATGGAGACTTTGCCAGCTTGATCGACGACGTCGCGACGCACGCGGTAGCGAGGAGGGTGTTGGAACCGTCCGGGTCGGGCTTTATCGCGCTCGCCATAGGCGACGGATGGTGTCCTTCGACCGCGGGCGCGATGCGGGCGAACCTCGTTGTAGTACTCGACGAACTCATCGAGGTTGCGTTGTAGTTCAGGAAGCGTGCGCGCGGGGTGTTTGTTGAGCCACTTCTTTAAAGTGCTGTGCCAACGTTCGATCTTGCCCTGGGTCTGGGGATGGTAGGGGCGCCCGTGTTTGTAATTCACACCAAGGTCGTCGAGCAGACACTCGAACGCGGTGCGACCGTGGCGGCTGATCGCGTTGTAGACGGCGCCATTGTCAGTGAGCACGCAGGCGGGCGTTCCCCAGCGTTCACAGGCCTGGACGAAGGTCGCGATCACGTCGGCGCCCTTCACGACGGACACGGCACGACTGGCGAGCAACACCCGTGAGTGATCATCGATGAAGTTCAAGATCTGCACGGTGCGGCCAGTCGTGAGCGTCCAGTCGGTGAAGTCCGACTGCCACATCTCGTTGGGTTGGTCGGCCTCGAAGCGGATGTAGCTCGACTTCGGTCGCTTCTTCGGCTGGGGGTTGACAAAGCCGCGACGCACGAGCACTCGGTGAATCGTCGAGATCGACGGCGACTGGCTCAACTCGCGCGCGAGATGCGACTGGATCGTCGCGGCGCCGGCATCGACGCCGTAGTCGAGGAGCTGTTTGCGAAGCTCCACAATGCGATCTTCGAGTTCGACGGGCGTTCTGTTCGGATCGTTGCGGTGCGCACGAGAGTGCGGCTCGAGTGCCTCCGCGCCACCCTCTTTGAAGCGTTTCACCAACTTCGCCACGAAGGTCTTGGAGACCCCGTAACTACGTGCAACCTCTCGGATGCTGCGCCCTTCTAAGAGGACAGCGTCCACCACCATCTGTCGAACCACCATCTCGACACCTCCCGAAGAAAGTGTCCCCGATGACCCGACACATCTGTCCCCGATGAGGTGGAATCAGACAGTCGACGCAACAAGTTCATTCAACGCCTCCAATGGTGACACCCAATTGAGAGTCTTGCGCGGACGCTCGTTGAGCTCTCGTTCGATGGCCGTCAGTTCGCGTTGAGTGAATCCAGCGAGGTCCGTTCTCAACGGCGAAGCGACGGTCGTCCCGAAGACCCACGACAGCGTCGTCGAGTCCATCAGGGCGTTGCGCGTCGCCTTCACGTCGGCACGCAACTCGAGAACCCGCGTGGCGCTGCAGATCAGAGACCTGATCGTGACGGCGCCCGCGCCGTTACGAGCGGAGATCGAAGGACTTACTACCGCTCAACGTGTGGCTCGCTGCGCGCGCTTTCGACCCGGTGATCCGACTGATCCACGAGAGGCAACGAAGTTAGCGCTGCGCGTGTTGGCTCGACGCTACGAGGCGCTCACCGAGGAGATGAAAGAACTCGGGAGCGTCCTCGACGACTTGACCTACAAAGTCAACCCGGCGCTTCGATCAGCGAGGGGTGTCGGTGTCGACGTGGCAGCGATCCTGTTGGTTGCGGCCGGCGACAACCCCGAACGACTGCGCAACGAATCGGCCTTCGCCGCGCTGTGTGGCGTGTCACCCGTTCAGGCCTCGTCGGGCCTGACCACGCGCCACCGTCTCAACCGCTCGGGGAATCGTCAGGCAAATAACGCACTCTGGCGCATTGCGATTGTCCGGGCGACCCACGACGAAGAAACGAGAGCCTACGTGGCTCGTCGACTCACCGAAGGCAAGACCAAACGCGAGATCATTCGCTGTCTCAAGCGCCACATCGCGCGAGAGATCTTCATCCATCTCACCAACCCGGCAGTCGTGCCCGTTGGAACGGAACTTCGCGCCGAGCGAAACGCGGCGAAGATCAGTTTGACGACTGCATCAACAGAGCTTGGAACCTACCCACTTCGGATCTCGCGCCTAGAGAGAGGCATCGATCATGATCGGCAGTTTGCCGAGCAATATCGGGCGTGGCTTGAACAACAAAAAGCCGCTTGACAAACATAGGAGCATCAGGAGACGTACCCGGTCCTCGTTCGGTGCGTTTTCGCTGCAACCTCATTTCACTCCAAGAGCAGAGGCCGCAGGGTGCCGCAATCCATCGGGCATTCTCATAACTACTTCACACAGTAAGGTAGGTAACTAACAGCTTGAATGGCCTATGTTGGATCTTCTGCAAGGGGTTATCAATGACTAAGAGCAAGTACACCGTTCTACTCTCGCCTATGACCTTCGCTACCGTGTTTTCGGTGCTCGTGGTGTCGCTGGGGGCCCTACTTCCGCTTGGCACCGCGTCTGGAGGCAACTTCCTCACCACCCTCACCGTGAGTGGCTCAGGTCGTACACAGACGATAATCAAGTCTTCGGTAAAATCTTCGACGTACGGACAACCCGTAACATTCAAGGCCACGGTTACGCCCCTGTCGGGCATCGGGGTACCCACCGGCACGGTGCAGTTCCTTGAGGGAACAAAGACGTTGGGCACTCGTAAGCTACGCGGAGGTACGGCCACCTTCATTTATCAGACATCCCCCCAGAATGTCCCTGGACTTGCGGTGGGCACTCACCAGATCGCTGCTCTTTACGGGGTCGGCCAAGGGGGTGCCTATCGGAGCAGCAAGTCGCGTGCGCTAACGCTGACGGTCAAAAAGGCGACCACCACGACAAAGTTACTTTCATCAGCAAATCCATCGGTGTTCGGACAGTCGGTCACGTTCACGGCGACGATCTGGACGGGCGGTGAAGCTGGCGCCCCCGCCCTCGCCGGCAGTGTCCAGTTCCAGTATGGCTCGGAGGAATACATATACGTCCCCTATCTCATTCGCGACCCCGACGGTGGCTTGGCCAACGTGACCTTCACGATCAGTTCGCTCGCGGTGGGCACGCACATTATTACCGCCGTGTATACGGGCAGCCGGAATTTTGCCGGCAGTGTCTCAAAGAAGCTCACGGAGATAGTCAATAGCGTGGCTGTCACCTCGACGACAACTACCACAACGACCACAACGCCGCCGACGACCACAACGACCACAACGCCGCCGACGACCACAACGACCACAACGCCGCCGACGACCACAACGACCACAGCGCCGCCGACGACCTCGACGACGACCACAACCTCCCCCCTAGGACCCTGATCGACCGGGTACTCGTCAGTGACCGACGCGTACAAGCGCTACGACACGACCAACCTGTTCGCGGCCATGAACGTGTCTCCTAGTCCTGCGGTGAAATGAGGTTGTAGCGGAAATGCACCGAGCGAGGACCGTACCCCGGGGCTCCCTATGAGTAGTTGTTGCGGGGTCCCTAATACTCTTATCTCACCCCAAGAATAGGGGGGCCTTCACGACTCCAGGAGGTGATTCGCCACTCGGAGATTGTGGAAGTCGGCTCTCCGACGCCAATCAGGTCTTGGCTAGGTCAGCCGCCAGTGCAAGGTTGCATTTCTGTTGCGTCGGCTCTCCGACATGAACCCCCACGCGGCGATTGCCATTCTGAGAATCCCACGCTTTATCCCACATACCAATCCGACACCACCGGACGAATCCGACACCACCGGACAAGTTTTCTTGCAAATCCGGATGAATCCGACTCCGCCGGACCATTCCGACCGAATGCATCCACCTCATAATCCCTCGGTCG
>Ga0208355_1001242_pt1 | contig 11240 bp, 17 predicted proteins | sample NGESurdeep072012_6_FD_184458 | JGI IMG/M metagenome (GOLD analysis project Ga0208355, IMG submission 184458) | Arctic peat soil microbial communities from Barrow, Alaska - NGEE Surface sample 210-3 deep-072012 (SPAdes) | ecosystem: Environmental > Terrestrial > Soil > Wetlands > Peat ... | reverse complement strand
CTTCTCCCGACAGTGGTCGCCAGCGCTATTGGTTTTCAAATCGACGAAATCGAGATGGAATTTCTACAAGAAAATTCTGCGTGGGAGTTTTCACACAGCATCGACCCAGACCGGACTCTCGCAACCGATTCAACCTGAAACCCGTAACCAGAACTTCGCGCCTGCTAGTATGGTAATGACAAGTCCGATTGTGCCGTGAACAGCCGTAGCGGCTGAGGTACCCGAGAAACCAAGCATCCATGGCGAGACGGCGGTAACGATTCCAATAATCATTGTGGCCCACTTTGACTGTTCTGTGCTGGAGAACGCAAAACTGACCATCGCTATTGTGGGGGCGTCTATCCAAGCCGTCCACAGCGATCCCGATGACATCGAATAGACGAACCTCTACGACCCATTAACCATCGACGGCGTGCGCCGCACACCGCCGATTGATATCCGGCGGCGTTTGCTGCCAGCCGGTTGAGGCTCGCGACGAGACCTCGGCCCTCGCTATTGCCAGACTGACTCATTCCTTACGGTCCGGTGTTCGTTGGCGCGATGCGGATGAGGGACACCGCTTGCTTCGAAGCATCAGTTATTGGGATTGGTGAGGGTCTCAAGCTGCTTCAGCGCCTGCATGGCTTTGAGTGTTTGATAATTGACGTTCGCAGGACTGACCGCAGCCCCGTCCTGGAACGGGTACTGCGGAATCGTGACCAGGAATTCCTTGATCTTCTGCCCCATCGGGATGAACAGCCACAAATTATCTCCGTACCAGCGCATGTACATTGCTGACTCGAAAGGCATCTTCTCATAGGGGGTGGCTCGCAGATTCACCAGAAGTGGCCAAGTGGTTATCTTACGCGTGCCAGTCATGATGTTCCCATCTACGCCAGCAAAGTTGGCTTTCCGGTCTTTCCACCGGATCGCGTTGAACTCGCCGCCCTGGCCGAAATAGAGGATTTCCTCGCGCGGGCCTTTCTTCGTCTCGCCTTTGAGGTACGGAAGAAAGTTGTAGCCGTCCGCATGGACCTTGAACGTTTTGCCGTTCGCCTCATAACCCTGTGCGAGCTTCTCTTTGACATCTGGCACCCCCGCCGCCGCGAGTAACGTGGGCATCCAGTGAATGTCGTTTCGGATGTTAGACCGGTCGGTTGCCGGACGCCCCGAAGGTTTCCCCGGACAAGCAATACGTGCTTCCAACTCCCAAATCGGCCTTCAGGAAATACATAACGCATCCTTCCTGGTATCTGGGCGATCTCTATTCCAATGTGGCCGGTGTCGCGCGACCCGCTGTTCGGTATTGTGCGGCAGGGTTCGAACGAAGAGCTGTCCGCTTCCTATTGTACCTTGTTGAGTGCCAGCCAAACTTTTGCGACTGCTTCGATGGCAGTAGCTGCGGTTGCTTCTATCGTATTCGGGTTAGTGATAGCAGCGTACCATGTGTTCGACTGTCCGCGTGTGTTGGTCGCATTCAGTACGAAGAATTTGTCCCCACACGCTTCAATAAGTTCTTCGAGCGTGGGAACGTAGGCGCGATCCCCGCTGCGCCAAACAATCTTATCCGGCGACCCAATCCATCGACCATTCCCGCATTGCGGAAATCCTGCCTCTCGCAACTGTTTCGCAAGTTCGTAGTTCATAAAAAACTGTATCACGGAACATCAGGGCCTCATTAGCATTAGGCACCAATGAAGCACCCGCTACCAGTCGAACTGTTCCTCGCCTCGGCCGCGATAGCCGCGTTTCTGATTTTTGTCGTCTACAGCATTGTCTGGATCGTTGTGTACGGCATCCAGCAGCAAATCGCCTCGTTTGCCATCGAGGTCAGGCGAGATCAGGCTGATGCCCGTCGTATTGCGGTCCGGACGTGCGAGCGACGACGCCAGACCCTCCGCCACCAGGTCTTCTGAAATCGTAAGAAGCGGAATCGTCTTTGTCGCCATTTGAACGGCCCTTAGCCGCGCACTTGCGAGCAGTCCTTGCAGCGCATGTAACGCTCCAGTTCATGGACCGGCGTGGAGCGCTGCGAACACGTACGTGTCGAGCACGGGATATGGAGTCGGCGGGTGGGGGGCTGGGCCCTACGGTGGAACACCACGGGTCCGGCAGGAAGCCTCTGGCGGTGCTGACCTGGAGCTATCAGACCTGGCGAAATCGGTGAAAGATATTTGGATCGACCTTTGTGCGAAGCATGGCTTTCCACTGACGTGAGCGGCGCGGTCAGTCTCCAAAGCGTGATAGGATACACCGATGAACCTAGAAGAAGACATCCGCGAGTTCGTGCTGAAGAGCTTGCCTCACGACCCGAAATTCACGGCGGAGCTCCAGGCCAAGACCGCACAAGAACTCTTGGTCATCTACGGCAATTGGCGTTCGCGCCTAGTCTCGATGAGCCCGCGGCAGGTTCATCGATCGAATGTCTTGATGGCAAATCCGCTTTCGTCGGACCTTAGGTACAAACCAGGCCTGGATGCCATCGTGGCCAAGCTTCTGAATGGTCAAGATGTCACACCGCACCTCAGTCGGGCCATCAGGTACGGCTACAAACCGACGAACAGTGGACGTAACCGTCAGGATCTGGACTTGTTGCTGAACGACTGGGGTGTTCATCATCTTCACCTTTCCACCGCCATTGAAGCAGATGGTTTCGTAGCGCGCACGGGCCCTCTGTTGTTTGCCGTTTTCCGACCTGATGATGCCTACCTGATTGACATCATTGATCACGGCGGGTGGACTCGAAATCACGTGATTGAGACGATAGTCGCAGAGTGGCCTTCTGAGAATCTAGTGTGGGAAATGAAGGGGGTGTTGCCCTCGGGCAGGACTTGGTCGGAAGCGGAGCGCAAGGATTTGCGCAACGCTCACATCAGTTCGTATTTAGAGATTGGTGGAAAGCTTTACATGCCCGCAGGTGGTCTGACATCTGCTGGAACATCAGTGATGAATACCATGTCTGTTCAGCGGCTGTTTCGCACGGTCAGGTGGTTCAAGGACCAGCTGGCAAAGGAACCCGATTTTCTAAAGAATGCGGCGGCGCCGTCCGGGATTACGCTTCCAGCGGAGCCGGATCTTCATTTCGAGTTCTTTGCGGAAGGCGGGTACGGCGTCGTCGAAAAGAAGACCGGCCTCCGCTTTCGGTTGGCTTAGGGCGTTTGAAAGCGGTAAACGGCATATCTGTTCGCGATTGAAGACACCCTCTTCGACCAACTCGTCCGGTCTGTAGAATAGAGATACCCCCTGGGAGTGGGCACCCCCGCTAACTATTCAGTCGTTTCCTTGCGCAAGTCTGGCAGCGCCGGGAGCGCTGGCCTGCCACGCCAAGGCTCTCAACACCAACGACCTGATGAGAAATCCTCGTTGGTGCCCATACGGCGGAATTTTCCCGCTTCGGGGGCGTGTGATGGGAATCGCACTCTTCTGGTGCGTATTTGCCATTTGTCGTTGGGATTCAAGCGACTCGAAGCTGGAACGGAATACAGGATATGCCCGCAAACAAATTGCCATTATCTGCAAATACTCGACGGCGTGTCGAGTTGTGGCCTCTTTGGACACTCCTTGCGGCACTGATCGTATTAATGATTGTGTTTTCAAACACTCTCAGTATCTGGCATTTAATTGTCTTGCTTGGAGTTGGGATCGTAATTTTCATTCCGACATTTGTTGCGGGGCGACGAAGGCATCGAAACGCTATCGCGATTTTTGTGCTGAACCTGATTGTATTCTTGTTGGTATTGCTTTCGACAGCGTTAGCTATAGCGATCCATTTCGATGCCAACTTAGCCATCGTCTTATCCGTCCTGAGTGGCCTGGAGTTTCTTGGCTGGGTGGCGGCCCTCGTATGGTCGTTTCTGGCTTAGTCTATAGAACGTGCGGACGTGACACGGCGGGTTTCAAACCACGCGGGCGAGGCGAGGCGGACAATCTCACGATGCATCCTAGCCAGTTTGTGTTCCCATGGGACGCGCTCGGAGCGGACAGGTTCAGCGCCAGCTTTTTCAATAGCAGAGGGGGTCGCGCCACTCGAAACTGTCGTCCGCGCCGCGCACGAGTATCTGGTCGTCCGTGAAGAATGCTTTTGAGCGCGGGTTTAGCCCGTCTTATTCGTGAGAGTGCGGTTTTTAGGTACGATTGATGTAGCCGCGCATCTCCTTTGATGACGGTCAGCGGGCCTCGGAGCGATCCGAGGTCCTTGCTTTTTGGCAGGAGCGATCCCCAAGGGCGTCGGAATGTTGTGAGAAACCTGTCATCACCTGCTATCGTCCCGCAATAGCGGGGGGAGGCCTTTCACATGACCAATCAACAGTTGGGGCGTTTGGAGCGAGTTGAGCTTCGCGACATCTGGACCAGCGAGGCGACCAGTTTTACTCCGTGGCTCGCGCGGCCCGAGAACATTGCCATTCTAGGCGAAACCTTGAACATCGAGCTAGAACTCGAAGCGCAAGAAAGGGCTGTGGGTCCGTTCCGTGCTGACCTTCTTTGTAAAGACATCGACACCGACCGTTGGGTTTTGATTGAGAACCAATTAGAGCGCACGGATCATACCCATCTTGGTCAATTGTTGACCTACGCATCGGGCCTTGATGCCGTCACCATAGTTTGGATTGCTGCGCGTTTCACCGAAGAGCACCGCTCGACGCTCGATTGGTTGAACAAGATCACCAATGAGAGTTTCCGCTTCTTTGGTTTGGAGGTGGAGCTATGGCGAATAGGTGGCTCACCCGCTGCACCAAAATTTAACATCGTCTCGAAGCCGAATGAATGGTCCCATTCGGTCGCCAAGGCCGCCCGCGTGATCGATGATACCGAGTTGTCCGAAACGAAGGCCTTGCGACAAAAATATTGGACGGCATTTAACCAAAAGCTTGAATCTGTCGGCGGTCCGGTCTCAGGAAAGCGGAAAGCGCATGCAGAAGCTTGGATGGGCTATGCGACTGGCCGGAGTAATGTGGGGCTGAATACCGTGATGGTCATTCAGAAAAAGGTAATTCGCGTCGAACTCTATCTCAGGGGCTCCTCGGCAAAACGGTTCTTTCAACAACTTCTCCAGCAGAAGGTCGAAATAGAACGGGACCTTGGATATGCACTGGATTGGCAAGAGTTGCCCGAAGGACAAGACTCCCGGATAACGATCTCACTCGATGCGGACCCCACCAACGAAGAGGATTGGCCTCATCAACATGACTGGCTCGCAAAGCACCTCAATGAAATGTTCCGGGTGTTCGCTCCGCGCGTGAGAGAACTCGAAGCGGAATGAAGCCCCATGCTTGAACGCGCCCGCCACCGAACAGCATCGCCCCCACAGATCGATTGGTCGCAGAAATTCTTCGATCCAATTCCGGTACAGGGTGGCAAGCCACTCGAAAGCCATGCCGGTGACCCTGACGACCGAAGAAGAACGCGACGTCTGGATGCGCGCACCGTGGGACGAAGCGAAGGCGCTGCAACGACCGCTGCCTGACATTGCCGTAAAGATCGTGAGGCGCGGCCCAAACAAAAAGGACAAAGACGCATGACGAAACTGCACGACGAAGCCCGCAAGCTGCTACCGATCGTCGTTTCCGCAGCCGTCTCACACCAATCCCTCAATTACCAAACCGCCGCCCAAAAGCTCGGCCGCCCGAAGAACCACGCTCGCACGGTAGCCCAAGTCTGCGATTTGCTGGACGCGGCTGCCGCTCTCGCTGAAGTTCCGTTGCTGGCGCTCGTCACCGTTCGGGAGGCAGATTATCACATCAATCGCAAGGCTTGGACTAGCAAAGATGTTGAGCCTTGGATTCGCGAGGCAATTATCAAGAGGTCAGAGCAACACACCTTTACGCCTGCTGATTTCGACGCCATTGCCAAGGCTCTCGAAAAGTTGGAGGGAAAGAGCAATCGGGCTGCTTGGGCTTATCTTCGAACGTTAATGCCAGCCAAAGAACGAAGATTGAGGCTCGCTGGCGTTGGGACGGCGGCATATTCCGACGCAATTGACGACCTCGGAACGGATAGCCCGGCTTACGTGCCGTACACCGGCAAACGGTATGCCCGCAACAACAAGATACGGGAAACGGTCAAACTGCGCGCTGCGGGGAGATGCGAATATTGCGGTGAGGTGGGCTTCGTATGCGACGACGGGATGCCGTATCTGGAGTGTCATCATATTCTAGCGCTGGCGAAGGATGGCGAGGATCGCATGACGAACGTGATCGCGATCTGCCCTCGCGATCACCGTGAAGCTCACTTCGGCAAGCAGCGGGCTGAGATCGAGGCGAAGATGATTGCCAAGGTGAAAGTCGCGGAGGCGAAGCGCTTAAGCCGGATGGCCGCGTCTTGACGGCCCGTCGCGGTTACGCTCGACGAGCGCAACTACACTTGTTGGGATGACAACGAACAAAATCAGAAGAGCCCGCGATCTTTCCGTTCTCGGGCAGTACGCCTCGCGCTCAAGCTCTAGATGCAATTTCCTAATGAACACCGCATTGCCTTTAAGGTTTCGTGATTGGGCTCCGTACAGACGAAACACCTCCACGGAAGTAACCAAAAAAGGCGTCAGCTATCATTGACCAACGCGCCGCTTTTGTTTTTGCACGATGTGCGCGACGTAGTTTCGCGCGACCGCATCAACCACAGTCGATATCAATTCATTTGGTCCTGAGGGGGCGCGGCGCTTAGCTTCTTGAACATATTCTTCTGCTTGCTCTTGCAATTTGATCAAGTCCATGTCGTTGGAAATAGGCGTTTCCGCCTCAAGCCTTGCGCGCGCCATTTCGCTTCGTGAGGGCATGAAAACCTCCAAGACCGTTTTGCTTTTTGATCTTGAAGGTCGCTACGCGACCAAGTTCCGAAGCCCGATCAATAACGGTCGGCGTCTTTCAGGAAGCCGGTTGACACCCGGGTTCATAAGATCGTCTGGATAACGATCTCGCCTGTCTCCGGTTCCTGACTCAAGCATTGAAGCTGTTGTTCCGAACATGGAACTACGAATTTTGCAGCTTAACTCAGGGTTTGGAAGCAATGCCATTGCGGCCACCTCCGCCACGCAGCCTTGACGACCCGCCGCGTTGCTATACTCAGGCGCGATGACCATAGTTGTAAAAGTGTTTTCGACGCGAACGTTAGTGCAGATTGTTGTCGTTCTTACCGTTGCGGTTGCAATGAAGGCATTGAGCAGTCATTACGATTTCAGTTGGATTACGGCCTTGGCCGCAAATTGAACCAGCATAATGCTTCAATCCTGTTGCCGTTGGAATGCGCGCGCCGCGGGTGGGGCCTACATAGGCCTCCCGTGACGACGTCTTGGTCTGGTAGTCGAGCAGGCTGGTAACGGTCTCGGCGGCGATGCCCGGTCCATTATCTGCGACCGTGATTGCCGCCTTCGATACCGTGATGATGATCTCCGGCGTGATTTCGGCCTCTTCGCAAGCGTCGAGGGCGTTGTCGATCAGCTCCTTGACCGCAACGACTGGCCACCAGTCGGGCTCGAACCCGACGAGATTTGTTAGCTCTGTGACCGTGCAGAATTCTAGCAAACGAGAAGTTGTAAACGCCTGCCGTTCCGCGTGTAGCGCGGCTGGAACGGGTGATCGCTTCGGCAGGGCTAAGGAAGCAGTCATCGGGCACCGCCTTTTACAGCGGCGACTTGCACAAGGGTGCTAGAATTGATAAAGTTAATCACGTGACGACCTTGCATTCTAGAAAAATGTGATACCGAAAGGTCCGCCCTTGCCCGGCGGACTTTTCATTAGGCGGACTCGCGTTGACGCTGACGCCGTGCTTTATCGACCGGTGGCATCAGTTTTATTTTGCGGATCTTGGCGGCGGCTTGCGCAAGCGCTTTCGGCTGCGGCTGCTTCTCTGCAGCGCGCTCGGCCGCCGCCTTCTCTTCAGCGAGCACTTGCATGCGAGCGCGGTGATCGAGAATCTGCTGGCCTGTCCACGCCTCAAACCGAGACGACGGGCTTAACGGAAATGGCCGTGGAAGTTCGCCGTTCTTAATTTTGTCCCGCGTCGCCTGCGGGCCAAGGTTGAAAATCGCAGGGCTGAGGGTTGTGCGGTAGGACTGATCCGGCTGAATCTTGCCAATCAGTTCGACATTGCCTTTCCGCTTTGTCATAGCGTAACACGCTCCAATAACGACCGGCGGGGGTCGCCGGGATTGGAGTCAAGCTACATCAAGAAGCCAAATTCCCCTCGGTGCGTTCGAGCGAAATTAATGGACCGAACGCACCAGTTCTGAGTCAACTCTGTATCGTCGCTTGCGCGCTTTCCGGGCTTCGCGCACGCGGTCTTCCGAGACCTCGCCGATGCCGAACGCGACTTCCGCCAAAATCGCCACCTGTAGCGCGAATGGCTTGTTGAAATAGCTTGCTACAAAATCCGCCAGCCATCCGATGGCGGCTGTTTCGGCGGCTGTTTTTGCGGCGGATTTTCTGGTCACTCCGAGATCGACTATGGCGATGTCCGCCGTCTCCTGTCGCAGCTCGATCAGCGCGGCAATGCGATTGAGCGCGGTGTGAAAGCGTTTCTCTTCCGTCGTGCCAATCGCCACCCAGCCCACTCCAGGGTGATCGGGATGCTTGGAGACTTGGCCGATGAACTCTCTCAGGTCTTCGACGCTCTGCCGGTGTCGATGCAGGCGCTCGACCATTTCGCGTTCTTCGGTCAGCACTTGGTGGAACGTCCTCATTGTTCGTTCCGCATCCATGCACAAGTCTGCCAACTCCCAAACCTCGCCAGCGGTCTTGGTGATGGCGCTGATCGCAGTGCGAGCGCGCTCGTCGACCGCAAGCCGCTGTAATACGCGACGCATATGCGGATCGAGAATGAGCTGCCCATCCCGATCTAACCCGTCAGGGTACTCGGCGAGATACTCTTCAATTACTTCCCGAACGTCGCCCTTGACGCTCCAGTCTCGCGTGGGTGTATCGCTCTTCTTGTGCGCCATCACGCACCGCTATTGCGACGCGAGGCTTGCTTCGGCATCTCCACGACCTTGCCGAGCGCACGCAACTCATCGAGATGATCGGCCCATGCCTGCATCATGGCGACGCGTTCGGGCCAGTGGGTTGCGCGATTGTAAACGCGCCTGACGGCGTTTCTCTCTTGGTGTGCGAGCTGCCGCTCGATCACATCGACCGGCCAGCGGTTCATCTCGTTGAGTGTGGTTGACGCCATGGCGCGAAAGCCATGCGCCGTCATTTCATCGTGCGCGTAGCCCATCCTTCGGAGCGCATCGTTGAGCGCGTTCTCGCTGATTGGCCGATCTGCTTTTACTCGCGATGGGAACAGATATTTGCCGTCGCCTGAAATCGAGCGCAATTCGTTAAGCACTTCCATCGCCTGCCGAGCTAATGGGTTTCTGTGCGGCGATCTCATCTTCATTCGCTGGGCAGGAATTGACCAGACGGCAGCGGTGGCGTCGATCTCTCTCCATTCCGCAAAACGCAGTTCGCTCGGCCTGACAAACACGAGAGCTAACAGCCGCAGCGCGAGCCGCATTACCGTCGAGTGTTCGTAGCTATCGATGCCCCGAAGCAGTTTGCCGATGCCAGCAGGATCGATAATGGCGGCGTGAGGCGTCGAGACGGGGGCGGTGGTGGCTCCGCGTAAGTCGCTGGCGGGATCGCGTTTGCAGCGCCCGGTCGCGATGCCGTAGCGAAAGATCTGGCTGGCGATGGCGCGAAGACGAGCGACGGTTTCGTGGCGTCCATCAGCTTCGACCTTGCGCAGCGCGTCGAGCAGCTCGGGTGCTTCGATCTCTGACAGCTGCCGGTCGCCAATGGCATCACTGAGAATGCGTATCAGCCACCGCGCGCGGCTGATGGTGCTCTCTGACTTCTTCTCCTTGATCACTTTGCGTTCGAGCCACTCGTCGGCGACGGCGCTGAAGGTGCTCGTTTTGGCCGCGATCACCGCTTGCTTCTCGGCCTTGATGATTCTGCCGGGATCCTCCCCTGCCCTGATCTGGCGTTTGGAGTCATCGCGGCGGTCGCGGGCTGCGGTCAGGGTGACGGCGGGATAGGAACCAAAGGCGAGCGTCCGTTGCTTCCCTTGGAAGCGGTAGGCCATCCGCCATAGCTTCGAACCCGATGGCTGGATCAGTAGGTGCAGGCCGCCACCGTCACTAACCTTGACTGGCTTCGACCCCGGTTTGAGGTTGCGGATCTTGGTATCTGTGAGCATCTATACGGTTCCTCCGTACGGATCCAAGTCGCCCCCGATACCAACAAAATACCAACAGATTGGCCTGGCTTCAGGCGAACGACGGCGAACCGTGACGAAGGCCAACGTAGTAACTAGTGCTGATTTTACAAGGTTTTATGTGAATAATGGCGAGCAAGGGCGAACAGTGACGAAGTCCGAACTGCCTCCATGCATGGGAACCGTGCAAATGAGCGCTCAACAGCAGGCACGGCCTTATGAAATACTCGCATTGCCCCGACTGCGCCATTGCGGTTCAACGCCTGCCGCGCAATTTGGGGCGCCTGCTGATCTGGATCTACCGGCACACCCTGTCGCCGCTGGTCGGTTACAACTGTCGCCATCTGCCGACCTGTTCGGTCTATGCCGACGAGGCGATCGAGCGTTTCGGCCTGTGGGGCGGCGGATGGATGACCTTGGCGCGGCTGCTGCGCTGCCAGCCCTGGGGCACCTCGGGAATCGATAACGTCCCGCTGACAAGGCCACCGGGCGCGCGATGGTACCTGCCGTGGCGGTTCGGACGCTGGCGCGGCGTCAACGCGCCATCGAGCTGATTCAATTGCGCTGAATCAACTCTGCTGCACCGCTTTCAAGCTAGATACGCATTGCTGCCGTGCCGGGAACCACGGCGTCGCGGGGGCATTGATTTGATGCCTTCGTTGGGAGGGCATAATCAATGCGCTGGAAAATCAGGCGCGGGGGTCACGATCCCCGACACATCGATCTGCTGGCAGCCCTTGCGCTCGTCATCCTGATCGTCACTGCCTGCAGATTTTTCAGCGGCGGCTCCGAAACACCGAGTACCACCGCATTCATCGTCCCCAGCCAAAGCGTTCGCTGGTGAGATGAGGTTGGATCGCGCCAGCGCGCGATCAGCAAAAGTGAAATCCGGTTTTGCGTTTCGATCGCGCTCTAATTCATAAAAAAGCGCATGATCTTATCGCCCAACCGCTCACATTTTGGCGGATCATGCGCTAGGTGGTGTGGACTCTAAGGATTCCCTTTTAGGAGCAAATCAGATTCAAGGCTGCTTTTTGGGAGGCAGTCTTGGGTGTGATGGAGCGGTTGGTTTT
>Ga0208355_1001240_pt1 | contig 11254 bp, 11 predicted proteins | sample NGESurdeep072012_6_FD_184458 | JGI IMG/M metagenome (GOLD analysis project Ga0208355, IMG submission 184458) | Arctic peat soil microbial communities from Barrow, Alaska - NGEE Surface sample 210-3 deep-072012 (SPAdes) | ecosystem: Environmental > Terrestrial > Soil > Wetlands > Peat ... | reverse complement strand
GCCCCGAATCGGGAAACGGTGCCCTTACCAGGTTTCCAGGCCAACCGCGCAACCCCAGTCCGTCGGTCGGTGGGAATTCTTTGGCGTAATTGCATCCACCATCCTTTTGAGCGTCATTTCGTCATTCATCTTGTGCAGCTCAATGGCTCCGTCAAAGCTAACTCTCGCCACAAGTTCGTTGCCTTCGCGCAGGTTCGCAGCTTTCACGATTCTCGTCGGAATGCGAACGGCGTAACTGCCGCGCCATCGAAAAAGCCGAACTTTCATATCTGCCTCAGCACGCACTGATCATACCTGTATCAACTGACTGGAATCGCCCAAGGCCATAACGGAATCCAACTCCCATGCCCGCACTTCCCGCCATCTTCTTCGGCCACGGCAACCCGATGAACGCGCTGCTCGACAACGAGTACACGCGCCGCTGGTCGGCCATCGGACAGTCCATTGCGAAGCCGAAGGCGATTCTCTCCATTTCCGCGCACTGGTACGTCCCCGCCACCGGCGTCACCATCAGCACCGCGCCGCGCACCATTCACGACTTCGGCGGCTTTCCGCCCGAGCTGTACCAGGTGAAGTATCCCGCGCCCGGTGATCCCGATCTCGCGCAGAGGGTGCAGCAGCTTCTCGCGCCCGTGCCCGTCGCGCTCGACAATTCCTGGGGGCTGGATCACGGCACCTGGTCGGTGCTGAAACACGTGTACCCGCAGGCAGACATTCCCATCGTGCAACTCAGCATTGATGAGACCCAGCCCGCCGAGTGGCATTTCGACATCGCGCGCCGGCTGGCGATCTTGCGCGACGAAGGCGTGCTCATCGTCGGCAGCGGGAACCTCGTGCACAACCTCCACACCTACGCCTGGGGACGCGAGGCTGTCGAACCCTACGATTGGGCGCTGCGCTTCGAACAGCAGGCGCGCGCGATGCTGGTGGCGGAGGAATACCGTCCGCTGATTGACTACGAGCGCCTCGGCCGCGACGCCATGCTCTCCATCCCAACGCCCGATCACTATTTGCCGCTGCTTTACGTGCTGGGCACGCGCCAGAAGGGCGAGCCGGCTAGTTTTCCGGTGGAGGGCGTGGACGGCGGCTCGGTCTCGATGCTCTCGGTGCGGATTGGTTAGATCTCCGGCCCGAGGCGTATGCTGATAGGTGTACGCGGAAGGGCGTGAAACGTGTCAGAGCGCAATGGCGACAAGTCTAGATTCGGGCGAGAGCGGCGGGCCAAAATCCTGCGCCGCAAAAAGAGGATGGAAACACTCGCAAAGCTGGGTACGAGCAAGCCGGCCGCAAGCAAGGCCTGACTCGCGGGATAACCCCAAACATCAAGCCTCACCCAATATCCCGGGTGGAGCTTAGTTTTTAGCCGCTGCCGTGCCTACCGCCAACCACCAGAATTCCCAAAATAGAAAACAATATTTCGGCCCCGGTGCCGCGCGACACTGACCGTGGGCTAACGTCCGTGGTATACGGGACAGTTCGCCATGTCAAAGCGGGAACAAAGCGGACTGCGGGCCACGGCGTGTGTCGTGCTGCTGCTTGCCTGTAGCGTGCAGGCGGGAGCGCAAGACGCCGCGACGGGCGCCATTCGCGGCATTGTCGAAGACCCTGCCGGAGCGCGCCTGCCGCGGGCTCTTGTGACATTGACCGACGCGCGGCGTGGCATCACGCACGAGATCGCGACCGACGATGCCGGGGTCTTCCTTTTTTCTCTGCTCGCGCCCGGCGAGTACAGCCTCCGCGTTAACGCCGATGCCATGGCGCCGCTGCGTCAGGAAGCGATTCGCGTTGAAGTGGGCGACACACTCGGCCTTACGCTCCGCATGCGTCTTGCCATGGCTGCCGAAGAGGTCAGCGTGGCCGAGGCGCCGGGCGTCGTGCAGACACAGCCCAGCGCCGTTTCTTCGGGTATTTCGGAAAACGATATTGACGAGCTGCCGCTGAACGGACGCCGCTTCGCCGACCTGGCGCTGCTCACGCCCGGCGTCACCCCGGACCCGCGCGGCCTGACTTCGGCCAGTAACGGCGATCTTGCCTTCGGCGGACTGCGCGGCTGGCAGACCAGCTACCTGGTGGACGGCGCCGATAACAACAATTCATTCTTCGCCCAGGCCCGCGGCCGCTACCGCGCGCCCTACCAGTTCAGCAACGAGACGGTGCAGGAATTCCGCGTCTCCTCCAACTCCTACGGTGCGGAACTCGGCCGTGCCGGCGGCGGCGTGGTCAACGTCATCACCCGCTCGGGTTCGAACCGCTATCACGGCACCGGCTTCTACTACCTGCGCGACAACCGCTTTGCCGCGCGCCATCCTTTCGTGGACTTCAAGCCCGGCGCGCAGCAGCACCAGTTCGGCGGCACTTTTGGCGGGCCCATCCACAAGAATCGCATCTTCTTCTACGCCGGGTACGACCAGCACATTTCCGACATTCCCACCGTCGTGCGCTTCCGCAACGGCTACTCCGTCGTTGTGCCGACGTTGGGCGACTTCGAAAACTCCGACTACAGCCTGGTGACCATGGCGGCCCGTTCGCTCTCCTTGCTGGGCGGGACGTTTCGCTCGCGCACGGCGGGTAACGCCGCGCTGGCCAAGCTGGATGCCGCGCTCACCCCGCGGCATCACCTCACCCTGCGCGTCAACTCCTCGCGCTACTGGGGACAGAATAATGTGTACTTCGACCCGTCCAGCCCGGTCACGTTTTACGCGCTGAGCGAGAACGGGGAAGAGGACGTTGCCGCCGAGACTGCGCTTCTGTCGCTGACCAGCGCCCCCACCAAGTGGTTGACCAGCCAGTTCCGCGGCCAGTTCTCGCGCGACCTGCAGCGGTCGTTCCCCAACGCCGACTGGCCGCGCGTGCGCATCTCCGACGTGATCGACGGTTTCGGGCGCTCTTCCATCCTGCCCCGGCAGACTCGCGAGCACCGCTTGCACCTGAGCGAAACGCTGGGCGTCGAGAGCCGCCGCCACGACTTCAAACTCGGCGGCGACCTGCTCAAGACGTGGATCTACAACTTCTTTCCATCGCTTTTCGGCGGCCAGTACACCTTCGACGACGTGCGCGTGAATCCGTGGAGCTTTGAGCCCGAGTTGTACGGCATGAAAATCTCGCCGCTGCGCGCCTACGCCCACTCCTCGCCTCGTTACTACATCCAGAACTTCGGCAGCGCCGCGTCACATCCCGATACGACCGAATGGGCCGCGTTCGCGCAAGACACCATCCGTTTTGGCGACCACCTTGCCGTTGCGCTCGGCGTGCGCTGGGACTTGCAGACCTTTCGCACCGACAACCTGGTTTCCAACTACTTCTTTCGCGATTCGGGCCGCGTCCCGGTGGATGGTAACAACATCGCGCCCAGGCTGGGATTCGCCCTGAGCCTCGGCCACCGCGAACCGCTGGTCATCCGCGGCGGGGCGGGCCTGTTCTACACGCGCATTCCGTCCATCTATAACTCGGCGATCGAGACCGACAACGGCGAGCGCCGCCTGCACCTGTTCCTCGATGCCGCCGACTCGCCCGACAAGAATTCCTTCCCGCAATACCCGGCGCCGATGGTGCGATGCGAACTGTATGCCACCGAATGTGCGGCGCCGCCCGAGTTGCGTTCACGGATGGAAGGCGAGATTTCGGCCTTCTCGCGCAATTTCGTCACGCCCTCGGTGCAGCAGGCGAGCCTCAGCGTGGAGCGCCAGGTGATGACGCGCACCGCGGTCAACGTCAGCTACCTCTTCGTGCGCGGACAAAACCTGATTCGCGCCCGCGACGTCAACCTGCCGCCGCCGGTCATGGTTACCTATCCCGTATTCGATCAGACGGGCACGAACTTTACCGGTCAATTCATGACCGTGGAGAGCTTCAGTCAGTGGGAGATGACGCGTAGCGCCACCTGCTCCGACCCACCGTGCCTGGCGCCGGTCCACCGTCCCTACGCGCAACTGGGATCGGTGACGGTCTTCGAGAGCGCCGCCCTGAGCGTGTACCACGGCTTCACCGTCTCCGCGCGGCGCCGCATGAGCCGCGGGTTGTCGTGGCGGCTGGCTTACACCTGGGCGCACGCCATGGACAATGGTCAGGACGCGCTCGTGGTGGGGCGTCCGGCAACGGTGGAGAATACATACTCGCCGCAGTCGGAGTGGGGTTCCAGCGTCACCGACCAGCGCCACCGCTTCGTTGCCGCCTGGGCAGCCGAGCCCAAGCCCTTTCACCGCGATCATCCTTGGCTGCGGACGATGTTCAACGACTGGCGCTTCTCCGGCGTGGTGACCTTCGGCACGGGACGTCCGCTGAGCGCGCGCATCGTCGGCGACGCCAACCGCGACGGCAACGACAGCAACGATCGCCTGCCCGGCTATCGGCGCAACGCCTTCACCGGCCCTGACTACTCCACCACCGACTTGCGCTTGATGCGCGCCTTTCCGGTCGGCGACTATCTCCGGCTCGAACTCACCGCCGAATCCTTCAACGTGATGAACCGCACCAACGCGCGCGTGGATATCAGCGACGACGGTTTTACCGGCTCGGCAGGGAAGTTCGTAATTGATGAGACAGTTGTCAGCTCCGTCCGCTACCCGGCACATTTCCAGAAGTCTGGCGGATTTTTGTCTCCCACCAATGCCTACGCGCCCCGGCAGGTGCAGTTTTCGGTCCGGCTGCGATTCTAGCCTTCCGCCGAGGCCGCTCTTTTCTGTAAGTTCTTGACTTTAGGGTAGAAGCTAGGCATAACTAGTTTGGTACAGGTCCAACTCGGGCTGGTTTGGGGGTGTTTTCGATTGGCGGAAGTACGCATTCAGGAGGGTGAAAGTCTGGAAAATGCCTTGCGCCGTTTCAAGCGCAAAGTGCAGACTGAAGACATCATCAAGGAAGTGAAGCGCCACTCGTTTTATCTCAAACCGGGCGAAAAGAAGCGTACCAAGGAAGCTCTGGCACGCAAGCGTAGCCGGAAAAAGGCGCGCAAGGAGCAGGACTAACAACATCAACGGGCCGCTGGATTTTCTCCCCTGGCGGCCCGTTATTTATTTCCCGCGGGGCGATCCCAACCATGCGGGAACAATGAGCGGGGCACCCGGCATCGCTTTTTGCAGGCGCCGCCGGATCCGCCTGGTGCAGGACGCACTTCTATGAGTGGGACTTCGGCAGTGACCGCGCCCGGGCAAGGGCATCCGGATCCGCGAAAGCGGGTTCTGCGACCTTTTCTACGGTGCGGAGGGCCAAGGGACCAGGTTGTAAAGTCCGTCGCCAGGGAACAGAAAGCCGGCGCCGGACTGGGTTGAGGGCTGAAGGGAGCTCTTCCATGGAATTCGAGGACAAGGTTTTGAAGTGCGTGGACTGCGGCGCGGATTTCGTGTTCACTGCCGGGGAGCAGTTGTTTTTCCACGATAAGCAGTTCAAGAACGAGCCCAAACGGTGCAAGCCCTGCAAGGCGAAGCGTGCCAGCATGCTGGGCACGGCGACGCCGGGCAGCTATCCGAAAGTTGAAACCCGGACCGTCTGCTCCCAGTGCGGCAAGGAAACCACGGTTCCGTTCAAGCCGACGCAGGGGCGACCGGTATTTTGCCGGGAATGCTTCCAGCAAAAGCGGACCGCACCAGTGGCCAGTGCATAGGGGGACCACGGCGCGCCGATGAGCGCGGGGTGGGATCGCACTTCGTAACTTTTTCCGGTAAGTGCCTGTAGTTGGGTCCGGAATTGGCGGGCGTGTGCCCGCGGCTGAATCTTTCCAGAATTTCCTGAAAACTAGCCCGCTTTTCTGGCCTCGGCGCTCGCCGTCTTCGGCAACTTCTGCGCCGCCACGGATTGACGCTGCTTGGCGTCCGCGTGCGCAATCAGCAGGGCCTCTATCTGGCGGAGCAGGTCATCCGTATTCATCGGCTTTACCAGCAACGACTGCGCCCCCTCCGACTTCCATTCCCCACCCAGTGACGGATATGCAGTCAGGATCGCGGTGGCCGGATTGTAAGCCTGCCGCCGGGCGGCGCGGATGACGTCGAAACCGGCCGTCTCAGATTCCATGCGCATGTCGGCAATCACCATGCTGTAGGCATTCTTTTCCAGCTTTTGCATGCCTTCACGCGCCGAGGAGGCGGTTTCTACCTCGAAGCCGTTCATTTCGAGTATCGCTTTGAGCGTGAGGAGAATAGCGAGCTCGTCGTCGACCAGCAGGATGCGGCGCTTCATGATTGACTCCAGGGGCCGTTGACGGCAAACCGTGTGTGCGATGCACGAGCAGGCACGCATACCTGCAAATCGTAATCAAAGCACTTGTCCCATGCGAGATAACCGCCGGGTTCTGCCGATATAATACTCTTGTGACGGGCTACTACGTGGCGAACTTCGGCTGCCGCGCGACGCAGGCCGATGGAGCGGCGATCGAGCGGCAACTGGAGGATCGCGGGTTGAAACGCGCCCAGAATTCACGTCATGCCGAAATCGTAGTCCTCAATACGTGCACCGTCACGGCGTCGGCGGACCATGACGCGCGGGCGGCCATCCGGCGAATTCATCGTGACAATCCTGGTTGCCGAATCCTGGTGACGGGCTGCTATGCCCAGCGCGCGCCGGAGGAGATCGCCGCTATCCCGGGCGTGACGTGGGTAGTGGGAAACTCGCACAAGCACGCGGTCGCCAAGGTCGTGTGTGGTGATGCAGGATTTGTTCCGGTTGCGAGTCTTCAGTCTTCAGTCGTCAGTCTTCAGCAAACCCAAACGTTCGTAGGCGACATCTTCGCGCACACCGAGTTGCTGGCGGCGCCGGTTTTCGGCGCTGGTGCGGAGAAGACGCGTCCCAACCTGAAAGTGCAGGACGGATGCGACAATCGCTGTTCGTTCTGCGTCATCCCGTCGGTCCGCGGACAGAGCCGCTCGATGCCGCTGGGACAGGTGCTGGCGCAGGTGGATGGACTGGTCGGCGCCGGATATCGCGAGGTGGTGATTTCGGGAATTAACCTGGGCCGATGGGGCCGTGATTTTCCGGCGCCGCAGAAGTTCGTCACGCTGGTGCGGGCGCTCCTGGAGCGGACGTCGCTGGAAAAGCTGCGCATCAGTTCGGTGGAGCCGATGGACTGGAGCGACGAGTTCATCGCCCTGGCGGGAAGCGAGCGGCGGATCGCCAAGCATGCGCACGTACCGATGCAATCCGGCAGCGACGCAGTACTCCGGCGGATGTATCGCAAATACCGGCCATGGCATTACGCAGCGAAAATCCGGAAGATCCGCGAGGCCATGCCGGAGGCGGCGATTGGGGCCGACGTAATGGTCGGGTTCCCGGGAGAAACCGACGCGGAATTCGAAGCGACGCGACGGATGATTGAGGAGTTGCCGTTCACCTACCTGCACGTGTTCACGTATTCGTCGAGGCCGGGGACGAGGTCGGCGGAGATGAAGGGACAGGTGCCGGGTCCGGTGATGAAGGAGCGCAACAGGGTTCTTCGCGATCTCGCCACGCGCAAGAAGCAGGAGTTCATGCGCAAGTTTGTGGGCGGGACGTTGGAGGCAATCACGCTGAATGTTGGCGATGATCGGTCCACCGAGGCCCTGACCGACAATTATTTGAAATGTCGGATCGCGGGACGACATGCAGCCAACCAGTGGGTGTGCGCGCTCGTGGAAAGCGTCGAGGGCGATGAGTTGGTGGGAGCCGTCATACAACGTTGATTAACAGCGGATTCCCCGTTACGCTCGGCATGACAATTGAGAGGAAGTAGAAAATTCCACCCCGTGGTGGGCTTTCAGTTCAGGAAACGGTCTTGAAGTTGGTTATGCCGCCCAGCCACAGATGGAAGCGCGATTAGCGCGCAAGAGCAGGCAAAACGCCAGCCTGCCAACGCATCAGACTCCAGTATGCGTTGGTCAAATAGCGATAGAAGCTCCGACTTGGAAGACCGCCGTGGCGCGTCGCCTGGCGGATTCGGCCTGCCCCACCTCGGCATCGGCGGCGTGCTCATCTTGCTGGTGCTCAGCCTGGTGTTCAAGCGCGACTTCTTCCAATTGCTGAGCACCGGATCGAGCGGCACGGGAACGGTGCAATCCCGTCCCGTAAACGATGCACGCGAGGAGCCGGAAGTGCGGTTCATCTCGTTTGTGCTCGACGACGCCCAGCGCACGTGGGAAGGAATTTTCCAGCAGGAGGGCAGGCAGTACCGTCACGCCAAGCTGGTGCTGTTTCGCGACGCAGTGGATTCCGCGTGCGGCATGGCCCAATCGGCGACGGGACCGTTCTACTGCCCGGAAGACGAAAAGGTGTACATCGACCTCGGCTTTTTCGACGAACTCAAGCAGCGTTTTGGGGCGCCGGGAGATTTCGCGCAAGCTTACGTGCTGGCGCACGAAATCGGGCATCACGTACAGAAGCAACTGGGCACAGAAGGTCAGGTGCAGCAGGCGATGCGTTTGAATCCGCGCCAGCGCAATGAGTTGTCGGTACGGATGGAACTACAGGCGGATTGCTTTGCCGGTGTGTGGGGACGCGCGGCCGGGCAGCGCAACATCCTGGAAGCAGGAGACGTGGACGAAGGTCTGCGTGCTGCGGCTGCCGTCGGCGATGACCGGCTCCAGAAAATGGCGACTGGACAGGTCAACCCGGATTCGTTTACGCACGGTAGTTCGGAGCAACGGGCGCAATGGTTTCGACAGGGCATGACGCAGGGAACAGTCGGTGCGTGCAATACGTTTGCCGTGAGGTAGCGCGCGCGGGAATGTTCGGCCGGCAATCGTGCAGGTCAAATTCAAGGGGAGCCATGTGGCCCCCTTTTTCTATGCCTCGGAAGCGGCGGCACGGGTGACGGCGGAATTCTGCAAGGACTCGTCGAGTTGCGCGCGGACGTGGGTCCCAACGGTCTGCCGGACCATCCAGAGCGAGGCGATGGTGATACCGGCCGAGGCGATGACGAGCGAAAGCAGGAACTTGGTTCTGAGGCTCATCTGAGATATTGGGGAGTAAGACGCAGGATGCGCGCCGGCGCATTCGTTGTCAACAATGATACCCAACCGGCCAATGACGAACGTAACGTGGGTATAGTCAGGGGAATCAATACAGCGGAGGCACGGCGATGCGGCGAAACGGATGGAACCGCGCAATCATCCTGTGCGCGACGATACTGGTCTGCGGCGGAATACGGGCGGGCGCGCAGAATACGGGCGATGAGCTGTCGCAATTGAAGTCCTCGCTTGCCACGGCGCAAGATGAGCTGCGGCATAACAAACAAGAGATCGACGAGCTGCGCCAGAGGTTACAGCAGATCGAGGAACGCGTGGGCGTCGGCGCCAAGCCGGACAAGGGGCCGACCTACCCGACGGCGGCGATCGTGCAGCAGGAGCCGCAGGGTGTTCCGGCGCAGCCGCAGAACGAAGACACCCAGTTGCTCTCCGAGAAGATCAACGAGATGGACCAGGTGAAGGTGGAGAGCAGTTCCAAGTACAAGCTGCGGCTTTCCGGCCTGATCCTGATGAACACCTACATGAACGCGGGCAACGTGGACATCACCGACCTGCCGAACCGGGCGTTCCGCGTGGGAACGGGGCAGCCGGGCGGAGATTTCGGCGCCACGCTGCGCCAGACACAACTGGGCCTGGACGTGAGCGGGCCGCGCATCGGCGGCGCCGCAACGCACGCCAACCTGGAAATGGACTTCTTCGGCGGGTTTCCGGACACGCAGTTTGGCGTTAACGCAGGACTGGTGCGGCTGCGCACGGCGACGGCGCGCATGGACTGGAAGGACACTTCACTGGTCTTCGGGCAGGACGCACCGTTTATCGCGCCGTTGAACCCTACGTCGTACGCGTCGCTCGGGCAGCCGGCACTGTCGTGGGCGGGGAACCTTTGGGTGTGGACGCCGCAGATCCGGGTGGAGCGCAGGATCACGACCGGAGAGCAGAGCCACTTCTTGTTGCAAGGCGGAATGTTGGATCCGCTGACCGAGGAGAGCCCCGACTCTTTCGACCGCAAAGCGACGGTGGGAGAGCACTCGCGGCATCCGGCGATCGCGGGCAGAGTGGCATGGGAGGGGCGAGTCGCGGACCAGGCCGCGGTCTTCGGCTTCGGCGGATACTATGGTCGGCAGAACTACGCGTTCGATCGGAACATCGATTCCTGGGTCGTGACCGGCGATTGGAACCTGCCGCTGGGGCGCTGGGTGGCGTTATCGGGCGAAGTCTATCGCGGACAGGCGATCGGCGGCCTGGGGGGTGGAATCTGGACGAGCGCCCTTTTCAACACACCGACGCTGACCTCAACCACGCAGGTAATCGGCTTGAACGATGTCGGCGGATGGTCGCAGTTGAAGCTGAAGGCGAACGCGAAACTGGAGTTCAACGTGGCCGGCGGGTTGTCGAATCCGTTCGCGAGCGATCTCCAGCACTTCACGGCGCCGACGTCGCTCTATGGCTTCACTCCGCTGGCGCGAAATCAAAGCATCCTGGCGAACTCGATTTTCCGGCCGCGTTCCAATTTAATATTCGCGTTGGAATATCGGCACTTGCGGACATACACCTTGAACGGTAAGAATCAGCAGGCAAATCACGTGAACCTGGCCGTGGGGGTGTCGTTCTGAAGATGTTCTGCCGAATCCTTGCCGGGCTGCTGCTGCTGACCGCGGCATGCGTGGCGCAAAATACGGTGCGGGCGCAGGTCGCAATCAAGAGGAACGTTCCTGGCAAGGGCAATAACGCCGGCGTGGTGGTATGGCTCACGCCGCTCAACCCTTCCGAGCCCGCTCCCGCGCGTCCCGCACAACGCTACCGGCTGGCGCAGAAAAACAAGCAATTCGAGCCGCACCTGCTCGTGCTGCCGGTGGGATCGGCCGTCGAATTTCCCAACCATGACCCGTTCTTCCATAACGTCTTCTCGTTGTATAAGGGCAAGCGCTTCGACCTCGGACTGTACGAGGCGGGCGAATCGCGCTCGGTCCATTTCGACAAGCCTGGAATCTCGTTCATCTTCTGCAATATTCATCCGGAAATGAGCGCGGTGGTGATGGCGATGTCAACCCCGTTCTACGACGTCTCGAATGCGGCGGGCGGGGTGGCGATCCAGAACGTGCCGCCGGGACGTTATCGGGCCGAAGTGTGGTACGAGCGCTCGTCGACCGAGGCCTTGCAGCCGCTGGCGCGCGAGATCACCGTGAACGGCGACGCGTCGCTGGGCAACATCACGATTCCGGAAACGATCGAGGGTCCGCTCCAGCACAAGAACAAGTTCGGCAAGGACTACGACAAGATGAACCCGAACTACGAGCCCAAGTAGGCGCGCCGCTCCCTTGGATTTTCCG
>Ga0208355_1001238_pt1 | contig 11265 bp, 6 predicted proteins | sample NGESurdeep072012_6_FD_184458 | JGI IMG/M metagenome (GOLD analysis project Ga0208355, IMG submission 184458) | Arctic peat soil microbial communities from Barrow, Alaska - NGEE Surface sample 210-3 deep-072012 (SPAdes) | ecosystem: Environmental > Terrestrial > Soil > Wetlands > Peat ... | reverse complement strand
CGCGTGCATCGCTTGGGCGGCGCGGGTGCGCTCGTCCTCGGCGGTTTCGCGCACGCGGTCGTATTGCTCGCTGATCGCGCGCGAACCTTCGGCGCTCGACTCCGACACCACGCGGGCGACTTCGCGCGCGCGGGTGGAGGCGGCCTCGAGCGACTCGTCGAGCAGGCCGGAGAAGCGCTTGAGCCGCTGCTCGATATCCTCGGTGCGGATGTCGAGGGTGGCGACCAGCGAGTCGAGCTGCGCGCGGCGCTCGTTGATGGTGTCCTCGGTGCGTTGGTTACTGCGATCGATCAGCTCGGCGGCCTTGGCGAGTTCGCGGCCGTGCGAGTCGAACTGGCCTGCCAGCTGGCCGAGATCGGTGATGACGTGCGAGGTGATGTCGCGGAAGTTGGCGATGTTCGTTTCCACGCGGTCGGTGGCGCTGCCGGTCGAGGCGGTGACGTCGTTCATGGCGGTGACGAAATCCGACACGCGCAGCATCAGCGTATTTTCCAGCGCGCTCATGTTCTCGTGCGAGCCGCTGAGCACCTCTTGCAGCATGATGTTGGCTTCGCGCAGCCGTTCGAACAGCGCGGTGGTGTCGGAGCGCAGCATATTGTGGGTTTCCAGCATCTCGCTGACAGTCGCGGTCGCGGTCTCCTTCGACTGCGCGATCGCCTTCTGCGCGGTGTCGCTGAGCTCGTTCAGGGTGCGGGTGACGTTGTTGGAGGCGGATTCGCCCGCGGTGTTGATCATGCGCGAGATTTCGCTGCTGTTTTCCAGCATCGTGCGGGTGAAGGCGAAGCCCTTCTGCTCGATCGACGACATCGCCTCATCGGTGGCCTTGGTGATGTCGCTGGCGAACTGCTGGCCCTTCTCGGTGATGGCGGAAAGCACGCTGCCGCTCTTGTCGGACAGGATGGCGGCCATCTCGCCGGTGCGCTGGCTGACCGCATGGGCGATCGCGTCGGCCTTGCCGACGACATTGCGGGCGACCTCGTCGCTCATGCCGACCAAAGTGCGCTCGGCGTCGCTGGCGCTGGTGCGGATCGCGTCGGTGGTGGAGAGCGCGAGCGCCCCGAGCGAGCGCTCGGCTTCCGCCGAGTTGATCTTGATCGCCTCGCTGAGCTGCTCCATGCGCGAATTGAGCGCGTCGGCGGCGGCCTTGGTGCGGGTCTCGATCTGGCTGGTAACGGTCTCGGCGCGGCCGACCAGCAATTCCTCGAAGCGGCCAATGCGGCTGTCGAGCGTGTCGGCGACCTCGAGCGCGCGCGTGCCCAGGGTGCGGTCGATTTCGCCGACCTTGGCGCTGATGGCGTCCGCCACCTCGGTGCCGCGCGCGGTGATGGTGCCGGTGACCGCGTTGATGCGCTGGTCGAGCGCGGCGACGACGTCCTTGCCGCCGTCGGTCAGGGTCTGGGCAAGGCCGCTCACGCGCTGGCCGAGCACTTCCTCGAACTGCGACAGCCGCCCATCGAGCGTGCTGGTGAGCTCGCTGGTGCGCCCGCTCACGCGCTGGTCGAAGGAATCGACGTAATTGCGCATCGCCTCGGAAACGTCCTGGGTGCGTTGGCCGAGTCGCTCCACCAGTTCGCCGCCATAGGTCTTCACGGTGCGGTCGAACTCGGCGATGTGGCGGGTGATCAGGCTGCCGAGCGTGCCGGCGTCGCGCGAGATCTTCTCGCTGAGCTCGGTGCCGCCGTGGTTGAACATGTCCTCGAAGGCCTGCAGGCGTGCCGCCAGCATGTCCTTGACCGACTCGCCGCGGTTGTTAAGCGCGGTCACCAGCGTTTCCGCGCTGTCGCGGAAGGTGTCGGCGATGCCGTTGCTGCGGCTGACGATGGTGTCGGTGATGCGCGCGCCGGTCTGCTCCATCTTGGAGACGACGTCGCCGCCGCGCAGGCTCAAATCGAGCACCAGCGAGTCGCCGGTCGAGCGCAGCGCTGAATTGACCTCGTCGGCGCGGGCCGCGATCGACTCGGCCAAGTGCGCGCTGGTGCCGGCGATGGCGGCGGTGAACTCCTGCGAGCGGTCGGCCATGGTTTCGATGGTCAACGCCGTCTTCTGCGCGAATCCTTGCGCGACCTGGTCGAGCCGCGCGCTCATCATCTGCTGCAGGCGGGCGGCGAGGTCGGCGAACTCGTCGTGCACGTGCTCGGTCTTAAAATTGAGGCTGGCGGACAGGCGGTCGCTGGCCGAGGCGATGGCGGTGGTGGCGTGGTCGCTGGTGGTTTCCAGCCGGTCGAGCAGGGTGCTGCCGCGCTCGCTCAAGGCATCGATCATGGAATCGCCGGCATGTCCGAGCGCCAGCGTGATGTGCTCGCCCTTTTCGGTGAGCGAGCGGGTGACGCGTTGCGCCATCTCGTTGACCTTGTCGGCGACCAGATCGCCGACCGAGGTGATGTCGTGGGCAAGATCGAGGTGCACGCTGGCAATGGCGTTGCGTACCTGTTCGGCCTGGCCGACCAGGGTCTCGCGCTGGTTGGCCAGCTCGCGGAGCAGATCGCGGATGCGCACTTCGTTGTCGTTATAGGCGCGCTCGAGGGCGGAGACTTCGTTGTGCACCAGCGCTTCCAGCTCGGCGGCGCGCGCGAGCGCGCGTTCGACGCCGTCGCCCATGGCGGCGACCTCGCGGCGAATGGCCTGGCCGACGGTGACGATCGACTCGCGCGCGGAGGTCTCGGGCTGGGCCAGCCGCATCGCCACTTCCGCCATGGATTCGGCGACCAGCCGCATGTCCTGCGAGCGGCTGAACATATGGGCGAGCACGTAGAAGAAGATCACCGGCACCATGATTGCGCTGGCGATGCCGACCAGCGCGGCAAAACCGATGCGCGGGGTCGCGAGCAAAGTCTGCAATTCGGCGCTGAACAGATAAGCGGTGGCGAGGCCGCCGGCGGCCCAGGCGAAGGCGGCGATGCTGGCGACGATATAGGGCGCCCGCGCCGGACGGCGGCGCAGCGTCTGCAAGATCTGGCCCATATTGGCGCGGTCGTCATTGGCGGCGCGGCGCGGCGAGCTCTCGTCGGTCCAACTGGCCGGCTGCGGCTCTTCATGGAACAGATCGGCGTCGACCGGCGCCTGGCCGTACCCGTCGCTGTCGGCGGGCGATCCAAACGGCGCCCCCGAGCGAGGATCGGGCTGGCGGATGCTGAGCGCCTCCTGGATGGCCGAGAGCGCCCCTTCGGTCGGATCTTTGGATTTCTGCGGACTGTTCGCCATTTCGGTCGTCGCCTCGCTTTTACGCCGGACTGTTGCCGCGGCCCGAATCGTTACGAAGTGCGGGCCGCGCCACGAGCGCGGGAACCATCGGAGCTGCGGATTGCCCGCAAGGTGCCCCTTTTTACCGCTGGGTTTTCATCCTATCGCCTTGGCAATGCGAAGGAAACCGAACTGGTAAGGAGTTTTTCATCATCGTTAACCGACTGTTAACCATACGGCCTTTTAAGCACTGTAAAGTTCACGAACTAATGGTGCGAAAGCTGTCAAAAACACCGTATTTCCAGCCAGTCTACTTTACACCTAGCTTTAAAAGTCTTAAAAGGTTATATAGCTAAATAAAGCGCTGATCGTTAGCGCGGGGTTAGTTTGGAGGACACGCCATGCCGCGCCCACGACGAGACGGGACGACCACAACCGCGCCGAACAAGCACAAACTGTCCGACATCTTCATCAACAAGCTGAAGCAGCGCTCCCGCCCCTTCATGGTCTGGGACACTCACCAGCGCGGCCTTGCCATTGCCGTGCAGCCAACGGGCCACAAGAGCTGGAAGTGCGTCTACGCTTTCCATGGGCGCCCGCGCTGGTACCACATAGGCGACGTCGCTGCTGTCGGCCTCGCTAACGCCCGCAAATTGGCCAGCCGGGTCATGTTCAAGGTCGCCGAGGGCAAGGACCCCGCTGCGGAAAAGAAGGCTGAGCGCAGCAAAGGCACGTTCGAGGAACTGGCGGCGCGATACGTCGACGACCACGCGAAGCGCCATAACCGTTCGTGGGCGCAGGCCGACGCGCTGGTTCGCAAGCACCTGCTCCCCCGTTGGGCCAAGCTGCAAGCTGCCGATATCTCGCGGGCCGACGTGAAGGCGATGATGGCGCGCATCGACGCACCTATAGTAGCCAACCAGACGCTGGCGGCGGCGTCTGCGATCTTCGCCTGGGCGATCCGCGAGGATATTGTGAAGACGAACCCCTGCCAGCTGGTCGAGCGCAACGCGGTCAAGAGCCGCGAGCGCGTTTTGTCGGACAGCGAGATTCCCAAATTCTGGGCTGCGTTTGACAGCGCCGGGCTGGTGGCGAGCACTGCGCTCAAAATGATTTTGCTCACAGGTCAGCGCCCCGGCGAGGTTGCCCACATGCGTCGCGAGCACATCGAGGACGGCTGGTGGACGATGCCCGGCGAACCCGTGCCGGCGCTCGACTGGCCCGGCACCAAGAACGACGCGACACATCGCGTCTGGTTGCCCGCTCCTGCGCAGGCGCTGCTTGCTGAGATGAACGAAACTGGACTGGTCTTCGCTGGCCCGCGCGGCGGCGGCATCAACAATCTCGACGCGACCATGCGCTCGATATGTGCCGAGCTTAAAGCGGAGCGGGCAACGCCGCATGATCTCAGGCGAACCCACGGCACCACGATTGCTGCGCTCGGCTTCGGCCGCGAGGCCATGAACCGCGTCCAGAACCACAAGGAGGGCGGCATCGCGAGCGTCTATGACCGGCACCAGTATGCCGACGAGAACAAGCGGATCATGGAGGCGGTGGCGGCGCGCATCATGGCGCTGGTCGGTGGCGAGCCAGGCGCGAGCAACGTGATCGAGCTGCAAGCGGCGAGGACATGATGACCAAGCTGCCAAAGTGGGGGGACGACGCTGCGCTGGCCGCATGGATCGGCGAACGCATACCCGAGCGGCACGCCGAGGTGCTATTCCCGGAGATGATAACTGTGCAGTCGGGCGTCCCGTGGCAAAGCTGGGACGCCAAGGCGATGGAACGCGAGGCCTTCGAGGCTGCACAGCAAGGTGATTTCAGGATGCTTGGCTGGATGCTCGACCAGCGCATGCCATTGAAGCGGGAGTCGATGGCACTGATTGCCGCGCGGCTCATGGGAAAATTTAAAACTAACGCAGGCGCCGCCAAGCAGGCAATCGGGCGTCGTCGTGCCCGCAACCCGGTTCATAATGCGACCGATGAAGTGTCGGCAATCCAGGCTATCCTCCAGCAACATTATCCGAAGCAGCACGGCATTCGTGACCGTGCAATTGGTCTTGCCGCCGCCCGCGCCAAGATCAAGCGATCCCGGCTTGAGCATCATCTCAATGATCTAGAGAATAGGTTAGACCTAATCCCGCATTAGACCCTGTGGACCGGTAGCCTTAACGCTTTATTTTAGGGTTAAGGAGGTCGGGTCAGCCTATTTTTGCGCTGTGCTCGGCGCTCCCCGATACGGGAGTCCGCGAAAATGAGTTCCAGCAAGACTGCCCCTGCCGCGCAGGTCGAGAGTGCCAGCCAAGTCCGACTTATAAGCAAGCCAGAAGTTCTCGACCGCGTAGGCGTGACCTATCCAACGCTGTGGGCTTGGATGCGAGCGGGCACGTTTCCGCGCTCGCGTGAGCTTGGCGGCAAGGCCGCGTGGATCGAGTCCGAGATCAATGAGTGGATCACGAACCGCCCCGTGCGCCGCCTTAAGGGTGACGCTGCTCAGGCAGTAGCGTGATCGGCCATGCACCATACGCAAAACCCCGCCGGTCAGGGCGGGGCTGATTGCAATTCTCAGCGGGATTGCAACCCTTATACACGAGCCGGCGGGAAAAATAAAGCCCCCGCATCGCGACGCCTAGACCGAGCGGCGGCGCACTGGTCGACCGCTTTGCCCGATACCGCGGTTACCGCCGCTTTGCTGAAGGCGCTAAAGCGCCGGGGCGGTGCGTGATGCCAGTTTTACCACCCGATGGTGAAATATTAAAACAATGGTCTGAGTCACCAACACCGTCCACCGCGAACAGCGCGGCCTATAATTTTCTGGAACAGTTGCGCCCCGGCGGCCCGTGGGTGCTGACCGCCATCATCCCTGACGACACCATGACCCTGACGATCACGGCGAAGGACGCGGCGGGCGTGGATGCTTTCATCAATAAGCATGACGGCAAACGCAATCTCTATTACTCGGTCAACCCGACAAGGAAGGAGATGACGATCAAAGCGGCGAAGACCGACATCGCGGCGATAGAATATTTGATTGCTGACCTTGATCCGCGTGCCGACGAAACGCCGCAAGCCGCAAAAGCTCGTTATGTTGCGGCCATTGAAAACCACAAACCCGCGATCACCGCGATCATCGACTCCGGCAACGGCATCCAAGGGCTGTTCCGGCTAGCCGAACCGATCAAGCTGGAAGAACCGATAATAGAAACGGACAAAGACGGAAACGTCGTCAAGGATGAAAAGGGCAGGCCGAAGAAAGTCTTTCCGCCCAAGACGACTGCCATCATAGCCGACGCCGAGGAGCGCATTAAGGCATTGATGGAACGGCTGGGCAGCGACGCCGGCACCCAGAACATAGATCGCCTTCTGCGCCTGCCGGGCACAACCAACCTGCCAAACAAATCGAAGGTAGAGAAAGGCCGCGTCCCGTGCCCGACCGCACAGATTAAGTTCAACGGTGCAACCTGTAAGCTGGAGGATTTTCCAAAGCCCGCAAAGAAGGCGGCGGGGGCGGCTGGGGCGGCAACGGCGGAAATCAAAATCGATTGGGTCAAGGCGACGGCGGAGCCGCTCGCCGGCTGGCTTAAGACAGTTGCTGACCTGCCTGATGACTTCAACGCCAAGGGCAGGATGATTGTCGCCAGCGACGGCAATATCGCGGACCTGAGCTTCGATCTGATAGAGGCTGGCCGCCTGGATAAACCGTATCGAAAGTGGAGCGCCGTCAGCATGGCGCTCACTTCAATATTCAAGGCGGACGGCTTCACGCCCGAGCAAATCGCCGCCGCGTTGATGTGCCCGCTTAAATGCAACAGCCACGTCGCCAAATTAGTTGGTGACACTAAGAAGCGACGCGCGATTGAGCGTATGTTAAACCGCTCATACGAACCGGCCATAAACACAGCATTCGAGAACGACCATCGCCCGGTGATCGACGTCACCGCCAAGTTAGATATCGACGCGACCCTTGGCGAAAAAGCGCTGCTGGATGCAGGAGTGGCAATATATCAACGCTCCGAAACATTGATGCGCCCGATTGTCGAAGAGGTCGATGCGTCGCACGGGCGGCGAACCAAGACCGTGCGTTTTAAACAAGTCAGTCCGGTTTATTTACGCGACCTGCTGAGCCAGCATGCAAACTGGCAAAAATACGATGCGCGCAACCGCCAGATGGTGGCGTGCCGGGTGCCTTATGAAATTGCGGCAACGATCCTGGAACGCGAAGGCACGTGGACCTTCCCCGCCGTTGCCGGCGTCATTGCGACACCGACGATGCGCCCCGACGGTTCGCTGTTGACCGAACCGGGCTACGACCCGGCGACGCGGCTGCTGCTGGTCGAACCACCGCCGATGCCGCCCATCCCGGATGAACCGACGCGCGAGGATGCGCTGGCCGCATTGGCTTTGCTCAAAGGGCTGTTGGAGGAATTTCCGCTGGTAGATAATGTGTCGCGTGCCGTCGCGCTATCCGGATTCATCACACCGATCGTCCGAGGTGCGTTCCCGGTTGCGCCGATGCACGGCACCGATGCCCCGGTTGCCGGGTCGGGTAAAAGCTATCTACTCGACACAACAGCAGCCATTGCCACCGGGCAATTGATGCCGGTGATATCGGCAGGGCCGAACAATGAGGAAACTGAAAAACGTCTTGGCACCGAGATGATGACGGGCCAAGCCTTGGTCTCAATCGATAACGTGACCCGAGCATTAGGCGGCGCACACCTCTGCCAGGTCATCGATAGACCAATCGTCAACATCCGTATCCTTGGCAAGTCCGAGCGGGTGCGGATCGAAGCGCGCGGCACCACGATCTTCTGCAACGGCAACAACCTCGTATTGCTCGGCGACGTGACACGCCGCGCAATCGTCGCCCGGCTCGATCCGAAGGTCGAGCGGCCGGAATTGAAACAGTACAAAAACGACCCAGTGGCGAATGTAATGGCCAATCGCGGCGCGTATATCGCGGCCTGCCTGACAATCTGTCGAGCATATTTCGTCGCCGGACGACCGAAACCCATTCCACGACTTGCGTCGTTCGAGGCATGGTCAAATACGGTGCCCAGCGCACTTGTCTGGCTCGGCGAGGCGAACGCCACCGAATCCGTTGAAACTTCCCGCACGGAGGATCCTGAATTGACCGAACTGCGCGATATGCTTGCAGTCTGGGTCAGGGTCTTCGGCACCGGATGGGAACACCGCACAACTACGAAAGATGTGGTCGAAATGGCCACCGAGAAAACAGCAGGTAGACCAAATTGCCCCGATTTGCATGCCGCCGTCGCGGCTGTGGCGGAGCGCAAAGGCGAGATCAAAAATAAATGGTTCGCGGTATGGCTAAGGCGGTTCAAGGAACGCCGGGTGGACGGCCTGCGGCTGACTAACAAGTCTGAGGCGGGCCACACTGAATGGTGGATTGAGAAGAGCGACGGCGCGGCCGTGCCACCTACCATGGCTAAGCCCGACGAGCCCGACGATTCAGAAATACCCTTTTGATTTCAATGAGGGTTGCGACATCAGCGAGATAAGCGAGGTAAATCTAAGCGTAAGAGGTGGAACTGGCAGTAGTAGTAAGATGTGTTCTTATAGTTATGCCAGTTCAGGGTCGTTCGGGCAGCTACATCTCGCTTATGTCGCTGATGTCGCAAATTGTCTGCGGGCTTACCCGCGCCGACGCATCGCCCAAAAAACTACATTTTTCTTGGCCAGCTTTCGACCGCCGCGGGAACCCATTTCCAGGCGTTTTTGCCGACCAGAATTAGCGGGTCGTTAGTTTTGCTCCGCCGCGGCTTTGCGGCAAGGCACTATATCCTTAATGAACACTGGCATAATTGCTTGCTTCGGCTGCTGGTTCCCTTTAATATAGACTTAAGCGCAGAGCCCAGCCCGCGCAAAAAGAGGGCATGCCAGGACGTCAAAGATGCTCGAAAACCGCGCCGCCTTCGCCCCTATGCCGGCGTCCTCTCGGAGCGCCAAAACGAACGGTCGCCGCTTGTTCGTCGACGGTGACGGCCGCGGCCCTTGGGCGCGGCGCTGGCGTGATCTTCAGGCCCTTTATGCTGACGACTTGGGTGGCGAATCCTCATTGTCCGAATTCCAGCTCGGGCTAGTTGGCACCGCGGCCACCATGCGCTGGGAGCTTGAACGGCTCGAAGGGCGCCTGTCTGTCGGCGAGGCCATCGACACCGACATGTACGGGCGTATTGCGGGACATTACCGCCGTATCTGCGAGACGTTAGGCATCGAGCGCCGCAAGCGCGATGTGACCGCACCAACCCTTGATGAAATTGCCGATGAGATCGCGGCCGAAGAAGAGGCTGTGGCCGGATGAGCAGCAAGGGCAAAGCCAAAGCCAAAGCTAGGCATATTCCCATCGTTGCAGCGATGAATTCGCCCGCGCTCTTTCAGCCGTTCTTCAGTGGCCCCAGCTGGGACGGGTGGCGCACAATTCTGAAGGCTGCCTTTGCGCTGTCTATGTCCGACAGCGAACGTGAGTTCTTCAGAACCATCGCCGAGCGCGACCCACCGGCGAAACGCGTTCGCGAGCTTTGGATCATCGCCGGCAGGCGCGCCGGCAAGGACTCAATTGCATCTTTGATCGCCGCTCATACGGCGGCGCTGTTCAACCAGAGTGACCGTTTGCGACGCGGCGAGCGTGCGCTGGTCGCGTGTTTGGCTTGCGATAGAGAACAAGCAAAAATCGTTCTCGCCTACACGAGAAGCTATTTCAGCGATGTCCCATCGTTGCGATCTATGGTCACGCGGCGGGTCGCTAATGGCTTTGAGCTGAACAACAGTGTCGACATCGCTGTCGCGACCAACAGCTTCAGGAGCATCCGCGGCCGGCCGATCCTCGCTGCTGTTTTCGATGAGTGCGCATTCTGGCGCGATGAGACGAGCGCAACGCCGGACGAGGAAACGTACGCAGCAGTGAAGCCCGGTACGGCCACGCTGCCCGGTGCGATGTTGATCGGCATATCGACTCCGTATCGAAAGGCGGGTTTGCTCTACAAGAAGTACCGCGATCACTACGGAAAAGACGGCGACATCTTGGTCGTCAAGGCACCGTCGATGATGCTTAACCCGACGCTCGACCAGGCCGTCATCGATCAGGCGCTCGCGGATGACCCGGCGCTCGCATCAGCGGAATGGATGGCGGAATTCCGCAACGACATCGATGCGTTCGTCAGCAGGGATGTGGTCGAGGCTGCGATCGTTCCAGGGCGCCACGAGCTGCCGCCGATGTCGGGCATCACTTATTTTGCGTATATGGATCCGGCCGGAGGTAGCGGCGGTGGCGACAGCATGACGCTCAGCATCAGCCACTACGACAAGGCGAGCGATCACTTGATCCTAGACGCCGCACGTGAGCGGCGGCCGCGGTTTAACCCCGATGATGTTGTCGCAGAGTTTGGTGCACTCTTGAAGGCTTATCGTTGCAACAAGGTCACCGGCGACCATTGGGGCAGTGAGTTTGCTCGCCAGCCGTTCCGCAATATTGGCATCGAATACATCGTCAGCGACAAGGTGACGTCGGATATCTACAGAGATGCATTGCCGTTTTTGAACAGCGGCCGGATTGAGCTGCACGATCTTCCGAGACTAACGACGCAGATCTGCAATCTCGAGCGGGCGACGTCGCGTACTGGCAAGGACACGATCTCGCATCCGAAGGGTCATGGTTTTCATGATGACCTGGCGAATTCAGTATTTGGTTCGCTGCTGCTTGCAGTGAACACGAAGCCGGCCTTCACCATGAGCCGAGCATTTGTGGAGCGCGTCCGGGCGCAAGGCCCGCGACGTGGCGGATTCGATCTCGCGAATTCGCAACGAATGAAATGCTTTTTTTGACGATCAACCCAAGGAGCTAAAATGCCTACACGCAACGAAACCAGACAATTTAAATTACTGACTGATCAGGTCATCAGCCGCTTCAAGGCGCTCACGAGACGCCCGGGCCGGGCCTATGACGCCCTCACGGGTAATGAAACATACGAGGTGCCGGACGACGAGATCAGCAAGCGCCTGGTGCAGCTTCTTGAGGGTCTTAAGTCAACAATGGCGCCTAGCGATTATTCCCAGGCCGAAATT
>Ga0208355_1001235_pt1 | contig 11296 bp, 10 predicted proteins | sample NGESurdeep072012_6_FD_184458 | JGI IMG/M metagenome (GOLD analysis project Ga0208355, IMG submission 184458) | Arctic peat soil microbial communities from Barrow, Alaska - NGEE Surface sample 210-3 deep-072012 (SPAdes) | ecosystem: Environmental > Terrestrial > Soil > Wetlands > Peat ... | reverse complement strand
TTCATCTGACAAACTTTCCTTGTCACTTTCGATGATGCTATCCATTCCCGGAAATGTTTCAACCCAGCGAGGCAATCAAGCCAAATCGAGCGATGCTCCGCAAGAAGAATCAGTCGCAAAAGAAAGAAGGCTTAGCGAGCTGTATGCGCAGATCGCCGAAACGGAAAAAACGATCCAGGTGCAGCAACGCCAGATGGCTATTTTGGACAAGCCATCGAAATCCCCATCGAATACCTTGCCGAATATTAGTGTTGCCAGTACCGGCGTTGTTGGCCCTGGCGTGATCGCTCAGGGTGCAGTGGTCGGCAATATGCACAATATCGACAAGGAGCAAATCAATCCGCAAATGGCTGCGCGAGATGTTCAACCCTTAATCAAGGGTGTGATCAGCCAGATTGAATCGCTTGAAATGAGTTGGATGCAACTGGCCACAGGCCTTGCGGTGTCGTTACTCACCGCGCTGGCTTTTTTCTGGAATCGCAATGGCAAGGTGGCGCATAAAGGAAAGCGCATTAAACTACAGGTAGTAAGCGATATGCACGAAGGTGCTGATTCGGCACAGCCGTCATCCTTGGTTAAAACGTCTGTTCCAGCGCTCGATCGATCGATGAAAATTCCTGCTTACACCGAGCAAAAAATCCAGGCTGTTCTGCCACCTGAGTACGAGATGTTGGAAGAGGCGGATATTTATCTGCGCTTCGGTCACGACAAACTTGCCGAGGAGGCATTGAGAGAAGCCATTAAGATCAACCCCAAAAATCCGCAGGCTAACCTGACCTTGTCACGCCTCTATTTTTCGCGTAAAGACAGCGTCGCTTTTCTTGCGTTGGCTAAACAACTGAAGTCGTTAGGCGATGAAAGTGTCTGGAATAAAGTCGCCGAGATGGGGCGCAATCTTGATCCGAATAACACCCTTTATGGCTAATCGACCTGCGCGATCTTTGGTTTTGACAATGCCGGATTCTGCGCGAAATAGCGTTTTATGCCACCCAGAATCGCATTGGCAAGTTTCATCTGATAACCCTTGTCGTTAAGGCGGCGCTCTTCGCCGGGGTTGCTGATGAAAGCAGTTTCGATCAATATCGACGGGATGTCCGGCGATTTCAGCACGGCGAACCCGGCCTGTTCCACCCGTCCGCGATGCAATTCATTGATGCCACCCAGTTCTGTCAGCACATGTTTGGCGAGTTTCATGCTGTCGGTGATGGTGGCGGTCTGTGAGAGGTCGAACAGTGTGCGCGCCAGATAGGGATCCTTCATCGCAAGGTTCACGCCGCCAATCAGATCCGCCTCATTTTCCTTTTTTGCCAGCCAGCGCGCGGCTGTGCTGGTTGCACCGTGTTCCGAAAGCGCAAACACGGATGAGCCGCGCGCCTTTGCTTTGATGAAAGCGTCCGCGTGGATGGAGATGAACAAATCCGCATTCAACTTGCGCGCTTTGGCGACGCGCCCAATCAGCGGAATGAAATAATCGCCATCGCGGATCAGCACACCGCGCATGTTCGGCGTGTCATCCACCAGGGCTTTCACCTTGCGTGCGATCGCAAGGGTGACATCTTTCTCGCGCGATCCATGCCTGCCGCGTGCGCCCGGATCTTCGCCGCCATGCCCGGCATCGATCGCGATGATCAGTGTGCGCGCGCGCAACTCGGGCTGATTGGGCGTAGTTGCAGCGGGGGCTGGCTGACTGCTGTTGTCGATACTCGAGTCCGTTTCGATATTTATTTTCAGGTCGATATTCAAATCCCGCGCGAGTTTCAGCTGGTCTTCAGTAAGGATTGTTTCCGGGGGTTGTTCTGTTGTGCCGGGTGTTGAAGCTGCTTCTGGAATGCCGGCTTTGGGTGGTTCGAGCAAAGCCATCAGCGGATCAATCGGATGGGCGGGATACACGTCCAGTACCAGGCGATATCCGTATTCAGCGACTGGCTTGAGGACGAAAATTTGCGGCTTGACCTCGGCTTTCAGGTCCAGCACCAGGCGCACCACGCCGGGCTTGAAACGCCCCACACGCACACTCTTGATGTAAGGGTCGTTGTCGCCGACCAGTCTGGTCAGCTCGTCAAGCGCGTTGCCGAGTTCAACTTGTTCCAGGTCTATCACCAGACGTTCTGGATTGCTCACTGTGAACATGTTATGGCGGATGGACTGTTTGGATTCGAGTGTCAGGCGCGTGTAGTCTTGCGCGGGCCAGAGGCGTGCCGAACTGATGGCGATGGCGGCGTGTGCCCCGGATATCCAAAATAGGGGCAGCCAGAATAAAACCAATAGTGCAACGTGCTTTAAAGCCGCTTTAAACATTCTCTACCTGTTGGAGTGTTGGCCTGAATCGCAACATTGCGACCCTGCGCAAGAATTTCAAAGTCAATCTTAACATCGGCCGGTGGAATCAATTCCAGTGCATGTTCCGGCCATTCGATGAAAAATATATTGTGCCCGTCAAACTCATCGCGAAACCCGGCTGCTTCCCATTCCTCCTCATCGTGCAAACGATACAGATCGAAGTGACGCAAGTCTAAACCGGCGATATGGTAGGGCTCAACCAGTGTATAGGTGGGACTTTTTACGCGACCTGTATAACCCAGCGCGTTCAGTACGCCGCGCACCAGGGTGGTTTTGCCCGCCCCCAGATCGCCGTGCAGATAGATCACCATGCCGGGTTTGAGGCACGCCGCGAGGCGTTGCGCCAGCGCGACGGTCGCGCTTTCATCGGCTAGATTCATGCTGATTCGGCTATCATCGTGGCTATGCAAAATGGAAATCCTCATCTGGTAAATTACACCGCGCTTGCGACCCGTATACGCTCGTGGGCGCATGAGCTTGGCTTTCAGGCCGTGGGCATCAGCGACACCGATCTGACTGCGGCGGAAAGCGGCCTGCTGGAATGGCTGTCGCTTGGCTGGCACGGCGAGCTGGATTATATGGCAAATCATGGCACCAAACGCAGCCGTCCGGCAGAGTTGGTGCCCGGCACCTTGCGCGTGATCTCGCTGCGCATGAACTACGCATCCTCTGTTGCGCGGGACAGCTGGCAAGTGTTGGCCGAGGGCAAACGCGCCTTCATTTCGCGTTATGCCTTGGGGCGCGATTATCACAAGGTGCTGCGCAATCGCTTGGCGAAACTGGCCGATAAAATTCGTGCCGAAGTCGCCGAATATGACGGGCGTGTCTTCACCGACAGCGCGCCGGTGATGGAAGTTGAGCTGGCGCGCAAAGCCGGCCTGGGCTGGCGCGGCAAGCACACCTTGTTGCTATCGCGCGAGCATGGCTCATGGTTTTTTCTCGGCGAGATTTACCTGAACCTGCCGCTGCCGGTAGATGCCCCGCAACAGGAACACTGCGGAACTTGCACACGCTGCATCGAGATATGTCCGACCCGGGCGATCATCGCGCCATATCGGCTGGATGCGCGCCGCTGTATTTCCTATCTCACCATCGAACTCAAGGGCAGCATCCCGGTCGAGTTGCGCCCGCTGATCGGCAACCGCATCTACGGCTGCGACGACTGCCAACTGGTGTGCCCTTGGAATAGTTTTGCTCAAACCACGTTGAATAAATCCATAGTCGAGCCGGATTTCGCGGTGCGGCACGGGCTGGACGATGTGTCGCTGGTGGCGTTGTTCGCGTGGGATGAAGCCGAGTTCAAATCCAGGCTCGCAGGCAGCGCCATCTATCGAATCGGCTATGAGCAATGGTTGCGCAACATAGCGGTTGGTTTGGGTAACGCGCCGAAAAGCGCGGAAGTCATCGCCGCGTTGCAAACCCGTTGCGAGCACCCGTCTGCCCTGGTGCGGGAACACGTTGCCTGGGCGTTGGCGCGGCATGGTGTTTAATGACTTCCGCCATTCGTGTGAGAGACGAGTGCCATGACCGCGTCCTGCACACCTTCCCGAAAGCTGATGCAGTGTCCAGACAATGTCGTCCACGAATGGAGGAATTCCCGCTTTGTTTTATGTTATGAGATGTTATGGTGTTCTCTTTTTCTAGGCAAAAAGACTGAAAGTAATATTTTCCAGACTATGAAATCAATTTCAGGAGTACAAAAATGAGCAAGTTATTCTCGCGCTTCAAGTTACGTGAATTGGAATTTAAAAACCGGATCTTCGTTTCCCCTATGTGCCAGTACTCGGCGCATGACGGCATGGCGGATACCTGGCACATGGTTCACTTGGGCAGCCGCGCCGTCGGCGGGGCTGGCCTGGTGATGGTGGAGGCCACCGCGGTCGTACCCGAGGGGCGCATCTCTCCGTACGATATGGGTATTTGGTCAGATCGCCATGCCGAGGCGCTGGCGCCGATCGCACGCTTCATCCGCGAGCAGGGTGCGGTCCCTGCCATCCAGCTTGCCCATGCCGGGCGCAAGGCTTCCACCGATGCGCCCTGGTTCAGCCGTGGCCCGCTAGTCCCGGAGAACGGCGGCTGGCAGGTGGTCGCCCCGAGCGCCGTTCCATTCTCGCCTGGTTCGCCGCAGCCGCGCGAATTGGCCGAGGATGAACTGGACGGGATTGTGGCGGCGTTCGTCGCTGCTGCCAAGCGCAGTCTGGCTGCCGGTTTCGAAGTGGCGGAAATCCACATGGCACACGGCTATTTGTTTCACCAATTCCTGTCGCCGCTCAGCAACCGCCGCAACGACGCTTACGGCGGCAGCCTGGAAAACCGCGCCCGGTTGCCGCTGCGGGTAGCGCGGGCGATACGCGAGGTGTGGCCGCAGAATCTGCCTTTTTTTGTGCGCATTTCCGCGACCGACTGGGTGGAAGGAGGCTGGGACCTGGCTCAGTCGCTGCAACTATGCCGATGGCTGAAGGAGGCGGGCGTCGACCTGATCGACTGTTCCAGTGGCGGCATGACACCTGATGCCAAAATTCCGGCCGGACCCGGTTTTCAAACGCCTTTCGCTACTGCCATTCGGCAGGAACTGGGGATCGCCGTCGGAGCCGTCGGCCTGATCACCTCGCCCGAACAGGCCGAGCAGATCGTGGCGACCGGATTGGCCGATGCAGTCTTCCTTGCCCGTGAACTGCTGCGCGATCCCTACTGGCCGTTGCATGCCGCGAAAATATTGGGGTCGGAAGTGCCGTGGCCGGTGCAGTATGAACGGGCCAAACCTGCATAGGGCAGGAGTCAGTGCTGAGGGTATAATCTTTTTTGGCGGCGCATTGCGCTTTTGTTTCAAATTCTTCAGGGGGTTCACATGAAAATTTCAAAATTACTTCTGCTGGTATGCACCTTGTTTTTCACGCTATTCGCGCAGGCCGCGCCGGATGTGGTCAGGCTGGGCAATCTGAAGTTCGCCCATTACGGGGCGGTCTCATACATGAAGGAACTTGCTCCCAAATACAATCTGACGATTGAAGAACGCGTGTTTGCCAAGGGCCTCGACATTCTGCCTGCTACCATTGCCGGCGAGATCGACATCGCGGCGAGCGCGCTGGATGCGGCTGTCGCCGGTCGCGCCAGCGGCGTGCCGATCTACGTGGTGGCGGGCTTTGCCAAAGGCGGAGCGCGCATCGTCGCCCGTCCCGACCTGAACATCAAATCGGTGGCCGACCTCAAGGGCAAGAGGGTGGGCGTGGCGCGCGGCGGGGCGCAGGAATTGTTGCTGGCAGCCGAGCTGGCCAAGTACAACCTGACCTGGTCCGATCAGCCGGGCAAGGATGTGCAGATATTCTTCATGCCGTTCGCCGACCTGAACCAGGCGCTGATGCAGAAAAATATCGATGCGATATCCCAGTCCGAGCCGCAATCCTCGCAAGCGATCAACAAGGGCTACGGAGTGGAAGTGATCAAGCCTTATGACACGCCATTGGGCGAACCGGTGCGTGCTCTGGTGATGACAGAGAAGATGTATAACGAGAAGCGCGATGTTGCCGAGCGCGTGCTCAAGCTTTTCGTGGAAGCAACCAAGACTTTCCAGGACGACCCCAAGCTGGCGGAAAAATACGTGCGCGAGCAGCTGTTCAAGAATCAGCTCAGCGATCAGGACTATAAGGATGCGATGAGCAATGCATCCTTCACCTACGATATCACTCTCGAACACGTCCAGATTACCGCCGACCTGATGAAGAAATACGGCGTCGGCAAGCTGACCAATGTGCCGCAGGCGAAGGACTGGGTGCGTCTCGATCTGCTCGACAAGGCGAAGAGAGAGTTGAAGGTCAAATAAGCCATATGGCCTGAGATGAAAAATCCCTATCTGGCGAAAACATTCGAGACCCTGCAAGGCTTTCTGGTGCCGATCGCGCTGTTGGCGCTATGGCAGTGGCTGTCGACGCAAGCCATCGTCAATCCGCAGATCCTGCCGGCGCCCACCAAGGTGCTGGCCAAGTGGTGGGAGTACCTGATGCCGATGGAGGCTTTCGATCCGGCAAGATCGGGCTATCTGGCATGGATATTTTCCGGCGAGATGATCCGTGATGCTTATGCCAGCCTCTATCGCGTGGTGGTGGGCTTTCTTGTGGGTGCAGTTCTAGCGCTGCCTTTGGGACTGATGATGGGTGCGAACGACCGCATTTACAAGCTGTTCAATCCGTTGATCCAGATACTGCGGCCGATTCCGCCGATTGCTTTCATTCCACTGTCTATCCTGTGGTTTGGCCTGGGCAATCCGCCGGCGATTTTCCTGATTGTCATCGGCGCATTTTTCCCGATCCTGATGAATACCATCGCCGGCGTGCGCCATGTCGATGGCATCTACATCCGCGCCGCGCGCAGCCTGGGTGCGAGCCAGACCACGATGTTCCTGCGCGTGATACTGCCTGCCGCCACGCCCTACATTCTTACCGGTGCGCGCATCGGTGTAGGCACCGCATTTATCGTGGTGATCGTGGCTGAGATGATCGCCGTCAACAACGGCCTCGGCTACCGCATTCTGGAAGCGCGCGAATTCTTCTGGTCGGACAAGATCATCGCCGGCATGTTCAGCATCGGCCTGCTCGGGTTGGCTATCGACACCGGCATGAACCGCCTCAACAATCATTTGCTCAAGTGGCATCGCGGTATTGAAAACAAATGATCATGCAGCCACACATCCAGATCAGCAAAGTCAGCAAGGTATTCAGCACCGGCGAGCGCGAAGTGGCGGCTCTGGACGATATCAATCTGGACATCAAGCCCGGTGAATTCGTTTGCCTGCTCGGGCCTTCCGGTTGCGGAAAATCCACGCTGCTCAACGCTGTCGCCGGCTTCTCATTGCCCACCGCCGGCGTCATTCACGTCAATGGCAAACCTGTGCAAGCGCCCGGGCCGGATCGGGGCATGGTGTTCCAGGAATATGCCCTGTTCCCGTGGATGACGGTGGAGAACAACATCGCCTTCGGCCTCGAGATCCAGAAGCAGACCAAGGCGCAGATCGGCGAGAAAGTGGGAGCGCTGCTGGAGATGCTGAAATTGCAGGACTTCCGCGACCGTTACCCGAAAGACCTGTCGGGCGGCATGCGCCAGCGTGTAGCGATCGCCCGTGTGCTGGCGCTGGATTCCCCGATTATGCTGATGGATGAACCATTCGGCGCGCTGGACTCGCTCACCCGGCGCAATCTCCAGGACGAGCTGCTGCGTATCTGGATGGAATTCAGGAAGACCATTATTTTCGTTACCCACAGCATCGAGGAATCCATCTATCTAGCTGACCGGATCATTGTCATGACCTATCGCCCCGGCAAGATCAAGAAGGATGTCAGCGTCAACATGCCGCACCCGCGCGATCCCAGTTCCGCCGAGTTCAACGATCTCAAGAAGGAATTGGGACTGCTGGTAATGGAAGAGCAAAGCCGTCACAATCAGGAAGAAATCAAGGCGCCCACCGCAGACTGAGACTCTGTAGCAGCCCCTGAAATATTCTCATACTTTTAGTGAGTTATTTATTACACACCTGATCTGTGCTGTAGGCATGAAATGAAAAGTGGCACTGACGTTCAGCAATATGCCAGAAGGTGGTATTCAGCACATTCTTCAGGAAGATCAGCACGAAGTTCAGAATATGGAATAACCGGAAGCTTGAAATCCCTTTGTTGTAAACCGGAAAATAGTGAAGATTTCACCAAGATTTCCCATCACCCGGTTTTACCGCTTTATGCACGAAAGTCTTCAGGACAAAACAAAAAATATATTGAAGGGGTTTATCTTGGAAGACAAATTCGATGAAGAACTTTTTGCTCGGCACAAAAAACAGACTGAACGAACTATGAAAATAGTGGTTACATTACTTGCTGCCGTGTTTCTACTGATCTTATATTTCCTTATATATGGTTAAGCCCCCCAAAGAAGCGCCTTCCATGGATGACATAGAATAATCGTTTCATTTGGAAAGGAAGGTGTGGGATGAACTGCGCTTCGAGCAGGCTGCTGCCGGTCGTGGTAGTCAGCTCTGTGCCAATACGAATATTGCCATTCACCAGTTCACGGACGGTGTCAAACGGATCAGAGAGTGGCAGGATACAATAAATCCAGGCCATTTGAATGAGCGATGATTCATCCTGGAAAAGAACATATTCATAAAGAGGAGTTTTAGCCATGCGATATCGCTTATTAGGAAAAACAGGTCTCTATGTTTCAGAACTATGTTTAGGGACAATGACTTTCGGCGCTAAAGGATTTTGGGAAGTCATGGGCGGCCTCCAGCAACCAGAAGTTGATCTTTTAGTACGCGAAGCTTTTGACCAAGGCATTAATTTCTTTGATACTGCCAATGTTTATTCGCTTGGCGAATCGGAAACATTACTTGGCCAGGCAATCAAAAATATTGGGCTGCCAAGAGATGAAATCGTGGTCGCTACGAAATCCACCGGAATCATGAATGAGTCTCCCAATGGGCGAGGACAATCGCGCTTCCATATCTTCAACGAGGTCGAAGCAAGCCTGAAGCGCCTGCGACTAGACCATATCGACCTTTATCAACTTCATGGCTTTGACCCCCTAACCCCATTGGAAGAATCACTGTCCTCGCTCAACGACCTCGTCAAGTCCGGGAAGATCCGTTACATTGGCCTGTGCAACATGGCAGCCTGGCAAATCATGAAGTCCTTGGGGATTTCCAGACTCCACCTTTGGAGTGAGTTTGTGAGTGTGCAAGCCTATTATTCAATCGCGGGGCGAGATATTGAGCGCGAAATTTTCCCATTGGTTCAGGACCAAAAGCTGGGGCTGATGATTTGGAGTCCACTGGCCGGCGGATTTTTATCTGGGAAATTTAAACGCGACCAGGCTCCTCCTGCCGGTTCCCGTCGTACCGATTTCGATTTTCCACCGTTGAATAAAGACAAAGCTTTTGCCTGCTTGGATGTGATAGATCCTATCGCTAAAGCACATGGCGTATCGGTTGCTCAAGTGGCTTTGGCATGGATATTAAGCAAGCAACAAGTGTCGAGCATCATCATCGGCGCTCGCCGTATGGAACAATTAAAAGATAATCTTGCGGCTACTAAACTGGTTCTAACAGAAGCGGAATTAAAGGCACTCGATGAGGCTAGCGTCCTGTCACCGGAATATCCTGGATGGATGCTCGCATTACAAGGGCAATATCGCGCCACACCGATTGTGAAGGAATAACGTCTGTTGAAAGGCATTCATGGTTGAGCCGGGCAGAAATTTTTCATTTACTCGACTATCACCTATGAAATAGGTCTGGACCTGTGGTTCGCTCCAATCGGGGATGTCTGTGGCAACATTGACCGGTTGCTATCGGGAATCTGAATGACTGAATTGGCTCGACAAGAGTTATTCCAGCCGTATTTCTATACCGATGGGTTAGGAGCGGACTCATAGCTCGTGCCCTTGGGCTTTCCGCACTTGACCGGCCACCCTTAATAAATAAACCTCTCACGCAACTCTTCCAGATTCAATTCGCGCAAAATCTGCTCAAGTCTTTCCTGAGCATTGTTCCTTGGCTTGCCGGTGCGCCGCGCGATGATCAGCTCGTTCTTCATTGAATGTTCCCAGCCGACCAATTCTGTCACTGTAACCTGATAGCCATGTGCTTCCAATTGTAAATAGCGCAGCACGTTGGTGAGGTGGCTGCCGAATTCGCGGGCATGAATAGGATGCCGCCAGATCTCAGACAACGGAGTTTTGCCGAACGACTGGTTTTTGTTTTTGTTTAAGACGGACGCGACTTCGGCTTGACAGCACGGTACCAGCACGATGAATTTAGCCTGTTTGTGCAGGGCGAATTTGATCGCATCGTCGGTGGCGGTGTCGCAGGCATGCAGTGCGGTGACCACGTCGATTTGCTCGGGCAGTTGCGGGGAGTGGATCGACTCTTCCACCGACAGATTCAAGAAAGACATGTGCGCAAAGCCGAGTTTGTCCGCCAACCCTTGCGATTTACTGACCAATTCCTTGCGGGTTTCGATGCCGTAAATATGCCCAGATATATGTTCAGTCTCGCGCGCCTTCAGGAATAGATCGTAGATGATGAAACCTAAGTAGGATTTGCCCGCACCGTGATCCACCAGCGTCAGATTTTGCTTGGCGACAAGCACTTCATCCAGCAACGGTTCGATGAAATGAAACAAGTGATACACCTGTTTCAGCTTGCGCCGACTGTCCTGATTGAGCTTGCCGTCGCGAGTCAGGATATGCAACTCTTTGAGCAATTCGACGGATTGACCGAGTTTGATTTCTGGGATGGGATTCATGGTGTATCCAGACTCTAACCGAACTTCAACTTCATCACCAGCACTGTGCCCGCCAACAGTAAAGTGATTGAGTTGGCGATGATGATCGGCCATGCTGACAGCAGAATGCCATAAGTCAGCCATAGAGCGATTCCGGCTGTGAAGAGTGCATACATGCCGAGCGAGATATCGGCGGTATGGCGGGTTTGCCATATTTTCCATGCCTGCGGAATGAAGGCCGCAGTGGTAAGTGTGGCAGCGGCACTGCCTATCCAGTCGGTTGTGTCCATGGTTCCTGTTATTGCCTTATTTGTTTTTGTCGAGCGAATATTGTTGAGCTGACCTGTATTCGACCGCACTATGATAATGGTAATGTTTTTTGTTCTGTGTGTTTTTGTAGAACGTTTTGGAGTTGCGGGTTGTCATGGCGATTCAATTGGAAGTGACTTGTCGTGCAGTGCCTATTTCATACATGGCTAGCCGGACAGAAGATTACCCACCTTTGGTATAAACCACGCATCCTGCGGCACATACCAACAATAATTCAGATAGTGTTTGACGAGATTGTACGACTTTGATATATTGCTCGACTTCGCTGACGCGGGGTGGAGCAGCTCGGTAGCTCGTCGGGCTCATAACCCGAAGGTCATAGGTTCAAATCCTGTCCCCGCAACCCATCAGCCGTTCTT
>Ga0208355_1001232_pt1 | contig 11311 bp, 10 predicted proteins | sample NGESurdeep072012_6_FD_184458 | JGI IMG/M metagenome (GOLD analysis project Ga0208355, IMG submission 184458) | Arctic peat soil microbial communities from Barrow, Alaska - NGEE Surface sample 210-3 deep-072012 (SPAdes) | ecosystem: Environmental > Terrestrial > Soil > Wetlands > Peat ... | reverse complement strand
GAAAAACCGCGGCTGAAGCTTCCTAAGGAAGCCAAGAAAGGCGATCTGATCGAGATCAAGACGCTGATGCCGCACATTATGGAGTCGGGTCAGCGCAAGGATAAGGACGGCAAGCCGATCCCGCGCAAGATCATCAACAAGTTCACCGCTGAGTTCAACGGCAAGTCGGTGTTTTCCGCCGATCTTGATCCGGCGATCGCCGCCAACCCGTATATGCAGTTCTTCGCCAAGGTGGAGGAGAGCGGCACCTTCAAGTTCACCTGGACCGACGACGACGGCACAGTCACCACCGCGGAAGAAAAAATTACCGTGGGCTGACGACCGTTCCGCGTCGGCGCGGGACGGCATAACGAAAATAATTCGTTCAGGGAGAATGTGATGATCCGCGGAGGGATTCTGGCGAGCAGCGCCGCTGTCGCACTGATCGTGACCGGGGCGTTCGGTCTGGCGGCCGATGTCCATGCACAGGCGACGAAACGAGCAGCGCCGCTCGAGCTCAAGGACGACGCTTCGGCGCGGCCGTGGAAACGCTACAACGGTTGGCCCGCGCGCGACGAATCGAAGTGGAATACGCTCGCGAACCTCGCCTCGCCGCCGGCGCCGACGGCGGCGCGCAAGCTCACCGGCCCAATCACCGGCGATGCAGCGAACGGCGCCAGACTGGTGGCCGACCGCAACCGCGGCGGCTCATGCCTCGCCTGCCATGTGATGGGTCAGGCCGGTAACGCCGATCTGCCGGGCAATGCCGCTCCCGATCTGTCTGAAATCGGCAATGCCGGCCGCACCGACGAGTGGCTGTTCAACTATGTCTATGATGCGCGCGTCTACAATCCGGAGACCGTGATGCCGCCCTGGGGCGGCCACGGCGTGTTCAACGACCAGAAAATCAACGACATGGTTGCGTTCCTGAAGACGCTGAAGAAGCCGGCGGTGTTCAAGACCGTGCTCGACGATCCGAACAAGCGTCCGGCGCCGGTCGAGAAGCGCGAGAATCTCGACCCGATCGAAAATCCCGGCATGTGGGCGGTGGACAAGGCGCAGGAGCTTTGGAAGCTGAAAAGCTCGATCGGCTTCTCCTGCAACACCTGCCACAGCGATCCGAAGGAGACATTCAAGACCTGGGCGGCATCGATGCCGAAATGGGAGCCGCGGCTCAACAAGGTGCTGGGCGTGGAAGAGTTCGTCACCCGCCATACCAAGGCCACAACCGGCGCCGTTTGGCTGATGGAAACGGATGAAAACCGCGCAATGTCGGTCTACCTTCACTTTCTCGCCAACGGCACACCGATCGCGGTCGACACCAGCAGCGCGGAAGCGAAAGCGGCGATCGAGCGCGGCAAGGAACTGGCGTCGCGCAAGCTGGGCGAACTCAACTTTGCCTGCACCGATTGCCACGGCAAATCGGCCAATCACTGGATCCGCGGGCAATGGCTGGGCGAGCCGAAAGGCCAGTACGACCACTTCCCGACCTGGCGCACCAGCCTGCTGGCAATTTGGGATATCCGCCAGCGCTTCCAGTGGTGCCAGGTCAACATCCGCGCCGACGAGCTGCCGCCCGACGCCAAGGAATACGGCGATCTGGAGCTCTATCTGGCGTCGCAGAATGACGGCTTGAAGCTGAGCGTGCCGGGGATCAGGCATTAGCGCACACTGTCATTCCGTGGCGCGCCGCTAGGCGCGAACCCGGAATCCAGACGCACGGTAAGGCTCTCGTATGGTTCTGGATTCCGGGCTCGCGAGCTTCGCTCGCGCCCCGGAATGACGAGGTAGGGAAACGATGATCACCCGCCGTGAAATCCTTCAAGTCGGCGCCACCACCGCGGCGTTGGCGGCCGGCGGCGGCGGCTTCACGCGCGCCATGGCGCAGCAGCGGCTGAGCGAAGCCGAACTGTTGAAATTCGACGCGCTCGGCAATGTCACATTGCTGCATGTCGCCGACATCCACGGCCAGCTGATGCCGGTTTATTTCCGCGAACCATCGATCAATCTCGGCGTCGGCGCGGCGAGGGGACAGCCGCCGCATCTCACCGGCGCCGACTTCCTCAAGCGCTTCGGCCTTCCGGCGAAGTCGGCGGCAGCTTACGCGCTGACCTCGGAAGACTTTTCGGCGCTGGCAAAAACCTACGGCCGCATCGGCGGGCTCGACCGGCTCGCCACCGTCATCAAGCGCGTGCGCGCCGAACGCGGCGACAAGGTGCTGCTGCTCGACGGCGGCGATACCTGGCAGGGCTCGCTCGGCGCCAACGCCAGCAAGGGCCAGGACATGGTCGACTGCATGGCACTCTTGAAGCCCGACGCCATGACTGGTCATTGGGAATTCACCTATGGCGAGGCGCGGGTGCAGGAGCTGATCAAGGGACTTGGCTTTCCGTTCCTGGCACTCAACATCCGCGACACTGAATGGAACGAGCCAGTGTTCGAGCCATCGAGGATGTTCGAGCGCGGCGGGGTGAAAATCGCCGTGCTCGGGCAAGCGTTTCCCTATACGCCGGTCGCCAATCCGCGCTGGATGATGCCGAAATGGACGTTCGGCATCCGCGAGGAGGACGTGCGCGCCAACGTAGAAAAGGCGCGCAAGAGCGGCGCGCAACTGGTGGTGCTGCTCTCGCATAACGGCTTCGACGTCGACCGCAAGCTGGCCGCGCGCGTGCAAGGCATCGACGTCATCCTTACCGGGCACACCCACGACGCGATCCCTGAGGCGATCAAGGTCGGCAACACGCTGCTGATCGCGTCCGGCAGTCACGGCAAGTTCGTCTCGCGGCTCGATCTTGACGTGCAGAACGGCGCGCTGAAGGGCTTCCGCTACAAACTGATCCCGCTGTTCGCCGACGCCATCAAGCCCGATGCCGAGATGACGGCGGCGATTACCAAAGCACGCGCGCCTTATGCCAAGGAACTGTCGCGCGTGGTGGGCAACGCGGAGTCGCTGCTGTACCGGCGCGGCAATTTCAACGGCAGCTTCGACGACGTGATCTGCGCGGCGCTGCTCAAGGAGCGCGACGCTGAGATCGCACTGTCGCCCGGCTTTCGCTGGGGCACCAGCGTGCTGCCGGGCCAGGCAATCACGATGGAGGACATCCACAACGCCACCGCCATCACCTATCCGCAGGTCTATCGGATGCCCATGACCGGCGAACGGCTGAAGGAGGTACTCGAAGACGTGGCCGACAATCTGTTCAACCCCGATCCGTACTACCAGCAAGGCGGCGACATGGTGCGCTGCGGCGGGCTCGGCTACGCCATCGACGTGGGCAAGCCGATCGGCCAGCGCATCTCCGCCATGACGCAGCTGAAATTGGGCAAACCGATCGAGCCCAAAAAGGAATACGTCGTCGCCGGCTGGGCCAGCGTGAACGAGGGCACGCAAGGCCCGCCGGTGTGGGACCTGGTCGAGCGTTATATCGCGGCCGAGAAGACGGTGCGGGTTGCGCCCAACAGCAGCGTCAAGATTTCAGGTGTTTAAGCGGTTTTCGCTATTACATTCATGAATTAGAATGCGATAAGAGCGGGTCTGCAAGGCCATTCGCCGGGAGTTGCCGATGATAGAGCCGACCGACAAAACGCGAGCTTCGCGCCGCCGATTTCTGACAGGCGCCGCAGGTCTTAGCGTTACAAGCCTTGCCGCCGCCGGCGCGGCGGTGCGGCCTTCATTCGCTGACAATTCAAAGAACCTGCCGCCCAACGTGGCCGACTGGACGCGCAATCTCGGCGACGGTGTCGGCGTGCGCGCCTACGGCAATCCATCGAAATACGAAAAGGATACCATTCGGCGCACGGTGTCGTGGCTCACCGCCACGCCGGAGTCCTCGGTCAGCTTCACGCCGCTGCATGCGCTCGACGGCATCATCACGCCGAACGGCTTGTGCTTCGAGCGCCACCATTCCGGCATCGCCGAGATCGATCCGAACGACTACCGGCTGATGCTGCATGGTCTGGTCGACAAGCCGCTGATCTTCACACTCGAAGATTTGCAGCGCCTGCCGCGCGTCAACCGCATCCATTTCCTGGAATGCGCCGCCAATTCCGGCATGGAATGGCGCGGCGCCCAGCTCAACGGCTGCCAGTACACCCACGGCATGGTGCATTGCGTGCAATACACCGGCGTGCCGCTGAAGCTGTTGCTCGAGCAGGCGGGCCTCAAGCCGACTGCGAAATGGATTCTTGCCGAGGGCGGCGACGCCGCGGCGATGAACCGCTCGATTCCAATGGCGAAAGCGCTCGACGATTGCCTGGTCGCCTATCGCATGAACGGCGAGATGCTGCGTCCCGAGCAGGGCTATCCGGTGCGGCTCGTTGTGCCGGGCTGGGAAGGCAATGTCTGGGTGAAGTGGCTGCGCCGCCTCAAGGTCGGCGATCAACCCTGGTACACGCGCGAGGAAACCGCGAAATACACCGACCTGCTGGAGGACGGCAAGGCGCGCAAGTTCACCTTCGAGATGGACGCCAAATCGGTGATCACCGCGCCGGCGCCGCAGGCGCCGCTCAAGCAAAAAGGCTTCACGGTGATTTCCGGGCTGGCCTGGTCGGGCCGCGGCAAGATCGCACGCGTCGACGTCTCGCTCGACGGTGGCCGCAACTGGCGAACGGCGCGCATCGACGGGCCGGTGTTCGACAAGGCCTGCGTGCGCTTCTACGCCGAGATCGAGTGGAACGGCGAGCCGCTGCTGCTGCAATCGCGCGCCATGGACGCCACCGGTTATGTGCAGCCGAGTAAAGACGCGCTGCGCAAGATCCGCGGCGTCAATTCGATCTACCACAACAACGGCATTCAAACTTGGGCGCTTAAAGCCAACGGGGAGGTTGAGAATGTCGAGGTCGGGTAGGCTCGCGCTCGCCTGCATGCTCGTGCTCGCCGCGCCGGTATGGGCACAAGGCAAGAAAGATATGGTGCGCAACTACGGCATCGGCCATGCCGCCACGCCGGAGCAAATCGCCGGCTGGGACATCGATGTGCGTCCGGACGGCCAAGGCGCTCCTCCGGGCCACGGCTCGGTGAAAGAGGGCGAGAAGGTCTACCTGGACAAATGCGCCGCCTGCCACGGCGAGTTCGGCGAAAGCGCGGGACGCTGGCCGCAGCTCGCGCAAGGCAAGGGCACGCTCGCCTCCAACGATCCGGTCAAGACCGTCGGCTCGTATTTTCCATATCTGTCGAGCGTATTCGATTACATCCGCCGCGCCATGCCGTTCGGCGCCGCGCAGTCGCTGTCGAACGACGAGCTTTATGCGGTCACCGCCTATGTGCTCAACCTCAACGACATTGTCGACGACAAATTCGTGCTGTCGAAGCAGACCTGGGGCCAGGTGAAGATGCCGAATCAGGGCGGATTTTTCGACGACGACCGCGACAAGGCCGAGAAGGCGTTCTGGAACGCCAAGCCCTGCATGAGCGACTGCCGGCCGACGGTAAAGATCACCGGGCGCGCGGCCGTGATCGACGTGACGCCGGACGAGAAGACCCAGAAGCGTGGCGGGGTGGAGTAGCGTCCGGCCGCCGTTTCGCTTATGACATTTACCCGAATGTCACTGCCGACCCACCCCATGGCCAAGCTCAATCTCTCCGTCGCGGTGCGAGATTATGACCGTACCCGGCCGTTGTCCGACGGGCTGGTGCACATCGACGGCGTCGATCCGGTATTCATGGCGCTCGATCCGGAGGAAATCTTCTTCCGCGCCTTCCGTCATGCCGAATTCGACATCTGCGAATTGTCGCTGTCGAGCTTCACGGTCAAGACCGCGCAGGGCAATTGCCCCTATGTCGGGGTGCCGGCCTTCGTGTCGCGCGCCTTCCGCCACACCTCGATCTATGTGCGCACCGACCGCATCAAGAAGCCGGACGACCTGAAGGGCAAAAAGGTCGGCGTGCCGGAATATCAACTGACCGCCAATGTGTGGGCGCGCGCCATTCTGGAGGACGATCACGGCGTCAAGCCGGCCGACATCCATTGGATTCGGGGCGGACTGACAGATGCCGGGCGGCTGGAAAAAATCAGCATCACGCTGCCGAAGGGCGTCAGGCTCGACGACATTCCGGCAGGCCGCACGCTGTCGAGCATGCTGGACGCCGGCGAAATCGACGCCTTCATCGGGCCGCGCGTGCCGCCTGCTTTCGAGCGCGGCGATCCGAATATCGGCTGGCTGTTCGCCGATCCGGTGGCGGCGGCCAAGGATTATTTCAAGCGCACCGGCATCTTTCCGATCATGCATATCATCGGCGTGCGGCGCGAGTTGGTCGATCAGCATCCCTGGCTCCCGGCCGCCGTATTCAAGGCGTTTGAGCACGCCAAGACCATCGCGCTGGAAAAACTCTCCGACACCTCATCGACCAAAGTGACGATGCCATTCGTCGAGGAGCGGCTGATGGAAGCGCGCGCCCTGATGGGCCGCGACTTCTGGCCTTATGGTCTCGAAGCCAACCGCAAGACGCTAGAGAGCTTCCTGCGTCACCATCATGCGCAAGGCCTGTCATCGCGGCCGATGAAGCCCGAGGATCTCTTTCACGCGGGCACGCACGAGACGTTCAAACTCTAGGCTCAGACCGGGAGATGCCGATGAAGGGCTTATCGGGTTTAGTCGCATTTTCCGCCGCCATGGGGATTAGCATGTCCGTATCAGCGACTGAGATCCATGTGATGAGCGGGGGCGCGCCGAAGGAAGTGTTCGCGCTGCTCACGCCGAAATTCGAACAACAGACCGGCAACAAGGTGAAGTTCACCTATGCGGTCATCACGGCGCTGCGCGAGAAACTCGCCGCCGGGGAAAAGGCCGACGTGCTGGTGATGCCGGTGCCGCTGCTCGACGGTTTCGCCAAGGACGGCAAGCTGCGCGCCGACAGCCGCGCCACCTTCGGCAGCGTCGGGATCAGCGTGGTCGTGAAAGAAGGCGCCGCGCGGCCGGATATCTCGACCAAAGAAAAATTCCGCGCGGCCATGCTCGCCGCCCGCTCGGTGGTTCATGCCACGCCGGGAAAGACGCCGAGCGGCACCCACATGGGCAAGGTGTTGGAGCAGCTCGGCATCGCCGACGCCATGGCCGAGAAGGTCATTCACAAGCCGGCGCTCGACGGCGGCGTGCAGTTGGTTGCGGGCGGCGAGGCCGACATCGGCATTTATCCGGCGAGCGAAGTCGCGTACGTCAAGGGGCTGACCATTGTCGGCCCGCTGCCGGCGGGCATCGACCTCAACATCGTTTATGGCGGGGCGGCGCTCGCCGACAGCGCGGCGCCGGACGCGGCAGCGACGTTCGTGAAATTCATGGCCGCCCCGGAAAACCGCGGCGCCTGGAAAGACGCCGGCTTCGATCCCCCCGAAAAGTAATCTTTGGCCGCCGCAGCTATTTGCGCGGCGGAATCTGGATCAGCTCGGCGATCTGCGCTTTGGTCAGCGGCTCCGAGATGAATTTCAGGTTGACCGCTTCCGGCAGCAGCGTGTCGAGCCCATGAATGACATCGGGATCGATCAGGCTTTTGGGAAAGAAGTCGTCGCGCACACGCTTGGCCATGGCCGGCGCGATGCGGGCGAATTCGGAATAGTCGGCCAGCACCTGCGGATTGCTCGAATACATGTAGTCGATGGATTCGCGATAAGCCTGCATGAAGCGCTCGATCACCGCCTTGCGGCTCTTCAGCGTTTCGGCATTGGCCACCATCACGCGAATGGTCTGCCCACGCACCAGCGCGGCGTCGGTCGCGCGCGCGACCAGATGGATCTTGCCCTCATCCATCTCCTTCAGCCCGAACGGGGGCGCCGCCCAGCCGACATCGACCTGGTCGGTCATCACGGTGGTCAGCGTCGAGCTCGGATTGCCGGTCGACTGCGGCTTGGCGGTGAGCTTGAACTCGTCGATGAAGGCGCGCACCACGCTGTGGGTGGAGGAGCCGTTGGTGGAATAGGCGATGGTGTGGTCGTTGGTGTCCTTCAGCGTCTTGATCGCCGGGTTCTTGGCATACCAGTAGTCGGCAGCTCCCGTCGCTTCCGCGCCGATGATGCGCACCGGCGCGCCCTTCGCATAGGCCGCCATGGCGCCGAGCGTGCCGACCGCGAGCCCGACGTCGACGCTACCGGAGATGACAGGCTGCAGCGTCTCGCCGCTGCCGGAGGTGTAGATCATCTCGAGCTGGATGCCGTGCTTCTTGAAGATGCCGGCCTTGTCGCCGAGATGGCAGATGGCGGTGTCCCAGTTGCCGCGCTGGCCGATGGTGAGCTTGACCAGGTCGTCGGCGGCGGCGGGATGAACGAACGCGACCGCGGCCATCGCCACCACGCCTGCAATATGTCGGATGTGTTTCATGTTTCGCTCCTATTTTGCAAATACTCAAAGCCGCTTGATGGAATGCAGGCCGCCGAAGCGGCCGACCAGCGCATTGGCGCCGATCGCCAGCACGAACAGCACGATCAGATTGGCATACATGCGCGGCATGTCGAACACGGAATAAGCGTTGATGATGAGGAAGCCGATGCCCTTGTTCGAGAGCTTGGTCTCGGCGAGCAGCGTGCCGATCAGCGCCACGCCGAGGCCGAGCCTTATGCCGTTGATGATCGGATGGCGCATCGCCGGCAGATAGATTTTCGTCACCATCTGCCAGCTATTGGCGCGGAAGCTGTTGCCGACGCGGATCAGCACGCGGTCGATCTGGTGCATGCCGGCGGCGACGCTGAGCGCCACCGGAAAGAAGCACGACAACGTGCCGAGCGCGACTTTGGATTCGGGGCCGACGCCAAACCACATGATCATGATCGGGAAGAAGATGATTTTGGGCGTCGGCCCGAGATAGTAGATATAGGATTCGAATGCCTTCGACAGGAACCGGTTGGCGCCGAGCACGATGCCGACCGCCAGGCCAGATAGCCCGCCGATCGCCAACGCCGCGCCGATCTCGGCCGCCGTGACGCCGAGATTGAAATAATAGTCGCCGCTGGTGAACAGGCTGGTCAAGGCGTGGCCGATTGCGAGCAGCGAGGGCACCACGTCGCGGTAGAGCCAGCCGGAATGGGAAAGTAATTCCCAAACCGCCAGTACGGTGAGAATAATTGCAAGGCGCAGCAGCGTCACCGGGCTGAAAGCCGGCGCGGCAACCGCGGCTCGCCTCAGTCGACCGGTCTCAGCCATCGCTCGGCCTTTTCCAGCGCCATGAAGAACACAATGCTCACCAGGATCACGAAGCAGATCGCCGCATAGGTGCCGGCGAGATCGTAGCGCTCGGCCAGCTCGTTGATGAGCTGGCCGAGGCCGCCGAAATTGATCAGGAACTCGACGCCGACGATATTGATCAGCGCGAAGATCAGCCCGAGCCGGAGCCCCACGAAGATCGTCGGCAGCGCCGCCGGGAACAGGATTTTCCAGAACTGCTGCGTGGCGTTAAGATTGAAGCTGCGGCCGACATTGACCAGTACCTTGCGGGTGCCGGCGATGCCCTCGATGGTCTTCAGGATCACCGGCGGCAGCGCGGCGAAGAACCCCATCATGATGATGGTCCAGGCGTTGCGCCCGAAGATCACCAGGAACAGCGGATACATCAGCACGATCGGCGCCGACGCCATGGCGGCGACCCAGGTCTCGCAGGCCTGCTGCAACAACTTGAAGCGGTTCATCAGCACGCCGCCGGCGACGCCGAACACCGTCAGCATCACGCCGGCGGTGAGGCACTCGGTGAGGGTGAGCAGGAAGCGGCCGAACACGTTCTCCTCGACGATCACCCGGCCGAAGCTGCCGATGATTTCCGAGGGCGGCGGCACGATGAAGCGGTTGACGACGCCGATCTGGATGAGAATTTCGACCGCCAGCAGGAAGGCCGCGAGCGCGCCGAGGCCCACCGTCGCGGCGGCAAAATTGCCGGGCCGTGCACGCCTCGCGGGCGCGGCGGCGGTCACGACGATGGACCTTCGTGATGCAGCACGTGAGCTTCCTCGTCGCGCATGCCGCGGCTCGCCTCTTCGCGCAGGTCGTTCCAGATTTGCGCGACGTAGCGGCCGAACGCCGCGCTGGTGACGACCTCCGAGGTACGCGGGCGCGGCAGATCGATATCGACGATGCGCTTCATCTTGCCGGGCCGGTAGGTCATCACCAAAATGCGGTCGGACATCTGCACCGCTTCGGTGATGTTGTGGGTGATCAGCAGCGTTGTCTGTTTCAGCTGCTGCTGGATCTGCAGCACCTTGTCGCCGAGCAGGAGCCGCGTCTGCTCGTCGAGCGCGGCGAACGGCTCATCCATCAACAGGATTTTCGGCTCCGACGCCAGTGTACGGGCAAGCGACACGCGCTGGCGCATGCCGCCGGAGAGTTCGCCGGGATAGCGGTTCTCGAAGCCATCGAGGCCGACCATTCCGATGAAATGGCGCGCGCGCTCGGCGCGTTTGGCCTTCGCCATGCCGACCAGCTCGAGCGGGAAGGCGACATTGTCAATCACCGTGCGCCAGGGAAAAGTGGATTCCTCCTGGAACACCATGCCGATCGATTTGTGCGGGCCGAAAATGGTTTCGCCGGCAACGCTGACCACGCCCTGATGATGGCTGAGCAACCCGCCGATCACATTGAACAAAGTCGATTTGCCGCAGCCCGAGGGGCCGATGACCGAGAGGAATTCGCCCGGCCTGACCTTGAACGACACGTCGTCGACCGCGGTGATCGGGCCGTCCGGCGTCTCGTAGCGCACGACGATGTCGTCCACCACCAGGATGGCGTCATCGGCTTGCGGTCCGGCGGCGGCCATTGTCTAGATTTCCTTGCGCATGATCTTATCCGAAAACCGGTTCCCATCCCCGATCGGGGTCGAGGACATGCTTTTCGGGATCATGCGCTATTCGCTCTTGCGCGTCATCGCCGCGGTCATGGCGGCAGTGTAGCCCGGTTCCACCCGCACATCGACCACCGCCACGTGGCCTGCGTCCACTGCCGCGATAGCCTGCGCGAAGGTGGCACCGAGATCGCCGTTCGCCGTGATAGGGCCGAAGCCTTGCGCGCCTTGTGCGCGCGCGATGCCGGCAATGTCGATATCGGGCTCGGAAATGCGCTGGCCGACCCAGCGGTTCTCGACCGGGCGGTTGCGCATGCGGGCGACGCGTTCCTGGTGCAGCTCGTCATTGAAGAACGAACGATTGTTGGCCACCACAATGAGGAGTGGAATTTTGTAATGCGCCGCCGTCCATAAGGCAGTGACGCCCATCATGAAGTCGCCGTCGCCGCAGACGGCTACGGCCAAGCGGCCGGAGCCTTTGAGTGCGAGCGCGGCGCCGACCGAAATGCCCGGTCCGCCGCCGACGCCGCCGCCGCCGTCGGAACCGAGATAGTCGAGCGGGTGGCGGAACGGCCAACT